>Ga0351928_1147_pt1 | contig 8513 bp, 5 predicted proteins | sample BONcelHT113001E8_FD_206858 | JGI IMG/M metagenome (GOLD analysis project Ga0351928, IMG submission 206858) | Enriched cells from coal bed in the Powder River Basin, Montana, United States - BONCAT cells T11 rep2 HSBNCT.T11.300.1.E8 ... | reverse complement strand
CAACAACTATACCCAGTACCGCTATGACGGGTTCGGCCAGCTGATCCGAGAAAACTATAAATGGAGCGGAACAGCGTATACGAAGCTGTTCCACTACGATGTCGGCGGTAACATCACAGCCAAGGTCACATACGCTTTCGTAGACGGAGACGGTGCAGTGGGCACGGCTCTGGAGACGATCGGCTACGGCTACACGGACTCGGTCTGGAAGGACAAGCTGACCAGCTATAACGGCAACACCATCACCTATGACGAAATCGGCAACCCGCTCTCGGACGGAACCTGGACCTATACCTGGACACAGGGCAGGAAGCTGCAGCAGATCACAGACGGAACGACTACGGCTAGCTATAAATACAACGATGCAGGTATACGCACCGAAAAGACCGTCAATGGCGTGACCACGGTGTACAACGTCATAGGCGGCTGCGTGACCTGGGAGAAGACAGGCTCGAACAATCCGATCTACTACTCATACGACGCGTCTGGCAGCTTGTGGGCCATGCAGTACAACGGCAGCATGTACTTCACCATAAGGAACGCGCAGGGGGATGTCATCAAGCTGGTCGACAGCAGCGGAGCTGTGGTCGTCGAGTACGTCTACGACGCCTGGGGCAAGCTGATGGGCATAACCGGCAGCCTGGCCTCGACGCTGGGTGTGGATAATCCCTACCGGTATAGGGGGTATAGATACGACAACGAGACAGGGCTGTACTATCTACAGAGCAGGTATTATAATCCTGACTGGGGGAGGTTTATTAATGCGGATGGACAGCTGAATCATACAGAAGGATTCACTGGCGTTAACCTATTCCAGTATTGTGGGAACAATCCAGTTAACAGCGCTGACCCATCAGGTAAGGCATGGTTGCATTGGGCAATTGCTGCTTTAGTGGTGGTAGGGTGTGCGATCGCAGTTGTTGCCACGGCAGGAGGGGCGCTTCCAGCAATATTGGCTGTTGCAGCCGTAGCCAGTGGAGGAACTGCATTAGCTGTTGGCTCAACGGTTGCTGCTGCCGCATTTTTGGGTGCTTCAGCAGCTTTAGGAACAGCCGCCTATTTAGGATTTGTTAAATAATAAAGTTTCCATTTAGCTATTGTTGTGGTATACTATCCATGGGGGGTGATACTCATGGATGAAGACAAGATTAAGTGTTTTTTCAATATTGTGAAACCTTACCTGAATGAGAAAGACAGAAGATTGGTGGTAGCCGGAGCTGCAATAGCAGAGGGAAGAGGTGGCATCAGCAAATTAAACCGTGCAACGGGAATGGCAAGAGAAGTTATAAGAAATGGAATACTTGAGATTGATACTGATGATATCAAAGCAATCGACGCAGAAAAATCATCAGAGAGGGTTCGCAGGGAAGGAGGCGGGAGGAAAAGGGTAACTGAGATTGATCCTACATTGCAAGAGGATTTGAAATCACTGATTGATCCTGTTACAAGAGGGGATCCAGAATCCTCACTGTTATGGACATCCAAGAGTTTGCGAACTCTGGCTGATGACCTAAAAAAGAAAGGGCATGATGTTAGTTATGTTACAGTCAGGACGCTGCTTCAGGAAATGGGATTTTCACTGCAGGCCGACTTTAAGAGCATCGAACCCGGACAGCACGCGGACCGAAATGAACAGTTTGAATACATCTATAAGAATGTGCAGGAGATGCAAGCCAGAAATCAACCCATTATCTCTGTCGACACCAAAAAGAAAGAACTTATCGGAAACTACAAAAACAGCGGTTGCGAGTGGAATCCGAAAGGACAGCCAACAAAAGTAGACACCCATGATTTTGAGAACAAAGAGCTTGGTCATGCAATACCTTTTGGTGTCTATGACATAACAGAAAACAAAGGATGGGTCAGTGTAGGTATTACAAAGGATACCTCGCAGTTTGCAGTAGCTACGATACGCAACTGGTGGATAGAGATGGGTAAAGAGGTTTATCCCGAAGCGCAGGAGCTAATGATTACCGCAGACAGCGGTGGGAGTAACGGATACCGTCGAAGGCTTTGGAAAACCGAATTGCAGAATTTCTCCAATGAGACAGGGCTTATCGTTCATGTCCTGCACTTTCCTCCCAATACAAGCAAATGGAACAAGATTGAGCATCGTATGTTTTCATATATCAGTAAGAACTGGAGAGGTCGGCCATTGGTAAGTCTTGAAGTTGTTATTAGTCTAATCGCCAATACCACCACGCATAAGGGACTCAAGATAAAGTGTGCTGCAGACACAACAATCTATGAGACAGGAATCAAGGTGTCCGACGAGGAGCTTGCTGATGTAAATCTTGTTCCAGATAGCTATCATGGCGAATGGAATTATAGGATATTACCGGAATAATGGCATGATTATTATTTAACAATTACTTAGCATCGTCAACCTCATCATCACTAAACGATTTTGCAGATCAAGGGAATTGGGGAACGGTAGCAGCTACGGCCGGCGGGGCTATAATTAGCGCTGCAAGTGCGGCAGCTTCTACTTGGAGTTCATCGAAAAGCTCGATGTCGACAGGCAAACCATTTGACCCTGAAGGACCAAAAGTTCAAATTGGTGTTGATCCAAAGACACTAACACCTACAAAAGATTTGACAACACTTGATCCTGTAAGATTAAAAAATGTTGAAATATTCGGTAGGGATCAAGCATTAAGCGTATATCGAAACGGTGTTATTGAAGATGGACATCATCGGCTAGCCAATGCTTTAGCTAACAATAGGGCTGTTGACATAGTGATTTTCCCATAAGGAGTTGAGTTAATGGTTACGCAAAATGAGCTTCATGATTTAGGTTTTGTTATAAAGCTAATACGAAGTGATATTAATGATCCAAACAATATCATGGTTCTCGATTCGATATTACTTATGCTAAAAGACACATCGAAATTGATTGAAAACAATCAAATCCGAAAAGCTTTGAGTTTATTACCTCAATTAAATGAAAAATGGGAATTTGTTAAGCATGAAAATTATTATATCAGAACGCTAATAATTAAAAATGAAGCCGTCCAGAATGAATTATTAAAGGGCTTAACAGAATTGAAATTTTTGTTGCAGTCTGATAAATTTGCACAAGCTTATGACTTGGCAGATGTCTTACATGCCCTGCCCGAAATAATTTCAGATAACAATGGTAGTATCCCCAAAAGCTATCGAAAAACATTTACCGATCCATATAAAAAAAAATGGAAAACCTAATATATTGGTTCGGGTGTCCAAAGCCAGTGTTCATGAGACGGCCAAGAAATCGATTCGCCTGTTCTCCTGGCGATTTTCAGAGCTGAAAAAGAATGCGACGGCGTGAAAGGCATAAAATGAGCAAAAAAACAGGAAAGAAGCCTGCTTTTTTGTCCATTCCAGTACCCTTGTGCTATTCATTGCACCAATTTTCAAGAAGTACCACAATTTTGAGCGCACGTATCCCCTGACCGGCATTCTGTCCACTCGGTACTTGCGTCTCAGGACAGAGGGAATTCCCTCGATGCTATTTCGCAATCGCGTCATTTGCTTAAACTCTGGTTCCCCCAGTTGCTCGATATAGGCGGCGCGATTAATTGTCTTTACACTGATATGAACCAGGCCGGTCTTCTTCTGGAACTTGACGCCGCAATGCCGCCGCAGCGGACAAGTGCTGCAGGTGCCCTTGTTGAAATGCGCGTAAATGCTGGCGGTTGTATCTTTGTACCTGAAATGCCGAGAGAAATTTAACCTACAGGATGAGCAATACCCAGTCTGTCCAACAGATCCTTCTGTTCTTTCGTCAGGGGTCTGAGGATCCGCTGCCCCTTGACGGTCGTCAAGCGGATCTTGGCCAGTGTCAACATCATCTTATCGAATGTCATGTGCTTATACAACCGTTCTTCACTCATGCGCTGATGGAGCCAGGACATCAGGATCAAGGCGATGAACCCGACAAAGATCTTGTTTTGCATCCGATCATTGCTCTGAACACGGAGCCGGCATAACCCCAGATTATTTTTGAATCGGCAAAAGCTCTTTTCTACGACATCCTTGGACCGGTAATAGTCATGGGCTGCTTGCACATCATCCAGGAAGTTACTGATCAGGATCAGCCAACCAGCCTGCTTGAGCTGGCTTTCAATCACCTCTTCACGAATTTTGACTGTGTAACCGGACGGAAGCTTTTCCGATTTGCGAATCTGCAAATACTTCCGGAATGCTTCCTCCTGCAGCTTGTTGTTTGGATCAGTTTCGGCCAGGGTTTTCAGTTCCGTGACCAGGCCATACAGATCATTCTTGATTTGCAAAGCCTTTTCCGGATTGTACAGGATATGGGTGTGAATCGTCTGCCCCTTGCTGCCCCAGGCGCGCGGTTTATGGACACCCCGGATCGGCGTGCTGCTTGTCATGATCGTATGATTGACTTGATCAATGTCCTTGCGTTCGCTCTCCACTTGCCGGCAGGCAAAAGCACTGGTAAAAGGGACTGCGACCAGAAAATCATAGTCCAGATGCTTCTGTTGGTCTTCAGCGCTGCCCAATAGTGCGTTGATGTTCTTAACACTAAAGAAGCCTTTGTCCATGACCAGGCGTATCTTCTTCTTTTCTGGTACCAGAGCCGTTAACTCTGACAAAGTACACTGAAGTGTTGATACATCCTTTAGGCTGCCGCTGTACACTGATTGATAGATGGGCAAGTGCGATTGTTGGCCCATCAGCATACACAGATTGATCTGAGGCAAGTCTTCGTGATCACGGTTATAGCCCCACTCGTTATCGCCGATCAACTCTGAGTACGATGAGATAGACGTAATATCCAGCGCCACATACTCTTGTTCCATGCGATAGGCGGCCCATGCTTCGTAAAAGGCATGGCGATCCGAGGCGCCGAAGGAGATCAGCAGTTCACTGATCCGTTGTGAAGACAGATCGCCCACGTTATCCGTTTCCGTATCTGCCAGCCAGTCGCTGCAATAAGAGACTGGCTTATCGGAAAGAACCAAATAATACGCCAAGGTCAGGATCTCTTGCCAGTAATCCGGAATGCTCTGGCGCAAAATGTCTGTCAGTCCGGTCTCTTCCGAAATTCTGCTGAGCACATAAACGGCGCCGTAGTTCTTGATGTTAGCCATCACTTCCATGGCCATATCCAACTGGCCGGCTGTTAAGTAGCTATCTGTATTCGGTATGATGATTGGCGTACCGGCAGCAGCCATCCGATCCAGATAGTCCTGTTTATAGACCTTTCTGCCTGTAACAGGATCTATCTTGCCGATAGATGTTTTCTTATTTCTTGGCCTGCCCTGTTCATCACGGTATGAATCAGATTCGTAAAGATAAACACGCTTGCCGATTTGCTGCCTTGTGACGCTGGTCATTACACTAACCGCCTTCCTGTAGGATAACTATATATTAACCTACAGGAAGAACAAATACAATAACAGATGTGTTACAAATGCCGTATTTGCAGGTTCTTTCGACGACTGCTACCAGCGTTTTTATTGTAGGTTAAATATCAGTCTGGATTTCAGGTACAAAATAACTCAAAACTCACGTTATGTCGTGTATCTATGTGAAATGCGGGAGGTCCCTCGATCATCAATGACCGGGAGACCTCCCGTTTCAGTCAGACAGCAGTTGGTTGGCTCAGCCTCGGAGCATGAAGTCCGGATAGCTCTCTGAGCCGTGCTCATGGATGTCCAAGCCGGCTACTTCTTCTTTCTCGCTGACCCTGAGGCCGACGGTTTTCTTGATCACGGTGAAGAGAATCGTGCCCATGACCAGGGTCCAGGCCGCGACAGCGGCGACGCCGAGCGCCTGCACGCCGAGTTGAGCCAGACCGCCGCCGTAGAAGAGGCCGGCGCCGCAGCCGCCGAAATTGTCAGGCAAGGCGAACAGACCGACGGCGAGGGTGCCGAACACGCCGTTCATCAGATGCACCGGAACGGCGCCGACCGGATCGTCAACTCTGAACACGCGTTCCAGGATGGTCACGCCGTAGACGACGATGATGCCGGCGATCAGGCCGATGATCAAGGCGCCTGTATTGCTGACGACGGCGCAGCCGGCTGTGATGGCGACGAGTCCTCCTAGGACGCCGTTTAGTGTCAGGCCGACGTCTGGCTTCTTGAAGCGGATCCAGGACAGGAACATGGCGCTGATGCCGCCGGCTGCAGCGGCCAGGTTGGTGGTCATGGCGATGTCGCCGATCTCCGGCACCAAAGCCAGCGTGCTGCCGGGGTTAAAGCCGAACCAGCCGAACCAGAGGATGAACACACCGAGCGCGCCGAGGGTGATGCTGTGCCCGGGGATGGCATTGGGCGACTTGTCTTTGTTGAACTTGCCGATGCGGGGTCCGAGAATGACCGTGCCGGCCAGGGCGCACCAGCCGCCGACCGAATGGACAATCGTCGAGCCGGCAAAATCGTGGAAACCCAACTCGGCCAGCCAGCCGCCGCCCCAGGTCCAGGCGCCGACGATCGGGTAAATGATCAGCGAGATCACGGCCGAATAGATCAGGTATGAGACGAACTTGGTCCGTTCGGCCATGGCGCCGGAGACGATGGTGGCGGCCGTGGCGCAGAAGACCGTCTGGAAGAAGATGGAATAGCCCTTGTCAATGGTGGTCGGATCGAGAAAACCGGTTGTGCCGAACAAGCCGAACTTTTTCTCGCCGTACATGAGTCCGAAGCCGACGAGCAGAAAGAGAACCGAGCCGACGCAGAAATCCATGGTATTCTTCATGATGATGTTGCCGGCGTTTTTTGAACGGGTAAAGCCTGTCTCGACCATGGCAAAGCCCGCCTGCATGAAGAAGACGAGAAAGCCGGCCAGCAGGACCCAAAAAATATCGACATTGGCTGCTAAAGCAGCCACAGTATCTGTGACGTTTTCCACAAAAAACCATCCCTTCTGGAATTTGCCGCAGCGTCTGGCGCAGTCGGCTGAATCAGCGTCAGAGCGCCTTGTTGCCGCGCTCGCCGGTGCGGATCCGGATTGCATCCGCGACGTCGTAGAGGAAGATCTTGCCGTCGCCAACTTCGCCTTTGGCCAACTGACGGCAGATCATTTCGACCATGCGCTCGGCTGTCTGGTCATCTGTGACGGTCGTCACGGAGATCTTCGGCAGCAAGTTAACCGTATACTGGGTGCCGCGATACTGGGCGACATACCCCTTCTGATTGCCGTAGCCCATGACATTGCTGATCATGACGCCCGTAGCGGCGCAATCCTCCAGAATCGACTTAAGCTCTTCCAGTCGTTCGGGCTTGATGATGATTTCCAGTTTTTTCATGACGTATCCTCCTTATTTCCCGGTCCATGGCCAAAGCAACGGCAAAGCGACTGCCGGCCGGCCGGCAGATCACTGTTTGCAGACACCTCTTTATGTCCGGGAGAATCATTAGAAAAGGCGCTTCGCCGAATGAACGGCTAAGCGCCTTTGCTTGTATGCGGCCATTATAAGGGGTTCGTGTTGCTGCGTCAAGTCAAAATGCAGGAAATAAATACAATTCATGCAAATATAGAATGGTTAAACCCTGATTGTGCCTGTATTTAGGCACAATTACTATGTTTGTCCAGAATAAATGCATGAGCAGCCTTTGCATCCTTCATTTATGCCAGAAACAACAGACGACGTGCTACCAGTCGAACAAAGCCCAATCGGCCTGGGCGAGCCGGTCGCTGGTTTCACGGATGACCAGGCGGGTGGGCAGCTGGATCCGCCGGGGCGTCGGATCCGGCTGGCTTTGCTCGATCCGCTCGATCAGGCATTGTGCCGCTTTATAGCCCATGTCTGTCTTCGGCACATCGACCGTGCTGATCGACGGCCGGACGATCGAGGCGATGAAGGTGTTGTCATAACCGACGAGCCGGACATCCTCAGGGATGCGCTTTTGGCACTCGCGTAAGGCATGGCAGGCTCCGGCAGCCATCTGGTCGTTGGCAGAGAAGATGCCGTCAAAAGACTTGCCCTCCGCCAACAGCGCGTGCACAGCCTGATAACCGCTGAGCTGGCTGAAGTTGCCCTGGCGGATCAGGCTGTCGTCCAGGCTGAGGCCCGAGCGCATCAGCGCCCGTTTATAGCCGAAGAGGCGGTCGCGGGTCAGGCTTGAATGAGCAGGTCCGGTGATGTGGGCGATCTGGCGGCAACCGCAGTCGAGCAGATGCTGCGTCGCCTGGAAACCGCCGGCGACGCCGTCGACAAAAACTGAGTCGAGCCCATAACGGGACAGGTCCAGCTCGATGCTGACCACGGGCATGTGGTAGCCGCGGTGGGACAGACCGGCCAGGCTGAGAAAGAACGGCTCATCCTGCGTATCGTGCGAGGTGTCGAGGATGATGCCGCTGGCGCGCGTCTGGACCAGTCGGCGGATACTTTGCCGCTCGCGTTCCGGATCGTCGCAGCTGTCATGCAGGACGAGGTCATAACCGGCCGCCTGGATAACCTGGTTGATGCCATCGATCACATACGGGTAGAAGACGCTGGTGATGCGGGTCGTGATCAAGCCGATCGTGCGGGTGTGGCTGCGCTTGAGATTACTGGC
>Ga0351928_1146_pt1 | contig 8736 bp, 12 predicted proteins | sample BONcelHT113001E8_FD_206858 | JGI IMG/M metagenome (GOLD analysis project Ga0351928, IMG submission 206858) | Enriched cells from coal bed in the Powder River Basin, Montana, United States - BONCAT cells T11 rep2 HSBNCT.T11.300.1.E8 ... | reverse complement strand
CTGGCGGGACTTTTCCGGCTGGCGGGTGAATTACGACGTGCCACTGCTGACGCTGGCCTCGCTGGTGATGGCCCCATACGCGCCGTGGTCGTCGGACCGCTCGCTGACGATCTCGCGCAGCAAGGCGTGGGTGCGGCGCACCAATCGGACGACGTCGGTCGAGGAGAAGGTGCAGTTGTAGGGGGAAGAAAAGTAACGAGTGGTGAGTGATGAGTAGAAATCAGGGCCACGGAACCTCACCCCCCGGCCCCCTCTCCAAATTGAAGTGCAAATTTGGAGAGGGGGAGCCAGACAGAGGCCAACGATCCGACACGAGGGTTCTGGTTCCCCCTCTCTATCGCTGCTTTTTGCGATGGAAAGGGGGTTAGGGGGTGAGGTTCCGCGAGGCGGGCGTGGTTAGCCGGCGTCGAGGGGCATGAGGTGGCAGTTGCCGGCTGAGAGGCGGGTGGCCCAGAGCGCGGGCGGGATGTCGACCTGATTGTTCTGCGACGGGCAGTAGAGGTAAAACGCCGGTACACCCGACGCGGCCACCTGGGCCTCGGCCGTCTCTAGATCGCTGTATTCGACCAGATTGCGGAAAGCGTAGTATTCGACCGGCAGCACGAAGTCCGAATGGCCGACGACAGCGTCAATATGACGATCAGAAAGCCAGTCGGAAGGCTCAAGGCGCGTGCGATGGATTCGAGCATGGCGGTCGTCGGTCCCTGTCACTATTCGCGCTGTAAGGGGTGGTTGGAAATTGGGCCGCGCACCGGCCAGGAGACAACGCCATTATAGCAAGCTCTGGCCGCTTTCAAGCCCGCGCCGCTCAAAGCCGCTCGGCGATGTGAAAAACACGCCTGCTCATGCAGTTTCACGAGTTTCTACGGACAACTGGTAGGGGCAAGCCCAACCATACGCCGGGATGAGAGGGTTCACTCGTGCCGCTACCGCTCCGCGTCGCCCCAGCCGCCGCCGCCCGGCGTCTCGATCAGCAGCACGTCCCCCGGCGTCACCGCGCGCGTCGCTTTGCCGCTCAGCGTTTCCTCGCTGCCGTCGGGGTGGATCAGCCGGTTGCGCCCCACCTGCCCGGACCCGCCGCCGCGCAGTCCGTACGGCGCATACACCCGCCGCTCGCTGTTGACCGTCAGCGTCGCCGGCGTCAGAAACTCGAACGCCCGCACAATGCCTTCGCCGCCCCGGTGGAAACCGTCGCCGCCGCTGCCATCGCGCAGGCGGTAGGCCAGCACCCGCAGCGGCAGGCTGTATTCCAGCGCTTCGACCGGCGTATTGCGCGTGTTGGTCATGTGGCTGTGCCGCCCGCTCAGGCCGTCGCTTTCCGGTCCCGCGCCGTGGCCGCCGCCAATCGTCTCGTAATACACGTACGTGCCCGTGTCGGTCGCGCCGCCCAGCGTGACGTTGTTCATGCTGCCCTGCGACGCCGCCGGAATCCGCCCCGGCAGCGCTTCAGCGAACGCGCCCAGCACCGTATCGACCACCCGCTGGGCCGTCTCGGTGTTGCCAACCGCCACCGCCGCCGGGAACACCGGGTCGAGCAGGCTGCGCGGCGGGGCCGTCACCCGCACCGGCTCGAAGCAGCCGTGGTTCACCGGCACGTCGTCGGTCGCCAGCAGCCGCAGGCAGTAGAACACCGCCGAGCGCGCAATCGCCGTGACCGCGTTCAGGTTGCCGGCCACCTGTGGCGCGGTCCCGCTGAAATCGACCGTCAGCGCCGCGCCTTCCACCCGCACCGTCGCCCGAATCGGAATGCGATACTCCCGCTGGCCGTCGCCTTCGAGCGCGTCCTCGAACGTGTAGCTCCCATCCGGCATCGCGCTAATCACCGCTTCGGTCAGCCGCCGCGAATAGTCGATCAGTGCGGCGGCGTGTTCGCGAACGCGGTCTGCGCCGTGGCTGGCCGTCATCGCCAGCAAGCGCCGTTCGCCCACCCGCTGCGCCGCCAGTTGCGCCTCGACGTCGCCGATGCGCTCTTCCGGCGCGCGGCTGTTGGCCGTAATCAGCGCCATCACGCCGGCGTTACGCTGGCCGCCCTCCGCCAGCTTGATCGGCGGCAGAATCAGCCCCTCCTGGTACAGCTCGGTGCTCAACGGCAGCGAGCCGGGCGACATGCCGCCGATGTCGGCGTGGTGCGCGCGGCTGGCGACGAAAAATGCCGGCGCGCCATCCACGAACACCGGCGAGACCATCGTCACGTCGGGCAAATGGGTGCCGCCGTGGTACGGATCGTTCAGGATGATGACGTCGCCCGGCGCGAACCGGTCGAAGGCGCGGATCGCCGCCTGCACCGAGGCCGGCATACTGCCCAGGTGGACCGGGATGTGCGCCGCCTGCGCCACCATCCGCGCGTCGGCGTCGAACATGGCGCAGCTAAAGTCCAGCCGCTCGCGGATGTTGGGGCTAAACGCCGCCCGTTGCAGCGTGACGCCCATCTCTTCGGCGACCGACTCGAACAGGCTGCGGAACACGGCCAGCGAAATAGCGTCAACGGGCATTGATTCGTGGCTTCCTAATACGGCTTCTGCGCGAGGTCGCCCAGCAGCGGCGCGAAATGCTTCAGGTTGTGCGTATACAGCGGCAGTCCCAGCCTCGCCGCCGGCGCGGCGATCAGGCAATCCGGAGACTCAACGTTATGGCTCAGGTGAAACTTGAGCATACGCTCGATAGCCCATGCATAGTCGCTCGCGATGAGGTCGACAATCTCGAAGTCGCTCAGGAGTGCGAGCGCTTTCTGCTCGCCGCGACGGTCTTGGGTTCCGTCCAGCAGCTCCAAATAGACGACCTGAGTGATGGCGAGCGTGTTCTGTTCAGCAATCCAGGCGATAGCCGGCTGATATCCGCGCAGAAGGTCGATGAGTACATTACTATCGACTAATCCCGATGCCATCGCCGTTCTTTTCTTTCGCGACGGAGTTCTTCGACAAAAGCGACGCTATCTGTAATCCCCATGTGCGCCCAGCCACCTATTGCATCCGACTTCGCAATTTCAGCGCCCGACTTTGGATGCGAAACCAACATTTGTTTGATTTCGCTTTCCGTCCAGGGACGCTCGTTTTCACGTGGGACAGCAGCGTCGGGTGCGGGCGGAAGCAGCAGAATCTTGCGGTCGCCGGGCTTCGTACCCTTGGGGACGCGCGCCCGCAACTCGCCGTTCTCGTCGATGACAGCGTCGAGTTCTGTTGCCATGCTTACTCCTCCCGATTAGCTCATGCTGTCTCAATACGGCTTCTGCGCGAGGTCGCCCAGCAGCGGCGCGAAATGCTTCAGGTTGTGCGTATACAGCGGCAGCCCCAGCCGTGCCGCTGGCGCCGCGATCAGGCAGTCATTTATGCCCACGTTATGACTGAGCCGATAGCGAACCAGCATTTCGGTCGCCCATACGAAATCATTCAGCGTTAACTCTATGATGCTGTACCGCTGTAAGAATCGGAGTGCTTTCTGCTGTTCGATCTTGTTCAAGCTTCCCGCCAGCACTTCAAGGTGGACCATGCGTGTGATGGCTGGCTCGGCTTGGGTTTCCAGCCATTTTGCAGCCGGTTCATACCCACGCATAACGTCGACCACGACTGTCGAGTCGATCAGTCCCGAGGCCACTTACGCTCCTCTTCTTCCTGACGCCGAACTTCTTCGACCCAGGCAACAGGATCGGTGATGCCAAGATGCGCCCAGCTTCCGACTTCAGGTGAATTGGCGATTTCCGCGCCAGTCTGGCCCTTAAACGTCAGCAACGCTTCAAGCTCTTCTTTGGTCCACGGGCGCTCTTCCCACGGAATTTCTTCAGTAGATGTCGCTTCGCTTCCACGAGTAGATTCGACGGTGATGCGGACCTCGTCGTCTTCAAACTCCGGCGGCAGTTGCAGCGTCACAATACCGCCTTTCCCAACCTTTGCTGTCAGTTCAATCACCATCGGCTTTCGCTCCGACACTTGAAACGACGATGTTGCTTTCTCAATACGGCTTCTGCGCCAGCTCGCCCAGCAGCGGCGTAAAATGCTTCAGGTTGTGCGTATACAGCGGCAGTCCCAGCCGCGCTGCCGGTGCGGCGATCAGGCAGTCGATGACACCAACGCCAAACTTCAGGTGATGCGCCACATGCTGCGTCATCGCCCACTCTAGATCGTCCTGAATAGGGTAAACCATCTCGAACTGGTGTAGGAACGCTAACGCTCGGTTCTGCACTCGGCGGTCACGCGCGCCGTTCATAACTTCCATAAACACGTAAGGCACGATGCCGACGATTTCACCGTGTCGTGTCAATTTCCACTCAAGCGCCGGTTCGTAATTGCGCAGCAGGTCAACCAGGATAGCGGTGTCTACGAGTAGGTTTGCCAACCACGCTGCTCCTGTTCGCTGCGGCGTTGCTCTTCTACCCAATCCTGGCTGTCAGTAATGCCCATGTCTTCCCATCCGCCGGTCACAATCGCCTCAGCCGGCACCGGATGGAAATCAAGAAGCGCTTTAATCTCCACTTCCGTCCATGGGCGCTCGTCCATCACCTGCTCGTTCACGAGGCTTGGCTGTATCCGCACATTAACCGTTTGTCCCCGAAGTTCTGACGGCAAGTGGAGGGTAATTTCGTCGTTCTCGCTGACAGTCGCGGTCAGTTCAATCAACATGCTCATTCCTCTTCTACAGATTCGACCGAGTCATCACGAGGCCACTGACGCCGCTCCTGTTCCTGTCTCCTCACCTCATCGACCCATGCCTGGCTATCTTCGATTCCAAGATCGGCCCACGAGCCAACGTATTCTGATTTCATGATTTCGCCGAGTGTGGTCGGATGTGGCTTCAACAGCTCTTCGATTTCTTCTTTCGTCCACGGCCGCTCTTCCCACGGAATCTCCTCAGCAGGCGTCGCTTCGGTGCGGCTGATCGACTCGACGGTGATACGGACCTCGTCGTCCTCAAATTCAGGCGGCAGTTGCAGCGTCACTTTACCGCCTTTCTTGACGTGTTTCTTAAATTCGATCGCGGTCATGTTTTGCTCTCCGTGTCTAACTCGGAGTCCATTTGGGCGCAGGGGTCGCTGCCGTCCTCAGGTAAGGGGCGGCCCGTAGGCATAAGGATGAGCTTGACTTTCTTGCCCCGGAATTCGCGCGGAATCGGGTCACACAAGATCAGCTCGCTGTCCTGATTAACGTAACCGCGTAATTCAACGGCGGCCATCTTCGGCCTTTCTCACTTCTGCCGCACATCATATCACAGCCGCATAAGCGCCAGATGACGATAGCCGTCGACCTCCGCCGCCCAGCCCGGCGCGACGAAATTGGTGCTGTCGAGCTGGAACACCAGCGCCGGCCCGGCGAAGCGCGCCCCCGGTCGCAGCCGCTCGCGCTCGTACAGCGTCACGCCGTCCGCGCGCACGCCCAGCCGCGCGTCAGATGCGTCGTTCGGCGTCACCGGCTCCGGTCTCATCGGCGGCTTGTCCACGTTGCCGACCGCTTCCAGCCGCAGCGTCACCAGCTCCAGCGGGCGACCGCGCAGCGCGTAGCCGTAGGTCGCCTCGTGCGCCGCGTGGAACGCCTCGGCCACGTCGCCCTCGAATGGCACCGTCAGCTCGAACGCCTGCCCGCGATAGCGCACGTCGACCGTCGCCGCCAGCAGCATGTCGGCCTCGGCCACGCCCTCCTGCGCCAGCGTTGCCCGCGCTTCGGCCACCAGCCCGTCCAGCGCTGTCCGCGCCTGCGCCAGCGACTCGGCCGACAGCGGCGCGAGCACGCCCCGGCTGTAGTCCAGCCGCACGTCGGCCATCAGCAGCCCGAACGCGCACAGCACGCCGGGATAGCGCGGCACCAGCACCCGTGGAATTTGCAGCCGTTCGGCCACCTCGCAGGCGTGCAGCGGCCCCGCGCCGCCGAACGCCATCAGCGTGAAGTCACGCGGATCGTAGCCGCGCGCGATCGACACCCGCCGCAGCGCTCGCTCGATGTTGGCGTTGGCGACTTCGATCACGCCGCGCGCCGCCGTCGCCACGTCCGCGCCCATCGCCGCCGCCAGTCGCTCCAGCGCCGCTCTCGCTCCGGTCGTATCCAGCGCCATCTCGCCGCCCAGAAAGCGCGCCGCGTCCAGCCGTCCCAGCACCAGATTAGCGTCGGTCACCGTCGCCTGCGTGCCGCCGCGCCCGTAAGCCACCGGTCCTGGGTTCGCCCCGGCGCTCTCCGGCCCGACCCGCAGCGCGCCGCCGGCATCCACCCGCGCCAGCGATCCGCCGCCCGCGCCAACCGTCTCGATGTCCAGCAGCCGTATCCGCAGCGGCAGCCTGTCGATCTCCGAGTCGGGCCGCAGCACTGTCCGGCCCGGCAGCAGCGCCACGTCGGTCGACGTCCCGCCGATGTCGAGCGTAATGATATGGTCGTAGCCCGATAGCTTCGCCAGGTGGAACGCGCCGATCACGCCCGCCGCTGGTCCGCTCAACGCTGTCTGGATAGCCGCGCCCCGCGCCCGTTCCGCGCTGAAGATGCCGCCGTCCGACTTCATCATCCGCAGCGACTCTCCGCGCGGCAGGGCAGCCGCCAGCCGCCCCAGGTAACGGCTCATCGTCGGCCGGACGTAGGCTTCCAGCGCCGCCGTGCTGGCGCGCTCGTACTCGCGGAACTGCGGCAGCACGTCCGACGACAGCACCATCTGCTCCGGCGCGAACAGGCCGCGCGTTACCGCCCGCTCGCGGATCGCGCGCTCGTGCGCCGGGTTGGCGTAGCTGTTCAGCAGGCACACCGCCACCGACTCGACGCCGGCCGCCTGCATCGCGTCGAGCGCCGCATCCACGCTGGTCATGTCCAGCGGTGTCAGCACCGCGCCGTGCGCGTCCAGCCGCTCGACCACCTCGTAGCACCGCTCGCGCGGGATCAGCGGCGTGGGGAGCGTCGGTTGCAGCGCGTACAGGTCAGGCCGGTTCTGGCGGCCAATCGCCAGCAGGTCGCGGAAGCCGTCGGTCGTCACGAACGCCGTCTTCGCCCCCTTGCGCTCCAGAATCGCGTTCGTCGCCACCGTCGAGCCGTGGCTGACGCGCTCGAACGCCGCCGCGTCGCCGGCCAGCGCCGCCAGCCCGGCCAGCATCGCCCGCGAGGGATCGTCGGGCGTGCTGAGCTGCTTGTGAATCCGCAGCCGTCCGCCGTCCGCGACGACAAAATCGGTAAACGTCCCGCCAATGTCTACGCCAACCAGCATTATTCACTTATCCGTATTACGTTGGAAGCAGGACGAAGAATTTAACCGCCAAGACGCCAGGAACGCCAAGTTTCGCCAAGAAAATCATTTCTTGGGGCATTCTTGGCGACCTTGGCGGTTAGGTTTCCTATCTCCAAGCACCTCCGCGACTCCTCCGCGTCCTCCGCGCCTCCGCGGTTCAATTTTCTTGGCGCATTCTTGGCGACCTTGGCGACTTGGCGGTTGGGTTTCTCTCTGTGGTTAGGTTTCCCCGGCTTGCGCCCCGCCCAGCACCGGGAACACCATCTCGCGGTAGGCGGCGATCAGCGCGACCAACGCCGCCTGCGCCCCGGCGCGGTCGCCCGCCTCGATCAGCCGGTACAGCCGCTCGTGCGCCTCTAATTGTCCCGCCAGCAATTCGGCGTCGCGCGGGTTGCGCGCCTGCCGCAGCGCTTCCAGCAGCCGCGCGTAATTGTACAATCGCTGCGCCAGCTCGGTCGTCAGCGCCTTGCCGGTGTGCAAAATCAGCCGCTTGTGGAAACCGAACAGCGCCTGGATCGCCCCATCGCCGTCGCCGTCCTGCGCCGCGCGTTTGGCCTTCGTCAGCAGCTTGCCCAGCTCCATCAGCCGGGTGCGCGTCATTCGCTCCAGCGCCCAGTCCAGCGCCACCGACTCCACTGCCAGCAGCAGCGCGTACACCTCGGCCGCCTCGTCGCGCGTAAACTCGCGCACCGTCACACCCCGGCGCGGCTGCTTGACGACCCAGCCTTCCTGCTCCAACTGTCGCAGCGCGTCGCGCACCGTGTTCTGGCTCACAGCCATCTCCCGCGCCAGCGCGATCTCCACCAGCCGGTCGCCGCACACCAGATGCCCGCCCACCAGCAGATCGCGCAGCGCCGCCGCCACCGACTCGGCCAGCGTCAGCGCCGGCATCGGCTACCCATCAGCGCCACTCACATACGCGACGATCAACCGCATCGCTTCCCATCCCATACGCCTGCCGCTCCCCGCCGCTTCTCCCTCAGCCCGCGTCACCCACCGCCTTCCCATAACCTCCACCTCGCCCAACGCTCTCCTGCTGGCTCTCCCTCTCCACTACTCTGGAGAGGGGCCGGGGGTGAGGTTCCGCCCCCCTCACTCCGCCGCCAGCCACGTCGCGTAATTCCCGCCGCCCGTCGTCACCTGCTGCACGTCCTCGCTGCCCACCGTCACCACGTAAACCTCGTCGCGCCCGCTCACGTCCGACACGAACGCCAGCCGCCCGCCGTCCGGACTCAGCGCCGCCGCCGATTCGTAGCCGGGGCCGTCGTAAATCAGCCGCGCGTCGCTGCCGTCCGCGCCCATCTCGGCCACCGCCGCGTAACCGTCGCCTTCCGTCAGGTACACGATCGTCTCGCCGTCGCCGCTGAAGGCCGGCGACCAGTCCTTGACGTCGTTCTCGGTCAGCATCGTCAGCTCGCCGTTGGTCAGGTCGTACCGGGCGATCTCCCAGCGCTTGGCGTCGTCGGCCGCCCCGGTCGTGAAGATCAGCGCGCGGTTGTCGGCGCTCCAGCGCGCGTGGCTGTTGCGTTGCCCGTTGCTGAACACGATCTG
>Ga0351928_1140_pt1 | contig 9018 bp, 8 predicted proteins | sample BONcelHT113001E8_FD_206858 | JGI IMG/M metagenome (GOLD analysis project Ga0351928, IMG submission 206858) | Enriched cells from coal bed in the Powder River Basin, Montana, United States - BONCAT cells T11 rep2 HSBNCT.T11.300.1.E8 ... | reverse complement strand
CTTGCCCTGTATAATCTCGCCCGGGCATATAAAAATCATGCGCAGAAGGCTGGATATCAGCCGCCCAGGTACAAGTCGAAAAATAGTGGCAAGCAAAGCTATATGACGAAGTATAAACTGGGCAGTAAACTGATTGCAAACGGTAAAATCATTCTGCCTGTAGTCGGATCTGTTAAAATCGTTACACATCGTCCGATTGCACAATATTTCAAACCGTTATATGTCACTGTTATTCGCAAGCCTTCCTGGAAATATGAGGTTAGCATTGCGCTGCATGCTCCAGAAAACTTGTTTATGCAGGACGTGATTACAAGGCCTCTTGATGTCGGGGACAAAAGTAGTGTGAACGACGGAATATCAGCTTTCAATAAAGAAGCCGGCAATGATGTCAAATCGGTCGGGCTTGATTTTTCCATGCCAGATCTATTGATTGATTCTGAAGGCGATTCAGCTGGCTATCCACATTATTACAAGCAACATCTGCATCGATTGTCAAGAGAACAGCGCAAACTGGCACAATGTGCCCGCGGTAGCCATAATTATCAAAAGCAGCGAATCCGTGTCGCCAGGATGATGCAGAAGTGTGCCGACCAACGTCATGATTTCCAGCACAAACTGAGTCGAAAACTGTCTGATCAGTATAATCTTGTCTGCATTGAAGATCTTGCAATCAAGCGGCTGATTACAGATACGAAGTTTGGCAAAAGTGCTTATGATAACGGCTGGTATCAGTTTATCCAGATGCTGACGTATAAATTGACAGAATCTTATAAGCACCTGCAGAAAGTTGGTCGATGGTTTCCCAGTACACGCACTTGTAGCCAATGCGGTCGGATTAATCAACCTCTTGATCTTGATAAGCGCATTTATCAGTGTCAATGTGGTTATACAGCATCACGGGATGTTAATGCGGCCATTAATATTAAAAGAGAAGGAGAACGTCTCTATCGCAAAAGAGTTAACAGCTGACAATGGTAACAGACAACGGTGTGAAAAACGGAAAAAACCGCAGGGTATGCGGGGTTAGCTCGTGACTGCTTATTCTGTTAGGAATATCGAACGAGAAGTCTCCATTTGTTCAAGTAAAACCGAAGGACAGGTCCGGGACGTGCCACGGAGAGTTTCGAACTCTAAGGCCCCATTGCAAGAAAGCATTCATCGAATATTCCTGTTACCACTAAGGACCTGCCGTGGCACTTTTACATACAGGTGGGTCCGCCTAGATCAAGGAGATGCTCATGATTTATTTCACAACTTACGTGATTGGTGACTTGATGATCCGGCCGCAGATTTATCCAAGAGATTAATAAGTGCGTGCGTATGTGTTTTAGTAATTTTTCATCCTTTTCCATGCTCGGGGTAATATGCAATCAGATAGTATTTATTGCCGCCCCAATGCAGCGCATACCGCACATGTTTGAGCACCTTGGCAGGAGTTAGTAGATCGGCCAGCTTTCATGGATGTTGTTCATGTGGGATCCGCCATATTGAGTATTATCCTATCGGAATAAAATAATCAGATTCCTTAAAAAGGTCTTTTTATTATTCCGATATAGCGCTATAATAAGCTATCGGAACAATGAAAGATTGTGAGGGGGTCCGATTGGTGTATATCAGCGCTAAGGAAGCTGCCGAAAAGTGGTATCTCTCGGACCGGCGGGTTCGGATTCTTTGCGAGCAGGGGAAAATACCGGGTGTTGTGCGACATGGCCGTTCCTATCAGATTCCGGCCGATGCGGAAAAGCCGGCTGACGGGCGGCTGACACGCGGGCAGAATCTGCCAGCAGCATATGCGGGTTTGCTGAACGGTATCGACCAGAAAAAACGTGAACTCAATCGCCGGCGTCCGTTGACCCGAGGTGAGCTGGAACGACTTGGTGAGGAGTTTCTGATCGAGTTCACATACAACTCCAATGCCATCGAAGGCAACACACTGACCCTGCAAGAAACCGCACTGGTTCTGAAAGGACTGACGATCGACCAGAAACCACTCAAGGATCACCTGGAAGCGGTCGGCCATCGTGATGCATTTCAATATGTGCAGCAGCTGGTCTCCGAGAGGATCAGTCTTACCGAACGCATCATTCGTGAGATTCATGCACTGGTGCTGATTGATCGGCCAGAAGATAAAGGCATTTACCGGCGCATTCCGGTCCGAATCGTCGGTGCACATCATGAGCCGCCGCAACCGTATCTTGTTCCGGTTCAAATGGAGCAATTATTGGTTGATTATATAAAAAGCAAACGGCATCCCATTGAGCAGGCGGCTCTGTTTCACCTCCAGTTTGAGGGGATACACCCATTTATCGATGGAAACGGCCGTACCGGTCGGCTGCTGATCAATTTGGAACTCATGCAACAGGGTTATCCGCCGATCAATGTCAAATTTGCTGACCAGAAGCGATACTATGCCTGCTTTGACTCGTTCTTTCGCAATCAAGATCCAGTGCCCATGATCCGCCTGATCGGCGAGGCGGTCGATGAGCAGTTGGATCGATATCTGACTATTTTGTCTAATACTGCAGTAGGAAGTATAAAAGAAGGGAAGAATTGATCATGGCTGGCAGAAAAAAGAAATTCACCCATCCCAGGCTGACGACTGTTGATCCGAATTTTGTTCCTTGCAGCACACAAGAGAACAAAGATGCTGTAGTGGTTTTACCGCAAATACACGTACATGGTCGACGATGAAGAAGTCCGGCAGTGTCGCCTGCCTGAGCTGTTCATCAGGCTGATCGCCGTTGCGGTAGCCTATGCATTCGGTCGTTACCAGAATGAACTGTTCCACTTCAGAGACCGGCCCGTCGATCCTGCAGGTTTCTTTGCCGTCGGCATAGAAAACATAGCCGTTGCGACTCCAATCCAAGCTGAAATAGTGATAGCCATCTTCTGTCTCCTCGACCTTGTAACGGATGCGGCCGGCACCTTTGCTGTCTGGACCATAACCGCCCCAGATCAGACCGCTGGTGACCTCGCCATCCCGTTTGAAATTTTCCATGATGTCGATCTCAACGCCAGTCCTGGCCGGGTCTGGAGAAGCACCGATCGCCGGCGACTGCAACCAGAAGGCTGACCACCAGCCGGACTGAGTCTGCAGCTTGCAGCGGATTTCATAATACCCGAAGCGATGCAGAAACTGATGCTCCTGAAAACGGGCGATCGGCCAAGTGAATTTCGACTGGCCGTGGCGCTCGCCAGGCCGGTCGAAATAGTTGTAACCGGTCTGCAGGTGTGGTAAATAGTATTGGCCATCTTTCTCGATGAGTGCCAGGAGCAGGTTGCTGTTGAGATTCCATTTACATCTTCCATTGGGATTGTTGCCGATACATACTTCTTTATCCTGATCCTGCTAAAAAGCTGTGCATACTGGGTGGCCTGCCTGCCGAACATCCTATCGTAAACATAATGACATTACGAGTTATTCTTGCCAGACCGAACTTATCCGAATAGTCGTGAAAGTTCGGAATGAAGGTTGATTGATATGATCAAGCGGGACACTTACCTGAAGAGACTGATTGCCAAAAAAAAGAATGGCCGGGTCAAAATAATCACGGGTATTCGGAGATGTGGAAAATCCTATCTGCTTTTTCACATCTACAAAGAATACCTGATGTCAATCAGAACCGATCCTGAGCACATTATCGAAATTGCTTTGGATAAAAAAAGATTTGAGGATCTGCGCAACCCAAATCTGCTGTATGAATATATAGAAAAACGGATCGGAAATAATGAAGAGGAATACTGTATCTTTATCGATGAAATCCAACTATCCTACAAAATAAAGAAAAACATCGATCTAGGCCTGGTTCCGGAAGAGGACAGAGACCTTGCATACACCACGTATTATGACATTTTGAACGATCTGATGTCCAGAGAAAACCTGGATATCTATGTGACGGGCAGCAATTCAAAAATGCTGTCTACAGACATCGCGACAAATTTCAGAGATCGCGGCAGCGAAATCAAGCTATATCCGCTCAGTTTTTCAGAATACTGCTCTGTAGCTGGCAAGGAAAAGGCAGAAGCCTGGGCAGACTACATTGTTTACGGGGGTATGCCGCTTGCGGTCTTAGAACAGGATGAAAAAGAGAAAGTCAATTATCTTGGCAGCTTATTCCAAAGAGTCTATCTTGCGGATATCATTGAGCGTTACAAAATTGAAAACAGAACTGTTCTGGAAAGTTTAGCCAGTGTTTTGGCTTCTTCTGTCGGCTCCTTGACGAACCCGGCCAAGCTTTCCAATACGATGAATACCGTCAATCATGCTGGGACATCAGATAAAACAATCAGAAAATATCTTGACGCCCTTGAAGATGCGTTTGTCTTTAAGAAGGCGGCGCGTTATGACATCAAAGGGAAATCCTATTTTGATTATCCAATGAAATATTACGCCGTTGATGTTGGGCTGCGCAATGCCCTTCTGAATTTTCGGCAAATTGAAGAAACACATCTAATGGAGAATATTCTTTACAACGAACTCATTATACGCGGTTATTCTGTCGATGTAGGCGCCATTCGTATTTCAAAAAGTGTAGACGGTAAAAAACAGGAAAGCCAGCATGAAATTGACTTTGTTGTGAATACTGGTATTAAAAAAATATACATTCAATCAGCATTGACTATTGCCAGCGAAAATAAAAAGCAGAAGGAGATTCTCCCTTTACTCAAGAGCGGCGACTTCTTCAAGAAGTTTGTTGTAACTGGAGGAAGTCAGAAGCCAGAAATTCAGTGCACAAGTCGGTGAAACCAGGTAACAGCTATCTTTACTGCTGGTTCTTCTGATACGGCTGCGACAAGCTGCTGTATCGTCTTAAGTATTGCAGGTTCAATTCAACCTGATTTTCAAATTCTGGATACATGCCGATAATAATCCCGTCATTCGTCTTGATCTGGGCCAGAGTGCCGCGAAAAGCCTGTTCAACGCTTTCCTGGGTTTCGCACAAGCGGCCGGCAGCCAAGATTTTGAAAGCCAGGCAAGGTTTTTCAGTGCGACGCATCATGGCAAACATGCGCAGCGGATCGTTTTCAAGATAGACCTCGTTAAGCGGCAAAGGGATGTCGCCAAGCAGCTCAAGCAATTGCTGCCGACTGCGGTGCCGCTCGTAAACACAACACATAAAAAAATCTACATCCCAGTCCTGCTCGAGGATTTGCTCCATAACCGCAGGCATATGCGTAGATACGCCAACCATCACGCCACTGTCTCTCAGCTTCCTGCAGTATTCCCTGACATTACTCAGGGTACCGTTCTTATATGCCTGGTCAGTTCTCTCTCCATGGTGGGCAATCGCAATCGCACCGGCAGAAATCAGCTGGCCGAGCATCTCCGGCCCTTTTGCTGACTCATGTCCCAGAGAAATGAACTTTATCGGTGTATTTTGCTCTTTCAGCATCCGGTACCAGTGAAGGTTTCCCGACACAGACTGCCAGGCATTAATACCCTGTTTATAACAATCCTGCAGATGAGCCAGCACATTTTCATCGGTGAAATAACGTCTCATCTGCTTATTGACAAAAGTACTGAGATGAGAGCCGCCATTTAGCGGATTGCTGCCGGCAATCAGGCGCGATAGCGTATACGGACCAAACGACATCTGAGGCACATCGGAACGCTCAACCATTTTCCTGCCGCCCTTCTCTTTTGGCTCTAGATGAACAAAGTGTACCATAACACTTATGGCGGTGTCAGGCACCAAAACGGATGTTTCTGTATGGCTGGTTGATGCAGTATCTGCCATCAGCTTCTACCGGTTCACGCGTGGTAGAAACGGTAGATATGTGGTAGAATCGGTGGTAAAGCTGGTTGAATGTTTGAGGTGTCAGAATGATTGAAAACAGCCGATTGGAACTGAAAAGAGCGTTTACTGAAGAGATTAAGAAAGAGCTGGTTGCTTTTGCCAATACGGCCGGTGGTTTATTGATTATCGGTTTGGCTGATGATGGGGCGGTTATAGGCGTTGAGAACCCTGATCAAGTTTCTGCCCAGGTTACGAATATGCTCCGTGATGCGATCAGCCCGGATATAACCTTGATCTCTCGGGTCGAAATCAAAGTTCAGGATAATAAGGCGCTCATTCATGTGACAGTCAATCGAGGAAGCAAGCGCCCCTATTATATTGCGAAAAAAGGCATGACATCGGCAGGTGTATATGTCCGTCAAGGGAATACATCTGCCCCGGCATCGGCGGATGCGATTCGAGAGATGATCCGGGAAACGGATGGATATAGCTATGAAAGCAATCTATCCTTTGATCAAAAACTGACCTTTGAATTTTGCAGTAAGGTCTTTGCTGATCGAGGCGTTCTCTTTGGGAAGAATCAAATGAAAACCATGAAAATGATTGATATGGAAGGAAATTACACCAATCTCGCGATGTTGCTGTCGGATCAATGTTTTCACAGCATTCAATTTGCCTATTTTCAAGGCACAGATATTGGAACATTTACCGAACGCCAACGCTTCACTGGCTCAATATTGAAGCAGCTCGATGATGCATTTCATGCACTAAATCGTTACAATCGGACACGTTCTGAGATTCATGGTCTTTACCGGATTGACAGTCGGGATTATCCCGAAGAAGCCCTGCGTGAAGCACTGATCAACGCCATTGTTCATCGAGATTATGACCGTGATGTCAGCACCAATATCCGAGTCTTCGATGACCGTATTGAGATAGCTTCTTTTGGTGGCTTGCCTCCAAATACAACGATTGAAACATTTCTCCTGGGTCTGTCGATGCCAAGAAATAAAAACTTGGCAGACATCTTTTACCGTTTGGAATTAATTGAGGCATTCGGCTCTGGTATCCCAAAAATGACGGGCATTTACCAGGAATACGGTCAGGAAATATGCTTTAAAACGTCGTCTTCTGGATTCATGATCTTCCTGCCAAATTTGAATTTCAGAAAAGAACCAAAAGCACCTCAACCTGAACAGATTGCACCGCAAGATGAAATCAGGTCTCTAGAGGGTCAGCGTTCAAAACTTGCTGTTGACCTGATTCAAGCGAAAGGTCCTGTCAGCAGAATGGAACTGGAAATGGTTTGGGGAATCAGCCGAAGTGCAGCAGCCAAGTGGATTGATCAACTGGTTAACACAGGTGTTCTTCTTCGCGTCGGAAATGGCCGAAACACGAAATATACAATTGCTGACTGACTATTATAAAAGAGGTGTTCATGATCTACTTCACGTCTGACCTCCACTTGGGACATAAGAATATCATCAAAATCCATGGTCATATTCATAACAACCGCGATGCTGCCTATTGGCCGTTGTTGGCTTCTATGGACCACGCACTCAATGCAAGCGTTGAAATCAACCATTATCAACCGGTTACCTTTGACCAGCTTGTTGAGAACAATGATTTGTTCAAGAAATCAATTGGTGAAGGATTGCTTGATAACTGACGATCATGAAGGCTGAGAAATGTCATCGTTACCAACGGGGGTGCGATTTATATTGTGGGTGACTTGATTTTTCGTACGCAGACACATCGTTATCTAGCGTGATTTGTAGATCAGAAGACCAAAGGCATCTCACCGGTACTGCTCATGTGCAGATGCTGCGGCGCAGAAGCCACCGTGACGCAAATGGCTGCCGGTGGTCAAATTGTCGTTTTGAACGAAACTTGCGGCAGTGGTAAATCAACCATTTAGGCTTAATTCGGGTACTTGGTGCTTCCTTCGTATCCGCAGACGCCAATCCGGGGTGAATTATATATTTCTGAAAGCATTTCATCGCCACACTCATGGTCTTGCCGGCAATCGTCACAAAGGAGCCCTGCTCCTTCATAGACACACTCCATACACATGACTGTGGCTGTTTTCTTTTCGCATTTTTCACAGATAAAAGTAATCGGGTGGTTTCTGGACAAAATCGCGAGCTTCTCCCTTTTTTCCGGACCCATCCGGTGTGTAATGACGGAAAGGGTCAACTCCGTCGTCGAGCCATAATCATACATGTGGTCAAAGATCATTCCTGGCTCAAGCAGTTTTTGTAGTTTGATGTTCATCCCCTTAACAGGGAACATCCCTCCGTCGGAGCCCTGTGCACTGCTTTCGTACCGAATGCCTTCTATCTTGAAATGACTCAGGTGCCCACAGCATTCTAACCAGATATCACGTAAAAACTGGTCCAGATCTTTAAGGGAGGCTGTGTCTTTCATCTCGACAATCAGCCAATACTGTTTGCTGTACTTGTCGTTGATGAGCAGAACAAAATATCCTACCTGCTTTTCACTTATCTCTCCCTCACTAACCAGTTTACGGCCTTTACATGAAAGAAGATGTTTGACCATTGGGGTGATGGTGTATTCTTTCCCACAATACTTGCATGTTCCCTTTGTTCTGTTTGACATACGCTTTACCTCACCTGTTGTTTGACTCTGCCCCAAATTGGTTCCCCGGTTGTGTTTGTTTAATGTCAGGACTCAGTCTGACTGCTAGCCCCGATTGACTTGATAGCCGTCACTCTTCCAGGCTTTTTTCATCCGCACCTCATCTATGATAAATCTGACCCCCTGGTTATCCGACGGGTTTAACCAGAGCATCCGCTGAAAGACCTGTATGGCTTCGTCATAATTGCCGAGACGCCACAGACACAAACCATAGCCGTGCATACAACGTAAAAACGGACGATTATCGACATTTCTCCACGATAGAACGCCATTGAAACCGTCTCCCAGGGAAAGCTCGCCTATGCGGAGACCCACTTCGAAATGTCGGATTGATTCAGACAGATGCACATTAAAATAATAATTGCCCAGATGTGCATGGGCATCAAGGCTGCGCAGATCAGCCTGACAAAGATCAATCAGGCTTTTAACTGCCGCTGAAAAATCACCGGTATTTTTTAGATTGTTTGCTCGCGTGATCGGATCATCGAAGGGATCGTCAGGATCCTCGCCGGGAATCACCTGTTCCATTTCGAACTGGGGGCGGGCGCCAAAGGCGATTATGGGCTGAGCCCAGTCATCGGCCGGCTTGTCTGCATCTCCCCAACATGCATCCCCGGGATCC
>Ga0351928_1139_pt1 | contig 9181 bp, 9 predicted proteins | sample BONcelHT113001E8_FD_206858 | JGI IMG/M metagenome (GOLD analysis project Ga0351928, IMG submission 206858) | Enriched cells from coal bed in the Powder River Basin, Montana, United States - BONCAT cells T11 rep2 HSBNCT.T11.300.1.E8 ... | reverse complement strand
TGCGTCAGTCGACACCCACGAATAATGTTGGGCATTGAAAGATCTCTCAATCCCGGATCAAGTCCGGGATGACGGCAAAGAGGACTTTATCAGTGACCTGCTGAGTAAAAAGAACAAAAAAAAGGAGGTTTTGAGGCCTCCCTTTTTTTGTCTGTGATGAAGAGCTACTTCTTGACCGGAGCCGCTGCGGGCTTCTCCGCTGCGGGTTTCTCCGCTGCGGGCTTGTCAGCCGCCGGCTTCGCATCTTTCTTCTCTTCTGCTTTCTTCTCTTTGGCCTTTTCCTTCACTGCGCCGGCTTTCGTCACTGCCTTGGCAACGTTCTTGCCGTCTGCCTCGGTGTAGACTACGTTAACTTTGTCGCCAGCCGCGAACTTTGCCATTTTCTTAACCTTTGAAACGTCGAAGGTCATTTCGGTTTCGCCTTTGACGACGATTGTTTTCGCCGCTTCGTCCATGCTGACGAAGTCACCTGCGAACTTCTTCACGCCTGCTTTCTTGGCTTTCTCCACTACCTTCTCTTTCACGGGTTTGTCTGTTGCTGCGGCCGGTTTGTCTGTTGCTGCGGGGGCTTTCTTGTCCTGCGCCAACACGGTCGTAACAAAGGCAACACTGATAAGAATCGCGAGAACGATCATTAATGCTTTCTTCATGTTATTTTCACCTCCCTCCCTTTTAATCGGCTACATTTAACTGCACGACAGGCTTTAATGCATTTGCCGTGCCACAATTGTAACCTGCTGATAACAAAGGAAACGGAAGAATACGACCTTGTGGAGAACAGCGCGTAATCGGAAATATCCGACTTGCGGATGCCTGTTCAATCGGAAATATCCGACTATGCCTTCCTGGCGGGTCTGTCTGCGGGGTGCTTGAACTCGTTTACCATCGCCTTGTAGTCATAAAGTCCAAGCTCTTTGAGCTTCGATACTCCTACGAAAAAGGTGTCCCGGCTTATCCCCAGGTGCTCCGCTATCTCTTTTGGCTCGAGGAGTTGGCCGGACCCTCCGTCCCGGGGGTCCAGTTTGGTAAGGTAAAGATAGAGACGGTATTCCGCCGCCGTGAGTTTTGCATTTATGAGTTCATCCAGTCGTGAGGTGATCTTGTCGAGGTCTGTCCGGGGATGCGAGTATTGCCTGACCTCGGCGGGGACATGCTCCATGCCGATGATCGCCGTCTCGCACAAGATGTAGGATCGCTCCAGCACGGACTCCAACTGCCGCACATTGCCCGGCCAGGAATAGCGCATGAGGCAATCAAGGACCTCGTCACCCACGGTCTTCTTGCTCTGGTGAGTGTCATCGAACTTTTTCAGAAAATGCTCCAGGAGAAGAGGTATGTCAGTGCGCCTCTCCCGCAGGGGCGGCAGGGTAAAGGCGATGACGTTGAGCCTGTAGTAGAGGTCTTCCCTGAATCTTCCCGCCTCGATCTCCTGCTCCAGCTTCTTGTTGGTCGCCGAGATGATCCGCACATCGAGCTTGATCGTCTCCTTTCCGCCGATCCTCCGTATCTCCTTCTCCTGGAGGGCCCTTAAGAGCTTCGCCTGGGTGCTCCGGGCGAGGTCCCCTATCTCGTCGAGAAAGAGGGTGCTTCCGTTGGCCTGTTCGAAGAGCCCCAACTGCCGGGCAACGGCGCCCGTAAAGGCACCCTTCTCGTATCCGAAGAGCTCGCTTTCAAGGAGCGTCTCCGGTATAGCCGCACAGTTGATGGCGAAGAAGGGCTTCACCTTTCTGGGACTGTTGTAATGTATGCTCTTCGCGAAAAGCTCCTTGCCCGTTCCGCTTTCCCCGTGGATAAGAACGGTGGAATTCGTCGGGGCGACCTTACCGACGATCTTGTAAAGCTCCTCCATGGCGCCGTGGGCGCCGACGATGTTATCGATGTGAAAGCGGTCGCGCAGCTGGTCCTTGAGCATGATGTTGTCTTTGAGGAGCTTCACCTGGTTCATCGCATTATTGATGACGAGAAGGAGATGGTCCTTCTCCAGGGGTTTTTCGAGGTAGTAAAAGGCGCCGAGCTTCGTCGCCTCCACGGCCGACGGTATGGAGCCGAAGGCAGTCATGATGATGATGTGGCAGGTCCTCCCCAGCGCCCGGGCCTCCCTGAGCACCTCCGTCCCATCTATGTCGGGAAGCCGAAGATCGGTGAGGACGATGTCGAAACTGCCGTTTTTGAGGATATCCACCGCCCTTCTGCCGCAGTCGACGGCCTCGACGTAGAACCCCTCCTTCAAAAGGATGGTCTTTATTATCCCGCGCTGGTTCCTGTCGTCCTCGACGACAAGGATGGTCCCCTTCGTCTCATTCTTCATGGTGTGGAAGTCTTATGGTCATGATCGTTCCCTTTCCCATCCCGCTCTCGGCTGATATGGTCCCGCCGTGTTCCTCGACAAACCGCTTGGTTATGGCGAGACCGAGGCCGATACCGAGTTTTTTTGTAGAGTAATAGGGCTCAAAGATCTTGTCAAGTTCATCCTTTGCGATGCCCTCGCCATCGTCCGAGACGGACAAGTACGTCATGCCGTCCCCTCCCCCGCACTCGATGTGTACTCTTCCCGATTCCTGTATCGCCTGGACGGCGTTTATCACGAGGTTTATGACACACAACCGCATGTATTCCCTGTCGCAGTATATCGCATCGGTCCCGTCACGGCACGCGAGGCTGATATCGATACCGCCTCGTATCTTGTCATTCACCATGACGAGCGCCTCGTTGACAAGGTCCGCAGGGGAGACATCCTCTTTGTGGAGCGTAATCGATTTCCCGAGGAAGAGAAAATTGTGTATGAGCTCGTTCACCCGGTATATCTCTTTGAGAAGACTGTCGAGAAGCTCGATGAGCTCTTCCTTGCCGGAGATGGGCTCCTCCGTCACCCTTTCCTTGATGTGCCCTATGGAGAGGGTCAGGAAATTGAGGGGGTTCCTTATTTCGTGGGCGATCCCCGAGGAAAGCTGCCCGATGAGCGAAAGCTGGTCCGATTTTTTTAGTTTTTCCTCCAGTCCCTTCTGCTCGTCGAGCTTCTCAACCATCTCGTTGAAGCTCGTCACCAGGGTGCCGATCTCATCCTTGCGGTCCGTCGCCCTGATCTTGACAAGCTCACCCATGGCTATCTTCCTGCTCGCCATGGCTATTCGTTTTATCGGCTCCGTGTATTTATCGGCAATGACGAGGCACACGATGATGCCGATGGTGAAGGCGAAGATCATGCTGAGGATCCTCTTGATCTGGTTGCGGTTCTGCAAGAGACGGTAGTCGTCGAGGGCCATATTGATATGGATGTACCCGATGTTCTGACCCTTGATTGCAACAGGCATGATGATATTGTAGAGCCGCTGGGTGCCGCTGCGATGTTCGTCGCCGAGGCGCGCCGTGATCATGAGGTCCTTTTTCCGGGCGGCCGGTCTTCTGTCCGTCGGTTTCTGCGTGGTGCCGATCTTCCTGGGATCGGAGCTGGCGATGACCTCCGACTTGTCGCTCACAATGGAGATTTCCTTGATGCCCTTCTTGTTGAGCATATCTACGTAACTCTTTAGCCTGGCCGTGGAATCCCCGCGGTAGGTCAATTCTTCGACGCTTATCTGGATGGCCCTGGTGATATCGTCGATATTCTCTCCGACCTTGTCGAGAAGCGCCTCTTCGGCCCTCGTGTAAATGATGGTCAGTGAGCCGATGGATATGAGCAGGAGGAAAAGGAGGATGAGAAGGAGCTGTGTCCTCAGCGACAGGCTGCGAAAAACGGACTTTACGAAGATGTAGAGCTCCGCCGCCTTTTCCTTTATGCCCTGCCTCCCGTCGGTTTCCACAGGACGGCTATCCTTGGTGTCTGACGTTGAGATAGGCATCGATACGACCTGTTATGACGCGGGCGGGAATGAGAGGGAAAACATCCTTGAGGGGCGGGCCGTCGGGCCTTCCCGTGATGAAGGCCCTCAAGATCATGAACAAATCTTTTTTCTTGAGGTCCGGGGGCTTCACCAGGGCACCGGTGAGTTCATCGAAGGTAAGCCCATCCCTGCCTGCGAGGAGCTTCTTCATGGCGCTGCCCATCTCCCCGGCGGCGCTCATCTTCATGAGATAGCGAAGCGCGCTTTCCTTCAAGTCCGCCCTGTCGAATATCTCCATGTATTCCCTGAGGTCGTTGAGCGTGGAGGCATTCTCACGCACGGCGGACACCCTCGCCGGCACGGACGCATCGATCCCCGCCCTGTCGATGAGATCGCTAAGCGGCATATGCTTCAGATACTCCCTGTTGAACCAGAGAAGTTTCTCCATATCGAAAATATTGTCCGAACCGGAAATAGAGTCAAGGGAAAAGGTCCGGATCAGTTCCTCCCTGTCCATTATCTCCGCGGCAACACTTCGACCCATCGTGCACAGGAAGTTCACCAGCGCCTCGCTCACTATTCCCATGGAACGGAAATCCATGACGCGCGTTGCGCCGTGTCGCTTGCTGAGAGGTTTGCGGTCGGAGCCGATGAGAAGGGAGTGATGCGCGTATTTCGGGGGCTCATCTCCCAGCGCATTAATGAGGGCTATCTGCTTCGGCGTGTTCGAGATATGATCGCCTCCCCGTATGACGTGGGTGATCCCCATGAGCATGTCGTCAACGACCACGGCGAGGTTGTATGTCGCTGTGCCGTCCCTTCTCAGGATAATGAGATCGTCCACGTGGCCCCTCGGGAATGAAAGCTCTCCCCGTATACCGTCATGGAACGTGATGGGCTTGTTGTCGGAGCGAAAGCGAAGGGTAAAGGGCCGTCCCTCGGCTTCGAGTCTCATGGCTTCATCGACGGCAAGGTCCCGGCATTTTCCATTGTATCTCGGCGGCTCGCCCCGCGAAAGCGATCTCTGTCTCGCGGCGGCAAGTTCTTCTTCGCCGCAGAAGCACGGGTAGGCAAGACCCTTCTCGAGGAGGGTCAGGGCATGAGACCTGTAGATGTCAAGACGGTCGGATTGGCGCAGCGGGCCCTCGTCCCAGGTGATCCCGAGCCAGGTGAGGTCGTCCGTGATGGACCGCTCGTATAGGGCATCGGAGCGTTCGACGTCGGTGTCCTCCATCCGCAGAACAAAGGACCCTCCGTTCTTCCTGGCAAAGAGCCAGTTGAAGAGGGCGGTCTTTGCATTCCCCACGTGGAGATGCCCCGTCGGGCTCGGGGCGAACCTTACCCGTACCATCTTCGCCTCACATATCCTGGAGATTCGGAATACATACCGGCTTTAGATATTTTCCAGCAAAACAACGGAGTGCGCGGCGATCCCTTCGCCCCGGCCGGTGAACCCCAAACCCTCCGTTGTCTTGCCCTTCAGGCCTACCATTCCGGCATTGATGGACAGGACCTCGGCGATCCTCTCCTTCATCGCCTCCCGGTATGGTGCTATCTTCGGCTCCTGGGCCACGACGACACTGTCGACGTTGACGACCCGATAGCCCCGCCCGCGGGCTATCGCACAAACCCGGCCAAGTATCACGGTGCTGTCCATGCCTTCGGTGTTCCTGTCGGTATCGGGGAAATGGGCCCCGATATCGCCCTCAGAGAGGGCGCCCAGTATCGCGTCACTGATGGCATGGAGGAGGACATCACCGTCGGAATGTCCGAGAAGACCTTTTTTGAAGGGGACCTCTATGCCTCCCAGGACAAGCCGTCTGCCATCCGTCAGCCGGTGGACGTCGAACCCTATCCCTATCCTCATAGGTTCCCTTTGAGCTGAGAAAGTAAACCTCTCGCGATGGTGAGGTCCTCGGGTGTGGTAATCTTCATATTGTAGGGAGAGCCCTCTATGACCTTCACCTTTTTTCCCATATGCTCGATGAACGTTGCGTCGTCATAGCCATAATGCTTTTTGGCCATGCCCTCCCGGTAGGCCTTCGTAATAAGAGAGTGTTTGAACGTCTGGGGGGTCTGCACATGCCAGAGGGAGTCACGCTCCAGGGTCTTCACCACGAATCCTTCCTTGGAGATGACCTTCACCGTGTCCTTCATGGGCAATGCCGGTATGACGGCATCGTACATCTCCATAAGGAAAATGCCCTTTTCGATGAAGGCAGGTGAGATGAAAGGCCGGGCTCCATCGTGTATGACGACGATGTCACAGGGATGCTCGATGGCCTCCAGCCCGTTCCTCACCGAATCCTGCCTGAGCTTGCCGCCGATGACGAGCTTCATGATCTTGTTGAACTTGTATGTCTCCAGTATTTCTTCCTGGATGAGAGGCAGGTCCTTCTGGTTGACGACAAGATAGATGCCGTCCACGGCCCGGCAATTCTCGAATATCTGCAGAGTGTGTACGATAATGGGCTTGTTCTCGATTAGCAGGAACTGTTTGTTCGTGGCGGTGCCCATTCTTTTTCCTGCGCCGCCGGCAAGAATGATCGCGATTGTTCTCATGTTGTTGTCACGCCTGTTCTTCTAATTGATATTCGTCGGGGAAGATGTAATCCTTCTCTGTCTCCCCCTTGAGCCTCGAGAAGATCATACGCCCCGAGGTCGTCTGCAGGACGCTTGTGACTACGATGTCGACAGTCTTGCCGAGATATTTTCTGGCATCGTCGACAACCACCATAGTCCCGTCATCGAGATATCCGATGCCCTGGCCCTGCTCTTTGCCTTCCCGGAGCACTTTTATGTTCATCTGTTCGCCGGGAAGAAGCGCGGGCCGAAGGGACATGGCAAGCTGGTTCATATTGAGGACCTCGATGCCTTGCAGTTCGGCGACCTTGTTAAGGTTGTAATCGTTGGTTACGATCTTCCCCCCCAGTCTTTTCGCAAGCGCGATGAGCTTTGTGTCCACATCCTTCAACTTGGGGAAATCGTAATCCACGATCCTGACGTTCAGGAATGTCTGTTTCTGCAACCGGTGAAGAACATCGAGACCGCGCCGCCCGCGGGTCCTTTTCACAGGGTCCTGATGGTCCGCGACGTGCTGTAACTCGTAGAGGACAAATTGAGGAATGACAAAAGTCCCCTGTATGAAACCGGTCTCGCATATATCCGCTATTCGCCCGTCTATGATCGTGCTCGTATCGAGGAGCTTGATGTCCTTGTCCTCCTCCAGGCGGTCGAAGAGGGGCACCCTGGAAAGGTCAAGCGTCTTCGACTTCTCTTTTCCGAGGACAAAGCCGAGATAGCCCATGACGAAGTAGAAGAGGACGTAGATGGGAAGCGTGATGGGGATGTCCTTGATGAGAGCGAGAAGGAGGCGGGACACAAAGAGATTGGCCACGAAAAGGCTCACGACGACCCCCGTAAGGCTTCCGAGAATGATCTTGAGGGATATGTCCCGAAGCTTCAGTTCGATCTTCAGGATGGCATAACCGAGGATCAGTCCGCATGTCGCCCCGACAAGGCCCCAGACGCCGCTGTCAAGAAGTTCCTTTAGTATGAAGTATCCTGTAAGGGTTGTAACGGTAAGCAGGATTATCTGGATGAATATGTCCAAGGAATCAACCCTTGTGGTGATTGGCGGTATTTCCCTTTTGATTGTTGCTGTTGACGATAAAGATCTCTTCGATCTCCTGCTCTACTATCAGTTCCTCGGTACCAAGGGACATGGAGAGTTCCTTGGTAATCAGGTTCCGCGCCATCTCGAACATCTTTTTTTCGCCAAAGGACAGCTCTTTCCAGTATCGCAGATTATAGAGCTCTTTCAGGACCGTTGCCACTTCATAGATGGAGCCGCTCTTGATCCTTTCCATGTATTCCTTGTAGCGCCTGTTCCAGGGCGAGTTGTCGTGAACGATGTTCTTGTCCCTGAGAATGTCGTAGACCTTGCACACATCGCAGACATCGATGACCCCTCTCAAACCGGCATTCTTTGCGCCATCTATGGGTATCATTATGGTCATGTCCGTATCGAGGATACGGATTATGTAGAACGACTGCTTGGTACCTGAGAATTCCTTTTCTTCGATAGACTCGATCCGACCGACACCATGCCCTGGATATACAGCAACTTCTCCTACATCAAACATTACGCCTCCGATAAATTTTCATCGTTTTTCGGCTAGGTTGCCACATTGTAGCATAATATTGAGAAAAATTAAATAAGTAATTGTTATTACGCGATAATCCGTTAAGAATCCAAGGTTTCTCCCCTTCGGGCAGGGAAAAATACCTTGATGAGGTTCAGGATACCTGCTTCTGTCTTTCCAGGAGCTTGAACTTTATATCGTTGACGATCCTGAGGAGTCCCTTATCAGAGGCAAGGTCGAGGGCGGTCTTGTTGTGCTTGTTCATAGCCGCAAGATCGGCACCCCGGTTGATGAGGAAGTTGATTATACCGGCATATTTGCCGCTTATGGCACACATGAGCGGCGTATCGCCCTCGTGGTCACGGGCGTTGAGGTCGGCCCCGTGTTCGACGAGGAGCCTGACAATCTCCAACTGGCCGCTCTTGCTGGCAAAGGTGAGGGCCGTGCCGCCGTCCTTGTCGGAAACGTTGACATCGGCGCCCCGGGAGACGAGGAGCCTCAGAACGCCAACCTGGTTGTTCCTGCAGGCATAAATGAGCGGGGTTACACCCTGCGTATTGCTCGCATTGACATCCGCCCCATTGTCGACAAGAAAACGTGCCGTGTCCGTGAATCCGTGGATCGATGCATACATGAGGGGGGTATTTCCGTTATGGTCTACGCCGTTGACATCGGCGCCCTTGCTGATGAACTGGACAACACTCTCGAGGTCGCCCTTTTCCACCACCGTGATCAGTTCGTTCGAAAACCGGCTCTCCACCTAGATAATTATATACCACCTCGGAAAAAATAGAAGTTTTTTTTCGGAAAGCGGCCGGCGTGGGTGTGGCCGCGCCTACTGAAAAATGGATTGATGCCGGGGGAATTTTCCTTTATAATCACTACAATCTTTATCTGGAGGACATCACAATGGTCAAGTCAAGGTTCGCTCCGAGTCCGACGGGGAACCTCCACATAGGCGGCGCCCGGACCGCCCTTTTCAACTATCTCTATACGAAACATCACGGGGGCGTCTTCGTTCTCAGGATAGAGGACACGGACGTCGAGCGTTCGAAGGATGAGTACGTGCAGGACATCCTCGGCGGCCTCTCCTGGCTCGGCATCCACTGGGACGAGGGACCCTACTACCAAATGGACCGCATGGACCTCTACCGGGAACACGCCTTCAGGCTCCTCGAGGCGGGACATGCGTACAAATGCTATTGCACCCCCGAA
>Ga0351928_1138_pt1 | contig 9420 bp, 7 predicted proteins | sample BONcelHT113001E8_FD_206858 | JGI IMG/M metagenome (GOLD analysis project Ga0351928, IMG submission 206858) | Enriched cells from coal bed in the Powder River Basin, Montana, United States - BONCAT cells T11 rep2 HSBNCT.T11.300.1.E8 ... | reverse complement strand
CAAAGGAGGCCCACGAAAGGGCGGGCGATATACGGAGCGAATATGTCCTCAAGGTAACGGGCAATGTCCGGAAGAGGCCCGCCGAGACTGAGAACCTCGCCATCCCCACGGGAGAGGTCGAGGTCTATGTGTCGGACTTCGAGGTCCTCAATACCTGCAAGGTACTCCCCTTCCAGCTCGATGACGAAGACATAGGCGAGGCCACGCGCTTGAGATACCGCTATCTCGATATGAGGCGCCCTGACGTACAGAAGGTTTTCATAGAGCGGAGCAAGGCGTACGCAGTCACACGGGACTATCTCATATCGAAGGGTTTCCATGAGGTGGAAACGCCTCTTCTCACGAGGTCGACGCCCGAGGGTGCGCGCGATTTCGTGGTGCCCAGCAGGCTCAACCCCGGCATGTTCTATGCACTCCCGCAATCGCCCCAGCTCTTCAAACAGCTCCTCATGATGAGCGGGTTCGAACGGTATTTCCAGATAGCCCGTTGTTTTCGGGACGAGGACTTAAGGGCCGACCGCCAGCCGGAGTTCACCCAGATCGATATCGAAATGAGCTTTGTCGACAGGGAAGACGTGATGAACGTGAACGAGGGCCTTATTATAGCCCTGTACGAGGCGCTAAAGGGAAAGAAACCGCCCGAGGTTCCCTTTCCCCGGATGGGCTTTGCCGAGGCGATGGAAACATACGGCAGCGACAAGCCCGACCTGCGCTTTGACCTGCCCATCCGCGACATGACGCACATATTCCAGAAGACGGAGTTCGGTGTTTTCAAGAAAACCATCGAGTCGGGCGGTGCTGTAAAGGGACTTGTTCTCAAGGGCAAGACTCTTTCCCGCAAAGACCTCGACGTGTCGGTGGAGACGGCCAGGGACCTGGGAGCGGGCGGTCTCGTCTGGATACGCATGGATGCAGACAGAGCTCTCCAGTCCCCGACGGTAAAGTTCTTAAGTGACGAAGAGAAGTCGCAAATGATCTCTCTTTTCGGGATCGAGCCCGGCGATGTGCTCTTCATCATGTCCGACAAACGGCCCCGGGTAAGTGAGCTCATGGGAAGATTCCGGCTCTACCTTGGTGAGAAATATGATCTCATTGACAAGGGTCTCGACAAGTTCCTCTGGGTCATCGACTTCCCCCTTCTCGAGTACAGCGAGGAGGAAAAGCGCTACGTCGCCCGGCACCATCCCTTTACCTCGCCCAAAGGAAAGCTTGTCGGCTTTGAGGGGGACTATGATTCCATCCTCGCCAACGCCTATGATCTCGTTTTTAATGGCGTGGAACTGGGTGGGGGAAGCATCAGGAACCACCGGACCGAGGACCAGGCGGAAATGTTCCGGCTCCTCAATATAGGCGACGAAGAAGCTGCGGACAAGTTTGGTTTTCTCCTGGAGGCCCTCGAGATGGGTGCTCCTCCCCATGGCGGCATTGCCTTTGGTTTTGACCGTATACTCATGATGTTCCTGGGGCTTGGCAGTATCAGGGACGTCATAGCCTTTCCGAAGACGCAGAAGGGCTCCTGCCTTCTTACCGGCGCCCCCTCCAAAGTGGCGCCAAGACAGATGGCAGAGCTTAAGATAAGGACCATCGCCGACTGAACTTATTCCCCGGGGGGTTGACATGAAGAAGAAAGAGAAGAAAAAGGGATTTATATTCAAAAACATAGCTGGAACTTCGAACTACCCTCTCATAGACGTGGACCATCCCCAGCTTTTCAGGGACATCTTTCCCTATGACGAGGTCTGCAAAGTGAAGTTCGACCACAAGATCGAACTTATCGATCCCCCTGATGACATTTATATCACGGACACGACCTTCAGGGACGGCCAGCAGGCGAGGCCTCCCTTTACGGCGCAGCAGATCGAGGACCTCTTCGAATTCCTCCATCGGTTGAGCGGTCCCAACGGGGTTATCAGGCAGACGGAGTTTTTCCTCTACACCGACAAGGACAGGGAGGCGCTTCAGAGGTGTCAGGATAAGGGCTATCGCTTTCCGGAGATAACGGGATGGATCAGGGCGCACAAGGACGATCTCCAACTCGTAAAGGACCTGGGACTTAAGGAGACGGGCATCCTGACGAGCGTTTCCGACTATCACATATTTCTGAAGCTCAACAAAACGAGGTCCCAGGTGTTCAAGGACTATCTGAAGATAGTCGAGAGTGCTCTCGACCATGGAATCATACCGAGATGCCACTTTGAGGATGTGACGAGGGCCGACATCTATGGCTTCTGCGTTCCCTTCGCACAGGCGCTGATGACCCTCTCGGAGGAGGCAAGGCTGCCCGTGAAGATACGGCTGTGCGATACGCTGGGAGTGGGCATCACGTACCCCGGTTCGGCGCTTCCGAGGTCCATCGGGAAGATCATACGCGCCATGATCGACGACGCGGGCGTGCCTTCGGACTGCCTCGAATGGCATGGCCACAACGATTTCTACAAGGTCCTCATCAACAGCATCAGCGCATGGATGTACGGGTGCACCTTTGTGAACGGGACCTTTCTCGGCCTCGGGGAGAGGACGGGCAACGCCCCCATCGAAGGTCTTATCATGGAGTATATTTCCCTGACGGGCGAGGACAACGGTGTTGACACAACGGTCATAACGGAGATGCGCAATTATTTCGAACGGGAGATTGGGCATCATGTGCCGAAGAACCAGCCTTTCGTGGGGCTTGATTTCAATGCCACGTCGGCGGGGGTGCACATAGACGGCATCCTGAAGAACGAGGAGATATATTCGCCTTTTGACACCAACAAACTTCTCAACAGGCCCCTTGCGGTGAACATTACCGATAAATCGGGTCTTGCGGGGATAGCCCACTGGGTCAACTCCCACTTTGCCCTGACGGGAAAGGAAAAGATTGAAAAGACGCACCCGGGCGTGGCGAAGATAAACAAGTGGATAGCCAAGCAGTATGACGAGGGCCGGATAACCTGTATGTCGGAAGACGAGATCGAACACCAGGTGAGGCGGTATATCCCCGAGATATTTGTTTCCGAGTTCGAATTGATGAAGAAGAGGGCCTTTGACATGGCCGCCCACCTCGTGGATCAGTACATCGAGGAGCCGGGGATAAAGAGTATGGATCCCCAGAAACAGGAAGGGCGGCTGAAGGGTCTTGTAGAGGATTACCCGTACATTCAGTTCGCATACGCCGTCAACGGGGAGGGTATCAAGATCACCCGCAACATCACGCAGGCCGTTGATAAGGCCAAGTATCACAAGATCGGCCTTAATGAGGATTTTTCTGACAGGGATTGGTTCATAAAACCCATGAGTGACGGCAAGATACATGCCACCAACCTTTATTCATCGAGGATAACCGGGGCGCTGTGTGTTACCGTGTCGGGTCCGATACGGGATGAGATGGGTGAGATCGTGGGCGTCCTCGGTCTCGATATCAGGTTCGAAGACCTGACGAAGGCGGAGGCCTGACGGTGAAAGGCAGGACACTGGCAGAAAAGATCCTTGGCAGGAATACAGGGGGCGACGCGGAGCAGGGCAGTTACGTCGTCGTCAATGTGGACAGGATACTACTGCAGGATGGCACGGCTCCGCTGGCGATCAGAAAGTTTGCGGACATGGGGTTTGGCAGACTCTTTGACGGGTCGAGAGTCACCTTCTTTATCGACCATGCCTCGCCGAGCCCCCGGATGGAGCTTTCCAACGATCACATGATGATACAGGAATTTGCCGGGCGCCACGGTGCGAATGTGAGCGGTGTAGGTGAGGGTATCTGCCACCAACTCATGGCCGAAGGCATCCTTCTGCCGGGCGAGGTTCTGGTGGGAGCTGATTCGCACACCTGTACCGGAGGGGCGCTCGCATCTTTCGCGACAGGTATGGGTTCCACGGACATCGCAACGGCGATGGGGCTTGGCAAGACCTGGATGAGGGTTCCCGAGAGCTTTCTTTTCCGTCTTTCCGGGACCTTCCCGAAGGGAGTGTTCCCCAAGGACCTCATACTTAAAATAATCGGCATGATAGGGGCGGATGGCGCGACCTACAAGGCGATGGAGTTCTCCGGCGAGGCAGTGGCGGCCATGGGCATCGAGGACAGGATGACCGTTTCGAATATGGCTGTGGAGGCGGGAGCAAAATGCGGGCTTTTCCCGTCAGATGAAATGACCCGGCGCTACCTTGGTCAGAAAGGACGGGAAGATGCCTTCGTCGAGATCGTACCTGACGTGGATGCGACGTACGAGAAGGTCTTCGATATTGACCTGGGCCGGCTGGCGCCCGTCGTCAGCCTGCCCCACACCGTCGACAACACGCGGACCGTCGACGAGGACGACGTGCGGGGCATGGCGGTGCAGCAGGTTTTTATCGGTTCCTGTACGAACGGGAGGGTAGAGGACCTGAGAATAGCATCGCAGGTCCTGAAGAATAAGAAGAAACACCCCGGGGTGCGCCTCATAGTCGGCCCGGCGTCACGGGAAGTGTACCGTATGGCTTTAAAGGAGGGCATCCTTGAGACGCTCCTCGATGCGGGGGCAACGATCCTGCCCCCCGGCTGCGGCCCTTGTATCGGCCTGCACCAGGGTATTCTCGGCAAGGGCGAGGTATGTGTGGCGACGTCGAACCGGAACTTTCTGGGCAGGATGGGCAACCCTGAATCGGGCATAGTCCTTGCCTCGCCGGCCACGGCGGCAGCGAGTGCACTGACGGGCCATATCTCCGATCCGAGAGAGGTTCTTTAATGATCGTAAAAGGAAAAGCCTGGATATTCGGTGACGACATTTCGACGGATCACATCATTCCCGGGAGGTTCTATCATCTTCGCTCCAACCTGGAAGAATTGAAGAAACATGTGTTCGACGATATCGCCCCCGGTTTTTACGAAAAAGTCAAAAAGGGCGATATCATCGCAGGGGGAAGGAATTTCGGTCTCGGTTCGAGCAGGGAACATGCCCCTCTTATCATCAAGATGGCCGGCATAGATGCAATAGTGGCCCCTTCATTCGCCCGCATATTCTACCGGAACGCGATCAACGTCGGCCTCGCGGCGATCATCTGCCCCGTTGACGGTATAGGCGAAGGAGACGAACTCGAGATCGGCCTGAACGAAGGGTGGTTGCTCGATATCACGACAGGTGAAAGGAAGCTTTTTGCTCCCTTGCCACCCATCATGCAGAGTATCCTCAACGAAGGCGGTCTCGATCACTACATAAAAAAGCACCGGGGGTTCACCATCTGATGGAGACGATCAGGATACCTATAATCGCCGGCGATGGAACCGGCGAGGACATATGGAGCGCTTCACGGGAGATCTTCGAGGAGGCGGTCCGGAAGACGACGGGAGGCTCAAAGCGCATCGAGTGGGTTTCTCTCCTCGCGGGGTTGAAGGCACTGGACGCGAAAAAGGTGCTCTTGCCCCAGGAGACCATCGAGTCCATCACGGAGTGCAGTATTGCCCTCAAAGGCCCCCTGACAACGCCCGTTGGAGGGGGTTTCAGGAGCGTGAATGTTTATTTGCGGCAGAAGTTCGATCTTTATGTCTGCATACGACCGATACGCTGGTTCAAGGGCCTGCCCAGCCCCCTTAAGAACCCTGAGGTGGTGGACATCGTGATCTTCAGGGAGAACACGGAGGACCTCTACAGGGGGATAGAATGGAAGGAAGGCACGGCGGACGCAAAGACTGTGATCGACTTCCTGGGGGACGTTATGGGCGTGAACGTGAACCCCGACAGCGGGATAGGGATAAAACCCATGAGCCGGACGGGAACGCAGCGGTTTGTCAGATGGGCGATCGACTGGTCGGTGAGGTCGGGGCGCAAGACCATGACCATTGTGCATAAGGGAAATATCATGAAATACACGGAAGGCGCCTTCCGTGAATGGGCCTACGAGACGGCCCGTGAGTTCGACAATGCCGTGTCGGCCGACGGTGCCCCGGGCAAGATAGCATTGAACGACAGGATCGCGGATAATATGTTCATGCAGGTCATCGCGAGACCCGGGGATTATGATGTACTCCTTTGTCCCAACCTTAACGGGGACTACCTCTCCGATGCCTGCGCGGCGCTCATAGGGGGTCTCGGGGTGGCGCCGGGTGCGAACATCGGTGACGACGTGGCGATATTCGAGCCCACCCACGGAAGCGCTCCCAAGTATGCCGGTCTCGACATGGTGAATCCGACTTCCTTTATCCTGTCGGGGGCAATGCTTTTTGATCACATCGGGATGGCGGAGACAGGTGCGGCAATACGCCGCGGCGTCGAAGAGACGATACAGGCCGGGATCATGACTTACGACCTGGCGCGTCAGCTCCAGGGTGGAAGGGCCGTGAAATGCTCGGAATTCGGCAGCGCGGTGCTGAAACGGCTGTCGTCGTCTCGGGCATAATGATACAGGGAAGGGAAAAGACATGATAGATGAACTCAAAGGAAAGATCGACGAGCTTCAGGGACGCATCCGCTCCCTTAGAGGTTATCTTTGACCTGCCTCAACTTCATGACAAACTGGCGCAATTAGATAAGGCGATCTCGGAGGCGGCCTTCTGGGAAGATCAGGAGAAGGCGCAGAAGACGCTCAGGGAGCGTTCCCGGATCGACGAAGAGGTAACGAACTGGCGGAAGAAGGAAGAGGAGCTCGAGGAGATTCTCATTCTCATCGATTTCATACGGGAAACGGAGGACTTAAACGATGTGGAGGAGCTTGTCGGGCGGGTGAAGTCCCTTGATGAATCTCTGGGTTCCTATGAGATAGAGAGGATGCTCTCCGGTGAGAACGACGACAACAACGCCATAATCTTCATCAATTCCGGGGCAGGGGGCACGGAGGCCCAGGATTGGGCCGAGATGCTGTTCAGGATGTACCTGAAGTGGGCCGAGAAAAAAGGTTTTGAGACACAGGTCGTCGACCTCCTGTCCGGTGAGGAAGCGGGGATCAAGAATGTTACTTTCGTCGTATCAGGCAAGCACGCCTATGGCTATCTCAAGTGTGAGAACGGCATTCACCGTCTCGTCAGAGTCTCCCCCTACGACGCGAATAACCGCAGACACACGTCCTTTGCCTCCGTATATGCCTATCCCGAGATATCCGACGAGATCGAGGTCGATATCAGAGACGAGGATCTGCGCATCGATACGTACAGGTCCAGCGGTCCCGGCGGCCAGCATGTGAACAGGACCGATTCGGCGGTGAGGATCACCCACCTTCCGACGGGCATCGTCGTACAATGTCAGAACGAGCGCTCTCAGCACAAGAACAAATCGATGGCCATGGCTATTCTGAAGTCAAGGGTCTATGAGCTTGAAAAGAAGAAACAGGATGAGAAAATGGATTCCCTGAACAAGGAAAAGAAGGACATAGCCTGGGGAAGCCAGATCCGCTCCTACACCCTCCACCCGTACAGACTCATCAAGGACCACAGAACGAAACACGAGGAGCATAACGCCGATGCCGTGCTTGACGGGGACATCGATGCTTTTATAAAAGAATACCTTTTGTACTTGACTTTCAATCAGAAAAGGAAGGATAATTAGCTAGATATGGAAATTTTTAGTATAAATAAAGAGATAATTAACGTAAACCGTATAGAAGAACTGGAAGAAAAGATCGACCGGCTCATCGAAAGCTATCGCGTCATCAAGGAAGAGAATGAGAGCCTGAAGGCGCAGGTCGAGGCTTTTCAGAACAATGACAAGGATTTACAGGGAAAGATCTCAGAGATCCGGGGCGAGCGGGAATTACTTATCGAAAAGGTCCAGAAGATACTCGAAAAAGTCGAAAGAGTAGAGATTTAGGGGTTTACATGGACAAGAAGGTTGAAGTAACCATTCTCAAACAGCCTTTTACTTTCGTCGGGGAAGATGATGAAAGGATAAAGCGTGATGCCCGTTTTGTCGGTGACAAGATCGACCGTGTCGTTAACCGCTATGGCATAGTCAATACCCTGAACGCCGTGATCATGGCGATGATGGAACTCGCGGACGAGTACCTGGAGATGAAAAAACAGGTAGAAAACGTGGATGGACGGACTCTTCGGCTTATCAAAAAGTTCGAAGATATTGAAAACACAGATGTTCCCTGCGGTGTTCGTGATAGGCGGTAGGCTGTGAGCCAACACCTCAACACCGGGGGCTGTTCTCTGCTGCGGTGTGCATGCTCACCTCGAGTGAGAAGCCTGATGCAGTATAACGGCACCCACGTGAATACGAGGTTCAAGACATATCGTTTACACGGCATCTGCGGGGCTAATTTTAAGGGGTAATGCTTAAGGAAACAGAGGTTTGACATAAATAAACTTCGATCCGTTACGGAGGGGTATTCAATATAAAGTTTCAAAATTCTATGCATATATTGTTAATCCTCTTTCTTTCCTTTTGACCGCACCCCCTTAATAATATTAAGATATATTAGGGGGTTCCATTGAACACAATCGCGATAGCCGCCATTGCTTTTGTTGTAGCGCTTTTCATTGGGTTCTTTCTTACCAAGTTTGTTCACCAGAAAAAAGTAGGCGAATACGATAAGATCGGGAAAAAGATCCTCGACGATGCGAAGAAGGAAGCCGACGTCGTGATGCGGGAGGCTTCTATCCAGGCGAAGGACATCGTCCTTCAGGCGCGCAATGAGATCGAGCAGGAGGTCAAGAGCCGTAAGATCGAGATGCAGAACACCGAGCGAAGGCTCTCACAGAAGGAACTGAACATAGACAAGAAGCTGGACACCCTGGAAAAGAAAGAAGAAGACCTGTCCCGCAAGGACCGGGAAGTGTCCAACAAACAGAATCAACTGGAGGGAAAGATCAGGGAGCAGGACAGCATCCTTTCCCGGTCGAGGGAACAACTTGAGACGATATCGGGCATGACAGCGGAAGAGGCGAAGAGGGTGCTCGTTCAGGGCATGGAGGAAGAGGCCCGCTTCGAATCCATGAAAATGATCAAGAAGATAGAGGAAGAGGCCAGGGAAAAGGCCGACAAGAAGGCAAAAGAGATCATAGCCTTTGCCATTCAGAGATATGCGGGGGAATATGTAGGTGAAGACACCGTTTCCGTGGTACCTCTGCCGAACGAGGAGATGAAGGGAAGGATCATAGGCCGTGAGGGACGTAACATCAGGGCTCTTGAGGCGGCAACCGGGGTCGACATCATTATCGACGACACTCCCGAGGAGGTGATCCTGTCCTGTTTCAACCCCGTAAGGAGGGAGGTTGCACGGATAGCCATTGCGAAGCTTATAAGCGACGGCAGGATACACCCTGCCAGGATAGAGGAGATCGTCTCCAAGGTCGCCGAGGAGATGGAGGAAAAGATCAAGGAAGCCGGCGAGCAGGCGGTATTCGATCTTGGAGTTCACAATGTCCATCCCGAACTCGTCAAACTTCTGGGGAGGCTTAAGTTCCGCAGCAGCTATGCCCAGAACATCTATCAACATTCGCTGGAAGTGGCCTTCATCTGTGGCGCCATTGCA
>Ga0351928_1124_pt1 | contig 9506 bp, 11 predicted proteins | sample BONcelHT113001E8_FD_206858 | JGI IMG/M metagenome (GOLD analysis project Ga0351928, IMG submission 206858) | Enriched cells from coal bed in the Powder River Basin, Montana, United States - BONCAT cells T11 rep2 HSBNCT.T11.300.1.E8 ... | reverse complement strand
GTCGGGGACTAATCCTGCTTACGATCCATTTAAAGAATAATCTGGCGGGAAATCCTCGCTAACTTTGAAAGTGAAATAACAGAACCCACGCCTGGGTTCTGTTAATTTTTTAACCACCTTTCATTTTTGTTAGGACGCGCGCTTTGACAGCGTAGGGAAGCATGTTTAACCTGTAATTAGATGGTTTTATGGCAGCGCGCTCTGGCTGCGGCGCGGGTACTGGTCTATAGAATAGATCTGCCGGGCGTGCGTTGGGTTGAATATCTCATTAATAATGAAAATGAAAGGTGCTACCTATGAAAAGGGCAATTTTTTTCCCTGTTCTTTTGCTGTTTGTCGCTACAATGGCCTGCGGGCTAACGCCATCTTCTGCGCCGGTAGAATCTACCCCGGTAATGCCCACCTCACAAGTCTCGGGAGTTGGCGCCAGCGAGCCCACACTGCCGGTGGTGGTGGAAGAAAAAAAAGTGGTCAATGAAGTTTATGACCCCTTCGATTCTGCCGCCGCGGAATGGTCCAAACCGTATTATGTCACCACCAAGGCACTTCCCGGAAAAGAAAAATCGACGGTGGAAATGAAGAATGGCACCATGACATTCACCTTGATGGATGAAGAAACCTACCTGTACGAGTTCTACCAGAGCATTGCGCCAGAAGATGTGCTGGTGGAAGTCAAATATCAGGCAGGCGGCAACCATATTGTCAATGGTGTAGCGCTAATCTGCCGCGCCGCCCCGGACTTGAGCGCGTGGTATGAGTTTCGGCTGGGCAGCGATTCAAAATATTCGATATTCCGCTATGATTTGAAACGCAAGCAGGATGAAGGTAAAAACCCCTATGTGTTAATTGACAAAGGCGGTTCCCAGTACATCTCTCCTTCAAAAGAGAATGTTGTTCGCGTTTTGTGTCAGGGCAGTGACCTTGTGCTGGAGGTCAATGGTGAGCGGATTACCTCCGTGAGAGATTCCACGCTGACCGGTGAAGGGTTGACCGGTGTAGGCGCGATGTCTTTCAATCTCACCCCCACCTACATGATATTTGATTATTTCTCGTTTTCGAAACCATAGTTGTATCGGTTTCCCCGTTCTGAACGGCCCTTCCCCGAAATGGGAGGGGCCGCTGAGATTAACCCCTTATTTATATATAAGCCGGTCAATTGTCGAGGATAAACCATTATCCAGCTCAATTTAACATTGATAAATTGAATTGACTTTCAGCAACTTGGTGAATATAGTAGAATTTAATCAAGAATTAATTTCATGGTTTAAGCGCTTACGTTTCCCAAAGAGGTGATGAAATGAAAAGAATACTCCATCTGATTGCAATCTTGACTTTGACGGCAATGGCATGCAGTCTGGGCGGTGTTACTGGTTCGCAAGCAACTGTGGAAGTACCTACACAGGTGGTTGAACAAGTGCAACCCACTATCGCGCCAACATTTACCCTGGTTCCAACCCTGCCTTTACCCACCCTGGCGCCCACCGAGGCGGTTGTAGAACAGCCTACTGAGCAACCCCCGGTTGAGCCTGATCCTGAAGTTCAATTTATTGCCTGGGTCGTAGCCGGAGATGCCAGCAAGAGTTTCACAGAGTTTTATGATGACAAGATTGTCTTAGAATTGCCAAAATCTGAGACTTATTCCTATGTGCGTATGGATGGTGTTGATTATGACGACGTTTATGTGGAAGTAACCGCGGAAACAATGAGCCCATCGTCGAGTAATGGTTTGGCGGTGATGTGCCGTGCCAGCGAACTGGGTTGGTACGAGCTGCGGGTTTCAACAGTGGGTCCGAACACTGGCTCGTGGATGATGTATTTCTATAACTACCGCTTGAAGGAACAAGGCAAGAATCCTTATGTGCGGCTGATCAAAACCACAGAGAAAGTCAACTCCGTACATATTGTTAATGGCTATAATCTGAACTCCATCGCATTATCTTGCATAGGCAATGAGATTCGCCCATATATCAACGGCGTGGAACAGATTTACAATAAAACCATTGTCACGGATGATAATCTCAGTTCTGGCATGGTCGGGTTTGGTGGAATGTCTTTTGGTGTTGGTCCGGTAACGTTTGAGTTTACCGATTTTTCTACATCGGTGCCATAAACTGAATAGTTTCTAAATCTAATCTGGCGGAGTCAAAAAAACTTCGCCAGATTTTTAATCTCTTTTGAGGTATAATTTAGTTAACATATGTTCTATGTTATTCCGCAGGGTGGATAATAATTAACCGTTTTCAACCTAACTTCAAGGGAAAAAAACATGCCGCTTGATTTTCAGCAATTAAGCTATCAGATCCATGAACTTGGCGAGCAGGCTGTGGCACGCGAAGAGAGAGTCCGCCTGAACCATGAGAACGCGCTGGCGATTCTGGACTCCTTCCAGATGAAAAAGGACGCGCTGATCGAGATGGTCGCGAAAGCGCTATTAAAAAACCCAAATTTGCGCTGTGCGGTGCCGGGTGAAGAAAGCCTGATGTTTCACAAGGGTGTGCCGCCGCGAATAGAACCGGCTGTCGTACTGGCCGCGGACGGATCGCAAATCATACCTGACCGGCATGCCCCGGTGATGTTTGGGGTGATCAACATTGGCTCGTTGAGCATGCGGATGGGCAGCGGAGAAACACCGCAGCAGGCGGTGGAAACACGCCTGCTGGGGTATGATGTCGTATATACCCCTGGGGGAGTAATTGGCGAAGAAGTGGTGCAATTAATGCGTGATTCTCGCGAACGCACTTATTTGGCCGACCTGGCAGAAAAGGAAACCCAGCCAGTATTTACCCTTACGGATGGACCAATTGAGCCGTTTGTGCGCGATTTGGATCAGCGTCAAGATTTGCTGGTTTTGTTTAACAGTTATCTGGCAGCGCTGCGACGTATGGCGTCCAGGCAAGTATGTGCGGCTGGTTACGTGGATAAGCCTGGCAGCGATCTGCTTGTGCGGCTGTTGGAACTGACCCTGCTTCAGGGAAAACGGATTGAAGACGCTGGCAAAGCCAGGCCGTTGGAAGGAGTGAGCGACGCCGCGCTGCTGCGCGACCTTCTGGAGCCGGGCGAGCGTTCGGCCATTTTTGGTATCCAGTCGCCCTCCGCCGGTCTGTTCACAGATAATCTGGCGCTGCGGTTTTTCTACCTTAATGTTGGCCAACCCGGCCGCCCCTGGCTGGCACGCGTGGAAATCCCGGCCTGGGTGGAATCTCAGCCCGGGATGGTGGACCAGCTGCAGGCGATTCTGGTGGAGCAGGCAAAGTATATGGGCAGCCAGCCCTACCCATATGTGCTGCACCGCGCGCATGAGGTGGCGGTGGTCACTTTTGAGGAGCGCCGTCAGGTGGAGGAATTATTGTCTCTGGAATTAATCCGGCGCGGCTTGCCTGCCGGTGAGGTCTCTCGCAAGCAATATGCCAAAGATGTTACAGGAAAACGAACGAGGTATAAGGGATGAACGAAAAAATCCAGATAGGTTTGCTGTTGCGATCCGGAACCACGGGTTGTGTGGTCGGCTGCCGGGTAACCCAGTTGGAGGCGCCGGTGTTTGGCGGGATGGTGCGCGTTCCATTGCCGGGCGGTGAAGGAGACGCGGTGTATGGGCTGATTTATGATATTCATATCGATGATGACGGCCTTGTACGCCAGCTGGTGACCGCGCGCGAAATCTCTGAGGAGGTTCGCCTCGACAACCGGGAGAACCGCAATATGCCGGTTGAGATGAGCGTGCTGTTCATTGGTTATGCTCAGGCGGGCGAGATTTTCCATCTGCTGCCGCCGAGGCCGCCGCTCAGTCTGGACAGCATTTATCTTTGCCAGTCGGATGAGATGTGCGCTTTCACCCGGGCGGGCCGGTTTGGATATTTTCGCCACATTTTACGCGCCGCGGAACTGCCCACCGGTGAGCTGCTGGCCGCCCATCTTCGCCAGGTCGCGGCCGCTCATGTGGAATGTGGCGACCCCACCTGGGCAGGGGCAGCCACCCGCGAACTGATTACCTTGTTGCGCGACGATTACCCGTCCTTGATGGCAGTGTTGGGGGCTGTCTCAGACGCGCGGTTGGATTTCACCACCCCACAATCTCAGAGGAGGTAAGCGATGCCAGAAATTGATTCAAACGGCTGGATTGGGTATGTGGTCGGCGGTGGATTGAAAGAAGGGCTGCGCGTGCGCCTGACAGTGCCTGCCGAACAAGTGCAGGAAGGCGGCTTTGTGGTTACAGAAAGCGGGAATCACCAGTTTTACGGACTGGTGACCGATATCCAGCTGGGTTCGACTGATCCACGGTTTGCCGATGAACAAAGCGAAGCACGCATGCCAGCCGGACTTTCGCAGCTGCTGCATGGTCAAACCTTGTATACCAATTTACAAGTGATGCCCGCGCTGATGATCGAATCACCAGCGCCAGGCTCGCCAGGATATCTGGACTGGCTAAAAGGTTTGAATGGCAATGAGCCAAAGATTCTGCCGATAAAGACCATTCCAGCCCATCACGCGCCGCTGCGCCTGGCACGCGCGGAAGATGTGGCGGCGGTGTTTGGCAAACCGGAAGAAAAGAAAAATTTTGTGGTGGGTCATACCCGCGAGCAGCTTCATCCGGTTTGTATTAATCTGGAGAAGTTTGTGCAGCGTTCTTCGGGCATCTTCGGCGCGACCGGTACAGGCAAGTCGTTCCTGACCCGGATTATCCTATCCGGGCTGATCGACTATAACAAAGCCTCAGTCTTGATGTTTGATATGCATAACGAGTACGCCTTTGACGACACCGCGTCAGACACCAACCAGCGGGTACCTGGGCTGCGTAATAAGTTCCAGGCACGGGTGCGGGTGGTCGGGTTGGGAAGCACGGCTTCGATTCGCGGGCGCAACCCAGATTTCACCCTGCAGATCGCCGAAGGGGATATTCTGCCTGAGGATATAGAGCTGCTGACCCGCGAGCTGAATCTTAAAGAGACAACTTCCACCACGCTGGACGCGCTCTTCAAGACTTTTGGTAAAAGCTGGTTTAAAGAATTTAAGCAGATGAGATCAGGCGCGGTGATTGTGGATGAAGAGAGCGGCAAGAAAGTACCCGCGCCAGATAGTGTGGCCGCCTGGGCGCAGCAAGAAGGGGTGAATGTGATGGCAGCCGAAGGGCTGCACAGCAAAATGAGGCGCGTGTTTAGCCTGCCATATATTGTGGAACAACCCGCCAAAGACGCTTTGAATGATGTGATTACTCTCCTTAAAGACGGAAAGCACATTATCATGTCTTTTGGCGACCACGACCACGACCTCGATTATCTGCTGGTTACCAATCTGCTTACCCGGCGCATCCGCTCCGCCTGGGAGGATATGGCCAACAATTTCCGCAGCGGGAAATCTCAAGAGCCGCGCCCGCTGGTGGTGGCAGTGGAGGAAGCACACAAACTGCTGAACCGTGAAATGGCCGCCCAGACGACATTCAGCACCATCGCGCGCGAGATGCGCAAATATTATGTCACCTTGCTGATTATTGACCAGCGCCCTTCACAAATCTATGACGAAGTGCTGTCACAGTTGGGCACACGTATCTCGGGCTGGCTGGGGGACGACGCCGACATCAGCGCGGTGTTGTCTGGGCTGGCGGCTAAAGATCAGCTGCGCGGAATGCTGGCGCATTTGCAGCCAGCCGAAGAAGTGCTGCTTTTGGGTTGGGGCTTGCCAATGCCCATTCCGGTGCGCACGCGCCGCTATGATGACCAGTTCTGGAAGGATTTGTTAGGGGAAAAACAAGCCTCGGCAAGCAGCCGAAGTGAGAAAACAGTTTTGGATGAACTGGGTTTCGACTAATTTGTTAAACATTGCCCCCGTGTTTCGTCTGAAAACACGGGGGTTATTTTTAATTATACTACCGGCGGCCAGATTACCCAGATAAGAATGGAAATGACCGTGCCGAGAATTACCCCGGCTACCACCTGACGGGGGGTATGTCCAAGAACTTCCTTCAACCGTTCTTCGGAAATGGGGTGCCCCATGAACAGCTCGCTGATCATGGTGTTGATGCGCTGCGCCTGGATGCCTGCCTGGCGGCGGACACCTGTAGCGTCATAAACCACCACCATAGCCAGCGCTACCGAAACGGCGAAAGCTGGCGAGTCGAACCCATAATACAAACCAACCGATACCATCGCGGAGGTGACCAGAGCCGAATGGCTGCTGGGCATTCCTCCGCTGCTAAACCAAAGACCCCAGTTGAGGTTGTGGTTCACCAAATATTCTACCGGTACTTTTAAGAATTGGGCCAAAAACCAGGAGGTTAAGACCGCATGCAGCATGTGATTGTCACCTAACTCTTTTAAGATCATTGAATAACCTGCATTTAATCCTGGTTCAATTCATCCTGGGTAAGTTTACGAACTTTTAACTCGGCCTCTTCCAGCAGCTGCGCGCAACGCTTCATCAGCTCCTGACCGCGTTCAAATAAAGCCATGGCTTCGTCGAGGGTGGGTTGTTCATTTTCCAAAGCGGACACGACTTTGTCCAGCTCTTCAAATGCCTGTTCGTAACTTAACTTTTCACTGTCGGAAGTTTTTTTAGCCATCGATATCCTTTTATGGGGTAGACCGTTTGGTGTCTAATGCGCGTGCGGCAAAGTTTCCATCGTTGAGTTTTACTTGAAAATCCTGTCCCGCGGGAGCTTGCGTCACGCTGCGCAGCAGCTGACCATCTGGCAAATGAAGAACCGCGTAGCCTCGCTGAAGAACGCCAGCCGGGTTAAGGGCCGTAAGGTGGTGGCTGGCGGCAGCGATTCTGGCCTGTTCCAATTTTAACCGTGTATTGACAGCGCGCAAGGCTCGCGCGGAAAGCTGGTCCAGGCGCTGCTGTTCGTCGCCAATCCGGCGAACCGGTGAACTGCGGGTCAGGCGCTGCTGAAAGGTATTCAGCTGGTCGGTGTGGGTGTTAACGCGGGTTGAATACGCGCCGATCAAGTCCATCCGGCTGTCCAGCAAATTGAGCATAAGGTCTTTGCGGTCTGGTGTGGCAGTAACTGCCGCCCCGGTGGGCGTGGGGGCGCGAAAGTCTGCCGCGAAATCGACCAGAGTAAAGTCAGTTTCATGGCCAATTCCGCTGATGACCGGGATGCGGGAGGCGGCGACTTCCCGCACCAATGTCTCATCGTTAAAAGCCCACAGATCCTCCAGCGATCCACCACCGCGCGCGATGAGAATCACATCGACTTCTGCCATCCGGTTGAGCGCGCGCAGGGCGCGCACCAGTTCAGACGGGGCTTCTGCTCCTTGAACACTCGCTGGCGCTAAAATTACCTCTGCCAGCGGATAGCGGTTTTGCAGTGTATTGAGCATGTCTTGCAAGGCGGCTCCCGTTGGGGAGCTGATAATGCCAATCCTGGCAGGGAAGGCAGGCAGGGGGCGCTTGCGGTCTTCAGCAAACAGGCCTTCGGCTTCCAGCATGCCCTTCAATCGCAGAAATTCCTGATAGAGCATACCCTCGCCTACCGGCTGTATTGTGGACACATACAGCTGGTATTGCCCATCGCGTTCGTAAATACTGATCGCGCCTTGGGCTTCCACCGCCATACCATCCTGCAAGGCAAAGCGCAGCCTGGCTGCCTGGCTGCGCCAGATTACGCAGCGCAGCTGCGCGCTATGGTCTTTTAAGGTGAAGTAAATATGCCCGGACTTGGGCGTGGAAAGATTGGAGACTTCGCCCAAAACACGCACGTCGCGCAGTACTTCATCGCTTTCCATCATCTGGCGGAGGTAACGGGTGATCTCTTCAACTGTGAGGGTCAGCGGGGTTTTAAAAAAGGGTAAAGGCTCCATTGAATCATTGCCGCTTTCTTTCGAGGAATACTGGGATTAAATATAAACGAACCCGGCTAAACGCGCCAGTCATCTGGCGAGTTTGTAAACCGGATTTATTCCAGTCCACCGATGACTTCTATGCCGTTTAGAGCCATATGATGCAAAAAAATGTGGTGAAGCAAATCACCAGGATGCGGTACACCACCAATTTCGGCTGCAACCTTTACACTCATATCATACGTCTGAATACAATCCGCCGGGGCGATGACCCGCCGCTGCAACTGGCGGTCATTGGCGGAAAGACGCAGATGCATGGCCAACTGGTACGTGCAAAGATCACTGCAATCGCCGACAACAATGAAGGTATTGATTTCAGGGTGCTGCCCGATCCACTGATCCAATTCAGTGTTGATTCCTGTCGCGATGGAGTTTTTCTCTAACAAATGCATCTGGCTGAAGAAAGGTAGTTGCTTAAATGCCTCAACCGTTTCAGCTTCCTCCGTGCCGCGCACGCAGTGAGGTGGAAAGGAACCAAATTCTACCGCGTCTGGTTCGTGTGTGTCTTGCGACAATAGTATATGGCGCACACCCGCCTGCCATAAGCGGGACATCAAGCGGGTAATTGGTTGTACGATGCCGTTCACGCGCGGGCTGGATAATGGGCCAATGGTGCAAAAGCCTTTGATGATATCGACAGAGATGAGGGCGGTCGCGGCGGGCTCGATTTTGGCTTGGGAAATGGATAAAATTGGTAAATCAGCCAACCAGGTTTCGACAAATTGAAGATATTCCTGGGAGTTTTCGATCAGGGAAGAGGTTGTCATACGCGCTCGCTTTCTGAAACATCAAATAGTGTAAATATAACACTAATAGTATTTTACCTGAAAGTGATCGCGTGTCAAGCATGGGCATCAATTTGAATATTGCTTACCTCAAACCTTGCCAGGCAGAGGGAATGGGCAAGCAAGCTATTGAGTTATGGAGAGTTTCGCGGATGTCAAGATTTGTTGAATATACACAGCTTCTGCAAGGGTTGGAAGATTATCAAGACTTCCTGTTAAAAAATTCTGGGCTGCCTAGCCCGCGCGGAATTATTGACCTGGCGATGGCTTTTTGCAAAGTCGGCTCGCAGGCGGATTTTGAGCGGTTGCTGGAGGAAAAGCCACCTTTGAAGGCAGGCTTTGCAGTGAAGATAAAGATGTATGCTGGATTATGAAAGAAAACCTATCCCAAAAAAACCAGTTAATTAAATTGGACGCGGAGTGGGTGCGGACAGGCATGAACCGCTTTGCCACAGGCGGGTAGTATCTTCAGGGAGTGAATGCGGAAAATTGGATTTGTTGGTCGAAATTTAAGGTTTCCGCTTGTAAAAAGTGGTATAGTAATTAGAATTAATTCTAATCTTAATTCCATAGAAATGACGCAACTTCAGCCTTGTTAATTTACTGGGCGGAAAACCGATCACAAAGCGGTCCGCCGCATCGTTCGCTATTTGGATGTGAAACCTATGGTGCCGGAATTCTTAACCCATTACTATGAAGCCTCGATTGGCCCTTTTGCCAGCCTTTCAGACCTTTCTGAGGAGGATTCTGAAGAGGTGCTGGAACAACTGCGCGAAGAAGCCAATTTACTATCCAATCTCCGCCCGGAAGATTACCTGGAAACTCGCTGGGGGATCGAGACTCTGCTGCGCCATTTATTCGTATTAAAGGGCGGGCAGCCCCGCCG
>Ga0351928_1109_pt2 | contig 9682 bp, 9 predicted proteins | sample BONcelHT113001E8_FD_206858 | JGI IMG/M metagenome (GOLD analysis project Ga0351928, IMG submission 206858) | Enriched cells from coal bed in the Powder River Basin, Montana, United States - BONCAT cells T11 rep2 HSBNCT.T11.300.1.E8 ... | reverse complement strand
GTCTGCTATCGCGTTCTGAATGCTTACATCATACGTTTGATGTGAAATGACGGCTGGACATTTCTGTCCAGTTTTGGTACAGTAGCGGTATCTTGAACGGGAGGTGCCGCATGTCTATCGCCATCGAAGAGTTGCTGCTGGTCGTGTTTTGCCTGGTGGATGACTGGTATCAGCGCCAAGGCGCGCAGTTGCTGGGGCGCACGGTCGGGGCCAAGCCGACGTTCAGTGACAGCGAGATGCTGACCCTAATGCTGGCGATTGACTTCTTCGAGTTCACCAGCGAGCGGCGCTTTGTGGCCTTCGTGCGGGCCAACTATCGGGCCTTGTTTCCCCAGTTGCTCGACCAGAGCCAGTACAATCGGCGCGCCCGCAGCCTGCGTTACTTGCTCAATGCGTTGCGGGCGGACTGGGCGACCGACTTGGGGGTGCAGCTCGAAGAACACTTCCTGCTCGACACCACCCCCGTCATCGCTGTGGGTTACAAGCGGGATAAGAGTCACAGCGACTTTCGCGGTTCCGCCGACTATGGCTACTGTGCCGCCCGCGACTTGCACTACTTCGGCTACAAGCTGGTCATGTTGACAACGCTGGACGGCACGCCGTATGCCTTTGAACTGGTGCCCGCCAACACCGATGAACGCGCCGCGGCCGCCGAAATCCTGGATACCCTGCCCCCCGACAGCAACGTCTGGTCCGACAAAGGCTTCATCGGCGCCGACTGGCAAACCGAATGGGCGGAACAGGATATCCATGTCTGGACCACCAAGCGCAAGAATCAGAAAGTGCAGAATCCCCCCGACTTCGACCGCCTGCTCAACCGCGTCCGCGAACGTATCGAGGGTACCTTCGACAGCTTGAAGGAAGGCGGCCGGTCGCTTGAACGCACCCTGGCGCGCACCGTCGGTGGCCTCTGCGCCCGCGTGATCGCCAAGATCGCCGGCGGTACCCTCCGCTTGTACTTGCGCCGGTTCTTCGGCATTGACACCCTGACCTACACCGTCAACGCATAGTATTTCACATCAAACGTAGAGGAACTTTCGGTATTGCTTGGAGCGGGAAGGATATTGAAGGGGATAAAGAACGAGTTCTTCACGGACCCCGCTAGATTTCTGGCGCCATAGGCCGTATGGCGGACGAACTTCCAGGTAGATAAGCGCGTGCGTCGCGCGCGCTGTTATGCTATGATTAGCTCGGGCGAAAGAATCGCCCGCGAAGGAGGCAGAATCATGGTCAAAGACCCCGTTTGCGGCATGGACATCGAACCCCAGGACGCGGCCGCCAGCCGCGAGCACATGGGGCAGACGTTTTACTTCTGCTCACCCAATTGCGTCGAGCAGTTCGACGCCGACCCGCACCGCTACGCGCAGGCAGCACTGGCGGCAACGGAGGCGCCGCTGCCGGTTGGTTCGGCCACGACGGGCTTCAACCCGGCCTTGCCGCTGGCTCGCATTGATCTGCCCGTGCTGGGGCTGAAGCGGGAGCAAGATGGGCAGGCCGTAGAGACGGCGATACGCGGCCTGCCGGGTGTCCGCAGCGCACATGCGAACACCGGCTCGGGCGTGGTCACGGTCGAGTACGACCCGCAGCGCACGACCACCGCCGCCTTGGCCGCGGGCCTCCGGCCGGCCGGTTTCCGCGCCGGCGGCGCGCAGACGCGCATCGGCATCGCGGGTCTGCGCTGCGCTTCGTGCGTCGGCTTCATCGAGGACGACCTGCGGGCGACGCCGGGCGTGCTCAGTGCGACCGTCAACATCGGCACGGGGGAAGCCACGGTCGCGTACCTGCCCCAGCAGACCACCCTGGCCCAACTGCACGGCGTCATCCAGGACTGGGGCTACCAGGCCCAGCCGGCCGCCAGTGCAGAGCCGGTTGACAAGCAAGAAGCAGAGCACGACCGCGAGTACCGCAGCCTGTTCCGTAAGTTCCTCTTCGCCGCGCTCATCTCGGTGCCGGTGCTGCTGACGGCCTATCCGCAATTCATCCCGTTCGTGCGCGACTGGAGCATGGACACCCTGCGGCTGGCGTGGCTTGGCGCAGCGTTGGTGACCCTGCCGGTGCTGGCCTGGTCGGGCGGGCACTTCTTCACCGGCGCGTGGGCGGCCCTCAAGCACCGCGCGGCCAACATGAACACCCTGATCGCGCTCGGCACGGGCGCAGCGTGGCTCTATTCCACCGTCGCCGTCCTGTTCCCACGCCTCTTCCCGGAAGGCACCTCGGAGCCGTTCTACGACGTGGTGGCCGTGGTGATCGCGCTGGTGGTGTTGGGCCAGGCGCTTGAACTGCGCGCCAAAGGCCGCACCAGCGAGGCGATCAAGAAGCTGATGGGCCTGCAGGCGAAGACCGCCCGCGTGATCCGTGACGGCCAGGAACTGGACATCCCGGTCGAGGAAGTGCTGGTCGGCGACGTGGTGCAGGTGCGCCCCGGCGAAAAGGTGCCCGTGGACGGCGTGATCCTGGAGGGCAGCTCGGCGGTGGACGAGTCCATGCTCACCGGCGAGTCGCTGCCGGTCAGCAAGCAGGCCGGCGACGAAGTGATCGGCGCGACGCTGAACAAGACCGGCGCTTTCAAATTCCGCACGACCAAGGTCGGCAAGGACACGGCCCTGGCGCAGATCGTCAAGTTGGTCCAGGACGCGCAGAACAGCAAGGCGCCCATCGCCCGGCTGGCCGATACGATCTCCGGCTACTTCGTGCCCGTCGTGATGATCCTGGCCGTGCTGACCTTCGTCGCGTGGTTCAACTTCGGCCCGCAGCCGCAGTTGGTGTACGCGCTGGTGACGAGCGTAACGGTGTTGATCATCGCCTGCCCGTGCGCGCTGGGCCTGGCGACGCCGATGAGCCTGATGGTCGGCATCGGCAAAGGCGCCGAGAACGGCATCCTGATCCGCTCGGGTGAAGCCTTGCAGACTGCCCAGGCCATCAAGACCGTGGTGCTGGACAAGACCGGCACGATCACCAAGGGCAAGCCGGAGCTAACGGACGTGGTGATTGCCGATGGCAAATGGCAAATAGCAAATAGCAAACCGCAAGATGATCTGTTGCGGTTGGTGGCGGCCGTGGAACGGTTGTCGGAGCACCCGCTGGCCGAGGCCATCGTCGAAGGCGCTAAGGCGCGCAATCTGACCTTAACCGAGCCGACGGCGTTCGAAGCCGTCCCCGGCTACGGCGTGCTGGCGACGATCGAAGGTCGCAAGCTGGCGATCGGCAACCTTAAGCTGATGCAACGCGAGAGCATCGCCTTGGGCAGCCTGGAGAGCCAGGCCGCCGAGCTGGCAGACCAGGGCAAGACGCCGATGTACGTCGCTGTGGACGGCCAGGCCGCGGGCCTCATCGCCGTGGCCGATACCGTGAAGGCCGACTCCGCCGAAGCCATCGCGGCGCTGCACCGCATGGGCATCGAGGTGGTGATGATCACCGGCGACAACCGCCGCACGGCCGAGGCCATCGCCCGGCAAGTGGGCGTGGATCGCGTGCTGGCCGAGGTGCTGCCGGAGGACAAGGCGGCGCAAATCAGAGCGTTGCAGGAATCAGGGGGCAGTTCGCAAATCGCAAATCGCAAATCGCAAAACCCCGCGCGCACACCGCAAAACGGACTACGCAATACGCACCACGCAGTAGCCATGGTGGGCGACGGCATCAACGACGCGCCGGCGCTGGCGCAGGCCGATGTGGGGTTGGCGATCGGCACGGGCACGGACGTCGCCATCGAGGCGTCCGATATCACCCTGATCAAAGGCAGTCTGCGCGGGGTGGTCACGGCCATCGAGGTCAGCCGCGCGACCATGCGCAACATCAAGCAGAACCTGGTCGGCGCGTTCATCTACAATGTGTTGGGCCTGCCGGTGGCGATGGGGCTGCTCTATCCGTTCTTCGGCATTCTGCTCAGTCCGTTGATCGCCGGGGCCGCGATGGCCTTCTCCAGCGTAACGGTGGTGAGCAATGCCAACCGGCTGCGGGGGTTCAAGCCGCGGTTAAGCGCCCGCTAGATCAAAGGAGTTACACGTACAATGACTGCAAGTCAAATCGTCGTCACGTTGGCGGGAATCGCCTTGAGCGGCTTTATCGCCTGGTTCTTCTGGCTGGCGCCGAAAGGTCAAACCCGCGCCGCGGCCGGCGCGGGTGGCGTCCAGGAGGTCGCCGTCACCGTCAAGGGCGGCTACACGCCGGATGTCATCGTGGTCAAGGCCGGCCAACCAGTGCGCCTGCGCTTCACCCGGCAGGAAAGCTCAAGCTGTTCGGAGACGGTGCTCTTTCCAGCCTTCGACCGGAGCGCCAGGCTGCCCGAAGGCGCGGAGGTCGCCGTGGAGTTCACACCGGACAAGCCGGGCGAGTATGGCTTCCAGTGCCAGATGGGGATGCTGCGCGGCAAGCTGATCGTCGAGTAACCCGCTGCGCATGATCAGTTGATAGGTGTGCCGGCCGGCTGCGGCGCGTTGGGCGGCCATATGGAGATCCGAGACACAAGGTCAGGCATGCTATGGAAACCTGGCCTTGTGTTCTTGGGGGTACAGGTGAGCCAGGTCTTGCAGCCTACAGCGACTTGAACACCTTCGCCAGGCTTTCGCCGAACACCGATAGATCCCATTCGCACACCCAGCCGAACGGCGTGAGCGTCACGTGGTAGCCGGTGTTGCGCAGGCGGGTGGTCGCGCTCTGCAGGAACGCTTCGGCGAATTGCGGCGACGCACCGGCCTCAGCCAGGTGCGTGAATGAATGGAGCACCACGTTCTTCAGTTCGCGCTTGCCCGCAAGCCACTTGACGTTCTTGACGAATGCGGCCAACACGGTCGTCCACCATCGCCTGGATCGCCCTGGCCGCGGTTGGGGTCAGCCCACCGGCCAAGCCATGTTGGCGGGCTTAAGTGAGTTGCATAGCGGCCGCTTTGACTACGCCTGGCAAGCCACGGCCGCCAGACCGGCCTAAAGTCACCGACACTTTTGCGTTATACCCCTTGACATTCCAGTTACTGGAAGGAGTATAATCCAGCCAGAAAGGAGCGCAGAACATGCCACGTTCAACGTTCACCATCGGCGAGTTCGCCCAATGTGCTGGGATCAATCCCAAGACCGTCCGCTATTATGAAGAAATCGGCCTTTTGCCACAACCCCTCCGCAATGAGGTGGGATACCGGCAGTATTCCGATGAAGACCTGGCGCGGTTGCGCTTTGTGCAACGCGCCAAGTTGCTAGGACTCTCCCTGGCCGAAGTGAAACAGTTGGCCGGTTACGCCGACGAGCAGAGGTGCCACTCGCTCCAGGAGCGCCTGCTGGCCCTGGTGGAAACGAAGCTGGCCGAACTGGATCGCCGCATGGTGGAGTTGGCCGCGCTCAGGGAGGACCTGCACCGTCTCCGTGGCGAGTTGGCCGCCAGCATGCACCAGGCAGGCCCAGCGCAACCCGCCATCCCCGCTGCTGCCTCTTGCCAATGCCTCGTCCAGTACCAGGAGAAACGACATGTCAACTGATTTGCTCTTGTCTGCCCGTCGGGTGATGGTGATCGTGGCCCATCCCGACGACGCCGAAATCCAATGCGGGGGAACCATCGCCAGGCTCGTACGTCAGGGGACGGCCGTCTCTTATGTGTTATGCACCAGTGGGAACCGGGGCACGAGCGACCCCACAATGACCTCCGAGCAACTGGCTGCCCTGCGCGAGGCGGAGCAACGGGTTGCTGCGGCGCGCCTGGGCGTGGGCGACATTGCCTTCTTGCGCCACGACGACGGCGATCTGGCCTATGCCGCCCAGCCATTGCGCCAGGAGTTGACCAGGCTGATCCGCCAAAAACGCCCGGAGGTGATCATCGCCCACGATCCCTTCGCCGGCCTGGCCCGGTACGAGGTCTGTTACCTGCACCCGGATCACCGGGCAGCTGGTCAGGCTGCTTTCGAGGCCGCCTTCTTCTGTGCCGGGGGACCGCTCTTCTATCCAGATCAGCTCGCGGAGGGTCTTGTCCCCCACCGGATTGCCGCTCTCTATCTCGTGATGAGTGATGCTCCCGACGGCTGCGTGGACATCAGCGACACCTTCGCCGCTAAGGTAGCCGCCATTCAGGCGCATCGAAGCCAGTGGGGAAGGCAGCCGGACCTGGAAGGCTTCTTTCGCGACATGGTTGAGCAGGCCGGAGCGTCCTGGGGAGTGCCCCTGGCCGAAGCCTTCCGTCTCATGCGCTAGAGGCTGCCTGTGTCTCGCCTTTCTTGCTCTGCCCTGGTTCGTTTCTACCTGCCCCTGGCGCTGAGTGGTTTGCTGATGACCTTGCAGCAACCCGTGCTGGCCGCGGCCCTGGCGCGGACGACTCATCCCAAAGAGGCCCTGGCTGCCTATGGCCTGGCTCTGAGTATTGCCGTCCTGCTGGAGAGTCCCATTCAGATGTTGTTGGCCGCAGGCGCGGCCCTGGCGCATGATAAGCCAGCGTTCCGACTGTTGCAGCGATTCACAGCGGTAGCAGGGGCAACTTTGGTGGGCCTGGGAGCCGTGCTGGCTTTGACGCCTCTCGGCCCGGCGCTTTTTCGCCACATCCTGAGCGCCCCGCCGGCCTTAGAGTCCCAAGCCCTGCTGGCGTTGAAGGTTCTGTTGCCCTGGCCCCTGGTGGTGGCCTGGCGGCGTCTCTACCAGGGCGCCCTCATCGGTCAGGGACAGACGCGCGCGGTCAGCTATGGCGCAGCCGGGCGATTGGCCGTCATCGCGGCTGCCGCTTTCCTGGCAGTATCCTTCACTGGCTGGCCGGGCGCGGCGCTGGGCGTCAGCGCGCTGCTGGCCGGTGCGCTGTTCGAGGCCCTGTTCGTCACCGGCTGGCAGCGACTGGCGGGAAAGAGCAAGGACGGAACCTTGGTAGGCTCAGAGCCGCTCACGCTCGCGCGCCTGGGACATTTCTACCGGCCCCTGGCGCTGACCTCTGTATTGACGGTGCTCTCCTGGCCGCTGCTCAACGCCGGCATTGGCCGGGCGGCCATGTCCGAATCATCTTTGGCCGCCTGGCCGGTGATCCTTAGTGTGTTGTGGCTCTTTACTACTCCCTTGCAAATGCTGCAACAGACGACGATTGCCCTGGTGGAAGACGCGCTCACTCTGAGGGCCGTTCGCCGCTTTGCGCTGATGCTCGGTGCAGCAGCCACTGGGCTTTTGGGCATGGTCTCTTTCACGCCCTGGCTAGAAATCTACCTGCTCCGCGTCCTGGCAACACCCGAGGACATCGTGAGCCTGGTGGTATCGGCGGGGCGACTGCTTGCGTTGTTCCCTGTGCTGACCGCTGCCCAGTCCTTTTGCCAGGGACTTTTGATCGGCCAGGGACGCACGGCCGTGGTGCGCACGGCGACGGCGGTCAACCTCGTGATCTTGATCGGTGTGCTGGTGATCGGGATTCGCCAGGGTGGCGTGCCGGGTTTTCTGTTGGCGGCTGTAGCCATGACGATGGGCCTGCTGGCTGAAGTTGGCTGGCTCTGTTGGATCAACGGCTTGCCCACACGAGGGGCACGCGCCGGCATGAAGGCTCATCCCGCAGTTCGGACCAATGTCATTAAGTTAGCGTGGCTCTCTGGGATTTTGCGGGGTACCCCCTATATGTAGGGGTGTGGTATACTCAGCGAAAAACCTGGAGAGCTTGCCATGTTGAATATTTTGGGTCTCAAATCGCGCAATTCGATTACCGTGCCCTTGGATCTGCCTGACGTTACGGTGCTGAGCATCGGTCGCAACGAGCAGCGGGATGTGGTGATCACGGTCGCCAGCACCCTGGTGGGAACGCCCTGCCAGCATTGCGGCCAGCCGCTCACGAAGCGCCACGGGCGCGACCGGTGGCTCGAGCTGCGGCACTTGCCGATTTTAGGCCAATGTACCTTTATCCGGCTGCAGCCGGAGCGTTACGAATGTCCCAGCTGTGCCGGCAAGAGCACCACGCAGCAATTAGCTTGGTACGAATCCAAGAGTCCCCACACCAAGGCCTATGACGAGCACCTGCTGTTGCAGTTGATCAACAGCACGGTCGAGGATGTGAGCCGCAAAGAAGCGGTGGGTTACGACGCGGTGGAAGGCGCGCTGGGCCGGTGGATGCATAGCCAGGTGATCTGGGCTGAGTTTACCGAGTTAGGCACCCTTGGCATTGACGAGATTGCCCTGACCAAGGGGCACGCCAACTTTGTCGCCATCATCACCAGCCAGCAGGCCGACGGCCATGTGGCGCTCTTGGCCGTCTTAGCCGACCGGAAAAAGGCATCCGTGCGCCAATTTCTGGACCCCATCCCCCCGCACTTGCGGGCCACGCTGCACACGGTCTGCACCGATATGTGGGACGGCTATGTCAATGCGGTCAAAGAGTTCGCCGCCGCGCATGACGACGTGACGCTGGCGGTGGTCATTGATCGGTTTCACGTCGCCAAGCACTACCGTGACGGGGTGGATCAACTCCGCAAACGCGAGTGTCGGCGCCTCAAGGCGGCATTGCCGAAGGCCGAATATGCCGAACTCAAGGAGGTAATGTGGCCGCTCCGCAAAAACCATCGGGACTTAACGCTGGAGGAACGCCTGCGCCTCCTGCGTTTGTTTACCGATGCCCCCACCCTGAAGGTGGCCGATACCCTGCGGGAGGAACTCACGGCCATTTTTGAGCTCCCCTTGACCCAGGCGCAAGCCAAGAAACGCCTGCTCAAAGGGTGCGCCAAAGTTCGCCGCAGCGCCTTAACCTGGTTCGACCCCTTTCTGAGAGTGTTGCAGAATACAGCCGCCGTGCGGCGTGTGCGGCAAAATCGGCAAATGCGCCATGGCGTGCGCTAATATGCGCTAACCCTTACGCACACGCCCGGAGGCCCGCCAATGATCCCCATGCCAGATTTTCTCCCCACGCTCATTCTGCCGTTGTGGCGCCGGCTGCTGACCTGGCTCAGCGCCCAACTCTACGCCCGCGTGCTGCCCCCGCGGCACTACCTGGTGCAGTTGGCCGCGCAGCTGGACTGGGCGCCGCTGGAAGCCGGCTGTGCGGCCTACCACCACACAGCCGGTCCGGGCACCGCCGTCACCCATCCCGTGGCCCGGCTGCTGGTGCGGGCGCTGGTCGTCAAATACTTGCGCAACCTGTCGCTGCGCGCCTGGGAAGAAGAACTGCGCACGAACCTGGTCATCAAGTGGTTCGTGGGCTACGGCCTGTTCGAGCCGCCCCCCGACCACAGCACCCTCGAACGCTTCGAGTTGTGGGGCATCGCCCACCAAGCCCGCCGCTTCTTCGATGAGGTGCTGCGCCAGATTGACGCCGACTTCCCGGCCGAACGCCTGCAGCCACAGATCGGCGACACCTACGCCCTGCGCGCCAACGCGGCCCAGGAAAGCCTGCGCACCCGGCTGCGGCATACCGGCCAGCGCCTGCTGGCGGCCCTGGCCACCGCCGACCCCGCCGGTCACACCGCGCTGCGGGCCGAGCTGGCCCCGGCCGCGCTCTGCGGCGCCCCGGACGAGGTCAAGGAGTACCGCCTGACGGCCGAACAACGCCGCGGCCGCCTGGATACCACCGCGGTTGCCGCCGCCCAGTGCGCCGACCGCGCCGCCAGTCCGTTGGCCGACCCGGCGCGCCAAGTGGTCACCACCCAATGTCATTAAGTTAGCGCAGCGGTTTGTAGGTCAGGGCGAAACGTTTGCGCTTGGCGGTTTTGTTCCGGGGATACTTGCGGCCTGGGCGGATCGGTTCGACCGTGCGGAG
>Ga0351928_1136_pt1 | contig 9717 bp, 7 predicted proteins | sample BONcelHT113001E8_FD_206858 | JGI IMG/M metagenome (GOLD analysis project Ga0351928, IMG submission 206858) | Enriched cells from coal bed in the Powder River Basin, Montana, United States - BONCAT cells T11 rep2 HSBNCT.T11.300.1.E8 ... | reverse complement strand
ACGCTCGTGATGATGATTTACGGCGAAATCAACGTTTTTCGGCGAGCGGACGCGCTGCATATTCTTCGCAAAGCCTGGTCTTCCCTTGCGACGGGCGGTGTTCTGCTGCTTGAACCACACACCTTCGAGGCAATCTATCGCCGGGGAACGGCCACAGCGAATTGGTCGAGTTCTCCGGGCGGTCTGTTCTCCGAAACGCCGCACCTCGTGCTCACCGAGAACTTCTGGCACGCGGAAGAGTCAATCGCCACCACACGTTACTTCGTGATCGACACAGAGACCGCCACAACCACGCGATTTGCTCAAAGCATGCAAGCTTACGATCTCGAGGCGTACGTCGCATTGATCTCCTCGGCCGGATTCAGCATAATCGGGCGTTGGCCGTCGCTCACCGGAATTCCGGATGCAACGGCCGATGACTTCTTTGCGCTCGCTGCTCGGAAAACCTGATTGATTCCGAATCGACAGGACACGGAGTCATTCCATTGAAACCAAACACGCCATTCTCGAACACCGAGCTTTACGATCGAGGAATCCGGACGCTGATTGCGTCCTGGGAGGCATTCGCGGCTGGGTCAGCTGGGGCCGGTGTGCGCCGTATGCCAGGAGCAACCGCGGCAATCTTCCCGAACGAACCCGAGCGTAGCGTTTTCAACAACGCGGTGCTTAATGGCGACGCCCCTGCGGCCAGTGCCATTGATGCGATGAAAGCTGCGTATGCCGGAGCGGGAGTCACGCACTACGCGGCCTGGGTTCACGAGAGAGACCGCGAACTGAGAGCTGCTCTTGAACAACGGGGATTCATCCTCGCCGATTCGACCCGCGCGATGGGTATGTCGCTTCTAGACTTGAATCTGCCCCGGCCGGACATCGATCTCGGATCGCTGACCTGGAGTGAGTACGCTCCGCGCTTTGGATTGCCGGATGGGCTGCTCAGCAACGCCGATCATTCGCAACTCCATCCGCTGTTTGCATGCCTCGACGGTGACATCGCCGCCACCGCGCTCGCGTTCGATCGCGACGGCGATTGCGGAATCTACAACGTCACCACGCTCGATCATGCCCGGAGACGAGGACTGGGCACTGCCCTGACTACCATCCACCTCCACGATGCGATCGCTCGCGGTTGCCTGACGGCGAGTCTGCAATCGACGCAAATGGCGGAACGCGTCTACGCCGCCGCCGGATTCCGCGATCTCGGTTTAATCTTTGAGTACGTGCCGTCTGACGCCACAGCGGAAGGAACTCATTAACCCCCGCCCAAACAGGACATCAGCCAAGAATCACCTGGTTCTTGCCACGGCGTTTGGCTTCGTACATCAATTCGTCGGCATGCTTCATGATTTCGGCTGCGGTGGGTTCGCCGGTTACGAGCCAGGCTCCAGTGCTGATCGAAACCTGCAATCCGGACGCGATATCGTCCCATGATGCGTCCGAGATCGCCGAACGCACAATCTCCAGAATGTCGCGGGCTTTCGCGACATCGGCTTCCGGCAGAATGATCGCGAATTCTTCGCCGCCATATCGCGCTACAAGATCAGTACCTCGCGAGCATGCCGTCATCAGTTCCGCAACGCGCACCAGCACCCGATCGCCGACATCATGGCTAAACCGATCGTTGATGTGCTTGAAGTCGTCGACGTCGGCGAGCGCCACCACCAGTGGACGCTGGAAGGTCACACTCCGAATCAACTCTTCATTCAGTCGAGAGCTGAACCACCGGCGGTTTCCAATTCCCGTCAGCTCATCTTCGATCGAGAGTCGCTCAAACAGCTCCGACTGCCTCTGAAGTTCGGCTATGAGTGCTTCATTCTGTTGATTGAGCTGCTGAACCGTCTTGAGCGCTACAGCGAGTTCGCGACTCTGCTTTCGGGCCCGCTCCGCGGTCATCCGCTCGGCCGCAACCTGATGTTTCTTCGCCGCAAGCTGTGCCTGGCGCAGCGCCGCCTGTCGCCAGTGGCGTTCCTTGCGGAGGGTGCTCTTCCGCGAATAGTTCAGGGCTTTTGCGGTTTCGCCGAACTGCTCGTATGACTCAGACATTGCGTCGAAGACCATGAAGGCGGTTTCGTCCGACATGCCGTCGAGCCGCGACTCCGCCTGCTCGAGAGCGTGGAGCGTGGACCGGGTCAGTGAATCGGTCAGCCGCTCGGTTCTCCAGGCGGCGATCTGCGCCCGAACCGGTACCGTTTCGCGATCCCATGATGCGTAGACTTGGACCGTTCGTCCGAACGCTCGAATCGCGCCATCGCGATCACTAAACTCCTGACAGATCAATCCAGCATCGAAGCTTGCTTCAGCGATCCCCACCGAGTACGAAACGGTTTCGGCGTGCGCTACAGACTCGTTGAGCAACTCCAGCGCCAACGCAGGATTTCCGAGTTCGTATTCGCACCAGGCCAGTGTTCGCTTGGCATCGTGCGCCAACGATGCGTCCTGCCCGGCGTATTCCGCCAGTGCTTCCTGCAATAACATTCGCGCCGATTCGAAATCTTGCTGGTCGTTCAGAAGATCGGCGAGATTAATCTTGAATGCCGCCGCCCAGTAGTGCTCGTCGAGTGACTCGACAATCTGAATGGCAGCATCGAACGACTCCACGGCTTCAACCGCGCGACCACTCCACGAGAGCACCATCGCCATATCGTCGAGAATCATCGCCTCAAGCAATCGATCGACGGCCGCCTCCGCCATCCGCAGGGCCTTTGGCAGTTCACGCAACGCAATATCGAATTCTTCGCCTATTCCCCAAATGATGTTGCGACGGAGAATGGTCTGGGCGACCCCAACGTTATCGTCGATCGCTTCGAACAGCGCAGCGGCTCGGTCGAGCGCGGCATGGGCTTCGCTCGCCTTACCCAGAAAACCGTAACCTCCGCCAATAACAAGGTTTGCCTGAGCTTCGGAGCGTCGATCTCCGAGCTGCTCAGCCGCCGCCGCGAGCAGCTGCCCCTGATCGATGCTCGCTTGCGGATCAAGCGCGACACGCTCAACCGTCAGAGCATCGAGCGCCGCCTCGATGGCTACAGAGGAACTCGATTGCGGCATGGGTTCTCCGCGTAGCGTGAACATCCGATAATCCGATTCTTCCTGTCCAACTGTTTGCACTCATCTTAATGAATTCCTGATAGAAACACCGCATTGCCGGCCTGCCGAACGTCCTTATCGCGTGAGTCGAGCGCCATTGCTCGACTCACGCAGGAGGGTTACGAGCGGGTCAACGCGCTGGCCAGCAATCGCGCGGCTTGAGCCGTTGCCGCTTTTGCGGCGTTCGTCTCTGCCAGCGCGTTGAGCATCATGAAATCGTGGAAGATTCCCTCATAGCGCACAGCGGTGACATCGACTCCGGCTTCGCGGAGTTTGCGGCTGTACGCCTCGCCCTCATCTCGCAGAACATCCCCCTCGTCCGTTATCAGAAGCGTTGGCGGAAGATCTTTGAGCTGCTCCAGGGTTGCGAGCAGCGGGGAGGCGGTTGGCTCCAAGCGAGTGTTCGCATCCGGCGCGTACAAATCCCAGAACCACTGCATCGCCTTTCGGGTAAGCCACGGCCCCTCGGCAAATTCGTTGTAGCTGCCCGTGTCGAATGCGGCGTGCGTGACCGGGTAGAAGAGCGCCTGATAACACATCTTCGGACCGCCTCGCTTTTTGGCGAGGATCGCCACGGCAGTGGCCATGTTGCCGCCGACACTGTCGCCGGCGATTGCGAGCCGGGAGCCGTCGACCCCGATCTCATCCCCGTGCTCCGCCACCCACGCCAATGCGGCGTAGGACTGCTCGATCGCAACCGGATACTGCGCATCTGGCGAAGGGGTGTAATTCACGAAAATGAACGCGGCTCCGGTCTGTGCCGCGAGTTCTCGAACCAATCGCTGGTGCGTGCCGAAGTTGCCCAAAACCCAGCCGCCACCATGCACGTAGACCACAACCGGCAGGATTTCTGCCGCGCTGATCGGACGCACGATGGTGATCGAAACCTGGCCCTCAGGACCTCCCGGAATGGTGCGTTCCTCGATCGTCGCAGGAGCCATTTCAATTGGTCCCGACTGTGCCTGATCCAGCACTGCCCGCGCCGCTTCGGGAGCCAGCGTATACAACGGCGGCCCATCTCCCGCCGCCAATATGTCCGCGAATGCCTGTGCGGGCGGTTCCAAAACCACGGCGGGAATCGATGCGGGAGCAATCTTTGTCGCGATCATCTGAAGTCTCCTTCTGCCGGGCGACGACTCTGCACTCCCCTCCCCGATGGAGGGAGTCACCACGGCATGATTCGACTCTAGATACCTGCGTTGTGCCGCACATCGGGCGAATACCCGAATTACGGATACAGCGAGAATAAGGCGAACACCCGAGACAAACGAAACTAAACCAAACCACACTCGATGGCCAAACGAGTCGCGGCGGCGCGCGTGGTGACACCGAGCTTGCCAAAGATATTCATGAGGTGGGTGCTGACCGTTTTCGGGCTGATGAAGAGCTGTTCGGCGATCTGGAGGTTGGTGAGACCATCGGCCACCAGACGCAGAACCTCGACTTCCCGCCCGCTCAGTCCCATCGAGGGTGGATCGAGATCGGGCGGCGCGTCCGAATCGACGTGTGCCGGTAAGGCGGCAACCTCCTGCACGGCCAGAAATTCGCCGGAAGTTTCAGGAACCAGGAGCCCCTCGGCAATAGCACCGAGAACACGCTGCAGTTCACCGAGCGGATCGGCGATGTCTCGGAGCGGGTTGGTCGGAGAGAACGCCGCATCTCCGGTCGGTTGGAACGGCGCAATCACTCCGGCCCAACCAGTACCGACTATCCAGGCACCGTGGACGAGCACGACGGTGGGAGTGCCGGTGGAATTGGGAGTTGCTTCGCTCATCGCGGTTCCTCCTTCACAAGCAGCCTGACTGGGAACTATGGTCATCGACGAGAAAGAACCCGCCGGCTCCGGTCGGGATGCTGAGCGTAGCCAATGGGCACACTCCCATGATGGCAACCCCGAGCACCGCCGTCATCGGGGGAACCACGGAATTCTGGTGCAACCGGGGGAGGAGCCTTCTCCGTAACTCTACGGAGAAGGAGAATCGTGGCTCAAGCGAGCCCGTGACGGACGGCGAGCGCAGCCGCGGCAGCCCGGGTTTCAACCCCGAGCTTGGCCAGAATCGACGAAACATGCGACTCAGCGGTGCGCCGGCCGACGAGGAGGAGTTCGGCGATCTCGGGGTCAGTCTTGCCCGCCGCCACGAGCGCCAGCACCTCCCGCTCCCGCCGTGTCAACCCAAACGAATCTGGCGAATCCACTGCGGGTGGCGGCTCGGGCAGTCGCTCAACTGCAAGATCAGCGGCGAGCGCGAAAGCCTCAGCGGCGGCTTCTTCGAGATTCAGTGCCTGACCCGCCTCCCACGCCTGGGCAAAGGCCGCCGGACTCAACGACGACTCAAGCGTTGCGGCGCCGGTTGTGGGCTCGCGATCGGGAGGTGGAGCAGCGCCAATAGCGCTGAACAACGAGGCGGCACTTCCGAAGAGACGAACGGCCAGCGAGACATGCCCGCGGTTCATCGCGCACCGGGCGATTGCCTCGAGGCATTGCGCGATGCCGACCTGATTGCCCATGGGAAGAAACAGACCGAGCGCCTCGGCGTATCTGGCAGCCGCGCTCCCGATGTTGCCGATCGCCACTTCAACATCGCCGAGATGCGCCGCGAGATATGCCACCTGCCGTCGATCGCCATGTTCCTCGGCAAGGTCGGCAGCTTGCATCAGCAGGTCGGTTGCGCGCGCATACTCACCCTGGAGCCGAGCCAAGACCCCGAGTTCGGTCAATGCGGCGCCGCGGCCGGCGCCGTCATTCATCGTCGCCGACAATTCCAGGCATTCCTCGAACAGCGTCGTCGCTCGCGCCAGATCCCCTTCGTCGCACGCACCCTTGCCTAATTCGAGAACAACCTCAAAAATGCCCGATTCATCCCCGACGGCGCGAAGATTTTCCAGGGCCTCCTCGTAGTACGTGGTTCCCAGCGCGTGATTGCCCTGCACCCAGGCAACCATCCCGAGGTGAGTGAGCGCGTGGCCGATACCCCAACGGTCGGCGATAGCCCGGAACGCAGCCAGACTCTCCTGACCCAGCGTTTCAGCTCCGTCGTAGTCGTCTCGATACCGGGCAACGGACGCGAGAGACAGCAGCGTGCGAGCAATGCCCTGCCGGTCACCGAGTTGATTCCACTCAGCCAGCGCATCCCCGCTGAGCCGAATCGCCTGGTCGTAGTCCCCCTGGAGGGCAGCGAGCACCCCCGCTCCGGTGAGCGCGCTGTTCCGAACCGAACGCGACGTCGAACCGGGTGGGCGGCCGAGGATACTCGCAAGCTGAGAACGGCCCTCACTCAGATACCCTTTCCGTTCCCAGAACCGCCACAGCAGCGCAACCAGCCTCGTTGCCGTTTCGATCTCACCCTGACTCAGGGTCCAGTGCAAGGCGGCGCGAAGATTGTCCTTTTCGCGGTCCAACCGATCGAGCCATCCGATCTGGCCGGCGCCCCACATCGCAGGCTCCGCTTCCTCCACCAGGGCCAGGCACCACGCGGCGTGCGCATTTCGAACGGCAATTGCTTCGCCGCTCGTGGACAGCGCTTCCCAACCGAATTCTCGAATCGTTTCAAGCATCACAAAGCGGGGATTCCCGTCCCCGGGCGATCGTTCGAGCAGGCTCTTTCCGGCCAGCGAAGCCAGCCCATCCAGAACGGTGAGGTCGGCGCCAATCACTGCGCCGCAGACCGCTTCCGCTGCTTCGAGCGTGAAACCACCGGCGAAAACAGCAAGCCGGCGGAAGAGGATCCGCTCCTCCTCGGCGAGCAGGTCGTAGCTCCAGGCAATCGTGCCGCGCATCGTCTGATGGCGACTCGGCAGATCGCGCGCGCCGCCGGTCAGAAGCGGTAACCGCTGTCCCAGGCGGGCAAGCAGCATTTCCGGCGAGAGTACGGCGATCCGGGCAGCGGCGAGCTCGATGGCGAGCGGCAGGCCATCAAGCCGGTGGCAAATCTCGGCCACCGCCGGCGCATTGGCGTTATCGACAGTGAAGCCGGGGTGGACTTCTCGCGCCCGCTCGACAAACAGTTGGACAGCTTCGTACTGGGTCAGCATCTCCAGCGACGGTCGCGGGTGGCGTTGCGGAAGTACGAGCGGGCGAATGGGCACTTCGCGCTCGCCTCGCACCCGGAGTCGTTCCCGGCTGGTAACCAGCGCTTTCAATTGCGGGCAAACCGCAAGCAATTCGGCCACCTGCACCGCTGCCGCCGAAACCTGTTCGAAGTTATCCAGAACGAGCAAAAGCAGTTTCTCACCCAGAAACACTGCCAGGTCGTCGACGAGTGGTCGGTCGTCGGTCTCGCGAAGCCCGGCGGCTCGAGCGATGGTTGCGGTCACGAGTTCCGGATCGGCCAGGGGAGCGAGAGCAACAAAGCACAGTCCGTCGCTGAAATCTGAGCGTAATTCCTGCGCCGCCGCGACAGCGAGGCGGGTTTTGCCGACACCTCCGGCTCCCGTCAACGTGACGAGACGCACATCGCGACTGCGCAACAGCCCGGTGATCGAATCAATCTCCTCCTCTCGTCCGATGAGCGCGGTCAGCGGACTGGGGAGGGAGACCAACCGGGCGAGAGAGGCGGGGCCGGACATGTGGAGGCGTGCTCCTCGACGCAGAGACCAGATTGCGGCAATTGACGGGGTGTCGGCCCCTCCAACGCTCTTGGGTCCAACGTTCGAGACGTTAGCACACTCTTCGGGATAGCGGCTCACCCGTTATCTGACTTCGGAACAGCTCTCCTTAATAGAAGCTGGTTCCACCGCAAAACCCGGCGCAAAGCCAGGAACCCGGGTGCGGGCCCGGGTTCCTGGTTGGGGAAATTTGGGAGTTGCCGGTCGCCGGGGCTGCGGCGACAACCTATTTGGCAACCATGGAATTGGCGAGCCAGGTTTCGAAGTGCAGTTCGCCGAGCAGCGCTCCCGGACCGGGAACCAGCGATCGTTCCTCCAATTCAGTGCCGAAGTACCGCGCGTGCCGATCGGCGATTACCTCGCGTGGATCGCCCTTGCGCATCAGAATGCCGCGAATCATCTCATCGAACTGGTACAGATCCGGACCGCCGACCTCGACCGTTCCATTCAGCGGCTCGCCCACGGAAACCCGGCCCACCGCTTTGGCAATGTCTTCGGATGCGATCGGTTGAAAGCCCACCGGTGGGAGACGAACTACATTTCCATCCGTCGCCTCGTCCGCGATACGCTTGATGAACTCGAAGAACTGCGTCGAGCGCACGATTGAGCAGGGGATGGATGATTCTTTGATCAACTCCTCCTGCGCGACCTTAGCTCGCAGGTAACCGCTTTCGGGAAGCCGCTCCGCACCGACGATCGACAGCGCAACATGATGCTTCACGCCGGTCTTCATCTCTGCGGAGAGAAGATTTCGAGTCGATGTCTGGAAAAAGTCCATCACCGCATCATCGGCAAACGACGGCGAGTTCGAGACATCGATCACCACATCGGCGCCCGTGAGCGCCTCCACCACTCCCGAGCCGGTGAGGGTGTTGACACCGGTATTCGGTGATGCGGCGATCGCTTCGTGACCGTGCTCACTGAGCTTGGCCACAATCTGGGATCCAACGAGTCCGGTTCCACCGATAACTACGATCTTCATTGCATTTCCCTTCTTCTTGATCCCGGGAGACCGCCCGGTCTCGACCGTAGGAGCTACGAAACGCTTGCGATCGCTGAGAAGATGACGTCAGCGACGGCCTGGGGTTGCGAGATCATGATCGCGTGGGAGCCCTCGATCTCGGTGATCTTGGCGCCGGCTCGCGTGGCCATGGTGCGCAAGACGTCAGTACCGGCCGCCTTGTCGCCGGTCGGCACGACCGCCCAGGAGGGCAGCGTCTTCCAGGCCGGAACGCCACACTTCTCTGAAAATGCCAGCTCGGCCGCGGGACGCTGGAAGGCGGACATGGCTGCGGTCGTTTTCATCGGCAGATCGGCGGCAAACGCCTCGTGAAAGAACATGGGGTTGATCACGAGTTCGACCGCTGTTTCCGCGCCCTCACCCGTTGGGTACATCAGCGGCAGCAGTGAGGTGCCCAACACACTGTCCCGAGAATCCCCCTCGATATCGGTGAGACTCTCGCCTTCCTCCGGCGCAAATCCCGCAACATAGACCAAGCCAACGGCGTTCGCCGCGTTGGTAGCCGCATTCGAGATCACCATGCCGCCATACGAGTGCCCGACAACCAGGACGGGGCCTGCGATCTGACTGAGCGCGCTGGCGATATAGGCGGAGTCTTCTGCAACCCCGCGGAGCAGATTGGGAGGAGCCGTGACGGTTACACCTGCTTCTTGCAGCAGTTCGATCACCCCGGCCCACCCCGAGGCATCGGCGAATGCGCCGTGCACGAGCACGACCGTAAGCGGAGCGCGTTTTGCATCTGGAGTCGCGTCGATCATGGTATTTCCTTTCCGAATGGATGTTGACGAAGCGTGAAGCGGATACCCGGCGGCTCGGGTCGCCGACAATCCAGTCGCTGCGATCGCAGCAAGAGCACTTGCGCCGGCAATCTTGCCGACTGCCGCCCGGCGCGTTAGGCGATCGCCCGGAGATCCGGACGATTCGTTGTGGTTCATGTGGTTTCCCCTCTTTGCGAAGCCGCGCCGGTCGGAGCTCGTTCCCGATGGCGTGCTTCGACTCTAGATTTGGGG
>Ga0351928_1135_pt1 | contig 9851 bp, 10 predicted proteins | sample BONcelHT113001E8_FD_206858 | JGI IMG/M metagenome (GOLD analysis project Ga0351928, IMG submission 206858) | Enriched cells from coal bed in the Powder River Basin, Montana, United States - BONCAT cells T11 rep2 HSBNCT.T11.300.1.E8 ... | reverse complement strand
GTTCGCCTGCTCGTCGAGGAGCGGTTTGACGGCCTTTGCCCATCGCGCATCCTCCTCCTTGCTGAGGGCGATTACTTTGTTGCCCCTGGCCTTGGAGTATGCATACCCTTCCTTGTCGATCTCGTCCCATACCTTACCCTGTTTCACGATCCACTCTTTGCTGACCTCTTCAAAGACCTTCTGGACATCGGGAGGAAGGGCAGCCCATTTGGCCTTGTTCATAACGATGAACATTGCCGTTGTATAAGCCGAACCAAAGTTCTGGGTGGTGGACTTCACAACTTCACCCCACTTCCAGCCCTGGAGTGATTCGACGGGCGCCATTGCGCCGTCGGCCACGCCGGTGCGGAGCGCGTCGTAGGTCTCGGGCATCGTCGTTCCAACGGGCGCCGCGCCGAGGACCTGGACGACCTTCGCCGCAAGACCGGTTGCGCGGATCTTCATGCCTTTGATCTCTTCAAGTTTGTTGATGGGTTTCTTGCTGTGGAGGATGCCGGGGCCGTGAGCGTGGAGCCAGAGTACCTTGACATCGTCAAGCTCCTTGGGCTGGAACTTGGCATAAAAGGCGTTGGCCAGATTCGTTGCGGAAACACCCGTCTTGTAGCCGAGAGGAAGATCAAGGGTCTCCATCATGGGAAACTTGCCGCGAGTATAGGCGAAGCAGCTCTCGCCGATATCAGCGATGCCCTTTACGACATTGTCATAGGTCTGTGCCGCGGGGGTGAGGGTAGAACCCGGGAAGTATGTTATCTTCACCTTGCCGCCGGAACGTTTCTCGACTTCGGTGCAATACTGCTGCGCGATGATGCTGTTCTTGTGAGGTGCCGGGAAGAAATTCGAATAGTTCAGATTGATAACCTTCTGCGCCGGCGCCATTGCGGGAAAAAAGGCGAGACAGGTTGCCGCGAAGAAAACGAAAAGCAAACACTTTGCCCCGAAAAACCGTTTCATAAAACCCCTCCTGAAGAATTTATTTTATCTCTTTATATAAAAGGGGATGGGCTTTGTCAACAGAATTACAACAAAAACAAAGGCAACGGCACCGCATGTTCTGTATGGTGAACAAGACTTGTCACGAAAAACCCTGCAATATTGAGCGATATAGACGTACGTTTATTATGGTAAAAAATTCACTTGACTTTTCTGGAAATATCCGCAATAATTTTGCGCAATAATGCTTTTTAAGGTATTATTATTCTCTTCTTGAGGTGTCATCTATGGCTAAACATAAAATACTATGCCCCATTTCCGGAACGGCCTGCATAGAATGCGGGATCTATCGCGGCCGGCACTACTATTTGTGTTATTCACAAAACTACCGGGGAACCTCATTCGACCCCGAGCGCATCAGCGAACTCAAGGCAATCGAAATGAAGACCAGCAAAGATAAGACCTTCGGCATGCCCGAAAGAATAGAGGTCGGCGCGCAGTGTATAAACAATTTTGAGGAATATGTGATTGAGAAGGAATTTGCCGCTCTGAAAGACCACTGACCCGGACGAGCAGATCGATTGTTTAAGAATAAGGAATCAATAGAAAGGAGAGAGGACTATGATCAACGATTTTCATTACCTGAAGCCTGCAAGCCTGAAAGAAGCGCTTGCGATGTACGCAGAGCATGATGATTGCAAGGTCATCTGCGGCGGCCAGTCCTTGTTGATCGTTATGAGACAGGGCATGGTCGCTCCCGAATTCCTCCTTGACATCAAGCATGTGAAAGAACTGAGCTACATCAAGTTCGATGACAAGGATGGTTTGAGGCTGGGCGCCACCACGACTCACCGCGAAATAGAGAAGTCCGATGTTATCGCAAAGAAATACCCCGTTCTCGTTGCCATGGAAGAAAAGCTGGCCTCCATTCAGACGCGCAACTGGGGCACCATCGGCGGAAACATCGCACACGCCGACCCCGCAGGCGACCCGGGCCCCGTCCTCATCGCGCTGAACGCCGAGATCAAATTCGGAAGCTCCGGCGGAGAAAAGACCGTGCCCCTCGACGAGTTTTTTGTTGACTATTTCGAAACGAAGATGGAGCATGGCGACCTCGTTCTGGAGGTACACGTGCCGACCCCGGCGCCGAAGTCCGGTTGCTCCTATCAGAAGTTTAATCTCCTCGACAGCGACATGGGCATAGTGGCGGCTGCTGCATCGGTGACACTCAATGCCGATGGTACCTGCAAGGATGCCCGCATTGTCCTCGGCAATGCCGGTCCGATACCCCTTCGGGTGACGAAAGCCGAAGACCTCTTAAAGGGCAAGAAGCTCGACGACGCACTGTTCGCCGAAGCGGGCAAGATCGCGTCCGAAGAAGCACAGCCCGTTGCCGACATCCACGCGTCGGAAGAACACAGAAGGCACGTCCTGGGTGTTCTTACGAAGAGGATGTTGAAGAAGGCCTTTGAACAGGCCCAGAAGGCGTAAGGAGGAGAGAGATGGAAAAACAGGTACTGCGTTTTAAAGTTAACGGTGACGAATACGAAGTTTTCATACACCCCAAAACATTGCTTGCGGAGGTGATCCGCGACCATCTGGGTTTCACGGGAACCAAGAGGGGCTGCGAGACAGTCTCTTGCGGCGCCTGCACGGTCAATGTCAACGGAAGATCCGTGAAATCCTGCTCTGTCCTTGCCATCCAGTGTGAAGGCATGGAGGTCACGACAGTTGAAGGCCTCGAGAAGAACGGCAAGTTGAGCCCGATCCAGAGGGCCTTTCTTGACCACGGTTCCTACCAGTGCGGTTTCTGTACCCCCGGCATGCTGATGTCGTCGACGGCTTTCATCAGCGAGGCAAAGAACCCGACCAAAGACCAGATCAAGGAAAGCATCGAGGGCAACGTCTGCCGGTGCACAGGATACAACAGCATCGTAAGGGCCATTGAAGCTGTTACCCAGGGCAAATATAAGGAGGAGTGATATGAGTCACGCAAAATATTCTGTCATCAATACACACGTACACAATATAGATGGCGTTGCGAAGGTAACGGGGCGGGCAACTTACACCTTTGACGTGAAGCTCCCCGGCATGCTTTACGGAAAGATCCTCCGCAGCCCTCATCCTCACGCAAGGATCATAAGCATCGATGCGACCAGGGCCATGGAGCTTTCAGGAGTGAAGATCGTCGTTACCGGCAAAGACACCCTCGGTATCAAGCAGGGTATCTGGCGACGGTATGAAGAACTCTGCGACGAGCAGGTTCTCCCCCTGGAGAAGGTCCGCTACATCGGCGAGCCTGTCGCAGCAGTCGCAGCGGTGACGGAAGAGATCGCCGAGATGGCCCTCGACCTCATCGACGTAGAGTATGAAGTCCTCCCCGCCGTCTACGAACCGTTGGAAGCCATCAAGAAAGAGGCTCCCACGATTCATGAAGGCGTCGAAAGGAACGTCAACGTCACACGCCATATCGAATGGGGCGATGTTGACGAGGCATTTGACGAAGCCGACTATATCAGGGAAGACTGGTTCAAGTGTTCCGGCCAGGCTCATATGTGCATGGAGACCCGGGCAGCAGTCTCCAGCTTCACCCCCGAAGGCAAACTCACGTGCTGGGCATCCACCCAGTCCGCATACTACACACAGGGCCTCCTTGCGGGCGTTCTGGGACTTCGCGAGGGCGACGTCCGTGTTCTGGCTCCGTACGTCGGCGGCGGTTTCGGCGGCAAGTTCGAGCTCGATGCAGCCATGTTCTGCAGCGCCGTAATGTCCATGAAGCTTTTCAAACCCGTGAAGGTCGTTTTTACCCGCGAGGAAGATTTCATCGCCTCCAAGAGACGCACCCCGATGTTTTACTACGTCCGGACGGGCATCAAGAAAGACGGCACGTTTTGTGCCCGTGAGTCCCGTATGTTCTCCAACGGCGGAGCCTACACAGGCATGGGCGCAACGGCCCTCTACCTGTCGGGTTTCTTCCACTCTTTTCCGTACAAATGGAGAGGCTATCGCTATGACGGCTACCGTGTATACACGAATACCCTGCCCTCCACATCGATGCGCGGTTTCGGTGCCCCCCAGGCCATGTTCTGCTCCGAGCAGCAAATCGACTGGATATGTGCCGACCTTGGCCTCGACCCCTTTGAAGTGAGAAGGAAGAATGGCCACACCGAGGGCTATGAAGTCCCCGGCCAGGCATTCATCGCGAGCTGCGGTCTTGAACAGTGCATCAACGAGATTGAGAAATGGGTAAAAGCAAAAGGCAAACTTCCCGCCAACAGAGGCATCGGCATTTCCTCCTGTGGCTTCATGTCAGGCGGTATATTCAACTGGTTCGACTCACCCTATTCATTCTCCTCGGCTGTTATCACAATCAATGTGGACGGAACCTGCGAGCTTCATGTGGGGTGCCAGGACATCGGACAGGGCTCCAACACGACAATGGCGATCATCGCGGCCGAGACGCTGGGCGTAAAGGTGGAAGACATCAGGGTTCACTCCGGCGACACGGCACATTGTCCTGCTGATCTCGGCGCATGGGGCTCGAGGCAGACCCTCATGGCAGGCAACGCAGTGAAGATGGCCTGCGAGGACGCGAAGAAACAGCTTTTGGAGTTTGCCTACGCGGAAATGGGCATCAATATCGTGTACGACCTCGATATCAAGGACAGGTGGGTACACATCGTCGCCCGCCCGGAAAGGGGCCTGCCCTACGGCGATCTCGTCAAGAAAGCGCTCCGCGCCAAAGACGGCCAGCGCATCATGGGCCGCGGCTACTATACACCTCACAGAAAAGGCATGATATCCCCCGCATACAGCTACATGATGCAGGCAGTGGACGCAGAGGTCGATCCTGAAACAGGAAAGATCAAGATTCACGAAGTCATGACGGCACACGACTGCGGTCAGCCGATTAACCAGCTTGGTCTTGTCGGCCAGCTCGAAGGTGCCGCCTCCATGGCGCTCGGTTACGCGTATCTTGAGGACATGCCCTTCGAAGACGGCAAGATGATGAACCCCAACCTCGTTGACTACAAGGTCATCAAGGCGCCCGAAATGCCGGAAGCGGGCATCATCGAGATTGACACGTACGAGCCCGAAGGGCCGTACGGTGCGAAGGAAGCTGGCGAAGGCCTTACGAACCCGACGGCGGCAGCCCTCGGCAACGCGATATACAACGCCATGGGCATTCAGATGAAAGAGCTCCCCATCACTCCCGAGCGGGTCCGTAAGGCCTTGCGGGAGAAGAAGGAACAGGAAGCCCAGAAATAGTTATATAAAGATAATTAAGGAGGTTTACCGTGAGCTTTAAATGTCCAGCATGCAATAAAGAATGGCCTAACAGCAAACAGGTGGCGCGCCACATGTTCGGCACTGGCGACAAGGCGCACAGGGCATGGATCGAATCACAGGGTCACTCGTACATCGAGCTTCTTCTCGCGCAGACCACCGAGGCGGGCAATAAGAGCTATGAGATCCTGTCAGATCTCATAGAGAAGGCGCAGGACAAGCTGTAAGATAAGAACGGCCCGCAAAGGGCACGAAATTTGAGAGAAGGAGGAACATCCATGATCATAGAGGGCGGTTTTACCCTGAAAGCACCGATCGACAAGCTTTTCGATTTCCTGCTGAAACCGGAGACGATCCTCACCTGCCTTCCTGGCGCAGAGTCGGCGACCATGATCGATGACACGTCATACGAGTGCATCGTGAAGCAGAAGGTCGGACCCATCAAGGCCAGGCTGAAGTTCGTGAACAAGATGACCGTCATCAACAAGCCCACGCACATCGAGATCGAAGGCGAAGGCGAAGACATGACGAAGCTGGGCCACTTCAAGCAGAAAACAGTCGTCGACCTGACGGAAAAGAGCACCGGCGAGGTTGAAGTGACATACAAGACCGACGTGAGCATTGTCGGCAAGCTCGCCATGTTCGGCGACAGGATCATGAGGGCGAAGGCGAAGGATACGGAAAAGGAGTTCACCAAGAACCTCCAGGAAAAGCTGAAATCCATCGTATAGCAAATTATGGTAAAATGGAAAGGGGTTCCCGGCGAAAGCGGGAACCCCTTTTTCGTCCCAATTTACGCAGAAAAGACGACCATGAAAAAATAAAAGGGCAAGCTTCGCTATGAGCCGGCCAGTTAGTCAGGTCGAGCGTTCAATGACACAGCAAAACAACGGGATAAGGTTTGTATTGCCCGTATGAGGATGGCAATACACGCTCGTGGTAGACGGTTTTCTGGCAGTCGGCCGGCCTTCAGGTCTTTGCTATTGGACGCGAAAGATGGTAATACCTTGTGCATGGAGATAGCCTGCGCCATACTGGCGGGGGGAAGAAGCGTGCGGATGGGGCGCGACAAGGCGACGACGGAATTCCGCGGCTCCCCCCTGGTGAAAGAAGTGTTCGACCGGGTGCGGCACGTGTTCGACGACATTGTGGTCGTCTCCTCGCTCCATGACGCCATCGAGGGCGTCGAGGCCCCCGTTGTGAGAGACTTTTTGCCCGTCCAGAGCCCCATGGTAGGCATCGCAACGGCGCTCCTTCATTCTGTCAAGCCCCGCGTCTTTGTGGTTGCCTGCGACATGCCGCTGCTTTCCGTCGAGGCCATGCGGTGCCTCGTCGACGAGGCACAGGGAGAAGACATCACCATCCCCATGGCCGAAGGCTATTACCAGCCCCTTCACGCCATATACCGACGGTCCTGCCTCGCCCCCCTGCTGCGGCTCATAGGGTTGAACCGGCTGAAGGTCTCCGGCATCCTTCCCTACGTGGTAGTGAAGGCCGTCAAGGACCGTCCCTGTTTTTACACCCCGGAGGGGGCCCTTGTCTTTTCGAATATCAACACCCCGGAAGACCTTGCCCGTATCAATGGCGGTGGAGACTGACGTGGGCAGGGGCTGCGAGACGACGATGCGGAACATGACCACCGGAGACCTGGACGGGGTCCTCGAGATTGAAAGGGCCTCCTTTGCCGCGCCCTGGACACGGGGGATGTTCACAGAGACCCTGTCATCACCCGTGTCCACAAGTCTCGTGATTGAGGAGGCGGGCCGGATCGCCGGATACATCATTTTCTATCACGCGGCACAGGAGATACACATCATGAACATAGCCGTCGATCGCGACCGGCGGGGGCAGGGTATTGCATCAGGGATGATGTCGCGCATCATGGCCCTTGCGCGGAAGAACTCCATCGAAAACTGTTTTCTTGAGGTGAGGGAAAGCAACATGCCCGCCCGGGGTCTCTATGAAAAGCTCGGATTCATGCCCGTGGGCAGGCGCAAGGGTTATTACCGCGAGACCGGCGAGGATGCCCTTGTCATGTGCCTCTCGCTGAGCGATGCACGAGAGGAGGATGCATGATCCACCACGCGCGATGCCCGATGGAAGAAGAAAGAGGGCAGATGAATCATGCATCATTTTAAGTTGCGAAGGGCTCGGGTTACGGGTTACAATCGCTTACCGAAAGCATCGGCCCCCATATATAATAAATGGTATGATCCACCGGGGACGGGAAGAAAGCATGGATGATATTCCGGGAAAGATCGTGGAGAATTGCTCCGTTACCGCTGGCTACCGGCGTCTCAGGGTGAAGCTGGATAGGCCGCTCGGCAAGGTGTCGCCCGGCCAGTTCGTCATGGTGAAGATTCCCGGCCGGGAGATATTCCTGCGCAGACCCTTCAGTATCTATGGTTCGCAGGGACGAACGCTGACGATCATGTACCGTGTCGTGGGCAAAGGCACCGACGCCCTGAGCATGGCTGTCAATAAGGCGCCCGTCATGGTGCTCGGCCCCCTTGGTCGTGGGTTCACGGCAGGAAAGGGGACGACGCCCGTTGTCGTCGCCGGCGGCATCGGGTATGCCGGCGTCAGAATGCTCCTGAGGCGCCTTCGCGGCAGGGCAACCCTTTTTTTCGGTGTTACCGGGAAAGAAGAGCTTCGCATGGCCGAAGACCTTGAAGGGACGAAGGTGCTCACCTCTACCATGGACGGGTCCTGTGGATTCGCTGGTGATGTGGTAACCCTCCTCGGGCAGCACCTCGGGGACTACCGGGGGAAGAGCCCGGAGATCTTTGCCTGCGGCCCCGTCGGTATGGTGAAGAGCCTCAAGGGCCTTCTCGATCCGTACAGGATTCCCTGCCAGGTTTCCGTCGAGGAGAGAATGGCCTGCGGCATGGGTCTGTGCTTCGGCTGCGTCGTTGCGACCAGGGACGAGACAAGCCCCTATAAACGGGTATGCAAGGAAGGACCGGTATTCAGTCTATGGGATCTCTCGCTGTAGACCTTTTTGGAAAGAGGCTCAAGAACCCCGTTATGAACGCATCGGGCACGTTGGGCTATGGTGTCGAGATAGAGCCTCTCTGGTCGGTGGAGACCATGGGGGCTTACGTAACGAAGGGCCTCTCCGCGAAACCCCATCACGGAAACCCGACGCCCCGCGTCTGGGAGGAGCGCTGCGGGATGATAAACTCCATCGGCCTCCAGAATGTCGGCATCGACCATTTTTTCTCCCGTTACTTCCCCTTCTTCGTGGACAAGAAATGCCCCGTCATCGTTAATTTCTTTGGTTTCAGCGAAGACGAATACCTCTCGTGCGCAAGGAGCATAGAGCCCCACGAGCTCATCGTGGCGCTGGAGATGAATCTTTCCTGTCCCAATATCAAGAAGGGCGGTATCAGCTTCGGGAAAGAGGCCTCGGCGGTCCATGCCATCGTGCGCTCCGTAAGGGAGATCACAAAGATACCCCTTATCGCGAAGTTGACACCGGAAGTGAAGAACCTGGCCGAGATTGCCCGTGCCGCCTACGAAGGAGGCGCCGATGGTCTGACCCTTATAAACACGATGCCTGCGGCGATCGTCGACGTGAAGAGCCGGAGGGTTCCCATAAAGGGCGGTCTTTCCGGCCCCGCCCTGAGGCCCGTCGCCGTGCGTGCCGTCCATGAATGTTCGCAGGCCGTACCCATACCCATCATCGGGGCGGGAGGGATAATGGACACCGAGGACGCCCTGGCGTTTCTCATGGCGGGGGCCCGCGCCATAGAGGTCGGGACAGCCACATTCGTAGACCCCTTCACGGTGCCGAAGATCGTTGTCGGGCTGGCATCCTGGCTCGACGGGTCGGGTTGCGGCGACATGTCGGAGATCGTCGGGATCGCCCATGGATAACGGCGGCGGTCCGATGGATGTTGCCCCCGGGGGCATGGGGGAAGAGGAAGCCGACCGGATCGCCCGCGACATAACGGATGGTCTCGGGGTGCCTCACCTCATCGCCCGCATCCTCGTTGCGAGGGGGGTCAGGACACCCGATGAAGCCAGCGTCTTCCTCAAACCGCGACTCGAGGACCTTTCCGACCCATTCCTCCTGCCCGATATGGACAAGGGCGTCTCCCGGCTTATCGAGGCGGTGAGCAAAGGGGAGAGGATCTGTATCTGGGGCGACTACGATGCCGACGGCGTCTCCTGCCTTGCCCTGATGTTCAATTTCCTCACCCATCTCGGGATATCGCCTGTTGTCCACATACCAACACGGGAAGAGGGATACGGACTCCACATCGACAAGGTTGAAGAGCTCGCGAAACAAGGGGTGGACCTTATCGTGTCCCTTGACTGCGGCGCCTCCAATGCCGAGGAGATAGCCCACGCCAGCAGCCTTGGCATGGACACCATCGTCATAGACCACCACGAGATGGGGGGCGAGGTTCCCCCGGCGGTCGCCGTGATAAATCCCAAGCGAAAAGACTCCCGGTTTCCCACGAGGGACCTGGCGGCGTGCGGCGTCACCTTTTTCTTTCTCCTTGGTCTTCGCCGGGTGATGCACACAAAAGGTCTCATCCCGGCGCATATCAACCTGAAAAAAGAGCTCGACCTCGTGACGGTTGGAACGGTGGGCGATATGGTGCCCCTCCTGGGGGACAACAGGA
>Ga0351928_1134_pt1 | contig 9924 bp, 10 predicted proteins | sample BONcelHT113001E8_FD_206858 | JGI IMG/M metagenome (GOLD analysis project Ga0351928, IMG submission 206858) | Enriched cells from coal bed in the Powder River Basin, Montana, United States - BONCAT cells T11 rep2 HSBNCT.T11.300.1.E8 ... | reverse complement strand
TGAAACATGTCACCCGCAAAGCCGCTGAATTCACCGGTTTCGGTTATGAACTCCAGGGGCTGGAAATTGGGAGTGGGGGCCAGAGTCAGTTCTTGTGCGTGGTCAAGCAGCCACTGCCGCTCTTCGGTGGTCAGAACGACTGATTCGGCGAGCAAAGCCCCGCTCATGGCCAACCACAGCAGGCCGGCAAGCATCAGCAAAAGCCCGCCATTTCGGGGTCTCGGGCCCTCTATTTGCCGCCTTAGTCCAGCACATTCTCCATTGAGGGATGAACGATATGTGTGTCGGGACACGGCATGCCGTGTCCGTGAAGGGCTCGAAATGCCCCCTTTATTGAAATCGGTTGTAGGAAGAGCCGGCACGATGAATTCAAAAATTAGACGATGTGGCATCAAGAGTTCTCACGTGCCAGAGTATCACAAACGCAGGAATTCATCAGGTTTTTCGTCGCTTGGTTTTGGCTGCGGGAAACAGCACATTGTTGAGAATCAGGCGAAACCCCGGAGCCCTTTTCCGAAAGTGATCCTCGCGGGTGCCGGGGGTGTGGCCGCCGTAAAAGCAAAAGACGCCCTTGCCCGCAAACCCGCATAAATAGCGCACCGAAACCCCGTCATTATTTTCCGCCAGAATCGTGACGTTCTTTTTTACCAGGCTTTTGCGAAACGAGGTGGTTTCGCCACTGAAGCCGGGAATAACGGTCTGATGATTCTGGTTGAGCAGGGTCGGCACCGGATCGACCGTCGCCGAAAAGGGGAAAAGGCGGAATTCGGTCTGCTCGTCGGCCGTGGGAATGTCAATATCGGAGTAATGCGAGCCCGCAGTGAGAAAGACCTGAAAGCCGCCAAACGCAAAGGTTTTGGCATAGTCGAGCTTTTGGTTGGCCGACGGATCGGCGGGATCACCGTCATACAGGCTCGGGACGATATCCATTTGGCCGGCGGCCAGCGCAATATCGATCGTCTCGGCCGCCGAGCACATGGCAAACAGAAATCCGCCCCCCGTCACGTATTCATGAATCTGCTGAGAAACCCGGCGTTTCATTTGCCAGACTTTGGCAAACCCTTTTGCGGTCGCGATCCCCACGTCCGTTGAATCCGTGTGGGGCTGCCGATGATTCTGGCCGGTGAAATCCTTATGATGAATATGCAGCCAATCGATCTTTGCCAGCCCGCCGTCAAGAATTTCCGCATCGTACAGCGTGGTGAAGGGAATCCCCGAATAGGTGAGGGTTCGGGCCACAATATCACTGCGGGCGGCCCTGGAGGTCGAGAGGTAAATGCCGATTCGGGGGGCTTTTTCGAGCGGAATCACGTCCATGTTCTCTTCGGAAATCAAATTCAGTATCGCTTCAAATTCCGCTTTTTCCAGCGGTTCGACGGTTATTTTGCGTTGTGCCGCCGCAGCGCGGATTTCCGGGGTATCGGGGGTCAAAAAGCTGCCCCCGCGATAGTTCAGCAACCAGGCAACTCCGGGCAGGTTCTTTTCAAGACATTGATAGACCAGCCCGTACCCCCGGCAATGCTCGGCCTGAGCGTCATCCATGGGGATCAGCAATCGGGAAGCCGCCAGAACAGGGTTCCAGGTCCCCATTGCCAGCAGGAGCAACAAAAACGCCACTTTCATTCCCACAAACAGGTGGCTGATCATTGCCGGGATTTGTGAAGCAGAGTTTAACGTCGTCATGTAAAATAGTGTAATATCTTTTCGATCACAAATCCATTCCGGATTTTACCGTCAGATTTTCGCCGCCGGGAATCCGCGATCCGGGAGGTTCGGTTCATGTCATCATTCTGGAGCTTTTTTTCGCTGGAAAAACCCCCGCAGGTGTATCTTGACCACAATGCCACCACGCCGCTCGCCCCGGCCGTACGGCAAGAAATGGAACGAATCAGTGCTGAATTTTTCGGCAACGCGTCGTCCCTTCACACCCTCGGTCGGGCTTCCCGGGGCCTCATCGATACCGCCCGGCGCCGGGTAGCCGAGGTGCTGCACTGTCATCCCGACCGGCTGATCTTTACGTCCGGCGGCACCGAGGGAAATAATGCCGTTTTGAAGGGAGTCTTTCTGACCAATGGCGGCAAAGGGCATATCATCACCACGAAAATCGAGCATGAATCGGTGTTGGGAGCCTGTCGCCAGATCGAACTGCTGGGCGGCAAGGTCACCTGTCTGCCCGCCGACCGCCGGGGCCGCGTCTCTCTCGCAGCGGTCGAAGCGGCCATTACTCCCGAGACGATCCTGATCTCGGTCATGCATGCCAACAACGAAACCGGGGTTATTCAGCCGATTCGCGAGCTTTCCGCCATTGCCCGACAGCATAATGTGTTGCTTCATACCGATGCGGTGCAGACCTTCGGCAAGATTCCCGTGCAGCCCGATGAGCTGGGCTGCGATTTTCTGACGCTGACCGCCCACAAAATCAATGGCCCGAAAGGCTGCGGCGCCGTCTATCAGCGCGAAGGACGTTCGTTCATGCCGCTGATTTACGGGGGCGACCAGGAAGGCAGCCTGCGGGCCGGAACCGAGGGCGTTCACCAGATTGCCGGCCTAGGCAAAGCCGCCGAACTCGCCGGAGCCCGGGGAGAACCGGAACTGGTGCGTCTCAAAAATCTGCGTCGCCGGCTCAAACACGGCATTCGTCGGGTGTTTCCGGAGGCCCGCTTCAATGAAGCCCCGGCGGAATTCCAGCTTCCCGGGACACTCAATGTGACGTTCCCTGGGAAGAGCGGGCTGCGCTTGCTTGCCGGCCTCGATTGTTACGGCATCGGCGTTTCGATTGGTTCGGCCTGCACGGCCGATCGCATCGAGCCTTCGCATGTCCTGCTGGGAATGGGCATTTCCGAGGCCGACGCCCTTTCTTCGATTCGCGTCAGCATGGGCCCTTCGACCGGAACATTCGATGTTCTGTATTTTCTCTGGGTGCTCAAGCGCATTCTCGCAGGCGATCCTGCCGGATTTTCGTATCTCGACCCCAAGCACCTGACCGAAGAGCGAATTACCTCGCCCGACACGTTTCTCATCGACCTGCGTTTGCCGCACGAGCGGCTCATGGCGAGCAGTTTGCCGCAAGCCCGCAACTGGACACACATCGGGTTTGAGCGGTATCTGGCCGAGATTCCGGCCGACAAGGAAGTCATTCTGATGTGCGCGACCGGAGTTTTTTCGCTTGGAGCAGGGTATCAACTGGCCCATCACGGGCACAAGAAGGTTCGCGTCGTTTTCGGCGGATATGTGGCCTGGAAGGCGCTCAACCCCGATCTCTTCGCCCGGCTCATCGGTTCCTGAGATTTTCTCTGTTGTTCCGGGGAAAATCTGGTACAATCAACAGGGCAGTCAGCACACATCTTCCTCGCTCCCATCTCATGGGAAGGGCAAGTCAGGAGAGCATCATGAGAACTTGTTTTTTCGCTCGCTTTTGTTTCTTGTCTCTGTTCGGAATCCTCCAGCTCTTTTTTTCAACCTCGCTTCCGGGGCAAATTGCTTCGGAAAGTGCGCCCTCTCCCTTGCCGGCTGTCACGGAGCAACGAATCTATGTTCCCGTCTACTCACACATCTTCCACGGGAATACCCCCCGGCCGTTTGACCTTACCACGACTCTCAGTATTCGTAACACCGACCCCAAACGAACCATCACCATCCTTTCAACCACCTATTACGACTCAGAGGGAAAACTGGTGCGGGAATATCTCGAAAAACCCGTTCTCCTGGCCCCTTTGGCTTCGACCTATTGCCTCATCCCGGAATCGGATTCAACCGGCGGTGTCGGCGCGGTGCTTCTCGTCCATTGGAAATCCAAAGGACCGGTGAACCCCCCGTTGGTCGAATCGGTCATGATCGGCACCAGGGGACAACAGGGCATCTCGTTTACCTCCCGAGGGCAGGTTTTACAAGACTGAAGTTCCATCGTAATCAGCGGCAAAAATAGCGAACGAAAGCCTGTTGCACAAACTGAAAATACAGAAACTTGCAATGGCACTCTCAGGGCTTTTTTCGGGAAGCCCGACGGCGGGGTTCGGAAACGGTCTTGGGTTTCGGCGATTCGCCAGGGGGGTATTCATCGGCTTGTCGGGATACTTCGATGATTATATCGAGAGGCAATCCCGTAAATTCGGCGATCGCTTCCGGGGAGCGGCCATTTGCCAGCATTCCACGAATGAGATCATTTCGCTCTTTTTGAATGCCTTTCTCGATGCCTTTTTCAATGCCTTTCTCAATGCCTTGTTCGAGACCTTCGGCGATGCCTTTTTTGTAGGCGGAATTCATAAACGTGTTGTGGTCGCGCTCGGCTTTTTCGCGGTGTTCGAGCAGTTGCCGGTAGCGGGTGTTGGCGTTCACTTTGGTCAGTTGATCAAGAGCCATGGCGATTTCCTCCTCATGCCGGACCCAGCGGGGCGTCGGACTACCCCCGCAATACATTTTACCGTATTTCAAAATATGCATCCAGCGCTCGAATTTCGTTTTCGGCGCCATCGCAGCCGGCCCATCGAGCTTGGGCAGTTCGATAAAATGCAGTTCGAAAAGATCGGTTAATTCGCGGCCGGTCGTGGTTTCGCGCAACCGATAGATACTTTGAACCCGGGCACTTTCCGGGAACATGTCAAAATCCAGAATCGCGATGCCGGTCGCGCGGCAAAGTTTGGCAAAATCTTCGCCTTCAAGCAATTGGCCGCTGTAGAGCTTGGCCAGGTAATACACGGCCCGCGCAGTGAAATGTTCCTGCTCGCGCACCTGCACCTCGATCGTAAACCAGCTTCCGCCGCGACTTTTGGCTTTCACATCGACGACCGAAAGCTTGTCGCCCTTGAATTCCTGCAGGGAAAAAGGGTTAAGAATCTGAACCTGGTCGATGGTTTCGGGGCCTTTGCGGTGAGTGAGCGCGTTCAAAAGGGAAATCAGCAACTTCGCGTTCTTCTGCTGACCAAATACGCATTTGAACACGAAATCATTCAAAAAGCTGTAAACCTTTCTCTCACTCATAGGTGCATTTTACACCAGAACGGCTTCCCCCATCAAAAGAAACTCTCAAAAACCTGGGCAACCGGGGCGTTTGGGCGAGCATGACTCGCTCCATCAGGTTTCGCAGGTTTTCGCCAGGGTCGGGTTTTTGTTTCGTTTTCATCATACGTTCTCACACATTGCTCTCCCCCTGCGGGGGCAAGCCGTTGCGGTGGATTGGCCGGGTTTAACGGCCTTAGAGCAATGCGTCCCAAACGATTTCGCGGGGCACGTCTTGGAGGTCACAAGGAACCAGGAACCAGGGTCCAGCGTCCAGGGTCTGATGCCGCTACGCGTCATTATGGCCGGGTGCAGCGAAACCCGAAATCGCAGTTCCCGTTCGAGCCCGTGTGGACCATGTCCAGACGCAGCGCGAACGCCCCGGCACAAACGGTTTCGAACCAGGCGCCGCCGCGCAGGTAGGTTCGATCGTTGGTCGCGTTGTTGTTTAAGATTCGACCAACGCCATAGGTGGAATCATACGGTGTCTTGATTTTGGTGCGGGTTATTCCTGCGATGTTTGTGTCAACCCAACCATAGGTACCGTAACCGGTATAACCGTCCCCTGACATTAACTTTTCCACCCATTGCCAGACGTTGCCGCCAATGTCCCAAATCTGAGCGTTGTTGGGCAGCTTTTTAATACGATATTCGATGCTGGTGTTTGCCGGGTCGAAACCGGCATCACCGCCGGTGGCGGGCTGGCCTTTGCTTACCGTGCTATTGCTAAGCCCACGGTAGAAGCCGCCGCCCGAAGCTATGGTGCTGCCGATGGTGCCGTTGCGCCAGTTGGCGGTCACGCCCAGCGTTTGATGAGCAATAGATAGCCACTGGTTCTCGGTGATCAGATTACCGCCGGCTGCAATACATGCCTGTCTGGCGTCGTGGTGACGTTCCAGGTGAAATCAAGCCCCGGGGCATCAAGAGCGATGTTGGTGAGAGAGGTCAGCAGACTGACACGGTCACCGACGTTGGCGCGGGTAATGTCGGCGCCGTTTTTCCGGACTTTTAAGACGGCGGAAATCGGCTGAATCCGGGAGTTCTGTGCGCCGAGAGTCATTTCGACGAAGGTCGGCTGTTGCGTCGAATGAAACGGGGCCTTAAACACGGGCTGCGGGTCTTTGGCCACACCGGCGGAGACCACGGTAATATCTGCTTCGACGACATCATCGGGTAACGGCGGGGAGATAAACGTGCCGTCCTGTTTCACTTCGAACTTTTCGCCCTAGAGGGTCAGCACCGTGCCGGGCTTTAAAAAGTTGCCGTCGGCATCGCGCAAAACCCCCGTTACGACCTTGGCAGCGGGCTTGAGGCCCAGATCGGGGGCCGTGGCTTTTTCGTCCTGAGTCTTGATTTCAACCGAATCCGAACGCACTTTTAACACCGTGTTGTCCGGTTTTTTATACCTGGCCACCACGCGATAATTGCCCGGGGGCAGGTTCTTGAACTCGTATTTCCCGTTTTCATCGGTCTTTTCATGGGGCATGTCCGGAAACTCTTCGAGCCACACGTCGGCCCCGGCGATGGCCAGATGTCCGGTCAGGTCCGCCGCGCGAATCGCGGCATCACTGGTGTTGCGGTTCACCTGAATCGAAGCTGGCGTGCCGGTGGACGACAAAATTTTGCCGGCCAGGGTCATGGTTTTGGCGGCAGCTTCCGGGTCCTGGGCAAAATCGCCGGTAATGCGGCACCCGACAAGGGTGACGCCGAGAACAAACAGCAGAAGAGACAAAAGTTTCAGGTTGAGACGTGACCAAACATGCGACGTATTTTTTCCTCAAAAAAAGAATTAAAACTGCAAAAAACCGCCAGTGCAGCCTCTCTGAGCAATAGGTAACTTACCTATTGCGAAAAAACGAATGTTTCATCGAAACGGTCGTTAAGAAAGACTTCGGAAAATACTTGCAGCGAATCATACCAGAGAAACAAAAGTCTGTATACCGGGAGAACCCTTTAAAAAACCTGTGGATAACCGGTGGATAAGTTGTTTGATCATTTGTGACATGCGACAAACATTTGTCGAAATGACTCTTTGGGTATTCTCGAAAACCGGCAGATGTGTGGTGGACGGTCAGAAAAAAGTTGAGAATCTGCACCCGTTCAATGGTTTCAGGGCCTTTGCGGTGGGTGATCGCGTTCAAAAGGGAAATCAGCAACTTCGCGTTCTTCTGCTGCCCGAACACGCATTTGAACACGCAATCATTCAAAAAGGTGATGAAGCTATGGCCTGCGACGTCGATTGCGACGTCGCAGGCAACATCATCGAGGTTCGAGGGGCGGCCGGGCCGGGCCTCGGCTAACTTCTCTCTTGTAACGTTTTTTCGATGGCACGGTCATTGTCGGGCCGCCTTCTCGCGAATCTTGAATTGAGCTTGGCCGAGTTTTCCCGACACCTCAAAACGCTTATTTCATAAACATTTCAGGGGATTTTATCAAACCTGGCACGGGGTTTGCTTAATCGATATACGAAATCAATACCTAATCCAAAAAAGAGGGACACCTTATGAATATCTGGAACGTCTTAAACGAAATGGAAAGCCTGCAGCGCAGTCTCGGTCGATTCACCGGCCTGGGCTCTCTGCCCAAACTCTCGTTTCTGCCCGGTGTTTCCGCCCGCAGCTTCCCGATGATGAACCTGTCGGAAGACAAGGAGGAATACGTATGGGACGCATCATAGGAATCGATTTAGGAACATCAAACTCGGCCGCATCCGTCATCGAAGCCAGCAAACCGGTTGTCATCCCCAGCGCGGAAGGGGTGTCGCTCGGCGGCAAAGCTTTCCCCAGTGTCGTGGCCTTCACCAAAGACGGCCAACGCCTCATCGGCGAACCCGCTCGGCGTCAGGCTTCCACGAACCCCGATCGCACGGTTCTGGCAATCAAGCGCAAAATGGGCACCAATGCCCAGGTCAAGATCGATGGCAAAGGGTATTCACCCCAGGAAATCTCGGCCATGATCCTGCAAAAAATCAAGCGCGACGCCGAAAGCTTCCTCAACGACCGTGTCGACGGCGCTGTCATTACCGTCCCGGCGTATTTCGACGATGCCCAGCGCCAGGCGACCAAAGATGCCGGAGCGATTGCTGGCCTCGAAGTCAAGCGCATCATCAATGAACCCACCGCCGCAGCCCTGGCCTACGGCCTCGACAAAACCGGCGAACGCCGCATTCTGGTTTTCGATCTCGGCGGCGGCACGCTTGACGTCACGATTCTTGAACTCGGCAACGGAGTCTTCGAAGTTCTTTCGACCAACGGCGACACGCAGTTGGGCGGCACCGACATGGACAAAGCCCTGCTCGACCATATTGTACAAGACTTCAAAAACCGTGAAGGCATCGATCTTTCCAAAGATTCGATGGCCATGATGCGCCTGCGCGAAGCCGCCGAAAAAGCCAAGATCGAGCTTTCCAATACCGCCACCAGCGACCTGAACCTGCCGTTCATCTCGGCAACCGCCGAAGGACCGAAACATCTGGTGTTCTCGCTCAGCCGCGCCAAACTCGAAGAGCTGATCGACCCCCTGATTCAGCGTTGCCGCGCCCCAATCGACAATGCCTTGCGTGATGCAAGCCTGGCAAAAGGGCAGATCGACCACATCATCATGGTGGGCGGCCCCACCCGCATGCCCGTTGTGCAAAAATTGCTGCGCGATCATTTCGGCAAGGAACCCGAACGCGGCGTCGATCCGATGGAATGCGTGGCGATGGGAGCCGCGGTTCAGGCCGGAATCCTGCAAGGCGATGTCAAAGACGTGCTGTTGCTCGACGTCACTCCCCTGTCGCTCGGCATCGAAACTCTGGGCGGTGTCATGACCCCGCTGATTACCCGCAATACCACGATTCCCACTCGCAAGAGCCAGGTGTTCTCGACTGCCGAGGACAACCAGCCCGCTGTCACGGTCCATGTGCTGCAGGGCGAAAGGCCTCTGGCGCGTGATAATAAACCTCTCGGGAAATTCGATCTCGTGGGTATTCCGCCCGCCCCGCGCGGATTGCCGCAGATCGAGGTGACGTTCGACATCGATGCCAACGGCATTGTGAACGTCTCGGCGAAAGACATGGGCACCGGCAAGGAGCAGAAGATCACCATTACCAGCTCCAATGCCCTGCGGCCCGAAGAAATCGACCGCATGGTGAAAGAAGCCGAGCGCAACGCCGCGGCGGACCAGCAGACCAAGGAACGCATCGACACCAGGAATCAGGGCGAAAGCCTGTTGTATACCACCGAAAAAACGCTCAAGGAACATGAAGACAAGCTCCCACCCGAAGCGAAGCAGCTGCTTCAGAGCAAAATGGAAGACCTGCGCGCGGCGCTGAAACAGGATGACACCACAGCCATCAAACGAACAACCGAAGAGCTTACGGCGGCGTCTCACAAACTCGCCGAGGCCCTGTATAAAACCTCGGGGAATCCCCAGGCGGGTCCCCGCGAAACTTCCCAGGCCCAGACAAGCCATTCGGCCGGCTCGGCCGATCCTCGGGACGAAAAAGTCGTCGAAGCCGAGTTTCGCAAAGCCGCCTGATCCGATAATCGCGCCAGAGACGCGCGACGCCCCTCCTCTCATCAAGCGCCTCCGCTGTGTCGGGGGCGTTTGTTTTTTTGGGCTATTTCCCGGCTATTTCCCGGCCTTGCCTTGAATTTTTTCCCGAAGCACGATATCTTGTATGAGGGTATCAGCACACCCTCTCTTACGTTGGTATTTCAATGTTTTTTTTCTTCACCCTTCACCCACTGTTGAGCTCATGGCAAAACTGAACCCGATTCATATCCCTCTCCGCGTCGCATTGCCCATGGCCTGGGCGTATGCCAGGTTTCGCATTGCCGAGCAAGTGCAGGCGGTTGCTTTTATCATTTTGTATTTAGTCGCCTTCAAAGTAGTGATTTTGAAAGCCTCCCCGGTAAATGCCCTGCAAATTTCGGCAGGGATAGG
>Ga0351928_1031_pt2 | contig 10017 bp, 9 predicted proteins | sample BONcelHT113001E8_FD_206858 | JGI IMG/M metagenome (GOLD analysis project Ga0351928, IMG submission 206858) | Enriched cells from coal bed in the Powder River Basin, Montana, United States - BONCAT cells T11 rep2 HSBNCT.T11.300.1.E8 ... | reverse complement strand
AACAGAAGATCATAAGCCTGGAAGTTAGTGATATATTTTTGAACTTCCGGAAGTTTATGAGGGCGGCTAAGAAAATTATCTTCCGGCAATGGGGGATTTAAATGATTGTAAATAGCAAGCAGGCTATCGGCATTAATCAGTTCCCTTTGGCAAGATTCGGCAAAGGCTTTTTCGACAGTGGCCATATCAGTAGTCTGGAGCATGGAACATAGCAGACTTAAAGATCTCCTCTTTTCTGTGTAATCACATTTGGTAAAGTAGTCCTGAATAGTTGTAGGCAGCTCTTTAAAAAACCCAGTATACTTCAGGGCTGCGGGTCTTTTAGACATGAGTTTTAGATAGGGCAGCCAAACCATTGATTCACTTTGTTGCCCATATAGCCGGGGATGCTGTACTACCGTTTGATATTCCTGGTTCATAACTTCCACAGTGTAGGCCCCTGCTTTAATCCACAAATCTTTGCCGGCATATTCAGGCGAGGATGAATAGAGTTTGTTTTCAAACCGTACTTTACCATATTTATCTGCTTTAACCGGTTCCAGCCGGTATACTTCATAGGGGACTTTCGGAAGGTTGTCCATAGCAACTTTATCTTCAATAAAAAGGGCGCAAATTAGGTTTGGCTTCTTGTAGTGCTTACGATTCGTGTCCGCATCGCACATTTTTAATAGTTGCCTGTTGAAAGCTTGTAAATCTTCAAATTCTGGGATAGGTACCAGGAAGTTTCGTCGGTGATATCCGACCTTGCCCTCCACATGACCCTTTTCATGGCCGCTATCAGGGTTGCAGAAATTGCTTTGAAAGCTGTAATGAAGCATAAAGCGGGTGAAGCCTTTAGTAATATCTCTGTCACCGTTTTTGCGGATGTTTTTGACTACTGTGGACATATTATCAAACCAGATAGATGTAGGGACTTTGCCTATGTATTCAAGGATGTTTTTCAAGCCTTCCAATAAGCATTCCTGATTCTCGGCCTTGAATAATTGTAGGTATCCCCCGTTGCTGTAAGGGAAAGAAAGGTTGAGATAATGCCCGTCATAAAGTACTCCACTTTCGATAAACTGAGCTACTCCAAAGTCAATTTGTGCTTCGCCGGGGGGATGTTCAAGAGGTAAATATCCCTCTTCGGTTAACCCAATTTCTTTCTTCCGTCTAGAAATATAGGCCCTGACAGAACGATCAGAAACATTGAAGTTAGGGAACTGTTCTTTCAAACGGTTATATACTCTTTGGGCTGTATGTCTTTGTTTAGGTTTGGCTTTAAGATCGGACTCAAGCCAAGTATCAATCAATTCAACATACGGTGCCAATTTCCGTGGCTTACTCCTACTTGGAATAAGCGCTAGATTAAAATTAGTTTTCTCAACATACTTTTTAACGGTGTTGAAATGGTGGCCTGTTTCAGAGGAAATCTTGCGAAGGGTTTTCCCTTTATTCTTGAACAGGTATTTGATATGATGGATTTGTTCCATTGTCAGCATCCTTTCTATACCCCCTTTAAGCTTCGCAACTCAAAGGGTATTGTATTTTTCGGGATGCTGCAATGGTTTTTCCATTTTTCTGCTATGTTTTTCTACTTCCGGAATGCTACACTATCATTTTGCCATAAACATCTACTTAACCTACCAAGGAAGGGTGATTTGTTTTCATGAACAGCTTGCTAACTAAAGAACGGGTGCTTACAATCATTAAAGTCGGGGCAAATCCAAAGAGAGCCTGTTATCCATCCTGCTCGATATCCAAAGCGCCTCCGGCGACAACTGTGTGACCGAAGAATGGGCCCGTCTTGTCGCAAAAGAGCTGAAGATACCCCTCACGATGGTATTTGACATCCTGTCATACTACGCCATGTTTTCAACCAAACCACGCGGCAGGTACGTTATTGAAATCTGCAGGAGCACACCTTGCTATGTAACAAAATCAGATGATATCGTGCGCATCTTCGAAAAAGAACTGGGAATTAAGCTTGGCGAAACAACACCGGATAAGCTTTTTACCCTCATGCACACCGCCTGTGTCGGCGCCTGTGATATCGGGCCTGTTGCCAAAATAGGCGATAAGATTTACGGCAACCTGACCAAAGAGGCTATCGTCGATATTATCAAGAGCTATAAGGAATCCGGGGAGGTGTCGGCATGAGCAGGACAATGCCATTAATCTCCGCCAACTGCGGAAAAATCCGACCTGATTCCGTCAGTGACTATCTTGCAGCCGGCGGCTATGAAGCCTTAAGAAAAGCCATGACGATGACGCCGGATGAAATCATTGCTGAAGTAAAAACAGCTAAGCTATTAGGGCGAGGCGGCGCTGCCTATCCGGCCGGCTCCAAATGGAAACATCTTTTAGACGTTGAACAATTTCCGAAATACATCGTCTGCAATGCCGATGAGGGCGAGCCAGGCACGTTCAAGGACAAACTGCTGTTAAGTCAGGACCCCTTACGAGTCATCGAAGGAATGACCATTGCAGGTGTTGTCTTTAACTCCCAGGATGGGTATATCTATATCCGTGGTGAATACCGCGAAATCCAGAAGACCTTTCAAAGCGCCATCGACAATGCCGTCAAGGCCGGTTTCCTCGGTGATAACATCATGGGTTCAGGCTTCTCCTACAAAATCCATCTCATGGCCTGTAGGGACAATCCTTACATTCAGTGCCTCTGTAAACTCGTATAACGCTGCTATGTCCGTTCTCACTTTTTTGTTTTTTTTCATATGCGAAAACCAATCTTTTACCGTATCCGCAAACGTATTCGTCTTTTTCTTCGTCATAGCCCCAGTTTTGTACTTTGCTAAGATCGTTTTTCCATTTCTTGCTGGCTTCTTTGTGGAACGTGTTGTATTTTACGTAATTGTTCAGGTCTTCTTTTTGCAGATATTCGTAATTCTCTTCGCTGCCATAACCGGCATCGGCTATCACGTTCTTAGGCAGTTCCCCCAGAATTTTCTTGGCCTGCTCCATGTGTTCCTTGAAACAACTGGTGTCGCCCGGCCTTTGATGTACACTATATCCGAGAATGAATTGGTTCTCCGTTCCGATTTGGACATTGTAACCTGGCTTGAGCTGCCCGTTTTTCATGTGGTCTTCTTTCATCCTCATGAAGGTGGCTTCTGTATCCGTCTTGGAATAGCTCCTGCGACCGTTGAGTATCTCTTCCTGTTTTTCATACTTTTCCATACGCGGAAGGTAATCTTTTTCTATCAGGGTTTTGGCCTTTTTAAGCTCCTTATCATTGGGAGTTTTCTTTAATTTCTCGTTGATTCTATCAGCTGCTTCACGGATTGCTTGGGAGTCAATCTCTTTGTCGCATCCCAGCTCTTCTAAGTCATTATCGCCGTAAGCTTCGTTCTCTTCTTCATTTATCTTGTCGATTCCGCAAAGGAGCTCTTCGCATTTTTTTCGCAGGTTTTCTTTGTATCGTTTGGTGCTTTTACCCCATACCCAGCTATATTTATTGGCATTGGCTTCAATCTTGGTTCCGTCCAAAAAATAGTTTTCGAGCTTGATATACCCTTCGCGATTCAACAGATCCACAACTTCCGCGAAGATATCAATTATCACGTCTTTCATGCGTTCGCTTCGAAATCTGTTGATGGTTATGTAATCAGGCTTTGCGCCTCCGGATAACCACATGAACATGATGTTTTCCCGGCATTCTTTGGCAATCATCCTACACGTATATATTTTTTGAGTGTAAGCATATATGACTACTTTAAGCATCATCAACGGATGAAAGCTGCTTCGTCCACCGCCTTCATATTTTTCGTAGAGTTTCGATACGTCAATATTATCGATAGCCCTGTTTACTACCCTTACAACGTGTTTTTCGGGAATGAGTTCTTCCAAACTTGGGGGTAGCAGGGTAAGCTGATGCTGCTGGTATGGTATGAAGGATGGTTTCTTTTTCATGTGGCAACCTCATTTCGTGCCTTATTATTGAAATTTTGTTACTAAATGTATTTTATCATATTTTCCTGTCTTTTTGTAGTGAAAAAACGCGTAAATCCCTTGATTTCACGCGTTTTTTCGAAGTTTTTATTCGGTTGTTGTAGGGGCTTTTGACACAGCCCCTCCTACCCGATTTGTAGAGGTGTGGTTAACTTGAAAAAAGAGGTGGTTTGCAACTGACTGATCAGGCTCCATAACCAGGCATTTCGAAGAAAGTTGCAATTGTCACAGTCAAGGTAGCCTCAAGTTTTACGAATGTCATTTTCAGACTTGGCTGCAAGTAGAAAGGAGTTGTTCAAAGTGCTTGTTCCTGGAAAGGAAGGTTCATAAAAAAGTCCCGGTAAACTAAAAATCCATATCCTTTATCACCCTAAAAAGCCTGATATATCAAACAAAAGCTGATTAGCAGGATTCAGCCGTAATTTGTCGAAGTGGATAATTATGTATTGAGACTAAAGTATTGATGCTCAATTATAACCGTCCAAACCGTCCTATCGACCAACACCGGCTATATCAAGGCTCTAAAACAGGAAGGTAGTTAATTATAATAGCAATACTGTCCAGGGGATTAGGAAGGAGCGATTGAATGAAGAAGGATAAAAATATTAAAGTGGGAATCGGTTTTGCTACCGGGAGAAAGAGTTTTCAAAAGGTGCTAAGAACCAACATATATACCTGGAAGGAATCCGGTTTAGTAGAAAATAAACGAGTTAGTATAAATCTTTTCGTCGCATATGATCTGAATTATCAAAAAACCAAAGAAACTGATTACACCAATATACACTCAGAACTGGTAGAACAGATTGATAGTAGTAAATTTATTGGAAGCATCGCTATAAATGAAGAAATTGCCTATTTAATTCATGAAGATGTCATCAATATTAATGAAGCGCGACTGATATTTGGCAGGGGTTATGCAGCCAAGCGTAACGCTGTTCTATATAACGCTATTAAGAACAATATGGATTATTTGATATTTTTAGATGACGATGAATACCCTATGGCAGTGACCAATACCCGAAAAACTGCAATTTGGGGAGGACAGCATGTTCTTTTAAACCATCTTAAAAATATTACTGAAGCTGACATTACCCATGGACATCACTGTGGCTATATATCACCGATACCCTATATGGAATTTAATGATACTATGACCGAAGCAGATTTTCGTACTTTTATTGAGGCTATCAGCAATGATATCATTAATTGGGATAATTTGAAGAACGTTATGAAAAACGGTGGGGTAACATATGCAGATACAAAGATATTGACCAGCGACGATGCAATAGAGGTGCAAGAGATAAATAATGCTAAATTCATATCTGGCGCCAATTTGTGTATTAACCTTACCAATCCTCGCCGTATTTTCCCCTTTTACAATCCACCAGGGGGTAGAGGAGAAGATGCTTTTTTAAGTACCTGTCTTAGCAAAAGAAAAGTTTTGCGCGTGCCATGCTACACATTTCATGACGGGTTTTCTACCTATAATCACCTATTAGAGGGCGTTCTCCCAATCCGATTGAAGTTCATCCAAGCTGATTCTGAAAAGATAACCACTCGCTTTTATAAGGCCTGTATAGGATGGATTCGTTATAAGCCATTACTGCTCTATATCACAGAACCGGACCGCTATCAGGAGAAAATCAAGGAGATGCGGGAACAGCTTCAAGAGACATTACCAAAAATCTGCGCGTATTTCGGAAAGCCGGATTTTATTAATGTCTTAACAGAATTAGAGAAATACCATAAAAACGTTGAAAAGCATTATTGTGAATTCCTTGAAACACAACGTATTTGGGCAAGAATCATGGAACACTTTATGCAGTTAGAAAAGGGGAGATAATCCGGGCTGCTCAATCTGTCGAATAAGCTTTGGCTCTTAGGTAGACTATTATGTTAGCATGTGAAATTTGGGGCTATGAGTGAAACATATTATGTGTTTAAATCTTTTCTTTCAGCGGTTACCATATAAATGATATTCTCTCCGAGATTGGTAACATGATCAGCGATGCGTTCGAGGTATCTGCTGATAAACATCAAATGCGTACCCTGCGTAATATTTTTAGGATTTTCAAACATATAAGTCAGAACATCTCTGATAACCTGGCCATGGAGTCTGTCGACTTCATGGTCTTTTTCAGCCAAGGATTCCGCCAGTTCGACATCTTCATTAACATAAGCCTGTAAAGCATCTTTGAGCATATCCTCAGTTATGACTGTCATACGAGGGATATCGATCAATGGTTTCATTAAGGGCTCATGGCCTATCCGGAGCGTTGTTTTGGCAATATCCACGGCATTATCGCCGATACGCTCCAAATCAATGATGATTTTTATGCCTGCAGCAATCGTACGAAGGTCTTTGGCCATTGGTTGCTGAGTTGCAATTAGCTTCAGACATTGTTCTTCTATCTTCAACTCCAGGGCATCGACAAGGTCATCACGGTCGATTACTTTTTGAGCAAGTTCCAGGTCTTGGGCAGCCAAAGCCGAGACGGTTAATTCAATCTGTTCTTTGACGAGACTGCCCATTTTCAATATTTCTCTTTTCAGTTCATCTAGCGTATTTTGATAATTTAATCTGTTCATAGTATAACCCCCTATTCAATAGCAATCATTTCAGCCAAAATAGTACTCAACCGAACCTCCCCGTAATATAGTCCTCTGTTTTCTTGTTCCGGGGCTTAGTGAAAATATTTTCTGTTAAATCATATTCTATCAGCTCTCCTGTCAGAAAGAAACCGGTTACATGCGAAACCCTTGCTGCTTGTTGCATGTTATGGGTAACTATGACTATGGTGAACTGATTTTTTAGTTCCTGAAGCAATTCTTCTATTCTTAAGGTTGAAATGGGGTCGAGAGCTGACGTAGGCTCATCCATCAACAGTATTTCCGGTTCGACAGCCAGCACCCTGGCTATGCACAGGCGTTGCTGCTGACCGCCTGAAAGGCTTAGCGCACTCTTGTTCAGCTGTCCTTTGACCTCATCCCAAAGGGCAGCTTTTTTTAAGCTTTTTATGACAATATGCGACAACTCGTCTTTATTCCTAATGCCATGAATCTTCGGGCCGTAAGCCACGTTATCAAAGATAGACATCGGGAACGGGTTTGGGCTCTGGAAAACCATGCCAACCTTCTTTCTTAAAGCAACGACATCAATATCCGGACTGTTGACATCCTGATTATCGATCAATAATGATCCTTCAGTTTTCACAGACGGAATCAGGTCATTCATCCTGTTCAGGGTTCTCAGGAAAGTAGATTTACCACATCCGGACGGCCCGATTAATGCAGTAATCTCCTTTTCCTTAATACAGATGTGAATATCCTTCAAAGCCTGAAAAGGGCCATACCAGAGACTTAGATTTTCTGCCGACACCTTGGTGTTTTTATTCTCAGTCATAACATTCAACTCCTTGCCGTGGTCGTTGTGTTGCGAGTGACTAATCGTTTGATTCCATAATTAGCAATGAAATTAATCAGCAACACAATGATAATAAGTATAACCCCGGTAGCATACGCCGCATCCATGTTGCCTGTTTCCATCGCCACCATATACAGGTGCATTGAGAGCGTCCGGGTTCCGTGAAATAGAGATTGCGGCATTAAGAGGGAACCTCCGAGAGTTAAGAGCAGCGCAGCTGTTTCGCCAACAGCCCTGCCGATACCGAGAATAATCCCGGTGAGAATTCCCGGTAGGCTTGAGGGCAGCACGACTTTGTAAATCGTCTGCCACCTGGTAGCGCCGAGAGCAAGACTGGCTTCCCGTAAAGAGCGGGAGACGGTCTTTAAGGCCTCCTCGGACGTCCGGATAATAGTCGGGAGGATCATGCAGGTAGCAGTCAGCGCTCCTGACAAGAGTGACCAGCCCTGAGTGATATCACCCAGAAGTACCACAAAAAAGGCATATCCAAACAAACCGAAGATGATTGACGGTATTCCGGCCAGCAGCTCAGTACCGAAGCGTATGATTCTTGTTATTGTTCCTTCTCTGGTATATTCATGCAGATAGATGGCGGCGCCGATACCGAGCGGAGCGGCTATAAGAATCGTCAGAGTCACAAAGTAAAAGGTTCCGACAATTACCGGAAAAATTCCTCCTTCGGCGCCCATTTTGCGGGGAGTTTGTGTTATAAATTCCAGACTGATATGGCTGAAGCCCTTGAGCAGTATATATACAATTATGCTGCAGAGAATGACTAAGGTAGCATATCCGGACAGAACCAAAAAAAGATAAATAATTCTTTCTTTGCCTTTTGGTTTAGTTATCATAATTGTTGCTGCCCTCCTCTCCTGGTAAAGACGATGACAAAGGCGTTCAAAAGGGCGATAATACCAAATAAAACGATTCCTACAGCAAATAACGCTGCTTGGTGTTCCGGTCCGGCATAACCCATTTCCAGCGCAATAGTAGCTGTCAATGAACTGCTCGGTGCAAATAAGCTTAAAAGACCATGCTCTGGCAAAGCGGTAACATTGCCGATAACCATGATTAAAGCCATTGTTTCTCCGATGGCTCTGCCCATAGCCAGCATGACAGCGGAGACTATTCCTGATTTTGCCGCAGGAATCAAGACCTTGAAAATTGTCTGGATATGTGTGGATCCCAGGGCGAAGGCTGCCTCCTTATAGGTGTGCGGCACAGCCTTGAGAGCATCTTCAACGATATTTATGATTGTTGGCAAAATCATGATAGACAGTACTATACCTCCGCTTAAGACGCTATAACCGAGCTGGTAATCAGGCGGCAGGATACCGGACAGTAGTCCTCTCTGTAAATGCCTCATTAATGCATTGATTACGACCATACCAAAGAGCCCATAAATTACTGAGGGGATGGCTGCGAGAAGCTCGATGGCTGGTCGGATAAGAGCTGCAGTTTTCGAGCCGGCTATTTCCGCAAGGTAAATGGCTGTGGCCAGTCCAAAGGGTATGCCTATCACAAGAGCAATAAAGGTGATATAAAAGGTACCGGTTATCATTGGTAAAATCCCATACAGTTCTTTCGTAGGCTGCCAGACGGTACCGCTGATCATATTCCATAAACCGTAAGTAGAAAGGACAGGCCAGCCTTTTTGTAAAATGAAGAAGCCAATCAAAATGATAATAATTACAGCTGTGACTGCCGCAGCAAAGAGGATTGGCCTGACTATTGCCTCGGTCACTTTTGGCAGGGCTAGACCGCTATTTAATTTTTCTTTTTTAAGTGTATTATTGTTCAGCGTAGTATTCACCTCAGTTCTCGGAGCATTTTACCCGGCGGCAAAAGGCAATCCGGTTTTTTTGGATTGCTTTGTGCCAGTTCATACAATTTATTTGAAAGGGGAGAAAGAGATTAATGTATGGCAATGAAGCCGTGCTCCTTGACGATTTTTTGGCCTTCTGCAGAAAGGATCCAGTTGATAAAGGCCTGAGTCACTTCATTAGGCGCGCCTTTAACCAGGAAGTTAAACGGACGAGAGATTTTGTAAGCTCCTTTGACAACATTATCCATGGTCGGTTCTACGTTGTTAATCTCTAGACCTTTGACATCGGCGCTCATTGAACCCATGGAGATATAGCCTATTGCATTGGCATCTGCTATAACTGCCGTTTTCACAGCTCCGGTGGAGTTTTGGATAATAGCTTTTTCCGTAAATTTGCTATCCTTGCCGAGTACTATCTCCTCGAAAGCTCCACGTGTTCCGGAACCTTCTTCCCGGTTGATGATAGTGATATTCAAATCTTTACCGCCGACTGCTTTCCAGTTGGTGATTTTGCCGGAGAATATTTCTCTGACCTGCTCCAGGGTAAGGTTGCTGACATCGTTCCCTTTATTGATGATTACAACGATTCCGTCTTTGGCTATGACTATGTCCTTCAAAGTAGGGGTAGCATCTTTTTCTGCCTGTTTGATTTCACGGGATGCCATTCCGATATTGGCTGAACCGTTTGCTGCGGATTCGACGCCGACTCCGGAGCCACCGCCGGCAATGTCAATCTTAACCTGTTTGTTTTGTTCCATGAATTTCATGGCCAATTCCTCAGCCAGTGGTTGGACCGAAGTAGAACCTGCCACTTTGATATTGC
>Ga0351928_1129_pt1 | contig 10606 bp, 6 predicted proteins | sample BONcelHT113001E8_FD_206858 | JGI IMG/M metagenome (GOLD analysis project Ga0351928, IMG submission 206858) | Enriched cells from coal bed in the Powder River Basin, Montana, United States - BONCAT cells T11 rep2 HSBNCT.T11.300.1.E8 ... | reverse complement strand
TCCCTGGCAATGATCACATAATACCCGGTTATCTGTTTCAGTCTTACCTCAGGCACAGGTCTCTTCCTTCTTCCTGACATACTATTCCAAGAATCTGGCCCCCTCAATCACAAACACCGAAGATGCGGGGCCCCTGATTTTCCGTCGTTGACAGGACCGGCACACATGCTATAATCCACGGAGAATCGGTGCATGGCAACAGGCCGACAACATTATGAAGGTTCTTTCCTTTATCATATCTGTTATCATCCTCGCCCTGGCAACGACGGGGGTATACCGCTATCTGAAGCAGGATTGGCTGCTTTACAGGACGGCACAGGACCTTTCCCGAAAGGAAGCCTGGGCGCAGACGATTCCCATCTATGAGAATCTTGTCAAGAGGGGATTCCGAACAAGGGACACTCTGAGGCTCCTCGCTCAATCTTATGAAAAGGAGGGCAATCTGGCGATGGCCATCGCGGCCATCAGGGAGCTCGCCGTTCTCAACCCTGGCGATGGCCCCACAGCGCTCCAACTGGCAGGCCTTTATGACAGGACGGGTGATCACAGGGATGCGGCGGATATCTATTATGCCCTTCTCGCCAGGGAACCCGCAAACAGGGCGATCGAGATCCGGCTGGCCCGGGCGCTTGCCGCATCGGGACGCTTCGACGACGCCATTCTCCGCTATAAGGCTATCCTGGGAGAGAAACCATGAAACCATTGTCAATCATTCTAACGGCTGCAGTCACCTTTGCCGCCATCATCTTTCTTACGGTACCGCCATCTTCCTCTGCCCGTGAACCGAAGGCACCGGCCCTTTCGACGGCGTCTGCCGAAGAGATACCCGATTGGCTGGCGCGATGGGAACTTGCCCGGACGCTGTCATATGCAAAACGCTACGATGAATCCGTAGCGGAATACAAGAAGCTCCTCAAGGAAAGGCCCGACCTCTCAAAGGCGAAGATCGAGATGGCAAAGATCCTTTTTGGGCAGAAAGAAGAGCAGGAGGCGATTGCCATCCTCGAGGGCGTGGATCCCCGGCAGTTCGATATCGATTCAGTGCTCCTCATGGCCGACCTTTACAGGGACCGCAGGTCCTATGACAGGGCAGCCCCGCTCTACCGCCGGTACCTCCAGAAGCGCCCCGGTGACAATGCTGCCAGATTGAGGTTCGCGGAGATGCTGAGCTGGGAGAAGCAATATGAAGAGTCCCTGGCCGAGTATCGGAAGATCATTGCGGTACTGCCTGACGATGTGCAGGTGAGGAGAAAATATGCCTTCGTCCTCATGTGGTCGAAGAGATACGGCGAAGCCGCGGCCGAGCTCAGGAGAACGCTGAAGTAGAATGAAAAAGCTCCTCCTTCTATCGGTCCTTGCATCGGCCCTTTTCCTAACGGGGCCGGGGTGGGCCGACGAAACGGGCACTATCGTCCCGCCGGAAAGCAGGGTATCCGACGGGGAGGCCCGCCACGCGCTGGCGAGGGTGCTCTCCAAGGAGGAAGCCACACTCCCGGATTCTCTCGCCCAATATCGCATGCTCCTTGCGCTTTCCCCAATGGACACCGCCATCCAGACCGAGACCTCGCAGGTCCTCCTGCGTCTCGGTATGAATGCCGAAGCCGCCGCCCTCCTTCGCGGCGTGTACTCCCGTGACCCCGGCAATAGCGAAGCCGCAGTCGGCCTCGCTGACGTCGAATGCAGCCTGGGGCATGCACAGGTATGCCGGGATCTTTATCTCCACGCATTACGTATCTGCGGACACAGGCCTGACCTCAGGCTGCAATTCGCCGATAGAATGAACATGTGGGGTGATTTCTACCGGGCCTGCTCCATCTACCGGGACCATCTTGACAGCCACCCCGATGATCGCGAAGTGGCATTAAAACTCGCAGGCACCCTTGCCAGTTCACAACGCTACGAAGAGGCGGAAACCCTTTACAGGAACCTTATGGCCGCCCGCAAGGATGCCCGCGTTCTCGGGGCTCTCGGCGCGATGAAGCTCCTTGAAAAGGACTTTCCCGCAGCCGAGGGATATGCGCGGGAGGCCCTCGCCATTGAAGCGGGGAACACAGAAGCAGCCCGTGTTCTCTCGGAAGCCCTCCAGTTCACCGGCAGGTATGCGGACGCAAGGTCCTTATACGAAGAAATGGCCCGGCAATCCGGCGCGACGCCCGAAGTCATTGTCAACATCGGCCGGACCTATCTCAAGGAAGGCAACTCCGCGGAGGCCCGGATATATTTCGAAAAGGCCCTTGCTGCCGGGCCGGGGAACATCGCCGCCCGCTTCTATCAAAACTGGCCGGACACCGTGCGGTCGAAGACCTTTCTCTCATCCGTCGTCGATGGCAAGGATCTATCCGCCTCCGATCTTTCACACTGGGCCGACCTGTATCTCTCTCACGGCCTTTTCCCCGAGGCCATCGAATGTCTGAAAGAGGCCCTCCGCCGTGACGAAGCCTTCTTTCCCGCCTCCATCTCTCTCGCACAGGCCCTCGGCGCCCATAAGCAATACGACGGATCCGTCAGGCTTTACGAAGACCTTGCCGCCCGGTTCCCCGATAACTCGAAGATACTCATCGGCCTCGCGCGCGTCCTCGCCTGGTCGAAGCGCTACGATGAAGCCATATCCCTTTACAGGCAGGTCATCAGGCTTGATCCCGCAGACCCCGTTCCCCGCCGGGAAATGGCCCGTACCGCCATGTGGGCCAAAAAACCAGCGCTCGCAATGGAAACCTACGATGCCGCACTTTCCACACCAGGTGATGGCAAGACACATCCCTCCGCCGGCAGCACGGAAAGGGAAGGCGGCGAAACCTTCAGTCGACAGCGTATCCGCAGGTCGATCCTCCTCGAAAAAGAGGCGAAGAAGCTCGCATACGACAGGCGTTTTTCCCGGTCCCTGCCTGTTTACCAAACCCTCATCACGGAAAACCCCGGCAACGAAGAGGCACTTTTCGACACGGCCCAGGTCGCCTGTTCCCTCGGCCTGTGCGATCTTGAAAGGAAGGTATACGAAAGGCTTCTCGCTATCGATCCCCTTCACTCCCTGGCAGGCGATGGCCTCGAGGGCTCAAGGTCACGGGCCAACCCCTCGGCACGCTTTGATTACTCCTACTGGAACGAGGAAGGCAGGGGTGATCTCGCCCGCATTACCCGAACCCGTTTTGACATTGCTTTCGACCTGCCCGTCCGGTGCCAGTATCATTTTTTTCTCAAGGGTCACCGCTGGCTGGAAACGCCCGACTTCGATCACGCGACCTATGGAGCCTCGGGTTTCTCCGTCGGCTTCGCGGGGGTTTTCAATCCCTTCGTGAAGGCCGAAGGCTCCTGGACGCACAAGCGATACGATTCAGATACGCTGGGAAGCAAGGACACGGGGCACGGGACGGTCTGGTTCAACCTGAATGACCGGGTGCGACTCGGCGCCGGGTACGCCCGCACCGATGAGCTCTACAACTATTTCGGGATTATCCACGGCATCCAGGCGGACCGTGTTTTCCTGGCCTTCCAGAGCGACATCACCCGGAAGCTCGAGATACGCGGCAGGGCAGAGTACACGGGTTATACCGATTCCAACAGCGGCAGCCTCTTCGGTCTTGCGGCCGGGTATGCCCTCACCGACCACCCGCGGACCTTCAAGGTGGGCGTCTCCGGCGAAATGCGCAACACCCGCCGCGACAACGAATATATCTACGCCGGTGAGGTGCTCACCGACATAATCCACCCCTATTGGACTCCCCGCGATTACCGTGCAGGCAGCGTCATCCTCGAATGGCGCCATGACCTTTCGAAGCTCTTTATCTGCGGGACCGAACAGCATTACTATGATCTCAAGGCATCCTTCGGCACAGACTCCGAGAACAACCCCTATGCGAAGATAGAGGGTGAATGGAGCCGGGAGTTCATGAAGCACTGGCTCGTCGGCATAAAAGGCATGGCCCACACGTCACCGCAATGGAATGCGACGGGCGCATGGGCATGGGTGAGGTACAGGTTCTGAGATGAAGGAACAACGACGGGCATCTTCAAAGGTAGTCCTCATCATGGCGGCGCCCGTCGCCGCGATGGCCGTCGCCGCCGTTTATCTCATCGTAAGGATCCTTCTTTTTGTCATTGCCGATCATGCCTGGTATGAAAGAGGCCTCGCGCTCCTTCTTCTCATGGCCGAGGTATTCATTCTCGTTCATGGCATCGGGTATTTCCTGGAGATCCTCTCCGTGGCATGGACAGGCAGGGAGTTCGCCCGCAAGGAGATCTCCGGTGAACCCCTTTCGCACCACCCGCCCGTAGCCATAGTCATGCCCTCCTACAAGGAACCCCTCGAGGTGGTCAAAAACTCTCTCATCACCTTCTACAACCTGTCCTATCCCGACAAGTACATCTACTTCCTCGATGATACCCGATATGATGTCCCCTGGGACACTCCGGAAAACATGGAGGCCTACAAGAAGTCCGTGGAGGAGCTCTGCCAGTACGTGGGCGTCGATCTCTTCCGCAGGAAATGGCACGGGGCCAAGGCGGGCATCATCAACGATTTCATGGAACACCTCGAGGGAAAGACGAAAGAGGGATTTACCTTTTACAATTATTCCAAAAAGATCAAGAAAGAGACGGAGAAATACATGGTCGTCTTTGACGCCGATTCCAACCCCTTCCCCGACTTCCTCGAGCCCCTCGTCGCCCACATGGAGGCAAGCCCCCAGCTGGCATTCATCCAGACCCCCCAGTACTACATCAATTTCGATTCCAACCGTATCGCCCGCGCCGCCGGGCTGCAGCAGACCGTCTTCTATGAATACATATGTGAGGGCAAGGCATCGAAGGATGCCACATTCTGCTGCGGCACCAATGTCCTTTTCCGACGCGAGGCGCTCAAGAGCATAGGCGGATTCGACGAGTCGTCGGTCACCGAGGATTTCGCCACCTCCCTCCAGTTCCATCTCAACAGATGGAAAACTACGTACATAAACAGGGTACGCACCTTCCAGATAGGCCCGGAGGACCTGGGGGGCTATTTCAAACAACAGTTCAGGTGGTCCTTGGGGACCATAGGACTCCTCAGAAAGGTCATAGCGACCTTCATCCGCAGGCCGCGGGCCCTCACGCTCCTGCAATGGTGGGAGTATTTCCTGTCCAGCACGTGGTACTTCATCGGCTTCGTGTTCTTCATCATGATGATATGCCCTCCCATCTACCTCTTCTTCAATGTCCCCGTGTATTTTGCACGGCCCGATTTCTACCTCCTCATCTTCGTTCCCTACATCATTATTACCCTCACCACCTTCTACTGGACGCTGAAACAGCGCAGCTACACGATACGGGATCTCATGTCGGGACAGCTCCTGACCTTCATCGCTTTCCCCGTCTTCATGAAGTCCAGCGTCCTTGCTCTCTTGGGCTTCAAGGGCACTTTCGGCATCACGCCGAAAGGCACAAGCCGGGCGTTGCCCCTTCGGGCCATGTGGCCCCAGCTGCTCCTGTGGGCCATATGCTTCTGCGCTGCGGTGTGGGGGATCAACAGGCTCATATATGAAAGAGATCCATTTGCGGGCATACTGGTCAACGTCTTCTGGTGCATCTATCACACCGCCATACTCTCGTCGATATTCTATTTCAACAAACCCGTGGAAGAGCCCGAAGATGGAGAAGGACAGACAGGTGGAATTGCGTAGGATCCTTTTCCTCTTTCTCATCGCTGCCGTGATCATTTCCGCGCCATCCTGCGGCGCATCGGGCACGGGGCCTTCAATGTGGGGTTTCGCCCTCGACGGGTATCCCATAACGCGGGAGAAGCTGAAGGACATCGAGGGAGCGACGGGCCTTGCCTCCGACATGATCGTTTTCTTCCTCCAGTGGCCTTCCGTTGAAGACCCGTCTGACCGCGAATTCCCCCGCGAAAGCCTCGAAGCCATCACGGCGGCCGGCGCCCTGCCCTGCATTACCTGGGAGCCTATGTACATCAGGGACGGCAAAGAGGTTGCCATCTCCTATAAGGACATACTCGACGGCCGGTATGACGATTACATCACCTGGTTCGCTGAACAGGCCCGGTCATGGAAGAAACCTTTACTCATACGCTTTGCCCATGAGATGAACCTCAAACGATACCATTGGGGCACGGCGGAGGATGAATACGGCCCGGAAAGCCCCGCCGTGTACCGGAAGATATACCGCCATGTCGTTGAGATCTTCAGGAAGTGCGGGGCCGGCAACATCCTGTGGGTGTTCTGCCCGAATGCGGAGAGCGTCCCGAACGAAACCCATTATGCGTCTGCCTCGTGGAATGTCCTTTCCGCCTACTACCCCGGAGACAGCTATATCGACATCCTGGGTATAGACGGGTACAACTGGGGGACCACCAGGAAAAAAGGCATCCACGGATGGGAAAGCCGCTGGAAGTCCTTCCGGGAGATATTTGAGGCCCCCGTCCGGGAACTCAGGGCTGTGAGCCCTGCCGCCAGGAGCAAGCCCCTCGTCGTCTTTGAAACCGCCACCGTCAGCACGGGCGGCGACAAGAACGAGTGGATCCGGGATGCCCTGTCCGCCGCCGGCAAACTGGGCATCGACGGCATCGTATGGTTCCAATTTCATAAGGAGGTGGACTGGCGGATAGAAAGCGGCTCCGACGGGAGCCATGTTCCTGCCGTGAAAGGTGGATACACCCGTGGAGACGGGCGTCTCAAGGAGATCCTGGAAGGGAGGGACAGGCGGTGATGCGCAGATTCAGCCTCAAGACAAAGATGGCCACCGTTGTTTCCGTTCTTTTCCTCGTGATCTTCGCCGCAGGCGCCTTTATGTTCGAAAGAACCTTCGAGGAACATTTCAAGAAGACTATCGCGGACCAGCAATTCGAACTCGTATCGAAAATAGCCAGCGATGTGGACCTCGGGATCCGGGACGCCCAGAAGGTACTCATCGATGTAGCGAAGCTCGTTCCCACCGGGGATATCGGGAACTATCCCGCCATGCAGAGGAGCCTCGAGAAGCTCCTCGAATCGAGGTTCTTCCTCAAAACATACTTCGATCATGGCATCGTACTCTATTCAAAGACAGGAAGAGTGATCGGGGAAGTGCCCTACTCATCGGAACGATATGCAAAGGACTTTTCCGGCAGGGAGTACTTCCAGTACACCATGAAGACAAAAGTACCCTACATATCGAAGCCTTTCAGGTCGGTGCTGGCGCCTTACGACCCCATAGTCATGTTCTCCGTCCCCGTTTTTGACAAAAACAGGGAAGTCGTCGCCGTGCTCGGTGCCGCCGTATCCCTTCTCAAGGACGTTACCTTCGGCGGCATCGCCGGCATCAAGGTAGGCAGGACGGGCTACATATACCTTTTCAATGTGGACCGGACAATCATCATCCATCCCGACAAGGCGAGGATACTTCAGCAGGGCCCGCCCCGGGGCGCCAACCCCTTGTTCGATGCGGCCATTGACCATTGGTTCGAGGGAAGCGGAGAGACGATGTCCTCGATCGACGTCCCCGTTATCGCCACCTTCAAGCGTTTTCGGAGCACCGACTGGATCCTGGCGGCCCATTACCCCATCAAGGACGCCTACGCTCCCATCTACAAGGAACGGTGGTACATTGTTGCTTACACGGCAATAGGCATCGCCCTTTGCGTTCTCATCATCCTCGTTGTCATGCGCAGAAATCTTTCGCCCCTGTCGGAGCTGGCTTCACAGGCCGAAGGGATAGGGAGGACGGATGACTCTCTGAAACTTGTCCGTGTCGATGTCGGCGGAGAGATCGGCGTGTTGGCTTCCTCCTTCAATGCCATGCTCGAGCGCCTCGCCGACCGGGAAGGCTCTTTAAAGAAGACCATGGACGAACTTCGCAAGCTGCACAACGCCGTCGAACACAGCTCGGCCGTCGTTGTCATCACCGACAGAAAAGGAAGCATCGAGTACGTCAACCCCAAGTTCGTTGAAGTCACCGGCTATGAAAGAAGCGAGATTTCGGGGAAGACGCCCCGTATTCTCAAATCGGGAGAGATGGAGCAGGATATCTACGATAAGCTCTGGACAACCATAACCTCCGGGGAGGAATGGCAGGGCATCTTTCACAACAAAAAAAAGAACGGTGAGCTCTACTGGGCAGCTGCATCCATTTCCCCTCTCAAGGACACAGCGGGTGCCATCACGCATTTTGTCGGCGTCCAGGAGGACATCACGGCAATCAAGCTCTTCGAGCAGGAACTCAAGGACGCCAAGGAGACGGCGGAGACGGCAAATCAGGCCAAGAGCGATTTTCTCGCGGGCATGAGCCATGAGATCCGCACCCCGATGAACGCCATCATCGGCATGGCGGATCTTCTCCTCGAAAGCTCCCTTGACGGTGAGCAAAGGAAGTACGTAACCACCCTGAGGAACGCCGGAGAGAATCTTCTCAACATCATCAACGACATCCTTGACATATCCAAGATAGAAGCGGGCTACCTCGAACTCCACGAGACCCCCTTTGATGTGCGGGCACTCATCGATGCCGTCTGCGACACCATCGGGATACGCATTCGCGAAAAGGGCATCACCCTTGACTGCAAGATAGGGCCTGACATACCTCGCCGTCTCACGGGCGATGCGGGGAGGCTCAGACAGGTCCTCCTCAATCTCGTCGGCAACGCCGTGAAGTTCACCGAGGAAGGCGTAATAACGATCACCGTGGAACAAGACGGAATGGACGACGGGAAGACCGTCCTCAAATTCTCCATCAGCGATACGGGGATCGGCATACCAGCCGATAAGATAGCTCGCATATTCGAGAAATTCACCCAGGCCGATTCATCGACAACGCGCAAATACGGCGGCACAGGGTTAGGGCTGACCATATCCCGGCGCCTTGTTGAGCTCATGAGAGGAAAGATATGGGTATCGAGCACCGTCGGTTCGGGAAGCACTTTCTGTTTCACCGCATCACTGGCCTCTGCCGCGGACGACACGGAGGCCACTACTCCAAGCGAGAATTCCGTATCCCCCGGGGCGCCGGAAGTCCCCTGCGAACCCCGGCCGCTGTCCATCCTTCTTGTCGACGACTCGGAGGACAACCGGTTACTGGTCCAGTCTTTCCTCAAGAAGACGTCCTTCAAGATCGACAGCGCACAGAACGGACGCATCGCCGTCGAGATGTTCATGGGATCAGTCTATGATATCGTCCTTATGGACATACAGATGCCCGTAATGGACGGATACGAGGCCACAAGGCAGATACGGCAACGGGAACGGTCCGATGGGCGAAGGGCGACGCCCATTCTTGCCTTGACCGCCTACGCCCTCGAAGAGGAGATGCGAAAGAGCTATGAAGCGGGCTGCACCGGCCATCTCACCAAGCCCGTCAGCAAGTCCGCGCTAATCGAGGCCATCAGGGAACATACGAAAGACATCCCCGCGGCGGAAGAGACTCTCACGGCAGGCGGTACATGCAACGAGACAGCCGCAAAGACCGTCGTCAGGATAGACAGGGATCTCGAGGACCTGATACCGGGATACCTGAGAAAGAGACTTGCGGACGTGAGATCCATACGGGAGGCGGTCGGAAACAACGACCTCGAGGCGATACGGATCCTCGGTCACACCATGAAGGGCAGCGGCGGCGGCTACGGTTTCGACCGCATCACCGAGATCGGCCACCAGTTGGAAGAAGCCGCAAGGACCAGCAACAAAGACGTGATCATCACCCAGACAGCCGAACTGGAGCGTTTCCTGACCACAGTCCACATAGAATACACATAAAGTCTTTACCCCTATGCCCGTCAGGCACGAAGTGCCGACCCGTTTGCCCGTGAACGCTTCATTCGCTACAGCGAATGAAGATACAGCATTACAATTGTGTTGTAATTGAAGTAAAGCCTGTTCTCGAGGTCCTTGATGGCGTTGAGGTAGGGGACGATGCTCTCATCGGAGAAGGCGGCCTTGAATATCTCTATATAAATCTCCGACTCCACCATGACCCTGAGGTCTTCGAGGTCGATGAACCTGGCGATATCCGACTGCCCCGGCCTCTCTGTCCGGGTCCTTACATACAGGGCCTCGAGCTGGTCGCAATGCTCCCTGACGCGCGCCTTGACGTCGGACAGCAGGAAATTCTTGAGCTGGGGATATTCTGCCCGGGGATACCGGGCGATACGGGAGAAGAAAGGCACCAGGTGACCCAGGTAGATATCCACCCCTTTTTTAAGGAATGCCGTGTCCTTAATTACCCCGCACAGGAGACTGTCACGAACTTCGAAATCCTCGAGGTCAACGGACACCGAGCCTGATTCGATGGAGATGAACACGGGGTACGACGGACGCCCCGTGTTTCCGAGCATTGCCCCGCAGGTCTCGGTCCCCATCTGTTCATCCCATTTTGTCCAGAGTATCGCCCCCTGGTTGTAGTACTGCTCGTCAATATTGATAGGGAGATGGAAATTGACTGTGTCGCCCTTCTTTATCCCTTCCCTGCTCACCACCCAGTTGGGGATGGCAAACCTGATACCGCTCTTGCTGAGATCGAGGACCAGATATTGAAAGCAGGAATGGTCTTCTCCCCGGGTACCCAAAAAAGGCAGGTTGACGGAGCTTATATCAAGCCTCTTTTCTTTTCGCCTGTCCTTCCAGGAGTCTGCCATGGTCGGTCCCCTAAA
>Ga0351928_1128_pt1 | contig 10652 bp, 11 predicted proteins | sample BONcelHT113001E8_FD_206858 | JGI IMG/M metagenome (GOLD analysis project Ga0351928, IMG submission 206858) | Enriched cells from coal bed in the Powder River Basin, Montana, United States - BONCAT cells T11 rep2 HSBNCT.T11.300.1.E8 ... | reverse complement strand
CAAACGACGCTGGCGGAACAATCGACAACCTCGGCCTCCGCCACAGCCAGATCTTGGCCTATTTCGGCGATTTTTCCACCGATGATCAAAACATCGGCGAGTTGATCAAACCCGCAAGCCGGATCAATGACCCGTCCTCCTTTAAGCAGTTGTTTCAACATCTTCGCCTCCCATCAAAACCAGATACAAGATCGCCATCCTAACCGCCAGGCCGTTTTTGACCTGTTCCTGGATCGCTGACTGGCTGCCATAAGCCACTTCAGGCGAAATCTCCAGACCGCGGTTCATCGGACCAGGATGCAATATCAAAGCATCCGGCTTTGCCAGTTTTAATCGTTTGGCATTAATACCGAACAATCGGGCATATTCGCGGGCCGAAGGAAACAAGCCTTTCCCCTGCCGTTCTTTTTGAATCCGCAGCACGTTGATCACGTCAGCGTTCTCTATCGCCTCTTCCACCGAGGTATGAACCGTAACGCCCATGCACTCCATTTCTCTTGCCAAAAGCGGAGCCGGACCGGCCACATGAACATCGGCGCCGAGGGTTTTCATGCCCCAGATATCGGACCGGGCTACCCGGCTGTGCAAGATATCGCCTACGATAACGACTTTTAGCCCTTCCATCTGCTGCTTGTACTGCAAAACCGTAAACATGTCCAGCAAGCCTTGAGTGGGATGTTCGTGTGCTCCGTCACCGGCATTGATGACGACCGGTTTGAGTATCTGGGAAGCAAACTGGGACGAGCCTTCGACTTCATGCCGAATCACCACGGCGTCCACACCCATCGCTTCGATGGTCATCAACGTATCCCTCAGGCTTTCACCTTTGACAACACTCGAAGCTGATGTCGTGATATTGACCACATCGGCGCCCAGATATTTTCCCGCCAGCTCAAACGAAGTCCGGGTCCGTGTGCTGGGCTCATAGAACAAATTAATAATCGATTTCCCCCGCAATGTCGGAACCTTCTTGATATCACGGTCAATAATCTCTTTCATTTCCCGGGCCGTGTCCAAAATCAGCCTGACCTGGGATTCCGGCATGCCCTGAAGTTGGAGGATGTCTTTGTTTTTAAGCGAAATCTGCTTATTCCCCATTCCCGTGCCCCCTTTGCCTATATTGTCTGATAATCCAAAACAGAAACAGCCTTCCTCTGTGTGAAGCACAGAAGAAGGCTGCTGAACAGTTCAGCAAATTGGTCATCCCCTTACCGGCCTCACGGGACCAGTTTAAAGGTCTTATTATTTATCGTATATACTTTATCAACAAGGCTCGTCTTTGTCAAGCGAAAATCGATTACCCCTGCGTCAGCAAATCAGCCGCAGCTCCGGACATCAGCGCGATCGCCGGAACAAAAGCATCTTCGTTGAAATCGAAGAACCCATCATGGTGACCTGCCGCCAATTCGGTCCCGATCATCACAAAGGCCGCCTGACCACCTTTTTGTTGGACGCGTTCCATGAAGTAGGCGCAGTCTTCGCTGCCACCGATATTTCCTGCCGGGATAATGTCAGGCAATAACTTTTGACGCTCGGCCACTTTGCGGATTCGGGCCACGAGTTCCGGATCATTGTCACAGCCTGCTGCGCCGCCCATCAGCTTCATCGTCACGGTGCAGCCCTGCATCAGTGCCGACGCTTCGATAATCCGGACCGCTTCGTTATAAACGTATTCATTGATCTCGCTGTTTATGCCCCGGGTTTCCACCTTGATTACGGCGTTGGCCGGAATCACGTTGCGGCCGCTGCCGCCTTCGATCACGCCGACATTGATCCGCGAAATCCCCTGACTGTGCCGGGAAATCGCATGCAGGTTCAGGGTAGCGGTGCAGGCAGCCAAGATGGCGTTCTTGCCTGTTTCGGGCGCAGCACCGGCATGGGCCGGAACACCGGTAAAGGTTGCGTCGAGTTTGGTTGTGGCCAGGAATCCGTCAGTGCGGCAGGCGACTTGCCCGGTTTTGCGCAGATTGACTCCCAGATGCATGCCGACCACGTACTGGACATCGTCGACGACGCCTTTAGCCATCATGGCTTTTGCGCCACGGACCCCTTCTTCGGCCGGTTGGAATATCATTTTGATGGTACCGGCCAGCTGGTCCTTCATCCCGGCCAACACTTCCGCCACGGCCAAGCCGATCGAAGTGTGTCCGTCGTGACCACAGGCATGCATGGCGTTTTTATTGATACTAGCGAAGCCCTCTTTGAAGGGGCGATGCTTTTCTTCTGTCGCTTCCGGCAGATCATTGGCGTCCATATCAACCCGTAAAGCAACCGTCGGCCCCGGTTTGGCGAATTTCATCACGCCAACAACGCCGGTCTTGCCTCCGGCCATCTTCTCGACCCAGGCTTTGTCGGCTCCTTGTTCAACGGCCCGCAGCATATGCTTTTCCAGTTCTGCCGGCGAAGGAACTCCCATCATGGACGCTTCGTCAATGACCTCAGCCCCGGCGCTGACCTCATAGCCCAGGTCGGTCAGAGTTTGGGCAACATAAGCCGCCGTGCGGAATTCAGTCCAGGCGACCTCGGCATGTTTGTGCAAATCCCTGCGTCGAGCAATTGTTTTTTGTTTTAAAGACTCAGCTGCTTTGATAATTTGATCATCCATCGCGTTATTCTCCTTACTTCCTATTGATTCAGAGTTTTGCCTAGTTTACTAAAACGGGAGATCGGCAAAAAACTTGCCAATCTCCCGACTACGGATTACAGAAGGATGAACATCGAAACAGTCGCCGCAACAATCATCGGGATCGCGTTGCGCTTGGCCATGTCAATCGGATTCACCTGGGCCAGACCGGCGCAAACGATGGCCACGCCGGCAACTGGCGACATCGACCGGCCCAAGGCTCCGGCGATAAAGGCCTGGGAGCCCATGGGAAGAATACCAAAGCCCAGCTGGGGAGCATGCGGCGTAATCGCGCCGTTAAACGCCAGCGTTGCCGCATCGCCTGATCCACCCAGAACGGCAATGATAAACGGTCCGAAGGTGGCAGCAATTTTTGCAATCGCAGCCGAACCTTTCATCGCGGTAATCAACGAACCCGTCAGACCGATTACGTCCATGCCGGCGGTGAATACCGAGGCGGCAATAATGATACCGATAACATTTCCGTAAGCGTGTCCCATTCCATCAAAAAATTGCTTGGAAACTTCATCGACCTGTTTCAGGGTCACGGCAAAGCCAAGAGCTGCCCCGATCAACATCGCCGCCGGCACCGAGATTGCAGGAAGCAGGCCAATCTGTTTGCTGCCCAGAACCAACAACAGTAGCGGGATAACCGGAACGGCCGCTTTCAGGAAATTAACCTTGAAGTTTTCATCCTTTTGCACAGCGGCGACTCCGACAGCTGCGCCGGATCCGTCTTCTTTCAGATATCGGGCGATGGCGGTCAACAATACGGCAATGATCAAAACTCCGGTCACCGCCGCCGTGGTGTGACCGGCAATAACCGTCATGACGTCCGTATTGGCCAGCTTGGCGATAAACGGAACGTGGGCCGATCCGGGGTTAAACACACTGCCCCAGGTCCCGGCCAGAACGGCGCAGGCCGCCATGATTGGATGCACTCCGGCGCCAATCAAAGTCGGGATCATGATCGCGCCCACTGCCGCGCCGCAACCGGCCGCGCTGGGCAGGGCGATATTGATCAAAAAAGTCACGATAACGGTTCCCGGAATCAGGATAACCCGAAATTTCCCGAGCGCGCCGGCCAGCAGATGGACCAGATGAGCGTCGCACTTCGTCAGCTTCATGACATAGGCAAAGCCCATAACCGTACAGATGACCGTTACCAGACCCGGATTCACCATCGCCTTGCTGAACGCATCCACTGCCGCCAGCGGCTTCCCGGATACCAGAGCCATGGCGAAACCTGACACGAACAGAACCAACCTTGTTTCATACTTTTTAATGATGGCTGCAAAAGTTAATACGACAATAATTGCACCTAACCAAACCAAGAAAATCCCTCCTAATAATATTGTAATCTTATGAATTCGCCATTATTTGTCCTTTTCCTGCTTTTAAGAATGAATTCGCAGGATCATGGCTCACAACACCCTGCGGGCGCCCAGATAGCGTTTGGAATAATACGCTTCCGACAAACCGCTGACTGTCACGCCCCGGCTTGACGAAGCATGGATAAATTTATCGTTTCCCTGATAAATGCCAACGTGGGAAGCTCCCTTTTCGTAAGTCTCAAAAAAAACCAGGTCGCCGGGTTTAAGGTCTTTTTTGCCCTTGATCGACTTGCCTGCCTTAAACTGAATGTCGGCAGTCCGTGGCAGCTTGATCCCATGCCTGTTGTACACATACATGACATAACCGGAACAGTCAAACCCGGTCGGGGTCGCGCCACCATATCGATATTTCACCCCTCGGAACGACAAGGCGGTGGCAATAATTTTGCCGGCATTCTTGTCCAGCTTTTGCGCCGGCGGCTCGGACACTTTGCCCGGAATTGCCTTTCCGGTGAGGGCTCTGTAAGTCTTGGCTTCCACCACGCCGTCTGCTTTCAGGCCAACTGCTTTCTGGAAACTGATGACGGCCTGCCTGGTCAGGATGGAATACTTGCCATCCACCTGTCCACCAAAGTAACCGGCCGCCTTGAGACCGATCTGAATCTGCTTCACCACCGGGCCCGAGTCGCCAAGCGCGTATTGGGTCCCTGCTGCCCATACCGACGGGCTGCACAGCAACAGAAAGCACGTCAGTAAACCAACCAGATACTTTTTTTTCAGCATCCGTTCGTCCCTCCCGCTATTTCACAACCAATACCGGCACTTTGGCGTGCTGGGTGACTCTTGATACCACTCCTCCCAGCAGAAACTCGGCGATGCCGCTCAAACCGCGATGTCCGATAACAATCATTCCATAATTTCCGTCATCGGAAATATGTAGAATCCTCTCCGCCGGATAGCCGAACTCAATCTTGGTTTCCATCGGGAACGGATAACCTGCCATTTTCCCCTCAGCTTGTTCAAGCAACGTTTTGCCTGTCTGCTGGATGTCGTCGATATCCCGGGGAATAAACAAAGGCGATCCATCAATGCTGGGAATCGTGTTGTAAGGTTGAACTACATGCATCATGGTGATCTCACTGCCGAATTTTTCACCCAAAATCCGGGCCTGCTCCAGTGCCCGCCAAGCCATTTCGGATCCATCCAGGGGAACTAGAATTCTTCTGAACATACAACACACCCTCCTCGATAATTTGTTTTGACCCACACTGAATCAGGGGTTTTCCTCCAGTGCCTTGATTCTATGCTCCACCGAAGCCCTCAGCATATCCCCCGCCGGCGCCATGTCCAGATATTTTCGGTAGTCACTGAGCGCTTCCGTTTTCCGGCCGATTTGCTCATAGGCGATTCCCCGGTTGTGATAGGCAGTATAATTCTTGGGGTTCAGATCAATCCCCTGTGAATAATCCAGAACGGCATCTTCCCATTGGTCCATCTGGGCAAACACGGTTCCCCGACTCAACCAGGCAGCAGAAAAAGCTGGATCGATTTCAATCGCTTTGTTCAGATCGGACAGCGCCAGGTCATATTGCTTCAACCGGCGATAAACCAACCCACGATTGCTGAGCGCCTGTACATCCTGCGGATTCATGGTCAACACCAGGCTAAAGTCCTTCACAGCCTCTTCGTAGCGCCGAGTGGCAACCAACGCCACGCCACGCCAAAAATAGGCGTCGGCATATTTTTCATCCAATTTGATTGCTTCACCGCAAGCCTCCAAAGCCTCCGGATACTCGAAATCAGCCACGTGTTTGCGGCATTTTTCGGTGAGAGTTACTTTCTTTTCGGCGGCCGAGGTCACAGGGATTACCGCTCCGACTGCCATCAGCACGACGAATATCGGGATGATGAACTTTTTCACAACAAGTCCTCCCAACAAAATATCATCACAAGTCAACGTCTTATATTACTGTATTCTCCAGCCAGATTCGTTTTCCCTCCAAGCCGGTCAAAACAAACCGGTTGCCGCCGGAAACCGAAATTCAATCCACCAGCTGTTGATGCAGCAGTTTAAACACCGGCTCAAGCGTACGAAAAATCTCGACCAATTGTGGATCAAAGTGCTTTCCGCTGTCCATGTATATTTTTTCGCAGGCCTCTTCGTGAGAAAAAGACTGTTTGTAAACCCGTGTTGAGCGAATTGCGTCATATGCATCAACCAGTCCCATTATCCGGGCCGAAAGAGGTATCATATCCCCGGCTAGCCCCTCTGGGTACCCGGTTCCATCCCATTTTTCATGGTGATAGCGGGCGACTTCGATGCCAATTTTCAGCAAATCATTGGGGTGTTCACGGTAAACCGCTTCCAGGGTCTGGGCGCCAATCACCGGATGCGCTTTAATTACAGCAAATTCTTCGTCGGTAAGTTTTCCCGGTTTTAATAAAATCAGATCGCTGATACCGACTTTGCCGATATCATGCAACGGACTGGCATGATAAATATTTTCCATGAATTCCAAGCCGAGTTTTCCATGGGAACTGTTAACCCGCTGCAACTGACCAGTGACCAGCTTGCACATTTTCTGAACCCGTTCCAGATGCTTCCCGGTCTCATCATCACGTGATTCTGCCAACTTGGCCAAGGCAAAGATCGTTGCCAGCTGAGAATCCGAAATTTGCTTTACTTGCGACTGAACCATCGCTTCCAGATGCTGGCTGTAATGTTCCAGCTCCTTTTGCATCTGGCGCAATTTCAGGTGCGTCGCCACCCTGGCCTGAATCTCCTGAATCTTGAAAGGTTTGGTGATATAGTCAACTCCACCGGTTTCAAACGCCTTCAGTTTATCACCCATGTCCGACAGGGCGCTGATGAAAATTACCGGGACATCTTTCAACTCCGGTTCCAGCTTTAACAATTCACACACTTCATACCCATTCAGTTCCGGCATGGTTATATCGAGCAAAATCAAGTCCGGCGGATTCGCTTTGGCGATTTTCAGCGCCATTCTGCCACTAGAAACGGGCCGTACCGAATACCCTTCATCTTTGAGCATCAACGCCAAAATCTGTAAGTTTTCCGGCACGTCGTCGACGATTAGAATATCTTGACGCAGGTTTTTTTCCATCACTTCAACCATCCTGGGGCCTCCTCGATTTCAGCAGTTTCTTATTGTCTCGCTGTTAAACCTCGCCTTCCCCGGCCGTTTCCCCACTTTGACTCAGTTGTTCAAGTCGTTGGACCAATCCCAATCCTTTCTGCAGCGAATTTTCCAGCACAGCAAGAATTTCGGCTATGTCGGCATGCTGCGTCTCTGTCGGAACGGTCAGTGTTTTCTTTTTCAAAAGATATACAGCCATGGATTGGGCCGTGTAATGACTCTTCAACGTATGACATATATTGAACACTTCCGGCCTGATGTCCCGAACGGCCGCTGGTTCTAAAGTGGTATCGCCGTGTTCTTGCATTTTCAGTCCCCCGCAACCGATCTTTTTTTACCGCGGCAGTCCCAGTGCCAACCGAGCGCCGGAAAGTCTATAATTCAAGCACAACCGTAATTTCTGAATATTATTTTAATTGAAATGAAAATTGAACGCAAGACCGTTTTTCATTCAAACCAGCCCCTGACCCGTTTCGAGCGATCCATAAGCAACAATGCTGTTTTTCCCCTTGGATTTGGCCTGGTACATCGCAAGGTCCGCTTTCTTGGTCAAACTTTCCAAAAGTGAATAATTCTGCCCGACAGATCCATCGCCAACGCTGCCACGCTGCATTTCTGTTCAATATAGGCGAATAATTCCGCTTCATACTGTCGCCAGATCCTAACGCCTGCCGAATTTTTCATTTCCCTGTCCTTTCTTCCCACCATTGCCGGGCCAGCTGGACTGCCTGTCCAGCCTCGACGGCATACCCGTCGGCGCCAATTTTTCGCCACAGCCCCGGCTCCATGGTCAATGCCGGCCCGCCGATTAAAATCTTGACCGCCTTTAACTCGCTCTGTTTTCTTATTGTATCAATAAGGCGCTGGACTTCCGCCATGTTGAAGGGCATAACTACGGAAAGCCCCAAAAGAAAAGGCGGATCCTGCCGCAGTAACGCGAGAAGGTCAGCAGCCGGGGAATTGGCGCCCAGATAGTCCACCTGCCATCCATCCATCTCCAACAGGTCCGAAACCATTCGCGCCCCCACATCATGATACTCGCTGGGCGCCGAGGTCACCACCGCCTTGCCTTTCGTCGTTTCGCCCACCACAAATCCCCCGTACATGGCCGACATGATTCGCATGGAAATAGCGGTCGCCATATGTTCCTGCACCGCTGAAATTTCTCCGTCTTCCCACAACCGGCCGATTTCATAAAGCACCGGCGTCATCACTTCCTGATAAAAAGCTGCCAGGCTTTCGACGGAGTGAACTGTCTCCACTGCCATCTCCAGGCTGGCCCGATAATTGTTATTGAGCATGTGCGTCAAAAAAATCTGCATCGGTTTATGTCCGTCAAACGTGGAGGAGAAGGTTGCATAGGAGTCCGACTCTGCCAGTTGGATAAAATCCAGATGACTATCAATCATCCACTGATAGATTCGATTTATTTCAGCGGCCGCCGCAGCACTTAGCCTGCTTGAAACCGCCTTTTGCCAGGCAAGCAATTCAACCGGAAAATATGAATAGTTAAATCCGTGGTTGTGATAAGAACGATATACCCATACGATAATCTTTGGCAACAGACTATAGGTGTTCAACCGAAATACCGTTGCCATAAAACTTACATGGCAGCGATGATTCTCTTTCATCATTTCAATCAGGGAGCCGCCGATCAAGTCCAGAATATCCGGCTGCTTTGACAACTCCTGATCGACCTGCAGCCGCATTTTCTCCATATTGTCCTGATATTCCAGCGCTGCGGCCAAAGTAACCGGCGATAATGATTTGGCCTGTGCAAAAATATTCATTTTCATGATTGAACGGCCTTCCTTTCAGCTGCTTTCCCAATATGCGCGCCATCATAGGCCCGCAAAGAATTGCCGATGGCTCCGGTCCCGGCAAGATGTTGCAGCCGCAGTTTCATCAATGGCGTCAGTTCGGTTCCCTTGCCGACAATCATGCGGCCTCTGACGTCCACCACATCCGCTCCCAAAATCATACCCGGCACAAGATCCTCAATACGCAGCTCATGAAAAAACGAATCGGGAACATCGATTCGCCTCACGTCGCGTAGCACTGCCAAAACATTGACGTCATAAACCCCCTCGGCTTGATGCATCAGGGCAACGATATCTTCCTCCGGATGCTGTTGCAGTAGGCGGTCATAATCGAAAACCACCCGGGAAATCCGGGCCGCCATCGGAATATCCGTCCCGGTCAATGCGTCCCGGGGAATTCCGCTACCGTCAAAATTCTTGTTGCGATACGACAAGGCCCGGGCGATCGACTCCAGATGAGGAATATCGGCCAGCAATTTGGCCCCCTGACGGGTCCGGTACAGATATGTTTTTTCTTCATCTTCGTCCAAGGATTCAGCCCGCCTCATTTTATGCACCAGCGCCTTGGGAATGGTGATTTCAACAATCGGCGAAAGCATCACTACCAGCTCGGCCTGCCAGGCGTCGGCTTCCATAAGATATTGCGCCATTCGCCGGGTCAGGGGCACCAGCCGCGAACACTGACTGAATCCCGCTGGATTGATCGAGGCCAGAATTTCCACCAGAATCCGAATAGTGCCCTTCAGGGTTTTGTTTAACAGTTCGTCTTTTTCCCGTTGCTGTTTCCTGATTTCTTCATGATAGGCCTTCACTTTGACCGACGCCTTGACCCGGGCCAATAGTTCGGCCTTGTCGAAAAATCATCCACGCCTGCATCCAGGGCCCGAATCCGATCCTTGACATCCGACAACGCCGTTACCATGACAATCGGCACGAAACTTGTTTCCGGATTCTGCCGCAAGCGGCGCGCGACTTCAAAACCATCCATTCCCGGCATCATCGCATCAAGCAGAATAACATCCGGCTGTTCTTCACAGGCCCGCCGCAGACACTCTTCACCGCTGAACACGCCGACCGGTCGATATCCTTCAGCTTCCAGCATCGCCGAAAGAATTCTGACATTAATAGGCTCATCATCCACTATCAATATGTTCGGCCTCATATAAAAACTACCCCTCTTTCTCTTTCCAGGCCACATAGTCCGCCATCAACTTTGGATCCCATTTCCCCTGCTCCGTTTCCTGTTGCAGAACCGACAGGGCCTGTGCCGGACTCATCGCGTCCTTATACGGGCGTTCGTGGGTGAGCGCGTCAAAAGCATCCATAATCTGAAATACGCGAGCCAGATACGGTATCTCGGAACCCGTCAAGCCCTCGGGATAGCCGCCGCCGTCCCAGTGTTCATGGTGATAACGGACAATTTCCCGCACCAAATTCATCGTTCGCAGAGGCGCCAGCAGTTGTTCGCCGATTAGCGAATGTGTTTTCATAATCTCCCATTCCATCGGATTCAATTCGCCCGCTTTCAACAGAATCGCTTCAGGGATTCCGATCTTGCCGATGTCGTGCAAAATTGCAGCCCGTCGCAAATAGCGAATATCCGGCGCTGACAGTCCCAGATATTCGCCAAACGTCTCCGCCTCATGAATCAGACGGTCACAATGATTTCCTGTGGTCAGATCTTTGGCCTCAACGCTTCGGGCCAGACTCTCGAGAA
>Ga0351928_1127_pt1 | contig 10928 bp, 15 predicted proteins | sample BONcelHT113001E8_FD_206858 | JGI IMG/M metagenome (GOLD analysis project Ga0351928, IMG submission 206858) | Enriched cells from coal bed in the Powder River Basin, Montana, United States - BONCAT cells T11 rep2 HSBNCT.T11.300.1.E8 ... | reverse complement strand
GCATGCCGGGGAGCAGTCAAGCGTCATCTGGTGGGAATTGCTCAAAGGAATTCTTTTTGAATTACGCGAAGAAACCGGCAACGCTCAACAACCGGTAAGCTTCATAACGGAATACCTCTATGAAATACTTGAGGAGCAAAAACGTGACCAGACGATCGGTGCCGGAGTTTTCCTCAGCACGGTTCACTCTGCCAAGGGGATGGAATTCCCCCACGTGTTTGTTCCCGGTGGTGGTTGGATTAAAGGGAAGGACTCGCAGGCACAAGAAGAAGAGCGACGCATTTACTATGTTGCTATGACCCGTGCCAAGGAGACTCTCTGTCTTTTTGAGAGGATGGATACACCAAATCCGCATTCAGTTACTCTTGATGGAGATTTCCTTTTGAAAAGAGATCCCCCTTTGGTTGTTGTGCCGAATGAACTGGTACTGCGACGTCGTTATGACATTCTGGGGATGGAGGATCTGTTCCTCGATTATGCGGGGCGCAGATGTCAGGAAGAACCTGTTCATAAGCATCTTTCCGAGCTTAAACCTGGCGATCTGCTTCATGCTGTGCCGAATGGAGACAATGTCGAGTTGCAAGACGAAAAAGGTGTTTGCGTTGCTCTCTTTTCCAAAATAGCTCGTACGGTATGGCACGGACGATTGGACAGCATCGAGAGGATAACTGTCCTTGCTATGGTACAACGTCGTGTAGACGATTCCGGTGAAGAATATCGGGATCGGTGTAAGTGCGAACAATGGGAAGTGCCGGTAGCTGAGGTTGTTTATTCGAGGTGAAATTTTCGTTGGAGAAAATTGGGTAGAGGGAACTCTTGATAACTATGGAAAATACGACTGTCGTTAGCGATGAACGTTCCCCAATCAGCCGGGAAAGACTGTATCAGGAGGTTTGGGCTGAACCCATAATCACTCTATCAAAAAAATACGGGGTTTCCGGGAGTTACCTTGCCAGGATATGCACCTTGCTCAATGTACCGCGACCTTCCCGGGGGTACTGGGCCAGGGTCGCTGCTTGGCGAAGGGTGCCACAGCGGCCTTCATTGCCTGATCCGAAGCCGGGAGCCGAAATCGAGTGGGCACGAAATGGTCAGGCTAGACGGGCCCCTTTAACGTTTGAAAAACAACCCCGAAAAAACAAGCCGCAACGGAAGCGTTGCGATCTACCTGCACTCCATCCACTCCTTGAAGGTTTTCTGGCGCGCCTGAACGAGGGTCGTGATTCCATTTTTAACCCTTTCATCAGACCGATAAAACGACTCCTTCCTGATATCATTGTATCGAAGAAAACGGCGAGTCGGGTCATCGACGTGGCAAACGAACTCTATTTGCTGCTTGAACAACATCACCATCCAGTAACATTCACTCCACATGGACAATATTTATTCCGACATTCCGTAGATGAACGTGAAAAGGCGAGGGGAAACAATCACAACTCATACCTTTGGAGTCCATCCAGGCCCACGGTTGTTTTTATTGGTTCCGTTGCCATCGGACTTACAATCTATGAGATGACGGAGTATGTGGAGGTTCGCAGCATCGAGGGAGAATATGTAAAGATCTCCGATCTTACGCCTCAGCAAATAAAAAAAGCTGCTAGATCGTATTCCTGGACGACAACACGTGACATGCCAAGTGGGAGGTTGTGCATACAGGCATATTCCCCATATTCAGAAACGAATTTGAGTCGGCAATGGAAGGAATCCAAGGTAGGTGAATTTCCGGGTAATTTTCGAGAGATAGTTAAAGAACTCGAAGTTGACGCAGCCACAATTGCCAAACAAGTTGAAGAGGTAGAGCGAAAGGCGGAAATCGAGAGAATAGAGCATGAAAAACAGCGCGAGATAGAGCGTCTTCAATGGGAGGCAGAAAAAGCCAAGCTGGCAACGGAAGAAGCTGTGCGGCGACGCATTAAGGCGAAAAAGGACAGTAGAGATGAGTTGTCGAGCATCATTAATGCCTGGACTGAAGCAAAACGAATTGAAGAATTCTTTGCTGATGCTGAATTGCGGGCGGCGGAGTTGAATGATGAGGAAAGAGAGTTGTTGCTTCAGCGTATAAAGCTGGCCCGCGAAATGGTTGGTGGAACAGATGCCCTGCAATGGTTTGGATCTTGGAAATCTCCGGACGAGCGATAAAGTGAGAAAATGATCTTACTAACTGACACAGATACTTATTGATTTATAGTAACCTATAGGTTACTATTTGAGCATGAGCTATAAGGTTGAAGAATATCTTCGCGAAGATGGTGTAAGCCCGTATGAAGAGTGGTTCATGGGATTGGACACCATGGCGGCGGCGAAGATAACGACAGTAAAGCTCAAACTGGAACAGGGTAACCTTTCCAATGTCAAATGGTTCCAGGGAATAGGCGAATACCGTCTTGATTGGGGACCTGGCTACCGGGTTTACATCGGGCAAGATGGCGATAGGCTCATCATACTCCTCGGCGGTGGAACCAAGAAGGGTCAGCAAAAGGATGTTGATCGGGCGGTAGCCATGTGGAAAGAATACATCGCAAGAAAATCGCAAAGGAAAAAGAAGTAGTTTTTCGAAGGGGTAGGGGGTAGTTATGGCTCTCACAAGAGATTTTAAAGAAACAGTAAAGAAGCGGGTTGATTGTGACCCGGATTTTGCCAAGGCATTGCTCCATGAGGCAATTGACCTCATGCTGGATGGCGACTCAGCAACAGCCAAACTGATCTTGCGCGACCTTATAAATGCAACGGTCGGTTTTGAGCGACTGGCTGAAGAAGTTCACAAACCGAGTAAAAGCCTCCACCGGATGCTTTCCGTATCAGGTAATCCTACGATGGAGAATCTTTCTACAATTTTTGCCACTATCAAAAAAGCTCTGCATGTCAGGATAGACACAACGGTAACAGCTGTATAGATTTTAGCGAAAAATAGGTTAGGATAAGATCTTTAGGGGTATTTTTAGGGGTATGTTCTGAAAAGTGAACAGTAATAATGATTTAAAATTATGTAGATACCGTATCAGTTGTATGGACGCCACCCCATTTGAAAGTCCGGCAATGTCCGGTTAAGTACGAAAAGCCCTTAGAAGTAAGGGCTTTTTTGTTGTCAAGTGTCCGGTAATGTGCAATATGGTTTTGCGAAATCCGGATTATTTGGGGGCAGATATCGAGTACGATGCCCCCAAATTAAAAGATGTGCCCCCAAAACAAGCATAAGCCCATGCCTAAAAGGATTCCACCGTTATCTGACACGAAAATCCGTAATGCAAAACCGCAATCAAAGGAAGTAAAACTCTTTGACTGAGGAGGACTTTTTCTTCTTGTAACACCATCAGGTGGTAAGTTGTGGCGTTTCAAGTACAGATTAGGTGGAAAAGAGAAGCAACTGGCGTTTGGAAGTTATCCTGAAATTCCCCTTGCTGATGCTAGGCAGAGACGGGATGATGCTCGGAAACTTCTGGTAAACGATGTTGACCCTGGTGAAATAAGGAAAGCTCGAAAAGCTGCAACAATTGCTGAGACGGAAAACAGCTTCGAGGTTGTGGTGAGAGAGTGGCACAACAAATTCTCTGCAACCTGGTCCCCGAGTCATGCTGAGACAACACTCAGGCGTCTCCAGTCTGTCGTCTTTCTAATTATCGGCCCTAGTCCAATAGGGGAGATCAAGCCTCTGGAAGTTTTGGCTATTCTCAGAAGGATTGAATCAAGGGGTTCTCTGGAGACTGCGCATCGTATAAAAACAATCTGCGGCCAGGTTTTCAGATCTGCGGTCGCCACAGGAAGGGCTGAGAGGGATTGTATCGATGATCTTAAAGGTGCTTTGCCACCATATAAGAAGGGACACCTTGCAGCGATTACTGACCCGAAAGAGGTTGCACCACTGTTGAGAGACATCGATGGTTATCAGGGCTCGTTTGTTGTGAAGTGTGCTCTTCAACTTGCACCGCTGGTCTTCGTTCGACCAGGGGAGTTACGTCAAGCAGAATGGACAGAGATCGACCTTGATGCAGCAGAATGGAACCTCCCCGCCGAAAGGATGAAGATGAAGGTTGCCCACTTGGTTCCTTTGTCAACTAAGGCCGTGGCTATCCTGAGGGAACTTGAACCCCTTACCGATAGAAGCCGCTACGTATTTCCCTGTCATCGTTCTTTTGTTAGGCCCATGAGGAATAATGCAATTAATGCGGCTCTTCGACGTTTGGGATTCGATAAGGATGAAATGACCGGGCACGGATTCAGAGCAATGGCCCGGACAATTCTTGATAAGGTTTTACAGGTGCGGCCCGACTTTATTGAGCATCAGCTTGCACATGCTGTCAAAGACCCAAACGGTCGTGCCTACAACCGGACGGCACATTTTGCCGAGCGTCGCAGGATGATGCAACAATGGGCCGATTACCTGGATAAGCTGAAGAGTGGGGCAAAAGTCATGCAGTTGGCAAAGCGTTCACCACTATAACGCCTTTCCCGCAGCGAGACAATTATAAATTGTTTCAGTGTGTTTCTGACTGTAACATGTTGAATTAACATCATATATTTCTCTTTTTGCCCTTGACATGATTGTCTGAATCAGTATTATGCAGTCCTACATAACTCATTCCGCCAAATTTGGTGGAATTGAGAAGTCAAGGCATGAGACTGGGCAGCCTGATTCGCAACCAGCTACTTTACTGGGGAGTAAGGGCTCTGTCTGTCCTGGGCCAGCACTGGGACAAGCATTGGTTCATCGCGGCAGCCCTCAAGGCGAAAAGAGCCCGGGAAAGAACCATGCTCCTCCTGTTCCCGGAGTACTGCAAAGTCGACCGGTACCTCCTGAACACCCTCCTCAACGAGGACGGCAGGAGGTATCTGGCCACGGGCCTCCTGCAATACCGCGCGAGGATGGCCTTTGGCGCGCATGTTGATACTCAAAGGATTCAAGACTTGCCCAAGGCTGCAGCCAAAATCAGAGGCAGAAAAATGAAGCTGACAGTGGGGAAGGTTTCGATTAGCTACGCAGATATCCTCGGCTTATGAGCTGATGAAATGCCGACATGGCGGGTTGCGCTGCCTGGAGGCGTCCCTGCACGTAATCACGGTGAGGGTGCATGCGCGGATATGAACTGAAACATCTCAATAAAATCACGAATAACTATATGAATATATAGTTATAGGCGCAAATTTTCGAGGCCCCCTGCAAGGCTGGAACCGTAACGTGGAAATCTATTGAACGGGAGGGTGACGGCATTACGACCAGAAAGGAGAGCAATGTCTTCAGGTGATTGTCGTTATTCCTCCCACCATTTCTTAGGCGGCTGAGAATCCTGTTTTTTCTTTTTCACAGACAGACTGAATCCCACCAGAATCAATTCAGAGCTGTCCATATTTGCTCCGTGGATATTTTTGAAACCATGCCGGTTATTCTGATCGACGCTGGTTATAAGGCTTACCTTCTTTATACAGGCTGAGGCGCGCGATAAATTCCTCGATGGTCTTCTGTTCTGCCTTGTCTTTTCGAAGCATATCCAGCGCTGCCTGCTGAGTTTCAACAGCCGACTTGAAATCGCCTTTCCTTGCCTGGGCAGCTGCCAGTGTGTCAAGGTTTTCGGCATTTTTGTCGATACTCACCGCCTTGAGCGCAAGACGCGCTGCCTCCCGGCCGTCAAGGATTTTCGGGTCAGGACAGGTCGCTAGTAACCAGGCCAGGGCGTTTGCTGCAGAGGTGTTTGTTGGAAAATATTCTGCAGCCAATGTTTCAGCCCTGCGCAAGTCTTTAAGCGCCGCTTTATACTGACCCATATCGGCAAGGAGTTGGCCGCGATCAAAGAGCACAGCAGTCGCATCAGAATTGGATTCCAGTGCCTTATCGAAATCAGCCAGTGCAGGTTTGCGTTGCCCCAGTGCCTGATGTGTCAGTCCGCGCTGGTGCAACGCCCAAACATGGCCGCCTGTTGCCTGAATAAACCGGTTATAGTCTGCACGCGCTTCGGCGTATCGGCGCAGTTCGAACAACGCATTGGCGCGATGAAAATAGATTTCGTTGCTTTGATATTCTGCATAAAAATCGCCATATTCAAGACACCGCGTGTACAGGCTCACTTTGGCCTGCGGATCAGCGGTTTCTTCTGCGGCCCTGCAGTCGTACGGCAAGGGAGGCAGCCTCTGCATTGCCCGCACAGTACCAGCAGACAGCAGCAATGCGCCAACAGCAACTACGGCAAGCAGACACACCACGTTCACCTTTTTCATTGATTCCCCCGGTTCAGAAAGTAGTAACCGGCTCAATCCCCGGCTTACTCAATTAAGACAACACAAGATTTGATAAGCAAAGCCATACGCCAAAAATCTTTTCTCAATAAAGGCTAGCCGACCATTTACTTAGACGGATCAGCATCAGGATTTCCCTCTTCCGAAGATGACAGCCCGACTTCCACCACTTTCAGCTCGAATCCTTTCGGGATGACGACGGAAACGCGTACTTCATTATTCACGTATTCATTGGCAAACGATTTGATGAATACCGTTGAGGAGTAGATCGTCTCTCTTACCGCGGTGTCCGGGGGACAGAACATCATTGTCTGGGTCAAATACCCGCCCAGGAAGTGCTTGTCGTGCCAGCCGTCGCCATCCCCTGAAACAAGCGCGTGAGCTAGGCCAATTCCACTCTGATTGCAATCCTTGAACACTTCCTTCGATAATCCTATCTTCACCCCTTTTACATTCTTTGCGGTGATAAACTTCGTGACATACTCTTCCTGGCCATCTTCCAGTTTGAGTCCTTCGGCAAAAACTGTCGAACCAAACAGTAAGACGACGGCAATCGCACCAAACAGATTCCTGATCATGATTCCCTCCTGAATTGATGTCCGGATTTCATTCATCTCCGGTTTTGAAAGACTTTACCACCTCTTCAAATACAGGAAGATACTGGTCATAAAACTCAGCGGGACTCTTGTAGGCCAGAACATAAAAGCCGTTACTCTTCGCCTTTACCACAATGAATCTCGCTTTGAACCAATATTTTGTAGAGAACAACGGCCCTCTCGGTACCTCCTGATACACTTCATAAGCGTACTCTTCTGCCTCTCTACCGCTAATACGTATCTTCTTTGGCGTTTCATATCGGGATTTTTCGCTGTTCTTTCTTTTTTGCGACAGTTCTTGATAATCCTTTGTAAAACTGCCATAGGTTTTGCCCTGCTTGTTCTTTGCGGTGTAAAATCCCACATAAATAACAGGATCAGGAACGAAATACTTTTCGCCGTCCTCAGGTTTTTCCTTGTCCGACATTGTTAGTTTGATCTCAAAAATACCGGCCTTTTCATCCCCTGTTTTATCCCTCTCCAAGTTCCACTTTGTCGGGATCAGACAGGTAAAATAACCGTGGTCCAACACAAATGTTTCATACGGCTCAGGCCGTATTTCCTTCATTGCGGGAAGGTTGAAGGTGAAGTTTTTTTCGATCATGGACCATAAAGACTCATCCCACATCCGGTCGCCGGATGATGAATAGACATGGTTTGTCACGGAATAGGTGAAATTGCCCTTTATCCCCAGATCTTTTTCCAGGTCGAACAGGATCAATGTGCCTCCGTCGACAATGGCTTTGCATTCATCAGCTTTTATCCTTTTTATACTGAGAGCATAATGCGGTGATTTCGGACTTAAACCTTCCTCCTTTTTTACATCCACCTTGAAAGAACCCTTTGTTGTACATCCAGTGCTTCCAACACTGATAACAAACTTGTTTCGGCCCAGGAGCAGTTCTTCCAGGACCGCTTCTCCAGTCTGCCGCGGGCCGTGAGAATAATCTGCAAAAGCTTCCTGGGCTAAAACCGCTATGCACAATATGAAAACCGGAAAGAATATTTTTCTCATCGTATCAGCTCCTCAAAAATGATCTCTTTAATATGTCCATCCGTTGTTTTTAAAGCTGCCTGGGGGTGTTCGCCTCATCGCCCTTTCCTCTCTATTCTTCTCGCCTTAAGTATAGCCAACGAAACCGCAATGACTGCGACAACCAGAACGGCTAACAGTATACGCACTCTCCATATCTCATCTGTCAATGACGGTATCATAAGAACAATGACAATGATGAATATGACAAAGAGTCCGAGCGTTGACAGAGTTGTCAGTCGCTTTTTTTGCTTACCCACATTCTCGCCGCTTCGGGGCATGGCCCATATCTTCTGCAAACCGGCTACAGGCCCGATGACGGGTAAGGAAAGGACAAAGACCATGCCGTAGAATGCACGTTGGAGGAGCGGCCGATATCCTTTCATTCTTAAGCGCGCGTAGTAGCCGATGGAGAGGGACAGCGCTGAAAAGAAATAAAGAAAGGGGAAGTCATCATAGATAAAAAGACCGTACACATGCGAAACCATCCCAACAGCAAATGCACAACGCGCGATGCGGCCCATTCTGTTTTCATGTACCGCGGCCTGCAGTCGGGCTATCTCCATGGGTACTCCCTCCGATATCGACCTGAGTCATGATTCGCATTTTCTTCTTTTTCTACACCGATAATCCCACCGAACACTCAACGTCTTTTTAGTCAAAAATGACCTGCTTGTTCAACTCTCCGGGCGACCGCCAATCTATTCCAGATTTCTGTTGAGCAGCCGTTTATTTGGTATCCCATATGTGAATATAGACCTGATACTGCCGTTCACGATTTCTCGAAGGTAAGAATCTGCCTGCTGATGTGGTGCCCGGTTCTTTTTCCTCTTTCCTCAATTCGGCTCGACTATCCTTCCCATGAACAGGATGGCGGCAGTTCGGTTGTCTTTGATAATGAAGAGAAATGGATGGTCCGCGCGAAACTCCGAGGAAAAGTCCATTGCCTTGCCCGCCATCTCCACAGCCGTTGCCGCAGCCGCTTCAGTACCTTCTTCGTTTACTTCCACGAAGGCCCTGTGCTTTATCTGCGATATCCAGAGATCACCCTTAGCCCAACCCATGCCTATAAAATCAGCTATTCCCAAGGCAAAAGCATCCTTCATCCCCAATTGCACAAAAGGCGTGACCAAATAGTAATTGGTCTCGAACTTAAATTTCGGCAGAAAAAGATCGACCTTCCGAACCCGTTGTTTGTCCAGTTCTGTCAGCCATGTTTTCAGGCTTTCAGAGTTTAACTGTTTTTCCAGCACAGTCAGACCGTCTTTGACATCGGGAAGCAGGATGACCATCGAAAGGTAATCCCCCTTATAATCGTTATAATTTTCATGACTTTTTTTTTCACGCCGAACTCCTTTGGTCTAATTTGCTGTCGCAGATTTTTTTGTGCGTTCAGCAAGTGAGACAGTCGGTCGTGCTGAATTGTTCCCACGAAAAAAAATTATATTTCAGGGCTCACCCACACGGTCGAACCTGAACCGCAATATAATCCGAATATCATTAGATTTCTAGTATGTATTTCCGCTGCCCTGATGACACAATAGGATGGCTTTGCGTGGTACAAAGAGGTACAAGGAATGGTAACTTCAGGAAGCGTACGTCGGATGAGTTTGGGAAGAGTGGAGAAGGTGGTCTTCAAGGTATTGAACATTCACTTTGATACCAGCACTCCGTACGTGAAGCTGATGCAGACGATGCTGGCGGTCGTTGTTGAGTTTGAACGAGAGATGATGTTTGAGCGCCAGGCAGAAGGGAGTCGGCTCGCGAAGGCGCCCGGGAAGTTTAAGGGGCGAAAGCCGACTGCCCGGGAAACGAGCGGAGAGGTGTTGCGGTTGCTGGCTGATGGGTTGACGAAAGAGGCTGTTGCGGAAAAGGCGGGAATTGGGGGTAGCGTCGGTGTATCGGATTGCCAAGTCGGCCAAAGAATCGTCGAGAAATTCGAAAGGCTGAAAAATCGGCTTTTTCATTTTTTCGTAAAGAGGGAACTTTTTTGCAACTCTCTTTGTCTTATAGAGTAAATGAAGGTACTATTTTGTTGATGCAGGAGGGCGTTATGAAATTCAAAAGAAGCTTGCTTGTCGTAATTCCCCTGTTCATGTGTTTATCCTCAGTCTCCGTTGTAGCAGCCCAGCAGGTAGAGGCCCCTGCGCCGAACAATCCCACAGAACCCAGGCCTTTCAATAATCCGCTAGATCTCCCAGGTAAACCGCCGGCAGATCAGGTGCCTCCCGTTATTCCCAACAATCAGTTCGTTGATCAACCGGATGGTACCCTTTCTCCGTTGGTTATCGGGCCTTGTGGGCAGAGCCAAGTTCATAATCCTGAATATTCATGTAGATAGGTCAATATTGTCTGGTCGGCAGTCAATTGATTTCGATGTGAAATATAAATACGACAGGAGGAATTAACAGTGCGAAAAATTACGGTTGTAGTAGCAATGATTCTGGGAATTGGGCTCATTTGTCCTTCTATCAACCTGCTTGCCGCAGAGCCAATCATCGATCCGGGTGCGGAGGATTACTGGAACATGATGGCTCAGAAAGCGGAAAAGGAGGCGAAAGAAGAGGCGGAAAAGGAAAAGAAGGAAAAAAAGACTCATCTCAAGATTCCACCACTTCCACCGCTGATCGGGTCAAAAACAGCCCCAGTTATTCGGTCCCGAATATAGACAAAAAGGGGTCATATGCCCAAGGGAAGTAACTCCTTTCGGCTATAGAGGGAAACCTTCATTTACAAGATTAAATATTGCTTGAATAACTTGAGTTATAGTTTAATATCAGGACAATAGAGATCGGCGTACCATAAAAAGGAGGCAAGTTATGAGTGCTGAATCCAAGAATTGGGAAACACCGCAGTTGATCGTCATTACACGCAGCCAACCCAGGGAAAACGTGTTGGATGCATGTAAATCGGGTTACGCTGCGGGGGCAAATGAAACTGATGGTAACTGCTATCATGGCGGGTTTCAATGTGATACCTGCAGCTCACGACCAAGTTCTTAAGAAAAGCCTTTTATTCGCTTGCTCATTTCCTGGATAATGTCATCAGGATTTTGTTCCAGCCCTGATGTTGCG
>Ga0351928_1125_pt1 | contig 11261 bp, 11 predicted proteins | sample BONcelHT113001E8_FD_206858 | JGI IMG/M metagenome (GOLD analysis project Ga0351928, IMG submission 206858) | Enriched cells from coal bed in the Powder River Basin, Montana, United States - BONCAT cells T11 rep2 HSBNCT.T11.300.1.E8 ... | reverse complement strand
GACCCTTGCTTGTTGTGCCCTGGTATGGTCTATCTCTTCTCTGGTCCCTGTCCCTTGACCCCCGCATCCTTTGTCTGGTCCTTGAGTATTGTTGTTACTGTCGATACGAGGCCAGCCAGGTCGGCGAGGTTTGTCGGGAGGATCAGAGTGTTGTTCGTTCTTGCCAGTTTCCCGAACTCGTTTATATATTGCTCGGCTATGCGCAGGTTCACGGCGTTAATGCCGCCCTGCTCGTTTATGGCAAGGGCGATCTCGCGAAGGCCGTTGGCGGTCGCCGTGGCAACGCGTACGATCTCAGACGCGCGGCCTTCCGCCTCATTGATCCGTTTTTGCTTCTCACCTTCGGAGGTGGCGATCATTTCCTGTTTGACACCTTCGGCGCGGTTGATCTTCGCCTGCTTGTCGCCTTCCGACTCTGCGATGACGGCCCTTTTTTCCCTCTCGGCCCGCATCTGTTTTTCCATGGCGTCCTTGATGCTCTGCGGGGGTACGATGTTCTTTATCTCGTACCGCGTCACCTTCACACCCCAGGGTTCTGATGCCTTGTCGACGGCCTCCACGATGGTGGTGTTGATCGTCTCCCGTTCCTCGAAGGTCCTGTCCAGTTCAAGTTTTCCGATAACGCTCCTCATGGTTGTCTGGGCGAGCTGCATGGCGGCAAACTGGTAGTTGTTGATTCCGTAGGATGCCTTCTGGGCGTCGACCACCTGGAGGTACAGAATGCCGTCCACCTCTACGGAGATGTTATCCCGGGTGATGCATGTCTGGGAAGCGACGTCGATGGCCTGTTCCTTCAACGTGTGTCTGTACGCGACCCTGTCGATAAAGGGTATGAGAACGTGCAGGCCGGCGTCCAGCGTCGCGTTGTATTTGCCGAGACGCTCGATGATGAAAGCGACCTTCTGCGGAACGATGCGAATGGTCTTGGAAAAGGCGACGACGATGACCACAATGAGGCCAAGAATGATAATGGTAAAAAAGTTCATCAGGTATTCCCTCCCTTTACAGGATGTCTCTTGACCTTCAGCGTCAGGCCATGTTTGCCGGTGACTTCCACGAGGGTTCCTTCCTCTATGAGTTCACCTCCGCTCGTTTCGGCGCTCCAACTCGTTCCGTGAAGCTCCACCTTACCGCCCATGACGGGGTCGATCTGCCTTGTCACCACGGCCCTTTGTCCCGTAAAGTCCGACAGATCGTCATCCGACGGCCGGCCATATTTCTTGTAGCCGACGAAGACGCCCCTCACCCATTTTCTCAATGATGCAAGAAGCAGGACCGAGGCTACGAGGAAGAGGATGAGCTGAACATTGAGGGATATGTCGGCGAAGAGACAGATGAGCGCCACGATCCAGGCGCCGACACCGAAGAAGAAGACGATGAAGCCGGGAAGGACGAATTCCAGCAGCATCAGCACGAGGCCAATAAGAAACCATATAACCTCGGGTTTCAACCAGTCTTTGAATACTTCCACACCGTCACCCCGCTTGCCTGAGCCTTATTATCAGGATTTTAGCAGATTGAGTTCCTTATTAAAACAACAATCGTTTTGCAGTCGGTATCGTCTACATCCGGAACAGCCAGGTGCACGGGGCCGGTGTCCTCCGGCGGCACTTGAGTATTTTACGTTATCTGGTGTATCTTGACAGAGACGGACAGTCATTTTATATTAAACCTATCATAATGATAGGAAAACAGGTCTGCCCGAAAGGCACAACCTGGGTTTTTGACGAACGGCACTGAAAATGGGAGAAATGCACGTGAATCCGACTGCGATGAAGCCCGATACCATGTTGAAAAAGTCACCCTTTCTGGTAGTGAGGCAACTGGACAAGAACGAGGTCAGGGTCTACAGCAAGCTGAATGGCAACTTGACGTCATACGGGCCCGAGCTGATCGATGTCCTCGGGTTCTTCGACAAGCCTGTGTCACTGCAGGCTGCCGTGACGGGAGTATCGGGAATGTGCCGTTGCGAACCCACGGTCCTGGTAAATGAACTTTATGAGAAACGTTTTCTGGTAGAGGGACACAGGAACGAGCGGGACATGTTCGCCGAGTACGTCGCCATGGCAAGGCACAGGAACGAGATCGCCAGGATATCCAAGGTGACCTTTCTCGTTTCCGCCAGGTGCAACCTGGCCTGCACGGGCTGCTATCACAGTTTCTACGATTTCAAGAGCAGCCACATGACGAGTGAGTTTGCCGAAAGGGTCCTTTCGGGTATCTTCCCTTATCTGAAAGAGAGGGGCATTCCGGCGCTGCTCATATCCTTTCTTGGCTACGAACCTCTCCTGAATTTCGAAACCATAAGCCGGGTCTATGACAGGGCTGTTGCCATGTCAGAAGAGTACGGGATAGACAGCACATTCAAGATATTCACGAACGCCTTCAGCCTCAATGAAAAGGAGTACGACTGGATCGTGAGGAACAGACCGCGGCTGAGTTTCAAGGTGAGCCTCGACGGGGTCAGGGAGGACAACGACCAGCGAAGGCTGGACCGTGCCGGGAAAGGGACGTTTGACAGGGTTGTCGGCAACCTGAGAAGGATAATCGCTACCGGCGTGGAATGCGATGTTCTGACGACCCTCAGCAAGATCAACTTCTCCAATATCGAGCGATTCGTCGATGAAATGGCCGCCATCGGCATCAGAAACATCACCGCGAACATATTCTGCGGTCAATCGCCGGAGGAGAGAAAGCTGGAGCTGTCGGAAGAGGAGAGGTTTGAGGCCATCAAAAGGATGGACCTTGCCACGGAGAAACAGAACATCGAGTTCGACGGGGAGTGGAAGTTCGCCGTCGTGCAGATGATTACGGGGGCCCACTTCACCTGTCCCGCCGGGATGAGGCAGATGGTCTTCTGCGCCGACGGCGCCATCCATCCCTGCCAGCGTTTTGCGGGAACGGAGCTGACCTTCGGGACCTTCGGGGACGATTTCTGGGAGAAGCTCGGTGAAGGCCAGTGCGAGAGCTACGAGCGCTGGACCGCCGATCTCTATGACAGCGTGATGGAGAGAATGAAGGAAGAACACGCTGACCTGACCGGATGGAGTTGCCCCTTTGTCCCTTTCATACGGGGTGAATGTCTCGGCAAGCATGTCGAGAAGGAATTCAACGAACGCCTCATCGAGTACTATGTCACGCGCCCCATGGACCGGATAATCGCTAAAACTCGCATACATTGCTGATGCAGCTGCCTTCAACACTTGTGGTCGGTCCCCGCCCGATCACCCGGTATTCTTCTTCCGGGAAGGATTGCGACATATTTTGTTGACACGGTCTGACAAGTATTTTATACTAATCCTATCGTTTCGGTAGGGATTGAGGATTCACATCCGGAGCGTTCAACAAGGAGGACAATCATGGCGACGATATTCGAGGACAACTCATTTTCAATCGGGAGGACCCCGCTCGTCAGACTCAACAAGGTGACAGCGGGTGCGAAGGCGACGGTGCTCGCGAAGGTTGAGGGGCGCAACCCCTCCTATTCAGTGAAGTGCCGGATCGGTGCCTCGATGATATGGGATGCGGAAAAGACGGGCAGGCTGAGGCCGGGCATGGAGATCATCGAGCCCACGTCCGGCAACACCGGCATCGCCCTTGCCTTCGTCGCCGCCGCCAGGGGTTATAAGCTGACCCTGACGATGCCGGAGACGATGTCCATAGAGAGGCGAAAAGTTCTCAAGGCCCTCGGGGCTAACATAATTCTTACCGAGGGGGCGAAGGGTATGAAAGGCGCCGTCGCAAAGGCTGAGGAAATGGCACGGAACGACGCGTCACGGTATTTCCTTCCCCAGCAGTTCGAGAATCCTGCGAATCCAGCCGTACATGAGGCCACGACAGCTGTGGAGATTTGGAACGACACCGACGGAAAGATGGACATCCTTGTCAGTGGTGTCGGCACAGGCGGTACGATCACGGGGATAAGCAGGTATTTCAAACTCACGAAAGGCAGGAAGATCGTTTCCGTGGCCGTGGAGCCCATCCATTCCCCTGTCCTCACCCAGGCAAGGGCGGGTGAAGATCTGAAGCCCGGCCCGCACAAGATCCAGGGAATAGGGGCCGGATTCGTTCCGAAGGTCCTCGATCTATCCCTCGTCGACAGGATAGAGACAGTGAGCAACGATGAGGCGGTCGAGATGGCGAGGCGCCTCGCCCGGGAAGAGGGGATCTTAAGCGGTATATCCTGCGGAGCGGCGGCACATGTTGCGATAAAGCTAGCAGGACAGCCTGAAAACGCAGGGAAGACAATAGTTGTCATCCTGCCCGATGCGGGCGAACGGTACCTTTCGACAGTGCTTTTCGAGGGGCTGCTGGGCGGGGTCGAGTCCGCCGGTGCCTCCGACATACCGATCTAAAGGGAGTTGTGGATCGGCATGGAGCCCTTTGACGCGGTTATCGATTACCTCAGGGAAGGCAGAAGCGGCACCCTAGCCACCATAATATCCCGGGTTGGCGCGGCGCCTCGGGAGTCGGGCGCCAAGGTTTTCGTGGGAGAGGACGGCAAAGTACACGGGACGATCGGCGGCGGTTGCGTCGAGGCGGAAGTGTGGCAACATGCCAGAAGTGTCCTCAGACACTCAGAGCCCAAGAGGCTCCGTTATGCGATGAGCGGAACGACCGTCGAGGATGAGGGAATGATCTGCGGGGGTACCGTGGACCTCTTCCTTGAGCCCATCACCGCGAAGCACAGGGAAGTATACGAAAAGATCTACGCCTGTCTCTCGGGTAACGGACGGGCGGTCGTGGTGACACGGATCGATGGCGGCCCCTTTCGGAAGTCCCTGGTGCCGGAGAGCGGAGAAAGACTGGGGGACATGGCCCTGCCCGACCGCCTGACGGAGTTCGACAGGATATTCCAGGCGGGGTCGCCGCGTGTGGAGGACGGTCTTCTGATCGAAGCGGTGGTACCGCCTCCCCGCCTCTACATCTACGGAGGCGGGCACATATCGCAGCACATATCGAGGATGGCGAAGGCTGTCGACTTCCATGTTACCATCATTGACGACAGGGAGATCTTTGCGAACCGGGAGAGATTTCCCGAGGCGGACGAGGTGATCGCTGATGAGTTCCGGGATGTATTCGAGACGAGCCGGCCGCCGCACAACGGGTATGCGGTGATCGTGACCCGGGGGCATAAGCACGATGCCGTGGTCCTGGAAGAGGTCTTGAAGAGACCGCCGCGGTATACCGGCATGATCGGAAGCAGAAGAAAGGTGAAGATCCTCTTCGACGATCTGCGCCGAAAAGGATTTACGGAAGACCTGTTGGGGAGCGTCCACGCGCCCATCGGCATCGATATCGGGGCGGAGACGCCCCAGGAGATCGCCGTGAGCATTGTGGCGGAACTGATCAAGGCAAGGAGCGCAGCCCGATGAAAGAGATCATTGAGACGAAGAATGCTCCCTGGCCCATCGGGCCTTACTCGCAGGCGGTGAAGGCCACGGCCGGGGCAATGCTTTTCTGTTCCGGCCAGATCCCCGTCGATCCGGCAACGGGCCTGATCGTCGAGGGAGACGCAGGCGTGCAGGCGCGGCGGGTCATGGAGAACCTGAAGGCCGTCATTGAGGCCGCCGGTTTTGACATGGAGGATGTCGTGAGGACAACGGTCTATCTTACCGACATGGGGAGCTTCGCTGCAGTGAACGAGGTCTATGGATCATTATTCCATGGTGATTTCCCGGCACGTTCCACCGTGGAGGTGAGCGCTCTGCCGAGGGGCGCGCTTGTGGAGATCGAAGCGGTCGCATGCAGATAAGTGAGACGGTCAGGCGCAAATACCAAGACCTGAGAGGTTCGATCGCTTCCATGGGGAGAGTCGCCGTCACCTTTTCCGGGGGAGTGGACAGCACCTTGCTGCTCAAGGTTTGCATCGATGCCCTGGGAAGGGAGAACGTCCTGGCCCTGACGGGCGTATCACCGACGTATCCCCGTGCCGAGAGGATGGAAGCTGAGGCCATGGCGGCCGACATGGGAGCCCGCATCGTCATGTTCGACTCCACCGAAATGGAGGATAAGGACTTCGTCGCCAACGGACGCGACCGGTGCTACCATTGCAAGACCCGTCTTTTCAGGACCGTTCGCGATATCGCCCGGGGAGAGGGGTATTCTCTCATCCTGGAAGGCTCGAACGCCGACGACCTCAACGACTTCCGGCCAGGCAGAAAGGCCTGTCTGGAACAGGATATCAGGAGCCCCCTTCTCGGAGCCGGTCTGACCAAGGAAGAGATCAGGGAGCTCTCCCGCGAGTTGGGACTCACGACCCACGACAAACCCGCGCAGGCATGCCTCTCGTCGAGGATCCCTTACGGGACCGCCATAACCGTCAGGCGGCTCGAAGAGGTAGAGCAGGCGGAAGCGTTCATAAAGAGCCTCGGCATATCGCAGGTTCGGGTAAGGCATCATGGCAGCACCGCCCGCATCGAGGTTGGGGAAAGTGACCTTCCGTTCATCCTCGAAGAGAGGAACCGGATAGCGGAGGAGTTGAACCGCATCGGGTTCGCATATGTTGCGCTGGACCTTCGCGGTTATCGGACGGGCAGCATGAACGAGCCCGGCCCCGACGGATGATGGGGACGTCACCGGATAGCAGGACAGTCGCCGTGGGCATGAGCGGAGGAATCGATTCCACCGTCGCCGCCTTGCTACTCAAGGAGAAGGGATACAGGGTGGTGGGCCTCACCATGAAGATCTGGGACGGTTCCATCGCTTGCGACGCGGAGCGGAGCGGCTGCTACGGTCCCGGCGAAGCCGCCGACATAGCGGACGCGCGGAAGGCGGCGGACCGACTCGGTATCGAGCATCACGTCGTGGACCTCTGCCGCGAGTACAGCCGCACGGTCCTTACCTACTTCAGCGACGAATACACGGGAGGGAGGACGCCAAACCCCTGTGTCGTATGCAATTCAAAGATCAAATTCGGCTCTCTCATCGAAAAGGCCCGGTCCATCGGCATTGTCTTCGATCTTTTCTCCACCGGTCATTACGCGCGTGTATCATACGATGGACACATGGCGAGATACCTTCTCATGCGGGGTGTTGACGGATCGAAAGACCAGTCATATTTCCTTCACCGGCTTTCCCAGGATCAACTCGGAAGGATCATCCTGCCGCTGGGCGGTTACCGCAAGGAGGAGGTAAAAGCGATGGCCCGCGCGGCGGGTTTCGCGGAATACGTTGACAAGAGGGAGAGTCAGGATTTCCTCGAATGGGACGATTATGGAGCGCTGCTCAAGGAGCCGGTCAGGCCGGGGAACATCGTCGATACCACGGGTAGTGTCATAGGCAGGCACCGGGGCATAGCGTTCTATACGGTGGGGCAGCGCAGGACTCTCGGCCTCGCCGGGATGAAGGAGCCTTTCTATGTCCTCAGGGTCGATGCCGAAAGGAACGAGATCGTGGCAGGTCCCAGGAAACACCTCATGAGTGATCGTCTGTTGGCAACGGACGTGAACTGGATCATCCCCTTTGAAGAGCGGCCCGGACCGGAGGTCGCGGCAAAGATCCGCTCAACTGCCGCACCGGCACGGTGCGACGTGTTCCCCGGACCGGGCCCCGTTGCGGAAGTCGTATTCGCCGATCCGCAGGAATCCATCCCCCCCGGCCAGTCGGTAGTTTTTTACGCCGGCGATGTCGTTATTGGTGGAGGCGTGATAGAAAGATAAGAAGCACATGTTGCGGATCGTGGGGATAATGATCTTTCCCGCAGCCCGTCATCCATAAGTTAGAACCTGCACTTTATTTGTTCTTCATCACCAATTCGGGTTTCTTCAGGAAGACCGACGTGTCGGGAGGGACGGATTCGGTGAGCCATACGTTGCCGCCGATCGTTGAACGTGCGCCGATCAACGTCTTTCCTCCAAGGATGGTCGTGTTTGCATAAATGATCACATCGTTCTCGATCGTCGGGTGACGTTTCTTGTCTCTGAGGGCGGGGCATTCGTCCTTGCTGAGTGAAAGCGCACCGAGGGTGACACCCTGGTAGAGACGGACCCTGTCGCCGATAACCGTTGTCTCCCCTATGACCACACCTGTGCCGTGGTCTATGAAGAAACTCTCTCCGATAACCACTCCCGGATGGATATCGATACCGGTCCGGCTATGGGCGTATTCGGTCATGATGCGGGGAATGAGGGGAACGTCGTTGACGTGCAGCCAGTGGGCCACGCGGTAGACAGCTACAGCGAAGAGGCCCGGGTAGCAGAAGATGATCTCGTCGAAATGGCGCGACGCGGGATCACCTTCGAAGGCAGCGCGCACGTCTTTCGAGAGTGTCTCCTGAAGCACGGGGATCTCTTCGATGAACTTGAGTGCCGTCTCCTGGCTGCGCTCCTCGCAACGGACGCAGGGGCGGTTGAAACGGATGCAGTCATGGCGTATGGCATGCTGGATCTGGGTCGAGAGCATTTCGAAGAGCTCCGTTATCTCCTGGCCGAGGTAGTACTGTGCGTTGACGTCGTCGAGACGTTTGTCGGAGAAGAACCCTGGAAAAAGAATGGGGACGGTCTTGTATATGATGTCGATTATCCCCTGGCGTGATGGTATCGGCTCGGGTCCGACGTGGTGGAACCGCCCGTTCCTGTCATACTGGGAAACGACCTCCGCGATGAGGGAGGGAAGGCGTGACCTGAGATCATGGGCAACGGATATTTCTTCCCTGCAACGGTCTTTCGACCGTTCTTCTTCATCCATTTCTTCCTCCTTATGCGGTGGCGCAGGCGCCCTGCGATGTTGCCCAGTATGGGGAAATCACCCGGAGCTTTTCTATGATCGGAGGCAGTTCCCTTATCACAACATCGATGTCCTCATCAATGTTGTAGACGCTCAGGCTGAACCGGACGGACCCATGGGCCATCGTGTAGGGAACGCCCATGGCTCTCAGGACGTGCGACGGCTGCAATGAACCGGATGTGCAGGCGGAGCCCGATGATGCGCAAATGCCGTACTGGTCCATAAGAAGGAGAATGCTCTCGCCCTCGACGAACTCGAAGCTGATGTTCGTCGTGTTGGGAAGCCGCTCTTCGCGGGTGCCGTTGACGCGGCTCTGCGGGATTGCCCTGAGGAGTTCCGTCTCCAGCCTGTCGCGCAGGGTCCTCACGTGGGTATTCTCTTTTTCCATGTTCTCGGCCGCCAGTTCGCATGCCTTTCCAAGGGCTATGATGCCGGGCACGTTCTCCGTGCCCCCGCGGCGCCCCTTTTCCTGATGGCCGCCGATGAGGAAGGGTGAAAAACGCGTTCCCTTCCGGACGTAAAGCACGCCGACTCCCTTGGGCCCGTGCAGCTTGTGCCCTGAAAGTGAGAGCATCTCGACGGTGTTTGACTTCATGTTGATGGGTATCTTGCCGACTGCCTGAACCGCGTCGGTGTGGAAGCGGATTCCCCGATCGTGTGCAAGACGGGCTGCCTTTTCCACCGGAAAGATGACGCCTGTTTCGTTGTTGGCCCACATAATGCTCACGATCGCGGTATCGGACGTCAGGCTGGCCTCGTATTCATCCATGTCAAGCCTGCCCTCCGTATCCACAGCCAGCATGGTCACGCGGTATCCCTTTTGAGCGAGGTGCTCGCAGAGCACCTTGACCGCCGGGTGTTCGACCCTGCTCGTGATGATGTGGTTCTTTCCGGGATTGTTGGCGAGAGCCGACATGATCGCCGTGTTGTCGCTTTCCGTGCCGCAGCTCGTGAAGATGATCTCCTCCGGGTCGGCGCCGATGAGAGACGCTATCCTTTGGCGGGCCTCGGTGAGCTTGCGCGCCACCTGTCCGCCGAAGGAGTGCATGCTCGATGGGTTTCCGTAATAGTCGTGGAAGAAGGGGAGCATCTCGTCGAGGACTTCCTGCGCCACCATGGTCGTTGCATTGTTGTCGAGATAGACCGTCCTCATGACGCCACCTCTTCTACGACAAGGTCGGGGGACACAAACTCCTTAAGCTTCCATTCCACGAATCCCTTCATGGTGGCCTGGGACGCCTGGCAGGTAGCACAGGCGCCGCGCATCGCCACGAGCACCCGGTTGCCGACCACGTCGACAAGCTCGATGTCTCCGCCGTCGTGCTTGAGCGAAGGCCGTATCTCGCGCTCGATGGTTTCTTCGATCATGCGGATCTTCTGGATGTTGGAGAGCTTCGGCCTCTCGGCGGGCCCCTCCTCGGGTCTCTTCGTGGCGTAAACACGGTCGATAACGGCCTGGATCTTTTCATGACAGTTGCCGCAGCCGCCGCCCGCTTTGGTGTAGTTCGTCACCTCTTCAACCGTGGTCAGGTGGTTCTGCCTGACGGCCCGCTCGATCTCACCGTCGGTGACGCCGAAGCAGACGCAGACGATCTCCTCCTCCGGCTTCTTGTGTGAGACGCCCCGGTAGTTCTCGATGGCTTTCTCAAGGGCCTCCTGGCCGAGCACGGAACAGTGCATTTTCTCCGGAGGGAGCCCGCCGAGGTAGTCGGCGATGTCCTGGTTCGTTATCTTCGTTGCCTCTTCAACGGTCTTTCCCTTGAGCATTTCCGTCAACGCCGAGGCGGACGCTATGGCGCTGGCGCATCCGAAAGTCTTGAACTTTGCGTCGGCGATGTGCTTATTCTCATCGAGCTTGAAGGTCAGCTTGAGGGCGTCGCCGCAGGCAATGGAGCCCACCTCGGCGACACCATCGGGGTTTTCGATCTCTCCGGCATTCTTCGGGTTGAGAAAGTGTTCTCTCACCTTATCCGTGTATTCCCACATGGCGTGCTCCTTTCTGCGATATATTATAACGGCGTTGTAGCACAGGCCTTCCGGGCCTGGCGCTTATCGACTGTCTTAATTTTACCTCTTTTGTTATCCATTTTGAAAGAGTGGCCTGGTCCCTTCCCCGCTTGCCTGCCCATGGCGCTTAGCCTGGCAAGGACACAACCGGCGCACTGGTCGGCCGTTTCGTCCACACAGGGCTTACCGGGATAGAGCAGATAGTCCTTCCTGTGCGTTACAGGGGTGTCGTTGGGCATAAAGACGTTGGCCCCCCGTTCCAGGGCAAGATTCCTGCCCACGCCGGGAAAGACGGCATCAAAGGCCGTTGTGGCCGGAATGTGCGCGTCGGGGTTTACGATGCGAAGTACGGCCAGGGCCTTGAAGAAGATCTCTTCGTCACCCTCGTATGCGTTTTGTCGGTGTGCGAGTGGCGTGTCCGGGTGGGGTATGTAGGGCCCGATCCCGATCATGTCAAGGTCAAGCTCCCTGCACAGGAGGATATTGTCAGCCAGTATTTCAGGCGTTTCTCCGGGCAGGCCGATCAT
>Ga0351928_1123_pt1 | contig 11405 bp, 10 predicted proteins | sample BONcelHT113001E8_FD_206858 | JGI IMG/M metagenome (GOLD analysis project Ga0351928, IMG submission 206858) | Enriched cells from coal bed in the Powder River Basin, Montana, United States - BONCAT cells T11 rep2 HSBNCT.T11.300.1.E8 ... | reverse complement strand
TCGATCATCTGACTGTACCGCTTCCTGATTATAGGGCAGTAATCCGGCCGCTTTCCATAAGCTGTGTTACCGATTCTGTCTGTTGTCACCAACTTGAAAACGAGGCTGTTCCGGATACGTCCGGAACAGCCTCGATCAATCCGCATGTTGCGGTTATAACGAACAGTTGATATGGCCTAACCCTCAGATAAAATCCCCGAAGGTCAGGATTAATGGATAGTCGGTGATGGGCAGGTTTTTGAGCAGGATGCATCCGTCCTTCTGCGGCTCGAGGATACTCTCCGGCAGCCGATAGACGGTGCCGCTGAGTGAATCGACCAGCCTGATGTCATCACTCAAGGTTGCCGTCTGCAAGGTGATCGTCGATTCGAATGTGCTGGTCATCAGATTGGTCGAATTCCAGTAGGCAAAGGCACAAGCGCCGTTGGGTTTTCGGAAACCGGCGCTGATGATCGAGGCGTCGTCGCAATCCTGGGCAAAGATCCGCTTGGACTCGCGCGGCAGGCGAATCACGGGCAGGTCGACGACGTCGACGGTTTCGGCAAAAATCGAACAGATGGTCTGCAGCGCATAATATGACGGCTTGGGCGTGTACTCGCCGGTGGAAAATCCGTTCTCATCGAAGTCGGCGCCGAGGACGCCGAAATAACCATAGTCCAGATAAGATGATTTCTCACCGACCAGACCGTTCAGCGCTTCGATCATGTCGACGGTTGTGAAATACGAGGTGAAGGTAACCTCGCTGATCAGGTCGGCGATCGTGTGCCGCGCCAGTTGCTTGGCTTGTTTCAGCGGCGTCCAGGATCCGCCTTTGAGCGCGCCTGCGCCGTCACTGCGCGACTGGGATCCGGATTCGCCCTGGATGATCTCGATGCTTGGGTTATAATGGCGACACAGGGCACGCAGGACCGTTACACGTTCGAACACCTTGTGCTCGGCTGCCGTATACTCATGAAAGGAGATGGCGTCGACGGCCTGGGCCATGCCGACCCGGAGCGCCGTATTCAGGTAGCTGATCTCACGCAGACAAATAACGCCGCCGATAACTTTTGCTTCCGGATAGGCGCTTCGTACCGCCCGGGCCGTGTCAACCACAAACTGACCGTATTCCTCGGCGTTGGCGCCGTGCTTCCAACACCATTTGCCATCTGGTTCATTCCAGACCTCGTACCAGGTGATCCGATCCCGGAAATGGCTGACAGTTGCCTTGACATAATCGGCCCAGGCCGTCTTTTCCTCATCAGTAAAGATCGGCGGACAGCCTACGGCGCCAAAATACTGGTTGGCAGATTCGGTATAAAGCCCATTACCGTAACACAGGCAGAGCCAGGGCTGCAAACCGCGGCTGACCATGTTGTCGACAATTGAATCCAGCCAGGCAAAGTCATAAACCCCTTTGACTTTTTCGGTTCTGGCCCAGCCGGACTGCAAACGGACCCATTTGACGCCGATTGCGGCTACCTTGTCATACGCTTTTTCCGGATTAAACACATCGCGGTCGAGTTTTTCAAAGCCGATGCCCAATTTGGAGGATTGGATCTCCGCCGCCGCTTTTGCCTTGATCTTGCCAATTTCGATTAATCGTTCCATCACACAATTCCCCCTCTGCATTGAGTCTCAAGAAAGCGCGTTCCGGCCAACAAGCCGAATTGCGCCCCATATACGAGCATTAAGCCCTCTTTAATTATAGGCTTTCCGCTCGGGCAGCGATAGCGATATCCAAGCCGGGGGATGTCGAAATCTTAGCGACTTCTAAAAAAATCTTGCCGTTTCAGCTGATCTGATAGGCGCTTTATCTAGGGGGTGATCGTTTACGGCGACGCTTGTTCAGGTCGCGCTGAACCATGGCGAACAAAAGAAGCAAGCCCAGAATCACAACAGCCGTGAGCAAGACGATCAGGAGCCAGCGCCAGATGGATGGTCCCGCCGTGTCGGCTGGAAGATCGGGTTCGGTATCCGGTGTGCTGGTTGAATCGGTATCCGGTGTGCCGGTTGTAATAGAAGCAGACGGCTGGAGCGCCTGCACGGTAAGCACCAGCCAGCCTGTCTGGTAACGATTCGCTTCTGACACTTGGGTATAGAGGGGGTATCGGCGCACGTATCCGGTTGCGTGCTCTTGTACGATCACTTGATCCAGATCAACGCCAGGCTGCTTGTCATCAAGCGCATTGGGATATGTGATCGCAGCAAACAGCTCCAGTTCAACCGCCGTGATCTCCATGAGGCGATCCTGCCGGGCCAGTTCAGCCCGCACATGGGCAACCGTCTGATCCTTGATCGACACGTAATCGGCAGGATCGATTGGCTCTGTGGTATACGCAGAGAAGCCGTAATCAAATAATCGGATGACCTCGCCATAGCGATCGCGCGCATTGGGCGCGCCAAGGATCACGGCAACAAGCGTGCGCTGGTCTTGTCCGGCTCCGGCAACAATCGTATGTCCGGACAGTTTGGTATATCCTGTTTTGCCGCCCAGATATGACGCATAGGCAAATTCGCTGGTCGAGACGAACCGATTGCCGTTAGGCAGCCCTCGGATCGATTCAAACATGTTCGTCGGGGGCAGGATGTGGTTTTTGGTCTTCGTTATGGCACAGAAACTGGGGTGTTTCAAGGCTTCTGCCGTGATCAGGGCCATATCGCGGGCTGAAGTCAGATGATCGGCTTCAGCCAAGCCGTAGGGGTTGGTGAAATGCGTCTGCCGGCAGCCAAGCTCGGTTGCTCGTTTATTCATCAAATCAGCAAATCCTGCCACGGATCCGCCCATCGTAATGGCCAGGGCCATCGCCGCATCGTTGGCTGAGATGAGCAGCGATGCATAGAGCGCCTCTTCAACGGTGATGTTCTCTCCTTCAACCAGACCGAGACGAGCATAGTCATTCGGGATCGACGCAAACATTTCCTTGCTGATCGTCAACATGTCGGTCATGGCCAGGTTTTCCAGTGCCAGAAGCGCCGTCATGACTTTGGTGATGCTGGCTGGAGGCAGGGGTTCATCCTGGTTTTCCCCCAATAAGAATGTACCCGATTGGGCGTCGTAGAGCACATAGGCTCTGGCTTCTATATCCGGACTCTGTTGAGTGCCCGGTCCGAGCAACACAGTCTGGGCAGAGATCAGGATCGGAATACTTGTCAGAGCCAGCAAAAGGCTGCAACAGAGCGCAAGCACTAATTTCCAGCGACACAGGCGGCATAGACGCATGAGCAGACCGTGCAAACCAGTTGCAGGAGCAAAATGAACCAGCAAGGACAGTTCCTCCGGGCGCCTATATGCCGCTGCGGGTCAGAAACCCGCCGTCGACCGGGATCGTGACGCCCGTGACAAATGCGGCCGAGCGGTCGTCGAGCAGCCAAGACACACAGCCGAGCAGGTCCCTGGCTTCGCCGAAGCGCGCCATCGGTGTGTGCCGGATCACCTGGTCTCCGCGGGCAGTCAAGCCGGTTTCCGGCGTGCCCAGGTACTGCTTGCTGCGTTCGTTAACGAAAAAGCCCGGCGCCACCGCGTTGATCCTGATGCCGGCCGGAGCAAAATAGGCGGCCATCCATTGGGTCAGGTTGACAACCGCCGCCTTGCTCATGGCGTAGGCGGGTACGCGGGTCAGCGGGCAATAACTGTTCATGGAGGCAAAGTTGACCATAGCGCCGCCGCCGCCTGATGCCATCTGTTTGCCGAAAACCCGGCACGGGATGACGGTGCCCAGCGTATTGATCTTGAGCACCTGTTCAAACATGGACAGGTCCAGATCGAAGAAGCCGACCAGGTCGGCTGGTTTGGCATCAGATAGCTCATCGGCTTCGAAGGCAGTGCGCGTCGTCATCGCCTTAATGTGATTGCCGCCGGCGCCGTTGATCAGGAACCGGCAGGGGCCCCATTGCCGGCGCACCCTTTCAGCCAGTTCGGACACAGCCGCCTCATCGGTCACATCACAAGCGGCCGGCAGACACAGACGGCCCTTGGCGGTTATTCGATCCGCAACAACCTGCAGTTTTGCGAACGTGCGGCCAACCAGCACCACCTTGGCGCCCAGGTCGGCCAAATGGCAGGCGATCTCGGAGCACAAGGTCCCTCCGGCGCCGGTGACAACGGCGACTTGGCCATCAAAATACGCATCTTGCATGATCATACGCTCCTTCATCATCAACATCAAAATGTTGACGTATTCGCCCCGGTTAAAATGGCTTGGGCATTGCCATAACAGACCGCCCTGACCAGGCCGGCCAAGTCATCGGTGCTGTCGGGCAACTCGCCGCGCTGCGCCTTGTCCCCCAGCCAGCCGCAGAGCGCTCTGCGAAAGTATTCATGCCGGACCAGCGAGGGGAAGCAGCGCGAGTCGGTCGTCATGCCAATGAAAGTGGACAAGACGCCAAAGGCGCTGATGCATTCGAAATGCTCGCGCATGCCGGTGAGATGGTCACACCACCACCAGGCCGGCCCTTGCTGCACCTTGGCACGGACACCGTCCTGGCAGAAAGAACCGCTGAGCACCGATAGGACGGCGTTGTCTGCCGGATTGATCGTGAACAGAACCGTCCGTGGCAGCCCGGCCGGCCCTTGTTCCAAATCGTCGAGGAACGCAGTCAATCCTTCCGGTGAAAAGCTGCCGATGCCGGCAAAGCCGCCGGCTTGGCCGGCAACCCGGCGCAACCGGCTGCTTGTGTTGCGCAAGGCGCCGATATGAAGCTGCATGACCCAGCCTCGCCTGGCATAAGCCGCGCCGAGCAGGCGCAGCACAGCAGCACTCAGGGCAAGCATATCCGCCGCATCCGTCACGCCGCCACAGAGCAGCTTCTGGAAACGGGCTTCGTTGCAGCCGTCGTCGGCGACATACCGGAAGTCGTGATCGAGCGCGTGGTCGGCAAACCGGCAACCGGCAGCGTGGAAGTCGTCCAGGCGCTTCTCCAGGACTTCGGCCAGACCGCCGAGCGAATCGACAGCGCTGCCCGTACCGGCGGCCAGACGGGCAATCCCATCTGCCGACAGCGGCAAAAGATCGTCGCCGCGCAGGGACGGGGCAGCGACCGGGCAGGCGGCAAAAGGCGACAGGTCAGCGCTGATGGCCGTACACGGCGCAGTATACGCGACATTGAACCGCCGCAGCAGGCTTTGGGCAGAAAAAGCCGGGTCGGACAGCTTCTCCTGAGCCAGATGCCAGATCTTGTCCGCCGTCTCCGCGTTGATCGGCCAATCGATGTCCAGGAACCGTTTGAGCTCCAGGATCGACCAGTGGTAGAGCGGATTGCCGATCAAGCTCGGGAAGATCGTGCACCAGGCCAGGAACTTGTCATAAGGGTCAGCGTCTCCCGTGATCCGGCGCTCCTCGACACCGCAGATCCGCATCGCCCGATGCTTATACGGGTCGCTCTGCAGCCACAGCTCCGTCAGATCGGGAAAGCGCCGGTCGACTGCGATCTCGGCGATCGACAGGTGGTTGTGATAATCGATCAGAGGCAGATGACACGCGTATTCATGGTAGAGCCGCCGGGCCAGGGGTGTCAGGAGTAAAAAGGAATCGTCGATCACAGCCTGTCCTTCTTTCTATCTCTGTTCGATCCAGGAAGCAAGATAAGACCAACCGGAAGGGGCAACATAATCCTGCCGGACCTGCCATGCTCCTGACAGACCTGATTCGAGCGCGGTCTGTTCAAAGTGATATTGGGCGATGCCGAGATCATTCAGCTGCAGGTCGAAACTGGCCAGGCCATACCCGGGGGTCCGGCAGAGGCAGAAATGAAAGGTCTGTCCCATGCGGATCACCCGCCAGGGCTGCTTGTTCGAGGCTGACGGACCGAGCCGGACCATTTCCAGCGGTATGGCATAAGCGCCGGCAGCCGCTTCATCCAGCGGCGTCGATCGATCGCCGGCAAAGAAGAGCTCAGACCAGGGTTTGCGGTGATTGGCGCCGACGGCGGCGCGCATGGCCGACTCAAAGAGACGGGGCTTGTTCTTGCTGTAGCCGACCGGGGTTACCGCCGCGATCTGTTCCTGATCAGACAGACTCAGCTGCCGGACCAGATCACTTTTGCGGAAAGTGCCGCCCAGCCAGCAGGTCTGCAAACCAAGATCAGTCGCGCGCAGGACGATCGTCTCAAACAGGCGGCCAAAGGTCAGCGGATCGGGATTCTGGCGGTCGATCAGGCCGACAACATACGCGCGCGCGCCGGTAATGATGCCATACGTGCCCAGTTTGACCGGTTGGTCGACGGGTCCGGCAGACGATCCGGTCAGTATGAAGCGGCCGCTGATCATCTGGCTGCCATTGATCTCAGCCAAACAGGCAAGAAGTGCCTGCCTGGCCGCCGGATCAATGTCCCGACCGTCGTAGGTCCGGGTCGATACGCGCGTCCGGATCAAGTCAGTAACCGGCTGTGAAAAAGTCATGCGCTTGCCTCAACTTATCTATCAGAATTGTCATGAAATCATCATATCAGATCACACGCCGCTTTGTCAGGCCCTGTGCGGCGTTACCCGGCGCACATGTACTGCACGGGTCTCGCATTATGCGCGCCGTTTTTATACAATGGTAAGCACAAGTCCGGCTCAAGATCCATCATGATGGGGGTAATATGCTCAATCCTTTTTCCAGAACTGAATTGCTTTTTGGCAGAGAAGCCATGCACAAGCTGGCGCAGGCGCGGGTCGCCGTCTTTGGCCTCGGCGGCGTCGGCGGCTACACCGTCGAGGCGCTGGCCAGATGCGGCATCGGCGCCATCGATCTCATCGATGATGACACCATCTGTCTGACCAATATCAACCGGCAGATCCTGGCCACGCACCAGACAATCGGGCAGTATAAAGTCGATGTCGCCGAAGCGCGGATCCATGATTTGTCTCCGCAGACCATCGTCCGCAAGCACCGGGTCTTTTACTTGCCGGAAACAGCGCAGCTGTTTGATTTGTCGCAGTATGACTATATCGTCGACGCCATCGATACCGTATCTGGCAAGATCGAGCTCATCCGTCAAGCCCAGAAGACCGGCACGCCGATCATCAGCGCCATGGGCGCCGGCAACAAAGCGGACCCGACCGCCTTTGTCGTCGCCGACATCTATGAGACATCGGTCTGCCCGCTGGCCAAAGTCATGCGCAAGCTCTGCCGAGATAACCAGATCACCACGCTCAAAGTCGTCTATTCCCGGGAACCGGCCCTGACTCCAGCTGCTGACCTGATCGACACGTGTGCGACTGGCTGCATCTGCCCGCCCGACACAACCAGGACCTGCTCGTCAAGGCGCCAGGTACCCGGGAGCAATTCGTTTGTTCCGCCGGTCGCAGGATTGATCCTGGCCGGCGAGGTGATCAAAGACCTGATCAGAAGTCCTCTTGCCAGGCCCGATCCGAACTGATCGACAGCTTGCAAGGCCGACGCTCAGCCGATCCGGTAGAGCCGCCCGCCGTCCGTGACGGCGTAGAGCGCGCCGTCCGCACCTTCGCCGACATCTCGAAAGCGCTGACCCTGATCGGCCAGCAGCCGTTCTTCGGCCACGACCCGACCGTCCTCGATCACGAGCCGGGCGATATGCTGGCTTCTCAGGCCGCCGATGAAGAGATTATTCTGCCATTCGGGGATCAGGCCGGAGGTGTAGAACGTCATGCCGCTGGGCGCCAGGACTGGATCCCAGTAATAGACGGGCTGTTCCATGCCCGCTTTGGCGGTCAGCCCGCCGGGGATCGGGGCGCCGGAATACTCGATGCCGTAGCTGATCACCGGCCAACCGTAATTGCCGCCGGCCAGGATCAGATTCAATTCGTCACCGCCGCGCGGCCCCATCTCACTGATCCAGACGTCTCCGGTCACCGGATGGATCGCCAGACCTTGCACATTGCGATGTCCATACGAATAAAGCTCCGGCAGTGCGCCGGCCGTCCCGATAAACGGATTGCCGGGGACAGGATCGCCGTCAGCTGTGATATGGACCACCTTGCCATAGCTATTATCAAGCAGTTGGGCTTGGGAACGCGTCTTCAGATCCGATCGCTCGCCGGTCGTGACAAACAGGTTGCCAGCCTGGTCAAAAGCCAGGCGGCTGCCAAAATGCATGCTGTTGTTGTAATAAGGCATGGCGCGCCAGATGATTTCAAAGTTTTCGACGCGGCTCTCGTCATCAGCCAGGCGAGCGCGGCCGACAGCGGTCAGCGAACCTTGGCTCGTCGACTCAGCCAGCGTAAAGTACAACATCCGGCTGGACATGAAATCAGGTGCAGGCGCGACATCAAGCAACCCGCCTTGAGCGCGCGCATCAACCTTCGGGAAGCCGCCGATCGCTCGGCTGAGCTGTCCGCTTGTCGTTACGATACGCATGGTGCCGCCCTTTTCGGTGATGACGAGCCGTCCGTCCGGCAGTGCGGCGACAGCCCATGGACTCTTCAAGTCATCGGTCAGGATTGTCACAGCATACGGCGTCGTCGTCAGGGTCCCGGGCGCTCTGGTCTGACCGGCAAAGGCCGGTTCATAGGACGTATTGGGCGGATCGGTTTCAACCGGCGGCAACAAGATCAGCTCAGGCGCCGTCGGCCGGGGCGCATCAGTTTCCGCAGCAGTGGTTGATGTTTGCGTCATAGCCGTTGTTGTCGTCTGCTCGCTGGTTGACGGCGGTGTGCTGCCGGAAGTATGCTGGCTGACGCGGCATGCGCCCAGCGCCAATGAGACTAAGAGAACACTCAGGAGCAGCAGGGTTTGTAACAGCTTTCGTTCGTTCATATCCGGTTGCACGGTCATCACCTCACCCTGAGTTTACACAACAGCTGCGCAGATCACCGTTACCGAAGGCACCAAACATGTAACCGGCGGCAACATGTCCGTTCGTTCAGATGCAGTATATTAAAGGGGTTGCCAGGTCATGACGGTTCCGCCTGGCAGCCCCTTAGGATTTTGTGTGTTGGACAACATGATGAAATCGGAATTAAGCTATCTCTTGCACCATGTTGACGATTTTCTGCTCGATGGCGACCAGATCGGTCACGTTTTCGATGATCTGGCCATTTTTCATGAAAATCAAGGCAGGCGCAGCGGAATAGGCGAGCCGGCAGGCGATCCGATCGGATTTGTAGATGTCGACCCTCCGGAGCAAAACCTTGTCTTTGCAGGCTTGCTGGGCTTTTTCCACCCGGCTCAGGAACTCGCGATCATAGGCTTCAGCCGCGTTATAGACACAAGCCATGACCAGACCTTGTGCATCGAAGATCTCTTTCTGAACATATTCCATCTCTTCGATATACTTCTCGGCCATGAATCCGGCAATAGCGCCGTCGCCTACCGCGGTAGCCACCTGCCGCAGTGTTTTTTCCCGGCAATCACCGGCTGCATAGAGTCCCGGCACTGCTGTCTCCATATCTTCGTTTGTCTTGATGTATCCGCGCGGAGTCATGTCCACCAACCCTTCGAAGATCTTTGTGTTGGGAATATAACCGATAAAGAGGAAGCAGCCGTCGACGGCAACAGGTGTGCACGCGCCTGTCTTGATGTTCTTTAAGACAACATGGCTCAGCATCTCTTCGCCCGCAAAGGAATCGACGACCGTATTCCATAAGAACGTCAGCTTCGGATTGGCCAGCGCTTTTTCCTGGGCGACTTTGTTGGCGTCCATGATGCCTTCGTCATGAATGACCGAAACAAGGACCTCGCTGGCAAACTTGGTCAAGAACATGCCTTCTTCGATAGCGGCATCGCCTGACCCGACGACCATGATCCGTTTTCCCGTATAACGCGTTGCGTCACAAGTTGCGCAAAACGAGATCCCCTTGTCGTTCAAAAACCGATCTTCGTCAGTTGCGCCGGTCAAGCGCGGCTTGTTGCCGGTCGCGATCACGACTGCCTTGGCGATGTAATCGGTCCTGAAGGTCGAAACAACCTTCACATCACAATCAACGGTTACAGAACTTACATCAGTCAGCTTGACGTCGACATCGAATTTACGGAATTGCTTGTTAAACAGCTTCATCAGTTCGATACCGTCAATAGCCTCGGGGAAAGCCGGGTAGTTTTCAATCTCACTCGTATAGGTCGCCATGCCGCCAATCAGCGATTTCTCGATCAGCAGCGTTTTCAGCCGGGCCCGCCCTGCATAGAGCGCTGCCGTCATGCCGGCCGGCCCGCCGCCGATCACGACCACGTCATAATATTCTGTTTTTTTCGCCATGTCTACAATTCTCCTGATTTCTTCTTGCCAAACCAATCGGCAAGAAGATAAAGCCCAGCCAGGACACCAAACTGGACGATCAGGGCTGGGATCCAGCCACCGAGCAGCTGCGGCAGATAAATCGCCTTACCTGAATAGAGGAACGTCGACTGCATGGGTATCAGGATAGCCGATCCGATTACAGAGCCAAAGACGAAGAAGATGATGGCGATCCATTGCTGGAGAAATCCTTCACCCATTCGCATCAGAGTGCCTGAAGCACACCCGCCGGCGATGACGGCGCCAATACCAAAGATAAACCCGCCCAGCGCCGTATTGATGCCCACGCCTTTGACATTTCCGGGTAATTCGCCGATATTCAGCGTTTCTAGGCCGAAGCCGGTCAGCTTCATCTGAAGTGCGGCATAAATGAGGCTTGACAGCATGAAGGCCAGAAGCACAGCCTTTGTCAGGGTTGTCGTCCCCGTCAAAAGGGGATCACGCAGTGATGCGGTGAAGCAGAAGCGGGATCTCTGGAGAACATAACCGAGCGCAAGGCCGATGATCATGATGAACGCGCCTTTGGGATTGACACTCTGGACATAGAAACACAGGGCAATATAAGCGGCAAGGAGCAAAATGCCAATGATTATTTGTATGGCGCGTTTCCGCTTGCGCTCTTGGGGTGTTTGTCTTTTAATCGCAGACGAACGGCGAATTGATCCGCCAACAGTATCTTCACTCATGTGCGTCTCCTTACATAAAGAATTTCTTGAGCAGCTGACTTCCGACTGCAGCTCCGAGGAAAATCGAGATCAGAAAAACCCAACCGCCGAGTGAGAACGCCGGCAGCGCCGAAAACAAAGCGCCGATGTTGCAGCCGACTGCCAGACGTGCGCCGATGCCCATGAAAAGCCCGCCTAAAACAGCAGCGGCCACATTTTTCCAGCTCTTGATTTTTTTGAACTTGAACTGAGCGGCAAGCAGCACGGCGATGGCTGCGCCGACCACGATGCCGAGGTTGGTCATCGAAGGCATGTTCTTCCAGAAATTGTATTCTGCTATGCCCTTGAAGACTTGCGATGATGCCACATCAACGCCAAACAGAGAGAAAAACCAACCGCCCCACAAGGTAAAAGGTCCTGTTACACCCCATGCGCTGCCTGCTACAATGACAAGGACCATGGCCAGCGCAGAAAGGAGCACGGCGCCTGTCGTGTAACTCCATTCTTTCTTGAGAAATAATTCATGAAAAGGATATTTCTTTTTTTTCATTCATGTTCTGCTCC
>Ga0351928_1119_pt1 | contig 12037 bp, 13 predicted proteins | sample BONcelHT113001E8_FD_206858 | JGI IMG/M metagenome (GOLD analysis project Ga0351928, IMG submission 206858) | Enriched cells from coal bed in the Powder River Basin, Montana, United States - BONCAT cells T11 rep2 HSBNCT.T11.300.1.E8 ... | reverse complement strand
TATCAAGAAAAATTAGTTGTGCGTACCGAGGATGGACTGCACAGCACCGAAGGCAGGCATAGAGATCACGCTGTACGTGAACACAGAGCCACCCAGGGAGAACAGCGATTGGCCATCAGCACCTGGATAGTCAGCTGGCTGAGCAGCCATAGGCGACCACTCGATGAAACCATCGGCGAAGTTGGCAGGACGGCCTGGGATCGTTTCTGGATTGAAGAACGACAGTTCGGCTTCAGCCAGCGCGAAGTTCACAGACTTACGGTTTTGAGCCGCGTCGTACATGTTGACCGTGTGGGTACCACGATGGTCACCCGTCGACCACACCACAATGCGGGTTTCCAGACCTGCATTCAGGGTGTTGTCCACAGCGTAGCGCATAGCAAAAGCAGGCGTAGCCGAAGGAGTGTTACCCACCACAGCACGTGCACCACCAACGCTCACCAGGCTCAGAGGGCCCAGGGTCGTCAGATCGGAGCCAGTAGCCAGCGTCAGAGGACCGTCGATCACTGGAACATAAGCCACGTCTTGGCTACCAGTGGTCACATGGAAGGCGCTTGCACCGATTTGGCCAGCAGCCACACCAGCCGTAGCGTTAGCCACGCTGCAGGCGGTGGTGACAGTGGTGGCCGCAGTGTTTGCACCAACAGCAAACACCAGGTAGCCACGCGTGCCAGCCAGACCATTGCCGGACTGCTGCGACCAGATGAAGGGCTCGAAGTCCTTGTTGGTCATGGGGAAGCAACCGTCGGTGACGTGGTTGGAGTTCGCATCAAAGAACGTCCAGAACACAGGCACAACGTTACCGGTGTTGTTGACGATACCCACTGCGGTGGTATCGGCGTCGCCGTTGTGGATCACGTTAGGAACCACGAAACCATTGCTGTACGTACCCACGGTGTACGCCTGCGCCACACCTGCACTCAGCGCAGCGGCTGCAACGGCTGCCATTGCAAATTTTTTCATCTTCTCAGTCCTTAGATAATTGAAGGAAGCTTTCCCACCCTGTGCGGGATCTGCAACCCATCCGTACTCCGTTTGGGTTGATGCAATCTTATACTGATACCTTCGATTTTTTCAACCTATTTCAGCCAGAAAACCACTGCACGTTAGTTTGTTGCACTCAAACAACGAACCATCACTGTCCTGTTGGAAACATGACACTAGGCCGCTGCACATGGTGCCATGCACCATCGATGCGGCGCCATTCATCTTCCAGAACGGCCTCCATTTTTTTTACACGCAGCAATGGTAACGAGTAGCGCATCCACACGGTGACGATAGCGTGGTCTCCGTCAATGCTGCGCACTCCACGCACCTCCACAGCATCAAATGCAATGCCCCCACGCTTGAGATAGCCCTCCAGCGTGGATCTCGGGTCCTTGGACAACGCCTCATAGGCCCAAGCGCCTACACGGTCATTTTTCTGAATGAGCGTCCAGTACGCTTTTGTGCGGGCTAGAAGTGCTGCCTGGTCATCTTCAGCCGACACCACTGTGCCGCCAGTGGCCGCACAGCCCACCAGCACCGCCAGCACCGCAGGTGCTGCCAGTGTCGCAACGAGATAACGACGGGTAACAGGTTTTGTCATGTAAAGAATCTCCTGATTGACTATCTATCTATATATATGGGATGCGCCACGCTAGCTAGAGCCATAGCAGCTAAGCGCAGTCAGCGCGAGGGTTGCAACGGGGCATCTGGCGGGCGGAAACTCATTGGCTGGGCCTGCAAAGACAAGGAGCGCATGCGTTCGCGCATCTCCGCACTGGCCGAACGCAATTGGTCATCGTCCTCCAGGGCGCGGGGCGTCATTAGCACCAGCAGCTCCGTGCGTTTACGCTGGTTTGACGTATTTGAGAATAGAGCCCCCAACACCGGGACGTCTGCAAGTCCCGGCAGACCGGCACGGCTGTTGGTGTCATTTTCACGGATCAACCCACCCAGAACGATAGACTCGCCGGAACGCACTGCGACACGCGTTTGTATTTGCCGGGTCTGAAAGGACCGCTGACTCGTCACAACGTCCCTCTCACCCACATCGGTGACTTGCTGAGAGATATCCATGGAGATCAACCCCCCCGCATTGACGGATGGAGTAACGGAGAGCATCACACCAGTGTCTTTGTAAGTAATGGACTGAGTGATAAAGCTACTGCCAGTAGCAGCTGAAGTTGAACTCAGAATGGGCTGTTGGTCTCCGACTTGAATGGTCGCGGTGTGGTTGTTCAGAACCAGGAGCGACGGACTGGATAACAACCGCACCTGATTTTTGGAGGCAACGGCGTTCAGCGCGGCGCGAACCACGTTCGCCTTGGTGATGGTGTACGAAAAGCCAGGCACTTTAGGGCCTATCCCGCTGATTTCGCTGTTGAGATCCAACAGTGCCCCACCTTGGCGGTCCCGGCTAAGACCGTTCTGCAGGAACCACTCCACACCATATTCAAGGTTGCCCGTAAGGCTCACCTCCACAATGCTGGCCTCAATCAACACCTGCATCGGAGCCTTGTCCAGTTCGCGCAGAGCCTGCTCGATACGGCGGTATTCGGTGCGCGGAGCACGGATCAGCAGCGCATTGCGCTTCTCGTCCGCAACCACACGTACGTTGCCACCCAATTGACTCGTTGATGTGAGGGATGTGTTGTTCGAAGAAGTTCTGTTTCCGCCAGCACCCAGTGCGGCATTCATAGGACTACTGCCCGTGCCGGAGCTGCTGCTATTGCCATAGAGGCCGCTGGAACTGCCCGTATTGCCAGTGCTGCCCGTACCCAGACCGGAGCCCCCCGCCCCCCGTGAGAACTGCGTGGGCGCCGAGCCCGCCGCGACACCACCCGAGCCGGTTTGCCCGGACTGCCCGCCAAAAAGGCCATTGAGCATTTCCGCCAGCTGCAATGCCGACCCGTTTTGCACCGGATACACAAACAGGCTGGCCTCCAGCGTATCGGTGGGACGGTCCAGGCGACGGATCCAGGTTTCCACTTGGGCCAATAAATGACTGCGCGGCGTGACCACCACCAGGGCATTCAGGCGCTCAACGGGAAAGACGCGAATCAAGCCACCCAAAGGGGTCGCCATCTGGGCGCCGGCACCGCTGGCACCACCAGTTGCGGCCGCACCACCTGCAGCAGCACCCGACGTGCTAGGCGCGCCCCCCGCAGGCGCGGCGCCAGCGCCCCCATAGGGATCGGAGGCTTTGTCAGAACCCAGCATCGCCTGCAGGGCATCCCGTACCACGTTGACGTTGGCGTTTTCCAACACGAACACACCCAGCGACATGCCAGAGAGAAAGTCAACATCGAACGCTTCCACCATTTCCAGCCAGCCACCCAACTGTGCCTTGCTGCCCTGCAGCACCAGCAGGTTGCGCAGGGAGTCCACGTAGACAATGGCCTCACGGGGTGCGATAGGCGCCAGAATCTTGGCCATCTCGGCCGCTGCAATGTGGTTCAAGGGAACGATAACCGTCCCGGCACCCGACAGATCCTTGAATTTGGACGCCCCCACCACCGGGCGCGCGCCCACGGTAACGGTACGCTTGGTCACATGGTAGACCCCCGCGTTGTCACGGACGATGGCCAAGTCGTGGGGCAACAACACCGCATCCAGCACATCCAGAACCTGACTGCGCAGCAGCGGCTGTCGCGTATGCAGGCTCACCACCGTTTCGCCGCCTGCGTCGATGGTGTAGTTGAGCTTGAGCAGGTCACCCAGCAACGCTGTCGCCAAGTTGCTGACAGTGACACTCTCGAAATTGAGCGCCACCTTGTCGCCCTTGGCGAGCACGGGATCAATCGCAGGCGCCTTGTCGCGCTTGAAGAATTGGTCGTTGCCGGGATAAAGCTTGGTGCTGGAAGAAGCATTCTTTTGCGCCTGCTCCGTGGGCGCTGACGCCGCCAGTGCAGGGCTTGGCGCCACTGGCGCAGGCGCCGCAGCAGCGACAGGCTGCGATGGCCCCGGGGCTCCGCCAACTGCGACCTTGGAGTCCGCAATGCCGGACGCCGCAGGACCTCCCTGCGTGCTGGCACAGCCTGCCGCCAGCAATGCGAGCAAGAGGATGGATGGCCGAATATTCATAGAGATAGCTCCAATATTGGGGTACGCCGCTAGGGCTTATTGATTTGTTGCAGGCCTGCGCAGGCGGTCACCGATCGGTCCGGCTTTCACAGCCGCCGCACTTCCCGCTTCCAGCGGGCGCTCTACACGTTGGTCATCCGCAGACACAAAGAAAGCCTTGCGGCCATCAAAGGATTCAACTCGCCAGGGTTTGGTTTCCCCGGTGATCTTGAGGGTGCTGCCATCGGGGCGCTGCAAGATGGCTACGCGCTCCTTGCCAGACTCAAATACTGCAGTGAGGCGCGCCTGCAGCAACTCCGTGACCAGACTGGTCTTTTTTTCTTCCACCGCCACCGGGCGCCGCGATGCCCACAACAAGGGACGCTCCACTGCCTGCTTTGCCCGGACCTTGATCACCGGGGGCATGGGCTCTACCTTTGGAAGATCGGGCCGGCGCGCTTGCGGCGGGTTCCAGCGCTCTTTCTCGGTATGCCACCAGTAAGCGCTCACAGCCACAGCCACGGCACCCAGGACGGGGCCGACGTACCAGGGTTTGATCATGGCTTGGCCTTTTCTGGCGCCAAGGGAGCCTCCAGCTGCAAAGACAGGCGCGCATTTTGCGGACCCGCGCCAGAGCTTGCCCCCTCACGCGTGATGTTGGCGGTGCGCACCCAGAAAGGAGGGCGGTGCGTCTGAAGACTTTCCATAAAACTCACCAACTTGACCCATTCACCATTCACGGTTGCCGTCAAGCGTATGCGCGCCAGCTTGCCATCCACCCCAGGCTCCAGCGCGACCTGGGATGAAACCAGCGTGCTGCCAGAAGCCATGATCATCTGGCGAAGCTTCTGCTGGATATCGTTTTGGGAAGTTTCGCCTGCTGGGTGCACCAGCGGGGCCACGGTACTGCTCGCAGCGCTGAGCAAGGTTTCGATTTCAGCGCCGGCGTTCACAACCCCTTCCAGGCGTTCGCTACGGGGTTCCAGTTGTTGCAGGGCGTTGTCGTAACGTGCCCAGAGAGTGCTGTAAATCAGAGCGGCACAAGCCAGGGCGCCAACAAACAGCACCAGCAACAAAACCACCGAATGACGGCGCCATACATTCATTTTCATGGCTTTGCTCCCTCGCCCCGCCAGCGCATTTCAAACGTAAAGCGCTCCTTATTCAGCGTGCCGTCGCGCACATTCGCTCCGGTCGCACGCACATCCACCAATCCAGGCTGACGCCCCAGATGCCCAATGAGTTCGGTAGCGTTCGCCGTCAAGCCCGTGATCCGGATTTCGCTACCGTTGACTTCGATGCGATCGAGCCAGGTGTCGGCAGGAATAGCGGCGGAAAGCGCATCCACGACACTGGCGAGAGGCAGGTCCGTGCTGATGTTCTTGCGAAGCTCTTCCGCCAGGTCTGCCTGGCGACGCAGTTCATCCATTTTCTGGCGCAAAGGAGCCGCCTTGGGCTCCAGCATGTTGACATGCTCCACGGCACGTACCACAGCTTGGCGCTTCAAGACCAGCGGCATGAGTGCCGGCAATGACAGTGCGGCGAGCAGGATAAGCACCAGCCCCCCCCCCCAACCAATCCATCCAACGCTGGCGGTTGTACTGCTTTTGCCACGCCGCAGTACGGACGGGAAGAGCACGCCCCCGGCGCATCAGATACACAGGGGCATTTTCGGCAAATCCATGCTGCGCCATTTGCTGGGCCAGGGTGTTGCGTCGGCACATGCCCCACTCCACCATCCAACCACCTTGGGCTTGAGGTTCTGCCCACCATGCCGCCACAATTTGTTCCGGCGGCATGGGAGAGACCCGCCAAAGGGCTTCTTCGACACCGCCTGCCAACGAACGTCGCGGCATATCCGGCAACTGCACGGTGCCCCAAAGACAGTCGGACTCCGGTACCAGCAGGCTGGAAGCCTTTCGGTTATTTGCGCGCTTGCGCGCACGGGTTCCAGTGATGGTCCAACGCCCTCCATCGGCTGCAATGGCTGCACTCGCGACAGCAGGCCAGGCGCCATGCTCAATGAGAACGCGCTTGAGATCACCGAAACCCCATGCCATTCGGTCCAGTGTTTTTTGCGCACGAAGAGATAGCTGCCCCCAACCTGTCATGGCTTGAATTCCTGTTCCGGCTTGTTTAAGCGGCGTGTCGGCTCCAAAGAGAGCGTTGTCCAGGGCGTCAGACCACCGGGACGCTCGCTGAGATCAATCCATGCCTCGCGCTGCCACCAACGATCACCCTCAGCCCGCACAAAAGCATTGAGGCGCACTGTCAGACCACCCCCAGCGCGGGCAGGCGAGAAAAATTCGGCTGCAGCTCCTGTCAAAAGCATGCCAGCCCGCGTTTCCGATGGGGAGTTGTGAATGCGCGCCCCCAAACCTGGCTGTCCCGTGAGGACGTCGATCAGAGCGGGGGGGGCTGAATCGATTTCGATGCGTTGCTGCCCATTGATACCCAAGTGGGGCGCGATTATCTCATAGAGCTCAGACGTCATTCCCAGGACTGATCTGAGTTCAGAAAGGTCATCCAGCGCGCCATTTCGAGGCAGGGAAGGCCAGCCAGCAGCGCGGTATTGGGCAGCCTCAGCCCCGCCCACACCACCTGGCGTGTCGTCAGGGTCGATGAAGTCCCGCACACGTGAAGTCAAGATGGCGGCCTCCCCCGAGGAGAGCCCTCCGGCTCTTTGAAAGAGCGCCTGCAGCAGAGCTTCGCTGGCGACATTGACGTCTACCAGACCTCCAGAGGGCGTGACCTCCACCCAGATGTCATTGGACCCCATTGGCAAACGTTGAATGCGGTACCTGCCGTCTGCGGTCCTTTCAGACATCATTCGCTGCGCTGTCAGTTGGATCGCGGCGTCCAGCACGGACTCTGCGCGCAAGCGTTCCAAATCCAGCGCTGCGCGCTGCGTTTGCAGGCGAATCCCCCGTGAACTCGCCATCACCACCAATGACAAGGACGCAACCAGCCACAGCACCAGAATCAGTGCTGCGCCCCGGCTGCCGCGTTTCGACCGCTTCATCATCTTGCCCTCGCGAGAGGGAACACCAGAGGAGGCCAGTCTCCGCGCGCATCGGCAATTTCCACCCGGATACGTGCCGGATACTGCGCTTTGGCAGAGTCCCATTGCTGAGTCCACTGACCCGTCAGCCCGTCCTGGTAATGCCACTGAAGCGTTCGCACATCCGGCAGAAGTGTTTCGCGCAAAGCCTTGCCCCAGTCCAGCGCCATCAGTGCTCCGTCATAAGGAACGGCTTCTACCGACAGATCGACGCGCCCATCAGCATGGCGCAGGGGGCTCATGCGAAATACGTAGAGTCCCCCAGCGTCCCCCCGCTCTGGCAATGGCGCCACCCAGATCGCACCCGCAGCATTTCCGCTAAAGAAATTCACAAAGATGTTTTCGTCGCGCCGACTCAACAAGCGCAGGGTGTCAAACTTGCGTCCAAGCCATTGGCTGACCACCAACATGCGTTCAGAGCGCTCAATGACACGCTGGTTGCGCTCCTCCGAACGCCCGATGACCCCCACGCCCGCAAACATCAGAGCGACCACTGCGGACGTCACGGCCAATGCGACCAGCAACTCCAGCAAGGTAAACCCACGGGAAGTTTTTCGAAAAGAGTGGGTCATGGTGCGGACCTGTAGGGCTTCCATGTGGTCCATGTGACAGCAGTCACCCCATCTTTACTGACCTCTACGGTCACCCTTGCCGCACGCAAAGGGGGCCCGGCTACCGGGCGACCACTCTCGTCCATCATTTGCACTGGTTCGGGCGCCACCTGAATCCGCCAATGCCATTCGCCCGCCTGCCCGGAATCCTGTCGCATCAAATCCTCTGCAAAGGTTCCAGCAGCCACTGCCGACCTGGCCACGAGAGAGGCCTCCACCCGAGCCTCTACATCCACCACATTCTTGGAGCCTTGCCCCACGCTGCGGTAAAGACTTGCCAGCGCAATGGAAGCAATTGCCATGGCGACCAAGGCCTCCAGCAAACTGAACCCCCGTTGATTCCGAGGCGCTCGCCTGAATGACTTGAAAATGGGATCAATCAGGGGCAACAGACAGCACATCACGGTCATGACTGGGCCACGACCATGGATTGCTCCACTGTCCCAAGGAGCCAGTTCACGCGAAAGCTGACCCCCTGCCCACCTCTTAGCACTGCAAGCCGCCCGCCACGTGCACCGCCGTCGGAATTGAACACAAAAATAGGTTCTCCCACGGCAGTCGCAGTTTTGCCAGTCCGCGAATTGCGCTCAATCGCTTCCCACTGGACCACCAGTGATGCAGGCACCTCCAGAGCCAGCCGCCCGTCAACCACCAGCCTGCGAATGTCTGGCTGGTAAGTCACGGCCACCGAACGGCCTTCCTGGACGCTGAGCGCACGCGCTTTGTTCAGTTGGCTGGAAACATCCCGTACCGTCTGGTTGTAGCGTGAACGCTCCATGTACGCCTGCCCGCCCGCCCCCACCACGGAGACAGTAATGGCAGCCAGCACCAGCACGACCAGCATCTCCAACAACGTGAAGCCACGGATGCGGAGGTCTGGCGCCAACAAAGGGCGGCTCATGCGAAACAAGTCACCAGACGGCACTGGGGAGTGGAAAGCGCAACAGAGCGTCAGTTAAAAACGTCCGCGTTCTCACCGTCACCGCCCGGCTTGGCGTCAGACCCCAGAGAGAACACGTCGGGCCCGCCATTGCGTCCCGGGTTCTTGTACAAATAGGCGGCACCCCAAGGATCAGAAGGCAGGCCCTTCTTCAGGTAGGGGCCATTCCATCCCTGGGCCGTTGCGGGCCGCTCTGCCAGGGCACGCAGCCCTTCAGCATCATTGGGATAACGGCCGACGTCCAGCTTGAAAAGGTCCAGGCTCTGCTCAATTTCCGAGATCTGAATGCGGGCCGTCTTGGACTTGGCACCGCCTAGTTGATCAAGCACCTTCGGGCCCACCAGCCCGGCAAGCAACGTCAGAATCACCAGAACCACCAGCAATTCAATCAGCGTGAAGCCCGAGGAACGCTGCGCTCGCGCCATTGCTTTATGTTCAAAATTCACTACATTCATTTCAAAATCTCTCAAATAATCCAGAATCAAATTGTGTCGTTGATCGACAAAACGCCACCCAGAATCGCAATAATAATGAAGGCAACCAAGGCCCCCAAAACAATAATAATCAAGGGCTCCATGGCTGCCAAAACACGCCCCATGGTACGCCGACCTTCATCCTCGTAACGATCGGCCAAACCCAGCAGAGTAATATCAAGCTGCCCTGTTTCCTCAGCAACCCGAATAAGCTGCGGGGTGCTGGATTTCCCGAAGTAAGGAGAGACAAACCCTGTGGAAAGTCGTTTGCCTGTTTTTACAATGCCCACCAGAGGTTCAATATCCTTGCGCAGTGCGGTATTGGTCAGTGTGTCCACAGCAATGCGCAACGCATCCACCATGGGTACACCCCGCTGCAGCAAGATGCCGAAGGTGCGGAAATAAATAGCAAACTGCAGATTCCGCAACACCTTGCCGAACAGGGGGAGGTCCAACAGCACACTGTCAACGCGCAACCGCCCAGCAGGCGTCGCGCCCCATCGGGAGCCCAGGAACAAGACAACCGTCAAGCCTAACAGGATTGCCATCCAGTGCGAGCGGATCAGATCACTGAGATCGACCACCAACCGTGTGGAGTAAGGCAGTTTGTCGCCCATGGAATCAAAAATTTCCCGAAACTGGGGAACCACAAATGCCAGGAGCATCACGACGGACAGCACCGCAACAATCAGCAAGATGACGGGGTACGTCATGGAGGAAATGACGTAGTTGCGAAGCTTGTCCTCTGCCTCCAGTTGTACCGTGAGTTCTTTGAGAACCACATGCAGCGAACCAGAAGTCTCCCCCGCCCGAATCAGAACCAGATATTGGCGCCCCAGATCCCGCTCAAACGGCAGCAGCGACTGGTACAGAGACTTACCGCCACGCACCCCCTCCTCGACCTTGGCAATGAACGCTTTCAGCCGTTCCGTATTGGCCGTTTCCTTGAGCATGACCAGCGCCTTGTCCAGCGGCATGTTGGCTTGCTTGAGATGCGCCATCTCGCGGCTGAACAAAAGGATCTCGCCACGTTTGAGCTTGCCTCCCCGGCTTTGCGGCTCATCTTGGGCAACGGCTGCCGACTCGTCTGCAATACGAACCGGCGTCACGCCCTGCCCAATGAGTCGCAGTCGTGCGGTCTCCACGTTCAGCGCGCGGATAGTCCCCTGGCAGGCCTTGCCATCGGACGTGATTCCATCGTATTGAAATTCAATCATTTTGACGCGCAACGCGCAGGACTTCTTCTGCAGTCGTCAGACCTTTGAAGACCTTGGTGGCGCCATCCTGCAACAAGTTCCCCCCGGCATAGGCGCCGTCGCCGCCCCCCAACGAAGAACCTCTTTCGAGCACCACCTTTTTTACGTCTTCTGACATTACCAGCAACTCATGAACAGCCAACCGCCCTCGGTAGCCGGTCCCCCGGCATGCAGAACAACCGACGGACCGATAAATGATCTGGCCCTCCTCCATGGCCATGCCCAGGGAAGCTGCGGCAGCCTGCGCCTGGTCCGGCAGCAACGGCGCTTTACATTCCTCACACAGCTTGCGCACCAGGCGCTGCGCCAGCACGCCGATGACGGACGCCGTGATCAGATAGGGCTCCACCCCCATATTGATAAGCCGCACGATGGCCCCCAGCGCGCTATTGGTGTGAAGGGTGGACATGACCAAGTGGCCCGTCAATGCCGCCTGGACCGCAATTTCAGCGGTTTCGCCATCGCGCATTTCCCCGATCATGATCACATCAGGATCCTGGCGGAGAAAGGATCGCAGCACCTTCGCAAAGGTCAGCCCGATCTGGGGCTGGACCTGCACCTGGTTGAGCCATTGCAGCCGGTACTCCACCGGATCTTCCACCGTCAGAATCTTGAGGTTCTCGCCCTCCAGTTCCTGCATGGAGGCATACAGCGTGGTGGATTTGCCAGAACCCGTGGGCCCGGTTACCAGAAAGATCCCATGCGGCACGCTGAGCAGCTGGCGCATGGTTTTCAAAGTAGGTGGCGTGAAGTGCAGGCTCTCCAATGAGAGCAGGTCGAAGTTCTTTTCCAGCAAGCGCATGACGACCGATTCGCCAAACATGGTGGGAATGGTGGACACGCGAGAGTCCATTTCCTTGCCATGCACGCGCAGCTTGGTGCGCCCGTCCTGCGGCATGCGGCGCTCTGCAATGTCCAGCTGCGAAAGGATCTTGATGCGGGACACCACAGCGGGGGCATCCTTGTTATCAATCTCGTCAATGGGGTACAGCTCGCCATCCACCCGTATCCGGACCACCGATTTTTCTTCGTAGGTTTCGATGTGAATGTCGGAGGCCTGGGCCGCCACAGCCTGGGAGAGGATATGGCTCACGCGCTGGATGATGGGCGCCTCGGAGGCCATGTCCCTCAGGTGCTCGATGAATTCCGAAGCCTCAAACTGGTCCGCAACGGCTTCTCCTTCCGGCTCCGACTCCTGGACGTACCAGGCATTGAGCTGACTGGATATTTCAGACTCCAGGCCAAAAAAGACCCTGGGAGCATCCCCAAAGACCAGGCGCAATGCATCGCGCAATGCCGCGCTCTTTGGATCTACCGACGCGAAATCCGGCGCGGACTCAGCGTCCTCTGCATTTCCCAAAGGAAGCAGGTTGTTGGCCAGCAAAAAGCTGGTGTTCAGCCGCGATGTTTCCGGCTTTTCCTTCGGGAAAGCGTCCTGGCGCACCAAAGGCAATCCGGCCTGCCGGGACAGTGCGGAGTACACATCCACCTCAGACACCAGCCCCAGACTGATAAGCAGGCGCCCCAGGCGACCGCCCATGGAACGCTGGACCTCTAGCGCCCTCTCCAGGTCATTGCGCGACAACTTCTGGTCCGCAAGGAGCATCTCACCGAGCCTGGGCGCAGCGATATCAACGCTTTCCACTTCA
>Ga0351928_1117_pt1 | contig 12093 bp, 14 predicted proteins | sample BONcelHT113001E8_FD_206858 | JGI IMG/M metagenome (GOLD analysis project Ga0351928, IMG submission 206858) | Enriched cells from coal bed in the Powder River Basin, Montana, United States - BONCAT cells T11 rep2 HSBNCT.T11.300.1.E8 ... | reverse complement strand
CAGTCAGCTTCGGCACGTTCAGCAGGAACTGGAGCTATGACGCGCAAGGCTTGAGCCGCGTAACCGGCCTGACGATCAGGGACGGGGCAAACACGCTGTATTCGACCCAGCTTGGGTATGCGCCGGGAGACGGTTCGGTCTCAATCGACTCGTCGCGTGTCTCGTCGATCAATAACGGCGGAGAAGTGCTATGATGACCGAGGCTTTATCACCCAGGTGTACAAGGACGCCAACAACTATACCCAGTACCGCTATGACGGGTTCGGCCAGCTAAAGCGGGAGAACTACAAGTGGGCGGGAACAGCGTATACGAAGCGGTTCCACTACGATGTGGGCGGTAACATCACAGCCAAGGTCACATACGCTTTCGTAGACGGAGACGGGGCAGTGGGCACGGCTCTGGAGACGATCGGCTACGGCTACACGGACTCGGTCTGGAAGGACAAGCTGACCAGCTTCAACGGCAACACGATCACCTATGACGAGATAGGCAACCCGCTCTCGGACGGAACCTGGACCTATACCTGGACGCAGGGCAGGAAGCTGCAGCAGATCACAGACGGAACGACAACAGCTAGCTATAAATACAACGATGCAGGTATACGCACCGAAAAGACCGTCAATGGCGTGACCACGGTCTACAACGTCATAGGCGGCCGCGTGACCTGGGAGAAGACAGGCTCGAGCAACCCGATCTACTACTCATACGACGCGTCTGGCAGCTTGTGGGCCATGCAGTACAACGGCAGCATGTACTTCACCGTCAGGAACGCGCAGGGGGATGTCATCAAGCTGGTCGACAGCAGCGGAGCTGTGGTTGTCGAGTACGTCTACGACGCCTGGGGCAAGCTGATGGGCATAACCGGCAGCCTGGCCAGCACACTGGGTGTGGACAATCCCTACCGGTATAGGGGGTATCGATATGACAACGAGACTGGGCTGTATTATTTGCAGTCGAGGTATTATAATCCTACAGCATCTCGATATTTAAATATTGATTCAATTACAGATGGTGGTGCTGGGTTGTTAGGAAATAACTTATTTGCATATGCAGCAAATAATCCGAATAATAATTCTGATCCATCTGGAAAAATATTGTTAAAAACGTTATAAAGTGGGTCGCTGAAAAGGTTGGTAAACCTGCTGTGAAATTAGTTCAAAAAAAAATATCAAGAATTAACCTGACATATACAAACGGTATAAGCGTTACTGTCTCGCCAAGTATTTGGAACTATAATGGACAGCTTGGAATATCTGTTGATACAAAAGGTAATATTGGTCAGTGCTGAAGCACTTGGCTGAAAGGCCCTGAAATCAGGCAGCGGCAGAAACAGGAAAGAAATATTGTCGCAAAAGGGGCTGGACAAAGGAAAAGAGTTATGTTACTTTTAGTCTGGGAGGGTAAAAACCAGACTATGGACGAAGCAATCAGGAATTATTCAGGGCGATCTTTCAACGAAGAGGATCTGGTGCTGATTCGCTGGGTCAGAAAGACATACCCCAAACTTTCGCGGTCTGAATTGGCAGCGACGATATGTGAGATATTGGACTGGCAGACACCAGGAGGGACAGCGAAACTGCCTCAGTGCCTGTCCTACCTGCAAATGCTGGAGGATCGCGGACTAGTCGAGTTGCCGGCACTGCAAAAGACACAAAATAAGCGCAAACCTGTACCAAAGTTGGATCTTGCAGGAGAAGCGATAGAAGCAGATATTCGAGATATCGCACCCATTCAGTTGAGGATAGCAGAGGATAGCAAAGATCGGCTGAGGTGGCGCTCCTATGTGGATCAATACCACCAGTTGGGCTACAGACAGGTATACGGCTCACGGCTGCAGTATTTTATCTGCTCTGGAGAACGTGAACTGGGCTGTTTACAATATTCGGCGTCAGCCTGGGCATTGGAAGAACGAGACAGATGGATCGGCTGGACTGTAGAAGACAGAAAGGCGCGGCTGCACCTGATCGTCAATAACAGTCGCTGCCTGATTTTCCCGTGGGTGCGCATCCGCAACCTGGCCAGTCAGTCACTGGCACTATCCAGCCGGCAGATCCCAAAAGACTGGCTGAGGTATTTTTGCTATGCGCCGGTCCTTCTTGAGACATTTGTTGACTTGGAGCAATATCGGGGAACCAGTTACAAGGCAGCCAACTGGATCTGTCTGGGCGAAACAAAAGGTCGCGGCCGACAGGATCGGCACAAAGAATATGGATTGAGCAGGAAAGCGATTTACCTGTATCCGCTGCAAAAAGACTTCCGGGCTGTTTTACTCGGTGAAAAGATTTGTAAACAGGTGCTGCCAGAATGAGCAAGGTGAAACGGCTGCAAAAACAGGTCGAACACCAGGCCAGACATGAGGAAAAGATCCGCACAGGTGAAGCAGCCTATGTTCGCTATGAACCAAGAACCTCAAGAAGGGCACAGCCGAACCGATTGAGCCAGTATAAGAGCGTGACAGAGGAATATGAGGACCGCCAACGGTCAACAGAAGAAGCGCTGAAAGTCTATCGACGCTTACTGCCAACATTACTGCGACGCATGAGCCATATCCCGGACCTGAGAAAACCAGGCAAAGTGAAGCACCAAAAAACCGTGTTGATGGTTTATGGCATCCTGATGTTCGTCTTCCAGATGTCTTCGCGACGAGATGCGAATAAAACGATGAGTCAGCCGATCTTCATGGAAAATATGCGGATGATGTTTCCGGAGTGGGAGACATTGCCGCACGCGGACACCCTGAACCGGTTTCTGGAACGGACAGATGTGAACACGATCCAGGAAAGCCTGATTGATTTATTCAAGACGCTGATTCGCAAAAAGAAATTGAAGCAGGAAACAGTCAATGGCCGTTATGTGCTGGCCATCGATGGAACACAAAAATTCACACGCGATCGTTGCTGGCAATCGGAATACATGCAACGACACGTTGGCGCCAATAAGGATCCCCAATATTATGTGTATGTTCTGGAAGCAGTGGTGACACTGGAAAACGGCATGGCCTTACCGCTGATGAGCGAGTTTCTGAGTAATGAAGACTACAGGGATGAAAGTACCAAACAAGATTGTGAGACCAAGGCATTTCGTCGGCTGGCAGCAAAAATCAAGCAGCGTTTTCCCAAACAGAAATTCTGTATTGTTCTGGACGGGTTATATGCGAACGGACCCATCGTTCGAACCTGCAGGCAGTATAATTGGGACTATATGATTGTCCTCAAACAAGAATGCCTGAAATCTGTTTGGCGCGAGTATGATGTTTTAAAGACAGAGGAAGATCGTCTTGTTTGCCAATGGGGAGAGCGGAAGCAGATTTACCACTGGGTTAATGAGATCGAGTACGAATACGACAACAACCGGAAAAGAGAAATGGTCCATGTCGTAACCTGTCAGGAAACCTGGCAGACGACTGTTGCCGGAACAGGACAGAAGCAGGAGCAGATACTCCAGTATGCCTGGCTGTCCAATGTGCCTCTCACAAAAAGGAACGTGTTCAGCCGATGCACACGAATGGGTCGATACCGCTGGAAAATCGAGAATAATTTTCTCATAGAAAAGCATCATGGTTACCAGTATGAACACTGTTATGCCAAAAACTGGAACGCTATGCTGGGCTACCATTATCTGATGAACATCGCCCGGTTTTTCCATGTTCTGGCCTTTAAAACAGACTATCTGGCCAGAAAGGTTGCGCAGACAGGTTATGATAAAACCCTGCGGCTTCTCGCATTGGCCTGTACTGGGTCTGTCATGAACGCCGATCGGATTAACGTAATCGTGTCGCAAGCAGATCGATATTATCTGAGTTTTGTAGCCTGACCAATAAACAAAGACGGGTAACAGCCTTGTTTCTGTTGCCTGTACGACTGTTTACGCCATCGAATCACTGTGTATGATGCTGCGAACCTGGGCTGTGTAGCTCTGAGCAACTCACATGAAGCGCTCCTATTCGGCCAAGTGGTTCTCGAGAGCTGTTTTTTGATCGATTTTAAATTATGTGCTTCAGCACTGAATATTGGTGTCCAGGGTACATATGTTGGTGGAATAACAACAGGTTCGCCTGGTGGATCAATTACTGCTTACACAAGTGTTTACCAATTCAACGAGTATTTATAAACTCAATGGTTTGGGATACCAAATTGGAGGTTATTATGGAATACCAGTATATGGAATTCCACTAGCGGTTGGAGCAGAGGTTAATGCTATACCAGACCATGAACTGAACAGAACAAGTTTTGGTGCTACAAGAAGTCTGGGATTTGGGACACCAGGTAGTGATTTCCACATTGAATGGGGTCAGACAACCACATGGACTCATTTCAATATATTTGATACTGCAAAAGGAATATATATAAAAATTATGGAGTGGTAGTGGATTGAAACAATATCAATAATTATCAAAGAGCCAACTGCCTTAGATAACAAAGTCTGAAAATAGGCGATCTGGAACGTTTTGTAGTATAATAATCCTTAGATGATGCTGAATGTAGAACTACACATTCGTTGACAGTTGCTTGCGTTGAAAACTGCATATTCCCTTGATTTTCTGGGTAAAACACGTGCATTTACGTTCGGTTGTGATATAATAATGTAGTACTAGATAGAACTACATTTGTTGTATCTGATCGGAGGTAGGACTACATGGCATTTATCAAGGCACAGCGCATTATCCGCAACGATAACGGGACGATTCAAAGCGGTTCTGCCGCAATTATTGACACAGTTTATGTGCCTGGTGAGCGCTTTCATTCAAAGCAACAGGTTCGGGAACGCCTTGGCAAGATCATTTCCCTTTCAGAAGATGGAAAATCCGGTCTCTTCATGTCTCCTACAAGGGGACTTGTTGAATACAATGGGCTGTCTGATACATTTAACCCCATTGAACGAGACGATCCAAGGGTCGAATCAGTAACTGGTGTGTATCCACAGACAGAAATCCACACTGTTTTCGGAGATTCATACTTGCTCTTGAAATTTCTAGAAAAATCTGGTCTGATCAGCATTCTGAAGAGCGTTTTTTCGCAAAAAGAAGCCTACGAACGGGTTCTTGCGCATATGGTTCACGGTATCATGCGGAACGGTTCGCGCATTACCTGTGACAACTTCATTGCCAAATCCTTTGCTTCCTATGTCCTTGATGACATACCCGTTTCCACACTCCGAACCGATACTGCCTTCTTCAGCATGATGGGCAACGACCCTGCAAAGATGGCATTCTTTACCACTTTCATCGAGGCGGTGCGAACGACAAACCCGGACTTTGGCACAGGGTGCTACGTGGATTCCACGCCGCTCCCGAATGATATCGATGACAATCCGTTCGATGCGCTCTGCTGTCACGGTATCTCTTCATCCATGGTACAGATGCGGTTGATCCTGGTTCTGGATGAAGAAACCGGACTTCCGGTCTGGTACGATATCATACCCGGAAACATTCTGGACCCGAGCACAATCATGAATGTTCTGAACGATATCGGAGATAATCTCAACATCCATGTTCATTCGCTTGTCCTGGATGCTGGTTATGCCAGCCAAGAGCTTGTCAATGCGTTCCATATCGGAACGGATAAAACGATCATCTGCCGTATGCCAGCCAGGAAGGGATACCCATTCAAGACGCTCTATGATCAGATGCGAACACTGATCGGCAAAGGAAAATATGCATTTGTCAGAAAACGCCATACCTACTTTGGTCATAGAAAGAGGATTGATCTGTTCGGTTATCCGATGTATGCCTATGTCTATGTCGATCAGCAGAATGCTCTGCAGCGCTTTCAGGATTACCTCATCGAGCATCAGGATGAGTACGATGCTATGAAAAACATGGAGAAGGATTGGTATACGGTTAAGTTCGGTTACTTTGTCCTGATTTCAAATCTTGATCTGACGCCAGCAGAACTCCTTACTGCTTACTTTGAACGAACGGAGATTGAAAGTGTATTCAAGTCAAGCAAAGAATATCTTGGCCTTCTGCCGTTGCGTAAATGGACTGATCAGACTGTCAGAGGCAAGATTCTGCATGACATTATGAATACGATCGTGCTGCTAAACATGAGGAAGCAGTTTCTCGATAGTGGCATTTCGATCAATGAACTCTCTGGTAAGACCCAGTCGCTGATGTGTCGCAGGGACAATCATGGCAGGGTGTATGTGGAAACACCAAACAAAAAAACTAAAGAGTACTACAATCTGATGGGTGTTCAGATACCATCCATGGTGCGTGTGGATCAATTCAAAAACAAGGTGTTGGGGATGGCGAATATGTAGTTCTAAATTTGGCGTCATCTAAGGATTAATAAATGACAGTCACGCAAGAGATTGTGATCATGACACGCAGTTTATCCTGAACAGTTTTTACTTGACCAACATAAATCTTGAATAATCGTAACATGTTGGGTATAATATTATTAGGTGATGAAGATGAGTTATTTTTCGATGATGACAAAGCGTGAAGTCATGCGAATGGCCGCTTTGAAGCAGAACTACGAGGAGCAGCTTGCTAGTTTGCCAAAAGGCACGATACGCAAAAAGGAGCGAAACGGTAGGATATATTTTTACCTTGCATATCGCGCTGATGGCAAGGTCGTCAGCAAATATATCGGAAATGATGAATCCGGCCTTGGTGACCTTCGGGAGCGGCTGGAACGCCGTAAAAATATTGAAGCCTTGCTGAAAAGCATTAATAACGAATTGCGCCTGATGAGTCGGGCGTTGGAGGTAGCACGGTGATTATTTACCACGGCAGCAATGTGATTGTGGAACAACCGAAAATCATGCAAGGCGAACGGATGCTGGATTTTGGAACGGGCTTTTACACCACATCTAACAAAGAGCAGGCCATACGTTGGGCACAGCGGGTTTCCGAACGCCGTGAACCTAAAGAACAGATGCTCTCTATCTATGAATTTGACATTAAAGCGGCGCAACGTGACCTAGCGATTATCCACTTTGATGAACCGAACGGCGAATGGCTTGATTTTGTCTGCGCTAATCGAAGTGGACGTGAAGCGGCAAATCATTATGATGTTGTTCTCGGTGCTGTTGCGGACGATAAGGTCTATACGGTCGTCCAGTTCTATGAAAACGGTGTTTACGACAAGGCTGATGCCATCAAACGGTTAAAGGTTGAGGATCTGTTCAATCAAATCCTGTTCCATACTGAAAAATCACTGACCTATTGCCGCTTCGTAGGCTATGAGCAGTTAGGGGGCGTAAAATGATGGAGAATAATCAATTTGAACTGGTGCTGCAAACCATATCAACGGGATTGGTAGCGATGATTATCACCGAAACCGGACTTGACGAAGATACCGCTATGGAAAAGCTCTATTCATCTGCGTTATATTCTGCACTCGAAAAAGAAGAAACCAAGGTATGGCATTACAGCGTTCCAAAGCTGTATGAGTTATGGGAAAATGAAATCAAAACGGGGCAACTTACGCTCCCGGAATATTGACAGGAGAGCTGCCATTATGAGCGATACAGTTCATTTCAAGGTATTTTGCCTTGAGCGGTATAAAAGCGAACATCACATGAAAGGCAATGAGGCGTTCCGATTATTTAAAGAATACGGTGTTTTGGATTACCTCACTTCCTTTTATGATGTGCTTCATTCATTCGGCGATAAGTATCTTGTATCAGATATTGACGCGTTCATCTCGTCGCGCAGAACAGCTTAATTTTCAACAATTTCAATACCCAGCACTTTCGCTTCAGATCCCGAGAACGCCCGTTTTATCAACTGTTTTCAAGGTCCACGAAAGATGTATCAAATTCTCAGCACCTGCGCCAATGTCGTTTCGGCTATAATAAATTAACTTAATTATAAATGGACGGAATGATAATGCGCAAGAACTATTTCGCTAAACTCGTGAATTACATGAAAAATGTGTATCATATCGATCGATTATTCAACAAACTTGAAGACATAAGAGTCAATCCAAAGTTCAAGACGGGCCAAGCACTCATGCCACTGCTCCTGGGACTACTGCTTCGAATCAAAAGCATGAACGAATTGAAGTTCATGATTAAGGAAAATGAATTTGCCAAAGCATTCCCCAGAGGGAAAGAATTAGCCCAGATTGGCACCATCCGTGACACACTCAAGGTGATCAGCACGATCAACTCATTATAAAATGTCAAGGCCATATTGATGACTTGTCAGCTTTGTTTCAGCATCTGACACTTTATAAATCGATTGCCGACTCCTCAAGGAGAAACTGCTCAATACCGATATAGAGTATCCCCTTTTCGTCATACCAGGGGATCATTTTGTCTTTCACAACAATGATTTTTTTGAACGAATCTGCAACTCTGTATAATGATGATGTTTCGTGACGGCGCTTTTCTTCGTCAGAGACAGTCAATGCAGATTGGATGTAATAACGCTGGTTGCCTGAATTTGCTATAAAATCTATTTCCAGTTGCGAGCGGATTTTCTTATTGTTGTTGTCGATATGATTATACTCGACAATACCAACATCAACATCAAAACCTCTGGTTATCAACTCATTGAAAATGATGTTTTCCATGATATGGTTTTCTTCTGTTTGTCGGAAATTGAGTCTGGCATTTCGCAGACCAACATCCGTATAGTAATACTTCAATGGGCTGCCGATATATTTTCTACCCTTGATGTCGTAACGTTTTGCTCTGTCAATGATAAATGCATCAATGAAGTAACCCAAATATGCATCGATCGTAGTTGAGTTTACGGAGATTTTTTTACTGCTTCCGAATGTATTGGCAATTCTGGCCGGATTTGTCAATGACCCGACAGAAGAAGCTACAACATCCAACAGATCATCAAGAATATCTTTGTCATTTCTGATATCGTTATGATCCAGAACATCCTTAATGTATGTGCTTTCAAAAAGGTCTTTCAGGTATTTGCTTCGGGATTCGTGCGTCTTCTGAGAAAGGACAAGCGGCATCCCACCATAGGTAAAGTACTCAGTCCAAGCGTCGCGTCTGTCTCCTTCATATGCTGAACAGTATTCACTGAAGGACAAAGGGCTGACCCTGATTTCATCACCTCGTCCTCTGAACTCTGTCAAAACCTCAGATGAAAGCATTCGGGAATTGCTTCCTGTCACGTACAAATCGACATTCTTGATTTTCATCAACCCCAAAAGGGTGTCGACGAAGGTAACCGGAGCGCCGCCATGAGGCACATACGGATTTGGTACTTTTTCCGAGCTCTGAATCTCATCGAGAAAAACATAGTAGACATGGTCTTTATCGACAATCTTATCCCTGATATACGTGTCTAGCTCAAAAGGGTTCCGGTATCTGGCATTCTTGGTTTCATCCAAAGCAAGTTCAATAATGAACAGGTCATCGACGCCGATCGAATTAAGATATGCATGATACAATTCAGTCAAGAGGAAGGATTTACCACACCGTCTGATGCCTGTGATCACTTTTATCAATCCATTGTCCTTTTTATCGATCAACTTTTTCAGATATCGTGGTCGATGAATAACCATGGCACATCTCCAAACATAAATTGCGGTTATCCGCATATTTTCTTTGTAATGATAATATCATGATCATAACGGTATGTCTACTTATCTACAAAGATTTATTGCGGATATCCGCAAATTTACATTGAACTGAATCGAATAGAGTCAAAACAGCGCGTGGTATAATGACAAGAACTGCATAATATAATGATATTAGGCAGCGGCGATTGTTGTCAAAGAGTGTGTTCAAATAATTTTCGTTATGCTATCATTTTTATGTGCAATGAAAAGACGAATTATTTCGAGGTTGCCATCTATGCATGCTTACAAATCTCTTAAGGAGCAGGATCCGGGAACTTCCCTGACACCGTATTTCATTCGCATGATGGTCATGAACGACGAGATTCCTACCATCAAGGCAGGGAAGAAATTCCTTCTGGACTTCGATGCGCTGCTCGAACAGCTGGAGAAAAAGCTCTCTGATCCGAAACCTCAAGAAGTGCCGAAAACAGGCGGTATCAGGCCGATTTTGGCTGGAAGAAGATAGCACTATTAACTTGCTATTAGCCAAACACAGAGGTACTATCACAGACGATGAAGGGTGAAGGGAGTGCAGCAGTATGGCGACAATAACGCAGAGAGGCGATGCATATCACATCATGGTCAGTTGCGGCTATGATGTTAAAAATCGTCAAATCAGGAGATGCATGAACTGGCGGCCGGAGCCGGGCATGACACAAAAGCAGATAGAAAAGGCGGTCAATGAGGCCGCTGTTTTATTTGAGAACAAAGTGCGGCAGGGACAGGGGCTGGACGGTTCCATCACCTTTGCCGAGTTCATTGACCGGTGGATGACGGAATACGCCGAGAAACAGCTGGCTCCCAAAACCTATCATCGTTATGTGTCTTTTATGCAGCGCATCATTCCTGCCCTGGGCCATATCCGGATGGACAAGCTCCAGCCCATACACCTGATCGAGTTCTACAACCAGCTAGCAGGAGATACCGTGCGTAAGGATAAGTCATGGGTAGCCCGGCCTGCACTGATCGAAAAGTACAGGGAGCGCGAGTATAAGTCAACTGTTTTTGCCAATGAAGCAAAGATCGGTACGGCGACGCTCGTCAGCATACTGAACAGAATGCCTGTGACAAGAGCGGTTGCAGAAAAAGTCTGTGATGTGATGAAGACATCCCTGACACGCGGGTTCAAGGAGCAGGAGGGTGTTGCATACCTGGGCAAGCGAACGGTCAAGCATCACCATGCCCTGATCTCGTCCATCCTGACAACTGCTGTTAACTGGCAGGTGATCCTGGAAAACCCGGCCAAACGTGTGAAGGCGCCCAAGGCACCACGACTGGAGGCCAAGTCCTCTTTTATTATACGTTAAACAAGTTCATGGACGAACTGCAGACGGCAAGGTTATTGGAATGCCTGGATGGTGAACCAATCAAGTATCAGGTCATGGTTAAGCTTCTGTTGTACAGCGGCATGAGAAGGGGAGAGCTGGCCGGTCTGGAGTGGAAGGATATCGATTTTGACAAGGGTACGATCAGCATCCGGAGATCGTCGCAGTATGTGTCCGGGAAAGGGATATTCACCAAGGACACCAAGACAGAGACATCCGACCGCACGATCCGGCTGTCGCAGATAGCCTTCGATATGCTCAAAACCTATCGTGCATGGCAGAGTAAAGAACGTTTAAAGATAGGGTCAGATAGGAACGACTGCGATCGGCTGTTCACGACCTGGAACGGCAGCCCGATTCATCCTGACTCCATCACCGGCTGGTTTGCTGAACTCATCAAGCGGCATGAGCTGCCGAAAGTGACGATCCACTCGCTGAGGCACACGAATATAACATTATTAATCATGGCGGGAATACCGCTAAGGACGGTAGCCAAGCGCGCGGGTCATTCCAGCACGGTGACAACCAGCCTTATTTACTCACATGCGATCCAGTCGGCTGACGAGATGGCCAGCGAGGTGCTGGAGGATATCCTGAAGCCGAAGCGGATGGGGATGGGAGGATGAGAAAGCATGGTGGTTGATCTCAACGGTAGTTGAGTATGGTCTTTTATAGCGATATATAGAACTACAAGCGCTATTGCAAAAAACTGAAAGATGACATTATTGAACCCGATAAATAATCAAGAATTGTATGACTTACAGGTTGGCTATTCAAACATAGCTTTAATTTTAGGTCTCCAGTCTGCATCAATTTTCTTGAACATCATTCCCTTTGTTTTTCCATTGTATTGCCAATTGCCTGCCATAACGAATAATGCACAAATATGACTTGCTAATTGTCCCTCTGAAGGATCGCGATGTAGGATATCTGTTATTATTCGCCCTACACCCCATTGCTCAGTTCCCTTCCCTAATTTTTCTACATTATTGGCGAGAGGCAACCATTTCACACTTTCCATTTGTTCATTAATGATATCTAGTTCCTGAAAAGGAAAAGACCTAATATTTAGACCACTCTGAAAATATCTTTTGATAATAAGTTTATTACTTTCAATCTTCCAAAAAAACTCTTTTTCTTTTGCGCCTAAAGTCTTGCAAATTTGCCAATGGTTATTATCATGTTCTGGTTCGAACGATTTTGTCTCTCTCGACATAAACCGAATTGA
>Ga0351928_1116_pt1 | contig 12205 bp, 10 predicted proteins | sample BONcelHT113001E8_FD_206858 | JGI IMG/M metagenome (GOLD analysis project Ga0351928, IMG submission 206858) | Enriched cells from coal bed in the Powder River Basin, Montana, United States - BONCAT cells T11 rep2 HSBNCT.T11.300.1.E8 ... | reverse complement strand
CCATATCCACCGGCATGTCGAAGCCGCGTTGCGCCGCCGGGTTGGGCGCGAAGGCCGCGCCGTAACACAACATGCCGAGCAGCGAAAAGAACGGGTCGTGTCCCTTTGGCTTGATCGTCGGGATCGCCTCGATGAAGCCTTCCAGCCCGCCGAAGCGCATCAGGTTGGCGTGCATCTTCGCCATGTCCGGCAGGTAGCCGAACTCGAAATAGATATCGCCGCTGTGTGAGGCGAAGGCCGAGAATAGTTCCGGGTGGCGCATCGCCTGGACCATCGCGCCGTAGCCGCCGCTGCTCTTGCCGGTGATGGCGCGGAACTGGCGATCTGGCAGGGTGCGATAGGTCGAGTCGACGTATGGGATCAGCTCGTCGACCAGATAGTCCTCGTAGCGGCCAAGCGCCGACGAGTTGATGTACTGCGCACCGCCGAAGATCGTCCAGCAATCCGGCAGCGCGGCGATGACCGGCCCCATCTGGCCGGTGCGAATCAGCCGGTCGATGCGCTCCGGAAACGACTCACCCCAGGCGACCGGGGCCAGCATGAGCGGGCCGCTGCCGCCGTGGCCGGCCAGCACGTAAATGACCGGGTAGCGCCGCGTCGGGTCGTCGTCGTAGCCGGGCGGCAGGTAAACCGGCAGCATGCGCTCGACCGGGTCATTCGGCAGATTGCCCTGAAGCACGTCGCTGACGAGATACGGTGTTTCGACACGTCCTGCGAGCTGCATGAAGCTCTCTCCTGGTTGGAACCGCAAGCGCTCTGGCGTCCTCCTCCCATTTGGAGAGGAGGACGCCGCTTACTTCCGAGGCCGGTCAGGCTGCGCCGCCGAAACCGGCTCGCGGTCTGGCCGCATGGTTGTTACGCACCAGCGCGAACGGCGGCCTGCGCTTCGGCGTCGATGGTGTACCAGTCCCAGTGTTCGCCGCCAACCTGACCGTCGGTTTCGATTGGGCCGTCGAGGTAAGTCTGGTAGAGCGCGTAAGACGCGGCCAGGCGAATCGGCGCGGCCGGGAAGACGCCGTCTTCACCGAAGAGCATGTCTTCGATCTGGGCGTACATCTCGGTGCGGGTCGCCGGGTCGGTTTCTTCTCGCGCGGCCTGAATCAGGTCGTCGACTTCCGAGCATGGGCGTGATGTGAAGGCGTTGTCGATATCGCACTTGAGGATGTCGCCAACCCAGTTGTTCGAGTCCGGGTAGTCCGGCCCCCAGCCGATGGGGTGCCAGTGCGGGCGCTGGTCCATGTCGTTGTTGATGCTGATGATCGGGATCATGTTGCTGAAGTCTTCGATGACTTCGTTGCTGAAGAGCGCCGGGTCACAGCCGAGCACGGTGGCCCACTGCTGCACCAGAAACTCGACGTAGCGCGAGCGGCGGCCCGGCTGCGAGACCGAGAAGACTTCCGGGAAGCCTTCGCAGTCGGGGTACGGGCTGAGGGCAAGCTGTTCGCGCGCCCATTCCGGGTTGTAGCCAACGCCGACTTCATCGATCGGCGGCGCGCCCGGCATAGACGGCGGCGTGATGTGGATCATGGGCGAGCCGAGGCCATTGACGGCGTCGTTGATGAGTTGGGTGCGGTCGATGGCGGCGCTGAAGGCGCGGCGCACGTGAACGTCATCGAAGGGCGGCTTGCCGTGGTTAAAGCTGAGATAGTCGATGCTAACGCCGGTCAAAAAGAGAAGTTCATCTTCAAGTTCTGTGTCGGCGAGCAGCGTGCCGATCTCGCCTTCGGGGATGTTGCCGGAACGGATCATGTCGACCTGGCCGTTGAGGTAGAGCGACAGCAGCGTGCTGGTGTCGTTGATGACGATCAGCTCGACGCGGTCGATGTTGCCGGGGCCGCGCAGGTCTTCAGGCATGAACGGGTTGCGGATGAGCGAGCGGCCGACGCCTTCGGTGTAACTGTCGGTCAGGAAGGGGCCGGTGTACCAGGCGTTGCCGACGTCGATCCACTGCTGGCCGAACTCGTCGATCAGCTCGCCGGGGACCGGGCGCAGCGTCCACAGGCTGGCGACCGCCGGGAAGAAGCCGGTCGGCGAGACCAGCGTGAACTCGACTGTGTCGTCATCGACCGCGCGCACGCCGACGGCTTCGAACATCTCCTGCGTTGGCTCGGCCGAATTGACGACCTCCCCGCAGCCGGCGATGAAGCTGGCGGTGACCGGGCCGTAGCTGCCACCCAGGCGCACGTCACAGGCGCGCCGCGTGCCGGTGACGACGTCCTCAGCGTTGACCATGCGCATGACGCGGGCTTCCTGCGTCTCCGGGTTCCAGCTCACCCACGGCACGTCGTCGCGCAGGTTAAAGGTCCAGGTGAGGCCGTCTTCGCTGACGGACCAGTCGGTCGCCAGCTCGGGGCGCACATCGGCCGTCTCCGGTGAAAGATCGGTCAGGCCAAGAAAGGTGTTGTCGACCCAGCGCACGGTGATGGTGCTGCCGGCGAGCTGCGGGTCGCGGCCGACGCCGACGTCGCCGTCGTGGGTGTAGTACGTCACCAGGGACGGATCGTCCCGGTCCAGCGTGACGGCGTCGTCCTGCGCCAAAGTCAGCACCGGGCTGATGACGAACAGGACCAGCAATAGTAAAGCGAGCGGCGACACGATTCGAACTGCGGCGTTTCGAACTCCTGCGTTCATGAACCAGCTCCTTTATCACAGCATCGTCACATGGGTTTACTAAACCGTGTTCTGGTCGACGCCAGGCCCTCCTTTCGGTTCAACCATCTCCAGCGGGCGTTTTGCGCCACACGAAGCACGAACAATCAGGGTCGTCGGAAGCAGCTCGGTGCGCGCCGGCAGGTCCGGCTGCTTGATACGCTCCAGCAGCAGCGCCGCCGCGCGTCTTCCGATTTCGGCCGTTGATTGTGCGACCACGCTCAAAGGGGGATTTAACAGCGTCGACCAGGGCGTATCGTCGAAGCCGACCACGGCGACGTCGTCCGGCACGCGCCGGCGCAAGTCCTGCAGCGCCGTCAGCGCGCCAAGCGACATCATGTTGTTCTCGATAAACAGCGCCGTCACTTCGGGATGGTCGCGCGTCAGCTCGACGGTTTGCTGATAGCCGCTCTCGTACTTGTGGTTGCCGAAGCGCACCCAGGTGTCGTGGACCGGCAAGCCAGCAGCGGCCATCGCCTGAAGATAGCCCTGGTAGCGCTCGCGCCCGCTCGTCAGGTAGAGCGGGCCGCCGATGTGGCCGATCTGCCGGTGGCCGAGCCGGATCAGATGGTCGACCGCCGAGAAGGCCCCGGCGACGTTGTCCGACAGCACGCAGTCGATGGTGTCGGTCACCATGTGCCGGTCGATGACGACGATCGGCATACCGCCGGCGGCCATCTCGGCGATGCGGTCGACGTCCTCGCTGGTGGGAATGACGACGATGCCGGCGGCTTCTTCGGCTTCCATCATGCTCAGGTAGTCGAGTTCTTTTTGAGCGTTCGCGCCGGTGTTACTCATCAGCACGCTGTAGCCATGCTCGAAAAAGATCGACTCGACGGTCGACATGACGGTGTTCAGAAACGGGTTGGTGATGTCGGTGACGATGAAGCCGATGATCAGGCTGCGAGTCGAGCGCAGGCGCTGGGCGACGCGATTCGGCTCGTAGCCGAGCGTGCGAATGGCGTTGAGCACGTTGGCGCGTACTTCCGGCCGAATGAAGGCGTAATTATTGAGCACGCGCGAAACCGTGGCAGGCGAAACGCCCGCAGTTTGCGCTACGTCACGAATGGTCGGGGTGGTAGGACGTTCTTTTTTCGAAGGCATAAACAATAGAATATATTGAAATCGATTTCAATTAGCATAGAGTTCCTGCACGAAAAAGTCAAATACTTTATTGTCACTTCCGCCCGCATTTCCAGCGGGAGAGCGTTGGCAGGCGTAACTGGCGGCGCTTTCGGACCCCTCCCCTGCCCGCTGACATCCCGCCTGCGGAATTGTGAGAAATGACGGAACCTGCCGCACTTTACTCGCCGGCGCTGTTATGCTTACCGGTGGGCGCGACTGGACATGCGCCGAGCCAAGGACGCATCCATGACCATCGAAAATACCCTCGCACAACTTCTGAACCATGTCGGGCAGGAACTCGGCGTCTCGGCCTGGCTGACGGTCGACCAGGCGATGATCGACCGCTTCGCGGCGGTGACGCTGGACGACCAGTGGATTCACATCGACGTCGAGCGGGCGCAACGCGAAAGTCCGTCCGGCAGCACGATCGCGCACGGCTTCCTGACGCTGTCGCTGATTCCGTACCTGCGGCGCGACGTCGACTTCATCCCGGCCGGCGTCAGGCAGACGATCAACTACGGTGCGGACAGCATCCGCTTCCTGCGCCCGGTGCTGGCCGGCGCGCGGGTGCGCCTGCACGTCACGCTGACCGGCGTCGAGCCGCGCGGCGAGAACCGACTGCTGCTTAAGACGCGCAATACCATCGAGATCGAGGATCAGGACAAGCCGGCGCTGGTGGCCGACATGCTGACGCTGGCCGAGTTCGCGCCGCCGGCATGACGCCGGTCAACGTGTCGGTGTAGACTTATCTCAAGGGGCTACTTATTCGCTTTTTGAGGAGAAAACAGCATGGCGGGTCGTTTGGATGGCAAGGTCGCGGTCGTCACCGGCGCGGGTAAAGGCATCGGTCGCGCCGCTGCGCTGGCGCTGGCAGGCGAAGGGGCGGCGGTCGTCGTCACCTCGCGCACCGAGTCCGACTTGCAGGCGCTGGCGCAGGTGATCGAGATGGCCGGCGGCCGGGCGCTGGTGGTGGCGGCGGACGTGAGCCGCGAACGCGACGTCGAGCGGCTTAAGGCGGCGGCGCACGCGGCGTTTGGCAGGGTCGACATTCTGGTGAACAACGCCGGCGTCGGCAAGAACGGCACCGTGCTGACGCTGACCATCGAAGACTTCGACTGGATCATGAACACGAACTTTCGCAGCACGTTCCTGTGTACGAAAGCGTTTATGCCAGAGATGATCGAGCGCGAAGCCGGTAACATCATCTTCGTCGGCTCGGTCGCCGGCATGATGGGCCTGCCGAACGAGCCGATCTACTGCGCCAGCAAGCACGCGCAAAAAGGCTTTGCCGAGTCGATCGACTACGAATGCCGGCCGCACAACGTCAAGGTGTCGTACATCGCGCCCGGCGGTACGAACACGAACTATGGCTTCTACAACGGCACGCGCACGCCCGGCGACGCCATGCTGGAAGGCTTCCTGACGGCCGAAGACGTGGCCGACGCGGTCATCTTCGCCGCCACCCAGGGGCCGAAGTCGCGCGTCTTCCTGATCGGCATGCGGCCGATGAACGAGGGACTCGGCACCGGCTCTGGCGACCATTTTCCGTCGGCCACGTCGTAGCCAGCGGCCTTATTCGGGCGCTTCTTTCGGGCGCGGGCGGGCGGTGGGCGGGCCGGCCCGCTGCGCCGGGGAGCGCGCCTTCTGCCGCCAGCGCCGCCAGGTGCCGACGACGCCCTGCGGGAAGATCAGCACGACGACGATGAAGATTCCGCCGAGCAGCAGCGGCCAGACGGTGGCGATGTCGATGGTAAAACTGCCGATCGAGATGGCGCTATTGCGGAAAAACACGTCGAGCAGGTGCAGACCGGTCGCGCCGATGACCGGGCCGGCGAAGGTGCCGACGCCGCCGATGACGGTCATCAGCAGCGGGTCGACCGTATAGCTGACGCCGAGCAGCTCTGGTCCAACCTTTTTGTTCAGTAGCACTTGCAGCATGCCGGCCACCGCCGCGATCATGGCGGCCATCATGATCGACAGCAGCTTGAAGCGCAGCGTGTTGTAGCCCAGCGCCTGAGCGCGGTCCTCGTTCTCGCGGATGGCCTCGAAGACCGCGCCGGTCGGCGACTTCACCACCCGGCGGATAAACAGGAACGTGGCGACGAACAGGGCCAGCGCGACGTAATAAAACGTCAGCCGGTTCTGCGCAGGGTCGAGCCAGAGCGGCAGCTCGGAGATGGCGAAGCCGTCCTCGGCGCGCGTCAACTGGAAGCGGCCGAAGAAGATAAAGAACATCTCGGCCACCGCCAGCGTGAAGATGGCGAAATACACCCCGCGCAGCCGCAGCGTCACAAATCCTATGAGCAGGCCGAGCAGCCCGCAGATGACGATCCCGGCCAGGACTCCGAGCGTCAGCGCCAGGCCGGTATCCAGGCCGGTGTATTCGAGCGACAGGCCGAGGATGTAACTGCCCATGCCGAAAAACAGCGCATGGCCGAACGAAACCACGCCGGTGAAGCCAAAGAGCAGGTTATAGCTCATCGCCAGGATGGCGAGAATGTAGACTTCGATCAGCACCGCCTGCCAGCGAACCGACTCGCCGCGCATGACCATCCGGTCGCCGCGCGGGATGCCGACCGGACTCGAGTCGGTCAGCCAGCCGACCAGAAACGGAAAACCGATCAGGAAGGCCAGCAGCAGGAGCAGCAAGCCGTTCTGGCGCAAGGCTTTGCTCATGGTCTCACCTTGCCTCTCCGAACAGGCCGCTTGGGCGGATGAGCAGCACCAGCACCAGCAGCAGCATCGGCGTGATGCTGGGCAGCATCGACAGACTGGTGCCGATGGCCGCATCCTGGGCGACGGCGATCGATAGACCGACCATCAGGCTGCCAACGGCGGTGCCTTCGTAGCTGCCGAGGCCGCCGAGGACGACGACGGCGATGGCTTGCAGCAGGAAGGTGCTCGCCAGCGTGGTCGACGCGCCGAGGAAGGGCGCGGCGACTGCCCCGCCGAGCGCCGCGATGGCGCAACCGAGCGTGAAGACCAGCGTGAAGACGACGCGCACGTTGATGCCGAGCGCCTGGACCATCTCGCTGTCTTCGACGCCGGCGCGAATGATGATACCGATGCGCGTGCGGTTGAGCAGTAAGGCGATGCCGACGATCAGCAGCAGGCCGATGCCGACGACGAACAGCCGGTAGGTGCTGAAGCGCTGGTCGAACAGGGTGAAGAAGTTTTCGCGCACGCCGAAGGTCTCGGTCCAGCTAAACGGCGTCGTCGTCCAGATGGCCTTTACCAGTTCCAGCATAACCAGCGAGACGCCGAAGGTGAGCACGAGCTGAAAGACCGGCCGGATATACAGGCGGCGGAGCAGGCCGCGTTCCAGCACCGCGCCCAGCGCCGCGCCGACCAGCACGGTCACGATGACCGCCAGCACGAAACGCAGGTTGGGGTCGGGTACGGCGGCGGTCAGGTCAACCACGCCGCCGGGGTGCTGCACGTCGTAGGCGACGTACGCGCCGAGCATGAAGAACGAGCCTTGCGCCAGGTTGAGCACGTCCATCAGGCCGAAGACGATCGACAGGCCGGACGCCACCAGGAACAGCAGCATGCCCTGAAACAGCCCGGACAGCACGGTAATGCCAAAGTTGCCCAGGCTGCCGGATCGAATAAAGCTAAATGCCAGCAGCGCAATCAAAATCGCGGCGATCGCCAGCACCGAGGTTCGCTTTGAAGCCATCATTTCTCCACTCAGGCCACGCCGAGATAACGCTGAATCAAGCCGCTGTCGGTCTTCAGGTCGTCCATCGCGCCACTCGCCACGCTCTTGCCCTCGTCGATGATGACGAAGCGGTCGGCTAGCCGGCTGGCGACGCGGAAATTCTGCTCGACCAGCAGCACGGTCGTCTGCGCGGCCAGCCGCCGAATGGCCGCCATCAACTGCTCGATGATGACCGGGGCCAGCCCTTCGCTCGGCTCGTCGATCAGCAGCAGGCGGTTGTCCGGCACCAGCGCGCGAGCGACGGCCAGCATCTGCTGCTGGCCGCCAGAAAGCTGGCCGCCGGACAAATGCGACAGGCGCTTGAGGTCGGGAAACAGCTCGTAAATGAAGTCGCCTTTACGGGCCAGGTCGCCGTTTTTGCGCTCGGCGATCTTCAGATTTTCGAGCACGCTCAGGGCCTTGAAGATCGCCCGGTGTTCGGGGACGTAGCCGATGCCCATCTGCGCGATCGCGAACGGCGTCTTGCCATTTAGCAGCACGCCGTCGAAGCGGATGCTGCCGCTGGCCGGCGGCGTCATGCCCATGATGCTGCGCAAGGTGGTCGTTTTGCCCGCGCCGTTGCGGCCGAGCAGCACGGTGATGCTGCCCTGCGGCACGCCGACCGAGACGCCTTCGAGAATGTGGAACTGGCCGATGAAGGTCTGAATAGAGTCGACTTCGAGCAGGTGGTCGCTCATACGCGCTTGCCTCACTCCAATTCGTAGAGCGTGCCTAGATACACGTCCTGCACGGTGCTGTCGGCGGCAATCTCGGCCGGCGTACCCTGGGCCAGCAGCCGCCCCAGGTTCATGACGGTGATCCGGTCGGAGACGCTCATGACGACGTTCATGTTGTGCTCGACCATCACGACTGTCTTGTTCGACCGGCGGCGGATCGAGTCGATGGTCTGCATCAGCTCCGGCACCTGCTCGGACGCCATGCCGGCGGTTGGCTCGTCCAGCAGCAGCAGCTCGGGGTCGGGCGCGAGGATCATCGCAAGCTCCAGCTTGCGCTTGCCGCCGTGCGGGAGCGCGTTGGCCGGATAGGACGCAACGTCGCTCAGGCCGACGATCTCCAGCACTTCCTCGGCGCGCGCCACGTAATCCTTAAATGCTTCGGTGCGGCGCAGGAACTGGAAGTTGTGCGTACCCAACGCCTGGGCGGCGAGGCGCACGTTTTCGAGCACGGTCAGGTTGGGAAAGAGGTTGGTGATCTGGAAAGAGCGCCCCATGCCGTGATGGGCACGGGAGTAGACCGGCATGTGGGTGATGTCGGTGTTGTTGAACAGAACGACGCCGCGCGTCGGGCGATAGCGGCCGGTGAGCAGGTTGAAGTAGGTCGTCTTGCCGGCGCCGTTCGGCCCGATGATCGAATGCGTGCTGCCACGCTCGATCTGCAAGCTGACGTCATCGACGGCGACCAGACCGCCAAATTCCTTCCGTAAGTTGCGGGTTTCCAGAATGATGTCTTGGGCCAAGGCACAACCTGTCGGCAACAAATTTCTTCGCAAGGCGCAAAGTGTCGGGGCGCACTCGTTGGCGCGCCCCGACGCGTGTCTATTTACGGACGGCTAGCTTTCCGGGGTCATCTCGGCCAGCGACGCCATGAAGTCGGTATCCAGCGCCGTGCGCTCGGCGGCAATCGCCTCCGGCAGCAGGATCGGCGGGATAATCTCGGCGGCCGGCACTTCGGCCAGCAGCTCGTAGAACTTCTGGTCGGGGTCGTCCAGGTTCACCAGCCGGGCGATGTACATCGGCACCAGCGCCTGATGGTCGGACGGGCGGATGGCGTAGCTACCCTTCGGCCCTTCGAACATCAGCCCTTCCAGCGCCGGGATCATGGCGTCCGGCAGGGTGTCGCCGCTGGTGGCCTCGACGGCGGCCGTCAGCGCCTGGGCGGTGGCGAAGCTGCATTCAGTGAACAGGTCAGGCACGTCGTCGAAGGCGGCGCGGTGCGTTTCCACCAGCCAGTCGTTGATGGGATTATCCGGGAACGAGTAGTGATAGACGATCCACGAGATATTGCCGATGTTGCTGGGGTCGCTGTTGGCGACGATGTCGTTGGAGTTGAAGGCCGAAACCACCGCCATCTGGTCGCCCACGCCCAGCTCGTCGATCTGCTGGAAGAGCGTCACCGAGCTGTCGCCGGCCCAGATCGGCAGCACGGCGTCCGCGCCAGAAGACAGCACCTGCTGGAGATAGGGCGTGAAGTCGGTCGTTTCCAGCGGCGCGTAGATCGGGTCCTGCACGAAGGTGATACCGGCGCTGCTGAGTACGCCAGCGGCAGCGGCCGAGGCGCGGCCAAAGTCGTTGTCGATCGCCAGGATAACGAAGTTGGTCCCCAACTCGGCAGTCGCGAAGGGCGCGAACGCCAGGAAGTCCTGGAAGGTGTTACGGCAGATGCGGAAGGTGTTGACGTTGAAGTTCGCGCCGGTGATAGCCGGGGAAGCGGCCGGGGCTGCCAGCAGGATCACGTCGGAGTCGACGGCGACCTGCTGGACGCCGGTCATGACGCCGGAGCTGGGCGCGCCGACCAGAATCTCCGCGCCTTCCTGCTCGATCAGCTCGCGCGCCTGGCTGGCGGCGGTGTCGGCGTCGCTGGCGTTGTCGCGGACGACGACTTCGACCGGGCGACCGGCGATGGTGACGGCGGCGAGCGCGTCGTCGACGTTGTTATCGTAGTCGGCCGGGTCAACGCCGGCGGCGTAGAGCAGGCCGAGCTTGAAGCCGTTTTCCAGCTCATGACCGTAAATCGTCAGCGGGCCGGACTGGTCGACCAGCAGGCCGATCACCAGCGGTTCGCCATCCTGCCCGGCAACACTGCCGACCACGGTCGCCAACAACAGCACCAGAACTAATGTAAAGAGCACTTTTCGCATGGTTCCTCCATCTATCATTCTAAAAAAGCCGCTATGGCGCTTCAGGCGCAATCACGACTGCCTCACCCTCGATAACCAGCGTGCCGTCGGCTTTGGCGCAGACGGTGCGCAGGGACATAATCCGCTTATCTTCGCGGTATTTGACGATTTCGACCGTGGCGGTGATGACGTCGCCAATGAAGACCGGCGCTTTGAACTTCAGCTCCTGCCCCAGGTAAATCGTGCCGACGCCGGGCAGGTCGTTGCCGATGACAGCCGAGATCAGGCTGGCGGTCAGCAGGCCGTGGGCGACGCGCCGCCCAAACGGCGACGCAGCGGCGTAGGCCTCGTCCAGGTGAATCGAGTTGGTGTCGCCGGAAACCTGAGCAAACAGGCGCACGTCCTCGTCGGTGATGGTCTTGGTGCGGCTGGCGGTCGCGCCAATCGTCCAGATCATAACTCGGCCTCCTTCTCGCCCAGCAGCACGCGCTTGAGGATTTTGCCGGCGGCCGACGTCGGCAGGCTGTCGCGGAATTCGACCGAGCGCGGCACCTTGTAGCCGGCCAGGAAATGCTGCATGTGCGATAGCAGCTCGGCTTCGGTGGCGGCCTGCCCCTGCTTGAGCACGATTACCGCCTTGCCGACCTCGCCCCACTGCGGATCGGGCACGCCAACGACGGCGCACATCTCGACCGCCGGATGTTTGTAAATGACCTGCTCGATTTCGTTGGGATAGATGTTTTCGCCGCCGCTGATGAACATGTCCTTCTTGCGGTCGACGATTCGGAAGTACTGGGCATCGTCCATCACCGCCAGATCGCCAGTGTGGAACCAGCCGTGCTCATCGACGGCCGACGTGCTGGCGTCGGGGTCGTTGAAGTAGCCGGAACTGAGCGACGGGCCGCGCAGCACCAGCTCGCCGACGACGCCGGGCAAAACCGGCTGGTTGTGCTCGTCGACGATCCGCGCGTCGACGTAGAAGTTCGGCCGGCCGATGCTGCCAGCTTTGCGGATGGCATCTTCCGGCGCGAGCGCGAACACGCCCGGCCCGAACTCCGACATGCCGAAGCCCTGCTTGAACTGGACTCCCTTTTCGCGCTGGAACTGCTCGACCAGGCTGACCGGCAGGGCCGCGCCGCCGCTGGTGCAAAAGCGCAGGTTGCTCAGGTCGGCGGTCGGCCAGTTCGGGGCGGCGGTCATCATCTGGTACATGGTCGGCACGCCGGCGTAGACGGTCGCACCGTACTCTTCCAGCAGGGTCAGCACCTGCTCGGCGTCGAAGCGGCGCGTGAGCACGACGGCGCCGCCGAGAATGAGCAGCGGCGTGGTGTAAACCAGCAGGCCGCCGGTGTGGAACAGTGGGAAGGTGTTGACGGTCACGTCGCCGTGATGCAGGTCGTGGATGATGGTGTTAAGCGTGTTCCAGGCGATCATGCGGTGGCTGACCTGCGCCGCTTTGGGCAGGCCAGAGGTGCCGCCGGTGAAGATCAGGCAGGCGATATCCTCTTCGTGCAGGTCCTCGGTAGTCACCGGCAGCAGCACCGAGTCGGTCAACGTTTTTTCGTAGTAGCGGCTGTTGGGGATGCTGGGGCCTTCGATGTGGAGATAGTGTTCGATGGCCGAAGTTTCGGCGGCGATCTTCTGCACCGTCTCAGCGAAGTCGCCGGAATAGATCAGCACCTTCGGCTGGACCTTCTCGATCAGGTTGAGCAGCTCGCGCCAGTGCAGCCGCCAGTTCAGGCCCGACAGGACCGCGCCGAGCTTGCCACAGGCGAAGAAGGTATCGAGGTATTCGACGCCATCGTAGGCCAGCACCGCCACCCGGTCGCCCTTGTGGATGCCGGCGCCGTCGCGCAGCCAGTTCGCCAGCCGGT
>Ga0351928_1114_pt1 | contig 12233 bp, 9 predicted proteins | sample BONcelHT113001E8_FD_206858 | JGI IMG/M metagenome (GOLD analysis project Ga0351928, IMG submission 206858) | Enriched cells from coal bed in the Powder River Basin, Montana, United States - BONCAT cells T11 rep2 HSBNCT.T11.300.1.E8 ... | reverse complement strand
AAGTTCACCAAGCTCAAACTTAGAGCGATCAAAGCATAGTTTCCAAGCTAGCATATCAACAGCTTTACCACTTCGAATCGATACGCAGAGGTAGCTAAAATTCGGAAGTGCATGAGCACGATCAAATGAGGAAGGTTGAGCTGGCGCATTGATAGATGAATAGAAATAGCCGACAAGAGTAAGACCCTTATCCTCGGCTTCGTCTTCTAGTTGCACCCAATCGCTCGGCGTTGCCGTGAAAAAATGGCGTTTGTCGCGCGCTCGATTTGGCGCTAATATGATCTCCTTAGCAATTGTTTGACCTTCTGTAACTATGCCCAGCAAATATCCGCTCCCAATTTCAGGATAAACGTTCTCTATATGCCTATAAATCTCAGTCTGTAAAGTACGGCTCATTACGATTGATGAGCTAGACTTATCGACATTCACTTTGCCTGTCCCTTCACAGGCGACACACTCTTTCCGACCCCTACCATTGCAGCTATAACATGCTGCATAATCAGTTCCAGTACCGCGACAGTCAGGACATGGATCGCCTACCACGACATCAAGTTCCCAGACACGTGTAGGAGCATAGCCTCCACTACCTCCGCATGTTGCACATGCCACATCGTAAACACCGCGTCCATGACACGCTGAACAGAACACTGTTCCCTTCCCATCGCAAACTGGACATACTTTCTCTTCCATACCCTATCTCCGTTTTTCGGTGTGTTCTTCACTCAAAAAGGGCAATCTTATAAGCCATTATGTCTCCGTAAACTGGTAAATGGCAAAAACTTCGGCGGTATAGCAAATAAGGCTCGATAATTTCCAGCCGCGAGACTTCTGAAATACCTGCAATTTGTAACATACAGAACGTGTGTGCTATGTTACGACTATGGATAATGAACTTACGTCATTACCTATTCTCGCGGAGAATCCTACTGAACTGTCATCACCGCCGGGTGGACCGTATTCTAAAGAGAAGCATTGGCAGGAGGTGGAAGCGCAATTCCGGCACACTACCGATAGGCTGGGATACGGCATTGAAGCGGGTATACTTGAACCTGTTGTGGCGTTGAACCTGTTGGGTATACATACCACTCAGTCGTGTGAGGGACACTTGGAGAGAGGAACCGGCGCACCCTGGATTGACGTAGCAGCAGCAGATACACGGGAGTTAGAAGAACAAGTGCGTCTCGCTTATCAGCAGCAACACACGCAACCACGCGATGAACTAACACAATACGCCACCGCAAACCGCCGTAAACTTGAAACCGAGATTAGAACGAGAAATTTAGCAGAGCGAAGGAAGATTCTTGATTATTTGGAAGAATTTTACCAAGATCGCCGTGTTCCCATTGATAGGCAACTGCACCTACAAAAAATTGGGATAGAGGAGACTAGATTAGAAAGTCAAGGCGCTTGCTTTCAGGAACTTGCTCAACCTGAAATTAAACAGACAAAGCTTGACGAATATCGTCTAGAGATGAAGGTGTTCGGCGCTTTTCTCAAGGAAAAGTATATTTCCAATCAGACATAAAAACACTCTTCAGTCAGTTGCAATAGATAGTATTCAAATTCGCCAGTCTGGTAGCAGCCGGATTTAACGCAAGATCAAGCCCATTGCTTGTATGCATAATGATTAATGAGAGACTAGTACACGTCGGAGGAAATTCATAAGCATTTCTAGCTGCCTCGTTAAACCAGGCTCCGTTCATTGAGTTGCGCAGTTTTTTTCGCCAGGCTGTACCAGGTGAAACAATATAATCTTCATGGGTCGCCGCCTTGTTGACACGTGGAAAAACTGCGTGATAGGCTGGACAGATGGATCAGGGTCTTCCTCACACAGAAGTTATCGATGTAACGGGTAAAAAGAACCCAACACGGCATCCAACAATTGGAGCCGATTCACCAATTGGCACAATCACACCTATTATTCGTCTTGTTGCGTTATCGGTATTATTTTTGCTCCTTGCGCCAGTGGCGGTAATCCTTGGATTGAGAAACCCAAAATATCATGTTCCAATCCTTTTGACACTATCGATGCAAATTCTTGCCTTTCTTCTTTATGGTCTTTACATACGTCTTGTCGTTTTGCCGCCCGTGATCCGAGCATTCAATAGCCGGAATAGCCCTATCAAATGGGTCAATATGGATTATGGGACACTGGCAATAGTTTTATATACTGCTTTCAGCTTTGTAATTGTTTGGAAATCGTTCACGTCCCTTCGGCAGCGAGCCACAATCTCCTTACCGCTTTACTTTTCAGCTTCTATTCTTCTTCTGCTTAATTACATGGGTTGCTTTGCCTCCGAAGCAACTTTAACAAGTCTCCTTAAGCTTATGGCGGAAAGAATATCACTGCCATGAAAACTAGCCTTTGAACCCGGTGAAGAAAGACAATACTTTGCTTAACGGCTTACTTGTTCAGCCTGCTCAATAGTTATTTGCGTTATCCGTGAACCACCAGTGTTAATAGTTGCGGCGGAGTTACCCCACGCCTCAATGACCGACTCCAATCCACCCTCGATCACCGTAGGATCATTAGCATTTAATAATACGCGGTTTTCAAGAACTACACGACGTGTTAGCGATCTATCGAAAGATGTGGGAATAGCAAAGAGAATGTCGAATAGAGGCCGTCGTTGGGACGCCGCAGCTATATCGGATATTTCATGGAAGCTTGTATCCGCGAGAACCTGCGTGCCTACGCTTGAGGTGAGCCTCATCAAAGGGGTAGAAGTACCCTGGACCAAGGTAGCTCCAAGGTCAACAGCATCGAGCCAAAATGGAAGTTCTGCAAACTCACCGATAATATCTTGTAAATTTGCTCCGGCTGATGCATAGGCCGTGCCTACAATCTCAAATTCCACGCGAACAGTGTAAAACCCACTAACAGGTGGAACAAATTCGATTCCGGCATAGGACCGCGCATAAGCCTGGATAGATGGAATCGTATTTTCTCCGTACTGCCCTTCGCACCCGCCATATGCCATAAGCGTGTAACCAATGGCTCCCACGGCTGTGTTCGACGGCACAACCATATAAAGCGGACCACACGTGCGAGCTAGGTTTGCAAGAACTGCATCGCTAGGGTCGACAAAGGTATCCCAATCTGAAACTGTGAATTCTGAAGCTTCAAAGCTAAATGTTTCTGCCGGATGGACTACTCGCGAATATTCATATGTAAGGAACACGTGCATTCCATTCAAGTCAGTTACTTCAAGGGTGTCTTCAACCAATTGTGCTCCAAATTGCATTCCATATTCACTTGCTGCGTCAATCAATCGAATGTCTATTGTTTCTTCATCGATATATTGATACGTACCTGTCAGGTTTTCATCGGTTGTTGTAACAGTACCGTCATTAAAGAATTCGATTCGTTCAAACGTTGCAGTTCCCTCCGGGGGAGCATACGAAAGATGCCACTGTCCGAGGATATCAGCAAGCTTAGGTAATGGATTCTGTACAAGTTCGTCTGAGGCATACAACTGACGGAGAAGTGAAGAATCAATGGTCGTGCCAAAAAGTTCAACAAAACGCTCGCCGTCTGCTCCTTCTGCCACCCATCCTGCCGTCTCTTCACCGGAAGGAGAATGTTGTAAACTGACCTTCCACCATGTGTAACCGTCTGCACAGACTGGCCCATCAGCTACCCGGAAAGCTGTTCCTTCCGACATGTCCTGAATGATGGACGCTGCTGTTGTCGGTTCGGCACGCAAGCGCGTTGATGATCCTTCAGTGAAAGGGACACGAGCAGCACCGCCGAGAAACAAGCGATTATCAAGCGTGTCTGGGCAGGTGAGAAATTCAAGAGGTGTAAACCGATGAAGGCGTTGGTAGGCGAAGGAGAGCCATATGTCGTCGCCCATAGACAGCCTAAGCTCGTCCGCGTTGACCTGATACTTCCATGTTTCAACAAACGACCGCTCCGTATGTGTACCCATTACCGGTGCCAAGGCGTCGAGTATGATTTGGTCGCCGTTAACCGTGTAGCTGCCATGTACAATGCTATCAATGGCGAAATAACTCCAATACCCGTCTGGGAGAAAAACGACGATACTACCCTCACCAAATTCCGGCTCTTCGTAAATCCAGATGCCCCAAAGTTGGGACGGATCATTTTGTGCCGACGATGGCAATACAACGCCTGCTAAGATGAAAAAAAGTATGAAACATGTCCACAGCTCTTTGTTTGAAAGCATGGTTTAGTTGCCCTGGGAGTTTGAAGTATCGAGTTTCCTGAAGTCTGTGGCTGCTGTATAGTCACTTCATACTATATAGTAAAGTGAAATGTATCACAATAACTTCGGAGCATGGGGCATATGCCTTATGTTTTGGAATATGAATTTGCCGTGATTGCTTCGGACGACGGATGCAGAAGTTTGTGCTTATTGAGCCAGCGGTTCAAGTTCGCCGGCGTCGTGTCATAACGTCGAGCAATGAAACGCTGAGTTGATCCGTTTTTCAGCAAGGCTTCTATCTCTGGATGATACCGATCTAGTTTGCTTCTCCCACTCCCTCTTGGTCTACCGAGCTTGACACCTGCTTGCTTCCGGGCCGCCAATGCTTCTTTCGTCCGCTGGCTGATTAGGTCACGCTCAATCTCGGCAGCCATTGAAAAGGCCATTGCCACAATCTTTGACTGGATCGAGTTATCCAACCGCCAGTTGCCTTTGACAGCATAGAGATGAATGCCCTTTTGGAAGGCGATGGATAGTATTTCCATGCACTCTAGCATCGAGCGCCCCAACCGCGAAAGCTCGCTGACGATGAGATGGTCGCCTGTTTGAAGCTGCTCTAACACCTGCGCGATTTTTCGCTTACGCCACGACACCCGCCCGGAAACAGTTTCTTCGACCCACTGTACCTGGCCCAAGCCGCTTTCATTTGAAAGCTGCAGAATGTCGTAGTGGTTTTTCTTCAGGTCTTGGTCCGTCGTCGAAACCCGAAGATAGGCCACGGTCTGTTGTTTTGGCATACATTCATTGAAAACGTGTTAGATGATAACGTATGTTGTCATAATAACAGGCCATTTCAGGCAATGAAAGTAGCACCAAAAACGAACGTTTTCGATGAACTAAATTTCCAATTGGGATTGCGGGACTCATCAGTACTTCAAAAGTTCATACCAACCATTGCCCTTCACAGCATTCTTGCCCACATGAAGAAGTTGCCCGTAAGCAAGCCAGTACCGAAGAGGCGCTATATCTCCAACAAAGGTTATTGTGCCTACTAAGCCACCAATATTATCGAGATGACCTGTACGCCCTGAACGTGACCAGACATCAACCCATCGGGTGTCGTCACGCTCGACTTGTAAATTGTTTGCTGCTCGACTCGAATTGAAATGAAGATCGCGCCACGTTTCGTGGGATTCATTGGTGTCACTGTAGGCGGCTTCTAACGCTTGGCAGCGTTCCAGTAGACGAGCAATGATTGATGGCAATTGAATGGATTTCAACGTTAGCCCTTCTTGTGTGATTTGTGCGGGGGTCAAAAAGTGGATGCCGAGCCGATCTGTGGGAAGCTGATTTGCCGCAGCCTGTATATCTGCGGACAAGATGGGCTGTGTAGCGGGTTGGAGCAAAGAACCCGCTGCGTAGAGGTTTGCTGTTGCTCTGGTGAATGGATTTTTCTCTTTTACACTGAGCAGACGAAAGCGCCCGCGACCAGAGCCGATACCTAACTTGCCGATGCGGTAGACGGCTTGAACGATGTAGGGGATGTAGCCTCCCGCATCTCCAAACAAGACAATCTGAAAGTTGAAACAATGACCATTTTCAAGAGTTTGTGACTGTTCAATGCGCGTGTTCAGTGGTGGTCGGATAGCGAATGGTCGCGCCGGATTGATACCCCGTGCGCTAACGGTCTCAAGGTGCATCAAGCGGCATAAAGGGCAGTGTTGTTGATGATCGGGGTTGGTCCGTGCCGTGGGGTCTGGACAAACCATTTTCGATAAGGCTGACCATAGTGCGCCACGAATTTGCCCGCCTGCTGCTGCATTGAGATGGATCGCTGTTTCTGCTTGACAGTCGAATTGCAGCAAATGGGCTTGCAAACTGAATAACTCGCTCACCCTTGATCCTCAGTCTTACGTACCAGGCGGTAAGCCGTGTAACCACGACTACTACGTGCTACTTGATAGGGTAAAGCAACCGTTCGGAACAGCCGATGTTTACCTATGGTCATTCTCTCGCCGCTATATATATTGGCATGTTCAAACGTCAATTCGTCGCCCGCATCGTCCAACTGCGTCAAGATTGCGTCGAGATCAAATGGGCGTGGCTTGCCATCGAGTAAAAGGTAATCTGGCAGAAGGTTATCCAAAGCTATGGGTTCGCTCACCATTTGTACAAACCCACCGCGTTTCCCCAAATATTGGATCATGGGTAGCCATCGGTTGAGCAGTAAAGCGTGTTCATCCTGTTGTACTTCCAGCGCAATCCCGAACACACCATCAATCTGAGCATATTCCCGGTACGCAATGGTGCGTTGAAAGAATCCGGCATCGGCATTACCACCCGCCTCTGAATTTTCTCCTTCTTCTTTCGATTTACTGTCTTTACGACGGGGACGCAGCACCTTGATGAAGGTGTTGTTGACAACGACATGCTCTGCTGGACGTAGCGCCACGACTCCGCCGCGCAGCCACTCCCAATTCTCACGAGCAATGTTTACCCCATCGAGACGACAAGCAGCATCAAGCAGTGTCATCTTGATAGTATATGGCGTTGGCACGAGATGAGTTCGTGCGCCTGAGGCTGTCGCGCTGGACAACCTTAAGCTGAACAGCGTCGTCGCCATGTAGTCCGCAGTGACCCACATCATTACGCTCCTGTCGTATAACGCAAGCTGTATGGGGATGTCGTTTCGAGTAAATCAGCGATAACGTTCGCTAGTTCTGCGGTTGAGTTGAACCACCTTAATTGCACCACATCCCCGTTATTGATTCGGTTAAGTATGCCAACCGTTTGTTCAATATGTTCAGGGTAATTATTGTTTAACGGGCTGACCGTTGGAGCCGGAACAGGTTTGGTGCTATAGGTCAGCGCGCCCTCCAAATTAACGAGATGAGGCGCTTGCGCCGAACGCATTGCGCCGCGTGTTTCGAGAAAGGTGTAGAGTAGTGCCTCCAGCACCGCGCGAGCGCGAATCGCCCGCTGCTGTTCATCAATGGCATAGGTTTGGGTGATGTCGTTGAAACCGATCCGTGCCAGTTCGACATGGCAGATAGCGGCGTAAATCCCTGATGATGCCGGACGATGGAAAATAGCCTGTTTCAGATTTGCACCTCGGTCAGTTGCTTCACTATCCTCAATACGTTTGCCTTCACTACGTTCATCAACATACTTGACGTGGAAGTAACTGTCGGTTTTTACGCTATCAGGAATACCCACTACCCAACCGAACTCAATCACGCTTTTGCGCGGTACGCTGCGCCCACCCTCGGTAATCAAGATACCATGTGCATCATCCAGCGTGCAGGTTCGCAGTAACTCATCCAACGTGGCAGCATCGCTCGTGCCCTTCGTCCGCTGAATGAAATCCGCATCCGCGTTAATGCGATTGGCATTGAACGTCCGGCAGCCCGCGCATAACGGGAGATCGCCTCGCTCAGAAGCAATCCGAAATATATGCTCGGCATGAATGTGTTTATACATATCGCCGCTGACTGCGTTGACATTATGAAGTTGACCATCCTGCCCGACAATATTGACCATGCGCGTCTGAATCTGGTTGCCCTCACCGCCTTCGTTATTCAGACTATGGAGGTCAAGCGTTGCGCGGGCATTAAGCGACAGGCTGTAGATTGGCGTTTTTTGAGTCATGATAATTCCTCACCTTCAAAGGCTTTGTCAGGTTCTAAGGGTGTTTCATCAGTAGAGTCGTCCACTTGACGTGGTAGACGTGCATAGCCATAGGCAATTAGTAGATTTGCAACGGGTTCAGACCCATATTCGTCAATTAAGGCGACGATTTCTTCAAGTGCGGTAGTGCGAATACTTCGCCGTTGGTACTCGAACGGAAATGGCACGTTGCGCTTCGACATCGTTTCTTCTATTTGAACAGTCTCTGCTTGATATTGAGTGAGGAAGGCACTCAGGTCTGCGATAAACTCCTGCTTGCGTGCTGCTCGCCTTAGCAGCGTTTGATGGAGTCCATAGCGAATTTCGTAGGGATACCGCTTTCCTTTTTTCCTTGCGTCTTCGGTACTCCATTGCGCGATTACCGTGCTTTTCCGAATCGCGTAGGCAACATCTCGAAAACCGGGCGAGGCGAGGATATTGCTTAAAATAGGGTCATTTTGGCTCATGATGATCCTTTCAATGAATTGCGTAGACAGGGCTTTGGCGGGTTTTCTTCGGGAACGCCTCCCGATCAGATAGCCGGGAAACGCATTCGTGAACTGAAAGAACGCCTCTAAATCATCACCAGAGATGAAATCGCGGAGCGGGCGCAGGAGTTCCGGCACGTCGCTTTCTTTCTCGTTAAACTGGCGGACGAACTTCTCAAACTCGACCAACAACCCGGTTTCTGGATGTATGAAAAGAGCGACATCCTCTTGAGATGTAACACTGACCCAACCCGGTAGACTAAGATACGAGATGTTCATCGTCGCCGGACTGTTCCCCATATTTTTGTAGAATGCTGTTTGAAATCCGGCAACCACCCGCTGTTTGACTTGGGAATGATCTAGGGCATACCTTCCACGCGGCGCTATGGCATGTTCGATTAAAGCATGGGTATAGCGGATAACAGCGAGAATATCGAACTGCGTTGGATAAAGTGCCACTTGCATGGAGTCGGCGAACTTGCCCATCACCGTTAAATTTTCACTCAAGGCTAGCTGGCGTGGCACAACAACCAGCGTCTTACGATCTTTACTATCGCGTAATGTTCGGGTAATCGCACCGACGTAGAATCCAGCCGCTTTCAAGTATTCAAGTAGCCAAAAGTCGTCAACATTATCGATCTTCAGACCGTCACCTTTAACCTTGTTCTGTCCTTTGCCGGAATCTGGATTGAACAATTGCAGAGCGGTTGCGTCGGCTTTAATGCCCCATCCTTTCGATTTGTCGAGCTTTTCCCACACCGATATTGTGCTGTCAATATCATTCGGTGTATTGCTGAATAAATCGAGCAGTAGATACAGAGTTTCAGGGCTTCGGGCGGTGTACCAAGCACGCGCTAGATTGTTATATCCTTGAATAGCACCGGGGTTGATAGCACGATAAATTGACCATTCAGGTGAAGGTGGCAGGGCTTCCCCACCATTTTTACGGGCCTCAAAGAACGCAGTGGATTGTGCTTTTTCTGCTTCGTAATCAACAAAGCGCAATCCAATAGGCAATTCAACCTTTTTCTTCTCTTTTCTTGGTTCACCTTCTTTAGTCGGTTTAGGCTCTTTTTCCGCTGTCTTAATATAGGGAATTAACTGCACTGTTTTTGCTGCTTCGTCAATCTGTTCAATACCAATCGGTGTCGAGAGATCAACAGAAAAGTACGGACCGCGATCCGAGATTACGATACCCGACGGATCAACGCCGAGATTTTCGAGTAGGCGTGCAAAGCCATGCATTAGCAGGGTGTCATTGAAGGGTTGCGGAGTTTTGTCGATGAAAAAGTGTTGGTAATCGGGCATGTTTCCCTCATCTATACGCTATACTTCTCAATTTAACGACAAGTTGGAAGATATTCTTCCAATTTCCCATTGAGAAAATGACTTTATGACCCCATCCGTGTTCCCTCTTGGTCAGCGCGGCGTAGCACACGGGCAATCAGCAGATAAGGTAAGAAGGCTGATAGGTTATCAGGCACAGCAATCCAGTCATCACGATCATACTTGTCCATTGGGGTGAGGTCTTCACTTAGTCCGTTCAGTGCTGATGTGTCGACAGTCAGCATTGTTCCAGCAAACGTTTCTGAAATAAATTTGGGCGCGTTACCAGCCAACCGTGCGGTCATGTTCTCTTGCGAAAAAGGCGCATGATGGCGGGCAATTGCGCTAAATACCGCTCGCCTCAAATTGCCCTTTTTGTCATCCATTTTGAGTATTTGATCCACAACAAATGCCGTAGCTAACGCGCCTTCTACCGCGTGATAGGGTCGTTTTCCCATTTGCTGCTGGGCGGTTCGATGGTCTTCATCTGTCGAGTCGTAATCCGTATGGGCGTAAGCCTGTCCGGGGTTAGCAGGCCGCCCAATTTTCTCTTGATATTCCTGCACCCACTTCTGCCAACCCTTGCTCAGTTTGCCTACATCGTGCAGCAACACCGCCAGTTCGCAGGCACGGCGCAGTGTGCCAAGCTGCCAGCCAAAGTGTTGCTCAAGCCGTTGTGCATTTGTTGCTGCGTCGAGCCACAGCGTTTGAAATGCGTCATGCACATGACGGATGTGAGTTGCATAGGTTTCAAGCCGATAGTGAACGGGGTGATGAGCGGTTCTCGCTTCCCGACCTGGAAGTTTGGCTTCCCATACTTTTTCAGTTTCCCGATGCGCGATAAAACCGAAATTAGGATCATAAGAGGCTAACATTGGATTGATAACCAGCAGTTGTGCGCCCCACGCGCTTGTGGCATCGGCTACTGACTGCCATAGAAAGCGCTCCTGATTTGCCTGCGCCTGCTGTTCATCCTCTTTTTCAACGAGCATTTTGACTATCCACTCAAGTTTCAACTCATTCCCACGATCAAACCACTCTTTAAGATATTTCTGCATTGTTCCCGGATGCAATCCAAAAGCAGGAGCATCAAAAGGCGCTTCGAGTAAAGAATCGGGATTATTGCTGATTGTCACAGGTTGACTGGCGATTTCGCGGATGAGGTGGCGAGGATCAACTGTACCACTGCCCTGATTAGGATTACCGCTTTGAAGGGCATGAATTTTGCGCTTATGATCTGTCTGGATGCTTTGCAATCGCTGAAGCATGGCGGAATCCGACGTAGTATGTGCTTCATCGAGAACAGCTTGTTCGTCAAGATAAGTGAATGTGTCTCCGCTGCGGGCTTGAAATGCTGTGAGTGTTTTCCCGATTACGTCTCCCATATCCTTATAAGGCATAATGTTCTGAGTGAGATCAATCATTGAGCTATCATCGGATTCAACCTTAGAGTAAATATAAACATCGCCCACATCACCTTTGTAACGAGCGCAACGTCCAGCGCGCTGAACGATGCTGTTGGCAGGTGCGAGTTCGGTGTGCATAACGGTGCTGGAAATGTCCACACCGACTTCAATTGCTTGCGTGGCTACCACAATGACATCAGTACCGCTGTCTTTAGCGAACATCCCTCGCAACTGATTTTCAATCCTGCGGCGGTCATCGGGCAAGAATTGGCTATGGAGCAGGATCACCTCTGTTGAGGCAGCCTTGAGTTCATCCAAGCGTTTATAAAGATTCTGCGCACGCTTCACTTGGTTACAAATGACGATAGACCGTTCGCTGTGTGTATCCAGTACGCTCTTGGCGCTCAAAGCGCAGTTTGCAACATGGTAGCGGCGCGTTTTCTGCTGCGATTTAATACCCAGGATTGCTTGTCGTTCAGCTTCGGTTTTTGGCACAATTTCACAGTTCAACTCGTGTGCCAGTTCTTCGACCAACGAAGTGCTAAATGTCGCCGTCATCAAAACAAACGGCGTAATCCCGTTCAACTGCTTGAGCATGTGTAACGTGGTTGGGAGTGTAGAGTTAGGGTCGTAGAGGTGAAACTCATCAAACACCAGGTATGCGCCTACTAATGCACCAGCGTTGATATTACCTTCACGGCGTGAAAGGCTATACGGTGTGAGGAGATAGCTGCTTAATGTCTGGTCAATGGTGGCGAAAATCAGGTTTGAGTCAAATCTTCGGTCATCTTGCTGTTCACCCGTTTGAATATTGGTTTCGAGCTTCAAACCAATTAGTTCTCCGTATTGGGTAACTTTAGGTTTATATTTTTCGACAAATTGGTTTGCCAATACGCGCATTGGTACGGAATAGATACACTTTGGGGAAGGATCGTCCGGCTTTAACTGACTCAGCGACAATAGAAAGGGATTCAGTGCTGCATCTGTTTTGCCTGATCCGGTGGGTGCAGTGAGCAACACATTTTTTCCGGCGAGCACCAAATCATTGACACGCTGCTGGTGAGGGTACAGGTCAGAATCTATAGCATGAAGTTTCATCCTGATCATTGACTCCTAAAGAGGCTGTTCAACATGGCTTGCGCATCATCCCCATCCTGCCAGCCGTAAAGACGGGCAAG
>Ga0351928_1113_pt1 | contig 12383 bp, 8 predicted proteins | sample BONcelHT113001E8_FD_206858 | JGI IMG/M metagenome (GOLD analysis project Ga0351928, IMG submission 206858) | Enriched cells from coal bed in the Powder River Basin, Montana, United States - BONCAT cells T11 rep2 HSBNCT.T11.300.1.E8 ... | reverse complement strand
TCTTTTATCATTGCAGCCGTCAATTCCCCGATTTTCGGGAAAAGCCCGCTTTTCGCGACCTTCACACCCATTGCTTTGAGCGCATTCTCGAAGAAAGGCTCAAGCTCCTCGACGACAAAAAGCTGCTCTACCTGCTCTGCAAAACTCCGGATTAATTGTTCTGATAACGGATAGACCAGTCCCAATTTTAGTATGCTGGCCTCGGGGAGAGCTTCTTCCACATACTGATAACAAATGCCGCTCGTGATTATCCCGTACTTGCGGCTTTTTAACTTGATTGTGTTCAGGCTCGTTGTCCCGGCCCATTCGGTCAGTTTTTGCATCCGTTCTTCAACGGCTACATGCCTGAGCCGACCATACGCCGGTATCATGACGTATTTAACCGCGTTTTTCACGTAAGTCCTGATTTCAGGAGCTTGCGGTTCACCCAGCTCGACCATGCTCTGTGAATGGGCAATGCGCGTTGTTGTCCTCAGCATCACAGGCGTATCAAAGGTCTCACTGATCTCGAGCGCCGCTTTGACAAAATCCTTCGCTTCCTGACTGTCGGAAGGTTCCAGTGCCGGAATCTTCGCAAATTCCGCATACCTGCGGTTATCCTGTTCATTTTGTGAGCTGTGCATGCCCGGGTCGTCCGCCGACACCAGGACAAAGCCGCCGTTGACGCCGGTATAGGAAAAGGTGAAAAGCGGGTCAGCCGCGACATTAACCCCGACGTGCTTCATCGTAACAATTGTACGGGCTCCGCTAATACTGGCCCCGCAGCCTACCTCGAAGGCGACCTTCTCGTTTGGTGACCATTGCGCGTAAATCCCCGGATATTGAGTTATATTTTCGAGTATTTCGGTACTCGGAGTACCCGGATAACCAACCGCCGTTTTTATGCCGGCTTCATAGGCGCCCCTAGCAATTGCTTCATTTCCCGATAACAGAGCTTTCATTTCTATGCTGTCCCGCCCTTCTTCAGACAATATTATATCAATTACTAAAACAAGGTATCTTCTTACTTCTCTTTAGCTATTCTACTATATATAAGCCGGCTCCGGCAATGCTATTTTACTGGGCTTACCTCAGTCCTCCCTGAGATCAAGGACCTTTTTGGCCTTGCCGGTCGTCCTCTCAATCGAATTTGGCGCTACCATCGTTACTTTGGCTTCGAGACCGAGCACCTTTTTCAGCTCTTTTTGGATATTTCTCTCGTAGGCGATGATTTGCTGGTAATCGTCACTAAACCATTCCGGTTTGATTTCCACTTTGACCTCGAGGTTATCAAGGAAATCCTTTCTTCTTACGACAAGCTGATAAAATGGTGTGAGTCCTTCAATATGCATGAGCACTGTCTCGACCTGTGATGGGAAGACGTTGACTCCCTTGATAATCAGCATGTCATCAGTGCGTCCTTTCGTTTTGCCCATCCGCACGGTTGTTCTGCCACAGGCACACGGTTCGGGGTTTAAAACAGTTATATCGCGGGTGCGGTAGCGAATAACCGGAAAGGCTTCCTTCGTTAACGAAGTAAAGACAAGCTCACCCTCCTCACCGTATTCGATGGTCCTGCCGGTTTCGGGGTCGATCACCTCGACGAGGAAGTGGTCTTCATTGATATGCATGCCCGGCTCCACAGTACACTCACCGGCCACGCCCGGCCCGATAACCTCTGTCAGGCCATAGTTATCTGTTGCTTTTATCGCCCAGAGCTTTTCAATTTCACGCTTCATATTATCCGTACAGGCTTCCCCGCCAAACAGGCCGACGCGTACCGGTAATGTTTTCGGGTCAATGCCCATTTCCCTGGCTACCTCCGCCATATAGAGGGCATAGCTCGGGGTTGATACGAGCGCTGTTGTGCCAAAGTCCTGCATCAGCATTATCTGTTTTTCGGTGTTCCCCGAAGATGCCGGGACAACAGTAGCGCCAATCCTCTCCATACCATAATGCAGACCGAACCCGCCGGTAAAGAAGCCATACCCAAAGCAGATCTGTGTGACGTCTTCGCTCGTCACCCCTGCCATGCCGATGATTCTCGCTACCATATCAGTCCAGGTATCGAGGTCATTTTTTGTATAGCCGACGACAATCGGTTTGCCGGTTGTCCCGGACGAGGCATGGATACGAACAATATCCTTGAGCGGCGAAGCAAATAGCCCGTAAGGATAGTTATCCCTTAAGGCAGCTTTCGTAGTAAACGGGAGTCTCGTAATATCCTCAAGGCTTTTAATATCGGCTGGCTTTACACCGGCCTCGTCAAAGGCCTGCCGGTAATAGGGCACGTTGTTATAGACCCTGTCTACCGTCCATTTGAGCCTTTCCAGCTGCAGCTCCTGCATGCTCTTTCGGTCCAGGCATTCACCTTGTTTGTCCCATATCATTGAAATCACTCCAATAATCTATTTTAGAAGCGGAATATACTGGTAAAAAAATAAAAGTACCAGGGCAACAGCGAATATCATAGAGAAATCGCCGACAAAACGCCCTCCAGGTACTTAAAGAACAAAGCATATCTCATATCCTGCCATCCTTCCATTCTTCGTATTAACCGATATCTTGCTACATTTTTCGACTGCCATCCTGACTGCTAATCATGCATCATGATTAGTAAAGATTATACTACGTTTTAATGCTTTTTTCCAGCTACTTTTTGATGGTAACGCTGAGAGGCCCGGATAGCTGATTATAGCCATCCGGGCCTTCACCTTACTATGCTTCGGTGGCACAGTAATCCTGGTAGGCCTGTGCGTCCAGCAGTTCAACTAACTCACCGGGTTGACTCATCTCCACCTTAATCATCCAGGAGTCATAGGGCTTCTGGTTGATGGCCTCCGGATGATCTAAAAGCGCTTCATTAATCTCGACTATCGTACCTGAGACAGGAACATACAAATCTGAAGTAACCTTCGCTGATTCCACTGTTCCGAAGGTGCCTCCTGCCGTAACTTTATCTTTTGACATCGGCAGATCAACAAAGACAATATCTCCGAGTGCGTTTTGAGCATGTTCCGTTATCCCGACTATCGCGATATTCCCCTCGGTTTTTACCCAGACGTGTTCCGTAGAGTACTTTAGTTCTGCTCGTGTAATCAAAATTCCAACCCCCTGTTTTTCAATTCTCTCTATTCCAGTCCCATCGCCCGGGACATTACAACTGCCGTGTGGAGGACCTGGACTTTGCGCAGACGTTGCTGGGCAAGGTTAATAGTAAGCTGTTTAATGCAGGTAGGACACGAAGTAACAACAGCTTCTAAGTCCATATCTTTTATGATATCGGTTTTGCCCTGGCCGATTTTCTGGGTCAGCTCGTAGTTGGTAGTTCTCAAGCCGCCACCGCCGCCGCAACAGCTGTCAGCTTCCGGCATCTCCAGGTACTCCACCTCGGGAATTGAACGCAGAACCTGACGAGGCTCCAGATATACGCCTTGGCCGCGCTTGAGTGAGCAGGGATCGTGGTAGGATATTTTCAGCTTTAACCCCTGCCAGGTTATCTTATTCGGATCCATCTTTGCGATTAGTTCACTGAAATCCTGTACTTCAAATGGCATTTCTTCTCCAGTAGCTTTTTTATAGAGCTTGGGCCATAGCTTTTTGGCGCTCAAACCACAACCGCTGCAAAGTGTGATGACCTTTTGACAACCAGCCTTCGCGAAGGCTTCGATATTGCGCACGGCCAGTTCCTCCAACTGGGTAACGGCACCCATTTCGTCCAAAGGAGTCCCGCAGCAGACCTGGGTTTTGGGTATCGCCACTTCATACCCCAGCTTCTCCAATACCTTAACTGCCGAGGTGCCTATAAGCTGCAAGCGTTGATCAAGGTCAATATTGCAACCTACGAACAGACCCAGTTTACTCATTTTATCATTAGCGTACTGCTCCAGAAAAGATTTTTTATCCTTGGGTTGCTGCAAGGCTTTATCTGTTTCTTTAACCATTTTGCTTAAACCCACTGCGGAAGCATGAGCGTGACCGCTCTCATAAAGCATCGCCCGCAAATCCACAATATTCTCTTCGGGAGTAGTATAGTGAGGACAAATATCTGTGCATTTCCGGCAGGTAACACAATTGTATACTCCGCCGCTGGCGGCAAGAATCCCCCTGTTTAATTCATCGCGGGGATCGAAAGCGTGCCTGGCCAATTGTACAAATCCGGCAGGGCCAAGAAACTCATTGGGATTTTCACGCATGACCGGACAGCCGGAGACACAGCTATAACACTCCACACAACGGCTGGCTACCTTAAATTTATAGTGGGCTTCCATATCAATTTTTTCCGGTTCATGAACAGGCGTCGAGGTGCGATCCAAAAAGAGCCGGAGACTATCCTTGCGCTGTTCATATTGTGACCTGTCTACGGTTAGATCGCGGACAACGGTCATGTTTTCAAGAGGCTCCAGAGTCATTTCCAAAGTAGCGCTCTCCCGGCACATCAATCCCGGTCGCCCGTTAATCCTGGCGCCGCAGAGACCACAGTGACTGTTACGGCAACAATAACTAAAACTCAGGGTGCCGTCCAGGTTTTCATAAATATACATTGCTACATCCAATACGCTCATACCCTGCTGGAAAGGATACTCAAAGACCTTATAATAAGGCTGACTGTCTATTTCCGGATCGAAGCGTAGTATGGCTACTTTTCCTGTTTGCATCATTTCTAAACCTCCTCCGGTCTGATTTCCGCCAGGTCAACTGGTATATGAGCGATCTTCAATTTCTGCTCATTTTTATTGATCACAAGGTGCTGCAGCCAGTTTTTGTTATCAATCCCGGGATAGTCATCGCGGTAATGAGCGCCCCGGCTCTCCGTCCTTAACAGCGCTGCCTGCGCTACGCATTGCGCTACCTTAATGAGAAAATGATTCTCTAATCCTTCCTGCAGCTCTTGATTTAAGCGTCTGGATTTAAGAGGCAGGGTTTGACGCTCCACATCCCGCTTCATGCTCTCTAAGTCTTCGAGAGCGCTCTTTAGCTTATCTTCGGTACGATAAACGCCAACCTTCTCCCACATCATCCGACGAATTTTATTCCGCAGGGCTGAGGGACGCACTCCTTCATTCCTTGCGAACATGGAATTTACCAAATCCTCAACCTCTTTGGCCTCCCCGGGATTTACAGGAGCCTGTATATTGTGTTGAGCAAATCGTGCGGCGCTCACGCCGGCCCGGGTTCCGGTAACAATAAGCTCTGCCAGTGCATTTTGACTGAGGCGGTTACCGCCATGCACACCCACGGCTGTCTCTCCGGCTGCGAACAGCCCGGGCACTGTGCTTGCCCAATTTTCGTCGACCTTTACACCACCCATAAAGAAGTGGCAGGTCGGGGCTACTTCCAGATAGTCTTTCTCAGGGTCAACACCTATTTTGCTATAGGTCTCGCAGAGCGCCGGCTGCATTTTGGCAATAGCGCCCGGCTCATGATAGGTCATGTCGGCGAAAACGCCGCCATGGGGTCCGCCCCGGCCCTCATTTATTTCCGTATAGATAGCCCGGGCTATCCGGTCGCGGGTTGATAGCTCCAGTCGTTCGGGATCGTATTTCTCCATAAATCGTTCGCCTTTGTTATTGCGGAGCTTGGAATGATATAAGAGCGCTCCCAGCGCTCCGCGCAGGGAATTGGGAAAAAGAAAGCCCAGAGGATAAAACTGCACAAATTCCATGTCCATCAGGGCCGCGCCGGCCTGAAGAGCCAAAGCATAACCGTCCCCGGTCACTCCAGTAGGGTTGCTGGTATTTAAATAAAGGTTGCCCGAGCCGCCACAAGCTAAAACAATTGACTTGGCTCTGAATAAAACAGGTTCGGAATGCTCTAAATCAAGGCCCAAAGCGCCGGACACCCGGCTATCTTCGGTCAGAATCTTTAGTATCATTACATTAGAAACAATAGGAATATTGCGTTTGGCATTCTCACCAAAGAGGGTCCTCAGCATTTCCCGGCCGGTACGGTCTTCGAGGTAGGGGCAGCGATGAAAAGAGTGGCCGCCGTCAATACGCAAAGAGTATGTTTCCCCGTCTTCGTCCCTTTGCCAGATAGCGCCGATGCGCTCCATCTCCAGAATCAAATCCGGTGATTCTTCAACGAGAATGCGCACAAGCTTTTGCTCATTCATATATGACCCGCCTTTGACGGTATCCTGGAAATGAAGGTCTTTACTATCTCCGGGTTTATGCCAATCGCCTACAGCTGCGATGGCTCCCGGGGCCATGAGTGTACTGCCGCAACGTTGAGGCTGGCCTTTGAGTGCCAGCATAACCTTTACTCCTGCTTTGCTGGCTTGATAACTGGCCATAGCCCCGGCGGCTCCGCCGCCGATTACGAGCACATCAGTTTCATAACTATGCATAGTGTTTCCTCCTTTTTTGCCTTGAGTTGTTTAGCACTTTCCAATAGGCCCGTCATATTGGCGCAGCCATTCGATAAAGCTGACCAGGTTTTTAACCATGTATTCATGATAAAGCTTGCCCTTTTCCGGAGAAGATTTGCTGGCATCAGAGAAAGAGCCGTTCGGGGTAAAGGCCCTTTGTTCTTTGCTGTTCCAAAAAACCTCTATGTGGTCGCCTCCGCCTTTGCCAAACAAATCCGGATTAACAAAGGAGGAAAGAATCGGTTCCAGGTTAATATGCCTGGTCTCGGCCAGTTTCTCCTGCTTAATCAGGTGAGGGTGTTTATACCAGGTATGGGAGATTTCCAGCTCGCCGGCATGATGCTCTATGGTTTCCTTGATAGAAGCGATACCCTTGGCCAGGTATAGGGGATCAGCCAGGGTTAAGACGCAATGCTGCAGCTCATTTTGGTGGAGGGAGCGCAGAGCGGTTGTCAGGCCGGCCAGATTGGAGCTTTTGTGGCCATTGATAACAAGAAATTTTCTGAACCCGTTTTTTGCAAGCGAGCAGAGGACATCCTTGGTCACTGCAACCATAGTTTCCGTCCGTAATGTAATGGATCCGGGAAAATCCATATGGTGCGGCGAATCACCAAACCACAGGGGTGGTGTTACGAGTACACCCGTCTCTTTGGCGGCATCCTCCGCCAGGTTAATGGCGGCAAAACTATCCACACCCAGTGGCCCGGCCGGTCCGTGTTGTTCTGTGCTGCCTACGGGGAAAATGATGATCTCTTCTTTCTTAAGATAGTCCGCTACGTCCTCCCATGTTTGATCCTGTAACCAGACTGATTTAAGTTTCGTCATTTCTATCTTCCTCCTCAATAATTAATATAAACTCCGGAAATTCTTATACCTGCGAATCACCTCGTTCCATTATCTCCAGGATTATCTTGTCTGTATGAACCATTCCGTAATTGCATATCGCCCCCAGATTAACTAATAATTGTTTGAAATCCCCGGTCAGTATGCCATCAGTACTGCAGACAGCTGCGCCATTCATAGCCAGGAGCGCCGATTGCACAGCCCAACCCGTCGAAAGGGCCAGTTTATATGCACACCCTTCCTTAGCTCCATCACAGATCATTCCTGCCAGCGTACCAATCATATTTAGGATAGCCCCGGATATTTCAGCCTCGCTGCCATCCATAAGGTACACCACTCCGGCACTGGCTGCAGTCCCTGCGGCTATGGCGCAGCCGCACATGGCCGAAAGGGTGCCTGTGTAGGACTTAATATAAATAGTTAGTAAGGCGCTTAAGGCCAGCGCCCGAAGAACTCTCTCGCGAGAAGCCTTCAGTTTCTCACCAGCGGCCAGAATTGTCAGGAACACGACGATTCCTTGATTACCGCTGCCTGCAATGGTCATTACCGGCAGGTTACTGCCGGACATGCGAGCTTCACTTGCCGCCGAGCACAGCTTTTGCGCGTAAAACATCAGTCCCTCGTGTAAAACCCCTTCATCCATAAGGCCGGCAATGGCTTTGCTGATTCCCTTGGATCTTTTCAGGCCTTCCTCAGCTATCAATAGATTGAGCCGGAGCCCTTCCTCCAGAAAAGCCAGCTCATCTATTTGCACCTCCCGGGTGAAACGGTAGAAATCCTGAAGTTCCAAGCTTTGCAACTGTTGTTTTTCTTCATTAATCTGCGTTTTGGCAATAGTAATTTCGGTCAGTTGCTCACCTTTTTCCACACTAATAATATTTAAGTGTTTATTCAGGGTGACTACGCGGACTTTCTCAGTTGTGGTCAACAGGAGTGTCTCAATATAGAGGTTGTCACAATCCTGCTTGATTTGGACCTTGACCTTGCCCTGCTGCACCAATTGCTTAGCCAGCTGAACAGCTTCCGGCGATATGTTTTCAATAACCCGAAGCTGCAGCTCCGACTTGCCGGCCACGTACCCCATGGCCGCCGCGAGCTCAAGTCCACGCTCGCTGGTTCCGGGTATACCCACTTTTGCCCCATTCTTGTACAGACCATGGTCGACCCAGATTTCAAGAGATTGCAGTTCGCCTGGAGCATGCTTTTTGGTAATAGCCGCCGAGTATGCAACCGCTATAGGTTCGGTACAGCCCGTAGCCGGGAGCACGCCTGCTTTCAGAAGTGTGAGCATATAGTTAAAATCAGTAGTGTGCATGTTTTTCCTCCTATGTTGTGTATACATCTTATCTTTTTCAACATGCAAAAAATATGCCATCCACACTACCGCTAAACTCTAACAATCCTTTCAGTATGGCTCAAACCTGGCAAGGTGCATTACTCTAAGCATTAACAAATAAGGCCTTGCGGCTGTCCGACCCCAAATAGATCGTAGTGAAGCAAGGCTACTCAATTATGAATCTCATAATTGAGACTGATTTATTAAACGATATCAAGCCTCAGTAAAATCCGGCTTCCGACTATCTTTATCTCATTTTTGAGACAGTCTCAGATTTGATACTTAGATTGGTCTCCTTTAACTTGCGATAGAGCGTAGCCCTGCTAATAGCCAATTCCCGGCACATGTTCTCGATAATTTCAATATCGGCACTGTGCTCTTTGATTTTACCGGCCAGCAATTGCTTTTCAGCTTTGCGGACACATGCCTCCAGGGTCTGCTCCAATTCATTCGCATCAGCTGTATGTTCACTGCTTTTAAACGAGGAGGAAAGCTTTAGGCGCTTTTCAATACAAGCACTGCTGATCAATGCAGACTGCTCAAAGTTTACCGCATATTCGATAACATTTTGCAATTCCCGCACATTCCCAGGCCAATGATATTCCTGAAAAAGCCGATTCGCAGCAGCGCTGAAACCGGTAATTTTCCGGTTCATCTTTTGGGCATAATAGTCCAGAAAATAACTGGCGATAAAAGGGATATCCTCCCTGCGCTCACGTAAGGGAGGAATATGGATGGGTATGATATTGAGCCGATAATATAAATCCTCACGAAAGAGTCCATTCTTAATGCGGGTAAGCAAATCGGTGTTTGTCGCCGCGATAATACGCAGATTTACCTTCTTGATGGTATTGCTGCCCACGCGGCATATCTCCTTTTCCTGGAGGACTCTCAGTAGATTAACCTGAAGCTGGAAAGGCATTTCGCTGATTTCATCGAGAAAGACAGTGCCGTTATCAGCAACTTCAAATTTACCGTATTTAGTATTATATGCCCCCGTAAAAGCCCCTTTCTCATAGCCGAAGAGCTCGCTTTCCAGCAACTCATTGGGTATAGCTCCACAATTGATAGGCACAAAGGCCTGCTCTTGCCTGGGGCTTTGGTTATGGATAGCCCGTGCGAACAATTCCTTGCCTGTACCACTCTCGCCATAGATTAAAACACTGGAATCAGAACGCGCCGCTTTTTCGGCAAACTTCTTTATCTCGGTGAAGACGGACGAGACTCCGATAATATCCTGGAATTTTAATCTGAGCTGATTTTTTTCGGCAGCCTGAATCATTCTCTTCTGCAACTTGCGCATACTTTGCAAAGTGACAATGTATTCTTTTTTCCCGTCTTTACTTGGGAGCAGGGTAAAAGAGGCCAGTAAAGTCAGATGTTGGCCTTCATATTCAAATACTATCTCCATTGGTCCGACTTCATCCGTGCCGCTCTCATGAGGCTTTTTCAGTTTGAGCTGTTCAATGAGTTTTATCAGACATCTCTTAGTATCTTTTATTCCTAACTCCTGAAGGAGTTTAATTAAAGCGTTATTCTGATAAAGAACTTGATCCTTGTCATCAAGCAGCAACAGCCCTTCATCTATGGTATTGACTATTGTCATCAATCTTCGCGAGAGCAATTCATTCTCATCGGTCATCTTAGATTCAGTAAACTTCGCCTCGAGCAACGACGCCATTTTTTGTAAGTAATTTATATAAATTCCCTGATTGGTTAATAATTTTCGTTTTTGTTCCTCAGTAAAGGCAATTATACCAATAACACCGGCGCTCTCTTTCCCATAGAGGATAGGTACACATATCTCCGCCTTTTCCGTACAATTATTAAGACGCGGACAATCACAACATACCGTATTATGCTTGGGCTGGTCAATAACATATTGTTGACCGGTTTTTAGACAATAATCAAAGACTGTTTTCGGCTCAATCTGCTGATGGAGCCGGTCTCTATAAACACCCGTACCGGCAATCCTGTACATGCGATGATCCATGATGGTTACGTCCATCTCCAAAACTGCCCTGATAGCATCCGCTACTTTCTGGCAAATTTCAATAAACTCAATTAAGCCTTTTTCGTTATTGTCCATTTTCCCCTCGCTAATATAGTCAGATTATTGTACTCATGTTTCTTTGATGGGAAATTCCGAATAAAAATTCAACACATATATATTCATTATATAATGTGTTGAATTCTGTTACAAGTTGTGCAATTATCCATGATTAATCATTCCTGATTGCATTGATGGGACTCAAGCGGACAGCCCTATTGGCAGGATATAAGCCCGCCACAACACCGATCATGATCGCAAAGACCAGTGCAAATAAGGCCAGCCAGCCAGGGATAAGTGAGATCCCGATGGCTTCCTCTGTTCCGGGGGACATCCCCTGATTCATAAAGTCTTTGCTTATCTGGTTGATGACATAGGATACCGTATAGCTCAAACCAAGTCCCAATAATCCGCCAAAGAAACCAATCAATCCGGCCTCAGCGAGAAACATCGAATGAATATCAGAAAACGTAGCGCCTATTACCTTCATGATTCCAATCTCCCTGGTCCTTTCATAGATGGCCATAATCATAGTATTGGTGATACCGATAGCGGCTACCAAGAGGGTTATCGCACCGATGCCTCCGAGAATAGCCTGAATGGTTCGGGATGTTTTTTCAATCCCCTCGAGCTGGTCTGCCATTGACCAGCTGTTATAGCCCTGTTCCTTCAAGGTTTGAGATACTACCTTTGTATCGCCGACATCCTTTGTATGCACAAGTATGTAGCTATAATCATCGGCTTCGCTGCGGTTGCCGCTGCTGCTGCCGCCAACGCGTCTGACAGAGACAGCCCCGCCGCCCATCTTCATCGCTATATCCCGTGCCATCATGCTCGAAGACCCGCCTGAAGCCTGATTTAAGAACTGGCGCATCTTTTTTATATCTTCGATAGGGGCATAGGCCTGATAGGAGTGCTCCCTCTGTTCACCATCGAGGACGCCCACTACCTGGAAACTAAAAACTTTCTTCTTTTCGCGGTTAGCGCCGCTGTATAGCTCCATCGTGAGCCGCTGGTCCATAATCTGTGCAGGGTCCTTGTCTTCACGCATCCCCGGCGCAAACATCATCTCGCCACGCTGCATTCTCTTGATTAAATTCTCATCCTGAAACTGGTTAATGACCCTGCTACCTACAACTATGACATTGCGATCACCGGGCTCCAGAAGTCGCCCGAGCAGAGGTGTAAACTCCAAATTCTCCATTGCAGCCGAATCTACCCCAATCAGCTGCAAATGACCGCGCTGCCGCCCAAATCTGGCCTCACCCCCGGCGTCATAAGCAGGCGTGACTGCGTGCACACCTTCGATAGCCCTAATCTCCGCGACAGTCTCATCGTTGAGTCTCTTAGCTTCACCGAGCGGTTTGCCTTCATTGTCGTAATTCATGCCCGGCTGAACCCTGATCACATTCAGGCTGCCCCAGCTTTCCATATTGCGGCGCTGGCTTTCATTCAGACCGATACCGAGCGAAAGCATGACTACAATGGCTGTCGTCCCAATCATCACGCCTGTTACTGTCAATATTGTCCTGGCCTTGCGCCGCCAGAGACTTTTTTGAGCCAGCTGAAGTAAATCCAGTTTATTCATCAAAAAACTCCTCGTGGGCTTTCTTTCTCTTCAAACGCCAGATATATACTGCTTCAAGGATAATTATCAGTCCAAAAAGCACAAACGGGGCTTTGGTTTTCACGCTCTGAATAAAGCCTCCCTGCTGAACCGGAATATTCCTCCCGGGGATTGCTTTCCCGCCTTCTTTGCCTATTGGCACACCGTCCGGCCCGAGAACCGGTTCCGGCCGGGCCTG
>Ga0351928_1112_pt1 | contig 12384 bp, 5 predicted proteins | sample BONcelHT113001E8_FD_206858 | JGI IMG/M metagenome (GOLD analysis project Ga0351928, IMG submission 206858) | Enriched cells from coal bed in the Powder River Basin, Montana, United States - BONCAT cells T11 rep2 HSBNCT.T11.300.1.E8 ... | reverse complement strand
AAACCAAAGCCACCATTTTATCAAGGCACTATTTTTCAGAACTATTAATCACAAGATGGTTAAATTAACTGCTGCGACTTTAACCATTCGACAGTTTTTTCAATCCCTAAAAGATATGTAAATGGTAACGGACCAGTAATCTCTTCGAGTGATGAGGTCTCTTGAATTTCATTTGTAATAATATTATTAAGACGGAAACTTGTTAATGGGGGATTTTTCCAAAAGAGAAGTTTTAAAGTATCTCCACCTTTGGCAATGAGTTTCATCAACCAGAATGGAAGAGTTACAATCTTTCTTGCCCCCAACTCTTTTTGAGCGGAATTCGCAAAATCCTTTAAGATAAGGGGTGAATAATCAGCCAGATAAAAGGTTTTTGAATTGATCATGTCGTTTGGTCCGATAAGCAGTTTATGGATTTGCTGCACTGAATTTAGTACGAACCCCCACTTTTTTTGTGTTTCAACCTGCCCTGAATGAATATATAAACCCTTATTTATTGTCATGAAAAAAGTGCGGTAAGGAACATCAAACCAAGGACCCCAGATGGAAGTGGGACGAATTAGAACCCAACTGGCTCCAATATTTCCCGACGCACGAACTATCTGCTCACCGATAACCTTACTATGCCCATATAAGGTATTGGGACAATAATCCTCGTCTGTTTCCGGTTGGTATCCGACTCGGCACACAAGCTGACTTGACGCGAAAATGGTTCTTTTAATCTCTCTTGTAGATTTGATGGCATCCACCATATTTCTTACACCCTGGATATTGGCGGAATAGCCCGATAAATTTTCGTGTTCATCCAGATCAGTGCGGGCTGCAAAGTGTAATACATAATCGGGCATAAAATCATGGAAAACTCTCAATAATTCTGCTCGATCTACAATATCCAATTTTTGCCAATATTCCTTGTGAGCTGAGTTGCGCGGAGAATTAATGTCTAGATTTAAAACTTCCCATCCAAGGGAAAGATAGTGCTCCACCAAATTTGTTCCAATGAAACCAGAGCCACCTGTAATGATTATTTTTTTCTTATCCATATCAATATCCTTGTAGAGATAACTGTAAAACAGCTTGTAAATAATTGCAAGGTTAATGAATACTGGTAACATTATCCAGTGAAATGAACCCTCCAAAAACGCCTCTTAAAAAGGGAGTATCCATAAATCAAAGATGCGTTTGTCTGAAAAGCCAATTTTGTTATGGCAAAAAAAGCACTTCTGTCGGAATATTTTGCAGGTCTGCATTAGGTGGTTTCCAATAAAGATTAATGTGAGTCGCACTCGTTAAATCGGCATATCGTATTTTTATTTTATGAAACCCTTCTGATAAATCGAGTGACTTGCCCTGGTAAAGGTTTGGTGTTTGATTATCGACAATAAGAATATTGTCAATATAAATTTGAGAACCATCGATTGATTCAAGACCAAATTCATAAGTTGCAGATTTACTGATATATATATTTCCAACCCATTCCACCGTGTATGGTCGGGGAAGAGGCGGATTATGGAAATAAAAATGTATAAAAGGATCCACCTGTTTAATAATTGGAACACCTTCCCATGTCGCATTGGGATAATAGCTAGCAAGTAAACCGTTATTTGTTACTGGCGGCAAGAAAAGATTTTCCGCAGGAATTGTGCCAATTTCACCATCCGGAGGTTGCCAGTTTACTTTGAATTTCCCAAAATCACCTGCGGCTTTTATCTCAATGGAATGAACTCCCTTCGCAAGTTCGATTGAACCTGCAGAAATTCCTCCGTCGCTATGAAATGCTAGTAGCCCGTCAATATAGAGATCAACGCTTGATGGTGATTCAATGGAAAATTTATAAGTACCAAAGTGCTCAGCAAAAATCACTCCCGAAATATCACAATAAAAAGGCAGTGCCCCCGGGTTTTCCATCGTCCAGTTCATACTCAATTGATTTACCGTTGTGCTCATGAATGGTTCTTCTTCCATTTCAGGGGTTGAAAAATAACTCACAACTAGCCCCTGCGCAGATTGGATGTCTGTATTTGTTAAGTAGATTTGATAAAGGGCTAGCGTACCACCCGGAGTTCTATGCTCAGTGTAGGATGCATTTATATAGATATTTTTAATTTGTTCATACACAGGCGTTCGATCTGGATCCAGGAAGAAAATAGCATCACGTTGTCCATCTATTAGGAATGGAAAAGTCTCGTGAGTTTCAATTCGTTGGTACTCATTAATGGATGGAGCAAGAAAACGAATTGTTGGGGTGTTATAGTAAAAAGTGCTGACATAGTAATCCACTTTGTCACCATAGTGCTCCATTTCTCGCGCAATTATCGTTTCCCGTGTGGAATGTTCCAGCCAGGCATTGGAGGAGTTGGCTTGGCGGACAAAGTAGTTATAAATATTTAGGGCTGTAATTGAAATGAATATGAGTACAAGAGAAGTGGCAATCAAGACACTCGTTTTTCGTTTAAATATATAATGTTGGTCTTCAAATAACGCATTGATCGGTAAGATTGCGAGAAGACAAGCTGCAGGTAGGCTACCAATAGATCGATAGGTTTGCGGAGATTCAAAATCCAGGGAAAAGATACCAGGCACGAGCATTATTAATAACCAGCATAGTATTAATATTGAAACAGGTTGTTTGATTCTATATAGACAAAGTGCAATTCCTAATATAAACAAAGCACTAGTCACTATATCCAACATAGGTTCTGAAGGGATATTATGCCGTCCATTTCTATCTCCTTCATATGTAAACATAGCCAAGTGTTGCCCTGTTGTTTTTAAAGCTGTCTGAATTCCTTCCTGAACGGTACGACCTGCAAATATGGAAACCTGATCGGTTCGACCCCAGAATTCATCGGCGTGAAATACTGCAAATTGAGAAATTGGCACCGAAATCACAAACACACCAAACACAAAAATTATTAAATGACGCCAGGATTTTTTTAGATAATCACGATGAGTTATGCAGATAATGGATAATAATATTATCATGACGAGGGGGAAGAGTCGGAAAGGAACATAAAAACACAGTCCAAGCCCTAACGAAAGACCCGCCACCAAATAATCTTTATAGCGCTGCAAACGTAGCGCACGAAGAATTAAGCCAAAAGATAGAAGCTCAAAAAATGGGACGGTTACTCCGTGCATTCCGATGCGACTCCAGACTAAGTCCCATCTGGAAACAGTCAATAATAAAGCCAGTAATAAACCAATGCGGCGATTGTTAAATAATTCACGGCCCACTAAAAAAGCTGCAGCAACTGTTGCGACGCCGAACAATGCGCTGACTATTCGAACTGAAAAAATGGTTTGGCCGAAAAATTTAATAGCAAAGGCTATAAGATAGATGAGATGGGCAGGTAGTCGTGTAGAGGATGCAAAGACCGGAATATTCATCGAGTTGCTGAAAATTTGCAGAGCATTCAAACCATCATCCGCTTCGTCGTACCAGAATCCATACGGTAATTGAGTAAGTTTGTAAACGCGCAGAAATAATGCAAGCATTAAGACTGAGATTAATGCGATAATTTCAATCCAGCGCCAGGTATTTCCTTTGACCGCCCTTTTTTTTCTGGAAGTGGTGAAGCCGATTGCTGCAATGAGAATAAACGTTATGCTGAAAATGTGAAGTAACCACGCATAGATATTAGGGAGGTCGGTAGAAAATAAAAAGAAAGAAACGATGGAAAAAATGACTGCTAACAAGGAAAATATGTAGCCCCATTGGGTTACTTTTTCATTGGTCACAGGATTGACCTTGATAATAGGAATAGTGTTATAAGAAGATTTACGGAAAGCCAAGAAAAAGGTGATCAACGCGACCAACCAAAGTCCAAGAGCGACAAAAAGGTTTTTTTGAATTATCACCTGAGCAATTATTCCAATCACTATGGAAATAATTTTAAGAAGGGTTGGAAGTTTATGACTGAGTATAATTTTCATATTGAGCCCCATTACAAATTTTCGAATAGATAAATAAATGTATAACCCTTAGTTAAGTATTTCACAATAAAAAACCATTTCGAAAAGCGGGATAAATCAAGGACGCACTTTACAGTGAAGTGTGGTGAGGTCCAAATTTCATCAATACAATTCCAGAATCACAAAAAGTTATATGCAAACTATTTAAATCCAAATCCTTTGGTATTAATCATCAAACTTCTTTTATTACTTTGTCGTGACCTTATATATCGTGGTGGTGTTCTCTGTGTTATCTCCAAACACAATATTCAAGGTTCCATCCATGACCAAATTCTGGAACTTGGCTAAACCTTCTGGATTGTAACGCGCTCTCTCAAGGTCACCTACAACAATGTATTCAACATTATATTTGGCGATGAATTTTCTGGCAGCTTCAAGATCAATCGTGTTGTAAAAATTCGCAACCTCATCTATCCGTTTCGTAATCCATGCACCGTCTAGCAATGAATTGTGCTGGCGGGTATGCCAGTTCCATCCAATGACGGATGGCAATCCCGTTTGCACAGAAAAACGGGACCCCCATTTGTATTCAACGGTGTTGCCTTCGACAATTACCGGCGAGCCTGAGACATTATCCTGCATAAACTTAATGGCTTCATAATCACGACTGATGTTGAGCGGTTTGCCTTCATCATCATAAATTGCCGGTGCGGATGCATCTGCTTCACCCAACATAAAGGCTGCCCCATCCAGTGTTTTGGGGGGATTTGTGATATTGGGCCATCTATCAGCGATTCTTTCACCAGTCGCCAGGTAGGGGTAACTCAACGATCCAATCACAAGGAGTGCAAGAATGATAATCCATGGGATGGATGTCCATTGCGGCCATTTCTTTATCCCAGCCAACAGGAGGGTCAACGCAAGCGCACTTGAAATGCCGAAATAGAACCAGGCTTCAATATACATTCTGAAGACCATGTTAGATCTGCCCACATCGCCTTTAAGGACAACAAACTCAACCAACAAAGTAAGCAAGAAACCGATGCTAAACAAGATCCAGGTGAGCATTTGCAGTTTAGATTGTCCGCGTCTGAAAAAGACCTGATATCCCAGACCGATTAAAATAAACAATCCCAATCTCAATACTTGATAGTTCGATTTCCAAATCAGTGAAGAGACAAGATAAATCAACACTAATGAAATTAAAACTATTATTTTCGTCAGGGTCTTGTAATCTGGCCACTTGTGGTAAGCTCGTTTGAGATCACCTAAACTTTCTTTGACGAGTAGGCTGATCACGATGAACATAGAAAGGCCAAACACAATAAGATAATCACCAAGAGGCGTTTTTGCCCCTGTCCATAATACTATTGACATGTATTCAGTTTTAAACCAATGGGTAAAGGGGGAATAGAATGCAACAGCCAAGCCGACAAATGCAACCACAAAGCTGGCAATCACAAGGACGGTTGTTTTGGTTGGCCCCGGTTTGGTTTGCCAGATGCTCCAACCGAGTGTGACGACGGCCAAACCGAGGAAGGGATAGAAATCCCAGGTGTGTGAAGCGGAAAAACTGCCAAACACGACGGCTGCAACACACAGGCTGAGAATCCGCTCAGGCCACTTCATTCTGTTTATGGGATAGATCAGCAATGAGAGCATCCAACCAAAGGCAAAGGCGTAATACAGCATGGTGAGCATGTGCGGATGCATGTCGCCATATAAGAAGGTGAAATATGGGAACTCTGCAATTGGAGTATCCGCTTCACCATTTAAGATCGGGCGCGAAGCTTCAAAATACCATTGTGAGTTATTCCCCGGTAATTCTGTTTTGCCGGTAATGAGATCCCAAGTGGCAGCGAATTTGCCTCCTGATGGATTTTCTGGATGTTCTTCAGCCCAGTTCGCCGGCACCATTTCGGGTAGATGCTTTATTAAAATTTTGTTTTCATATAAATTACCAAACAGCATCACGGCAAGTAGTGCAAACAACCCGGCGAAATAAGCCCATCTTCGCGTTGATTTTTGATGATGTGTTGAGGCGTTCCAATCTGAGAATGGCGCATTGCCATACAGTTGATTTGAATGACTTAAACCAGTGACTAGATTGTAACCGATGCAGAAAACGCCAATGCCGGCCATGGCATACCAACTGGGTAAAACCAGGTTATAGGCAATTGACGGCATGATACCGGTCAGCTTGGTGGGGATGGCTGCCATGACATAACCATAATAGTAATAGTTCAGGTAATGACCTGAGAACCATGGATTCTCAGGGGGGAAGTAAACGGTTTTCAGTACAGCATTAAAGAAGGCGAAATTCATGGGTTTCTCGCCCCCCATCCAGGGCTGCCAAAGGTCTGGATTATTGATGCGGATGATCAGCATGAATACGAAGACTACTGCAAAGATTATCTCCACGCTCAATAGGTATTTCCAGGTTGATTTCAAATATTGGATGATCTCCGCTTTTTTCCGCAATCCGAAGTAGAAGCTGAGAGCAACCAACAAAACGATGGCGAGCATTATTGACCAGCGGGTGAAAGCCAGAATATTGAAACTGCTAAATATCCATGAGATCCAGGCTGTCAACAATAAGGCAGCCATTCTTGCCAGCGGATATCCGCGGTCGGGCAGACCGGAGAAAGCAGTAAATATCAAAGGAAAAACTGACAAGCCAAGTAACCATAAAACCAAATACCAAACGATTGTTCCAAATACTTGGTTGGTGTTCACAGCGGATAATCGGTCAAACATAGCCGACCACGTACCGCCGATTTTTTGAGCGGCAAGTTTTAGCTCTGGAAGCTCCATGGCTGTGGGAGCCTTGGTATATGACATGGGGGATTGGAAAAGAACATTATCCAGGTCAACGGCGTTAAGAGTTTCTTTCACATGCTCGATTGAAAAGTCAGCGCTTTTTTTAAAGACGAATACCTTAGGGTGGTCGTAGACCGTAAAGGATTCATCCGCGGATTGGTCGTTGAGTTGGAAGGGACCAATTGATGGGTTACTGACAAAAGTGGCAACCAGGTCAAAACCGAGGGGGCTGATAAAACCGGTGTTCAGACCATAAGCTTTGTTTTCAAGATCATCGCCAATGCAACCGGCACAGTCAAACAACTCCTGGTAGTACATTGTGGTCAATGGGTAGCGATTTGGAAGACGCGGCATCGCATCGTAACTGCGATTGGAGGGGATGACAATGAATTCACTTTTGTTGAGGATGTCGATCATCTTCTCGCGTTTTTCATTTGTATCAGGGTCGTATGTTTGCAAATTATAAGGTTGATAGATACTACCAAGAGGATCGAGGTTCCTCACTGCCAGAGGCAGGGCATCATCCCATGAAGTTTCAAGTGTGTAAGGTTCTGCAAACAACCGAAGGGGTCCACCCGCTGTAATTTCATAGCGCAACTGATAAACACTGCCGCGAATAACATCCACTTTGGGTAGAGCGAATGTTGGTGCCAAACTCAAACCGGGTTGGTCGAAAGTGATGGTTTGGCTGGCGCTGCTCAACGGATTTTTTTCGTCGCCATCTTTAAGCAAACTGATTTTGAGAGTCGTGTGGGTTTGATTAAAAGATTGTTCGAAATAGTTGATCTTCAAATGATTAACTGGAACATCGATCAGGGGAACAATTTTGAGCTTTCCCTCAGCCGGTGTAACAGCGCTTAAATTGACTGCTTCCCAATCCAATGGGATTTTTGTATTTTCATCTTCGTCTTTTTGCAGCCAAACATCAGATAATGAATAATTACTGCTATTGGTTACCCTGTAACTAAAATAGTATGGGATGTCTTTGGTTAAAGTAATTTCTCCAAACCGGATATCTAATGAGGTGGCATCATCGTCATCTGCGACAGGTAAACGGCCCTCAACAACGATTTCATCCCCATTCTCCTGTTTGGCAATCCTGAAGTAGATATTGACCCCAACCTGTTGAATATCTGGTGCGGTCACCGAACTCACCGTGCCATTTGCAGCCAAATAGACATCTATTTCAGGTTCGTCGCCCGGTTCAAGCGTCCATCGGTTGATCATATTGATGGGATAATTGTTTTGGCCATTTGCAGTATCCACCTTCAAATTGAGCGGTCCCTGGATATTTTCAATGATCCAGTTGGAGGCGGCAATACGCGTCATGGTGCGAGTGTAAATTCTTGAAAATCCGAAGGCATAGCTGTAGGTATACAGCAGCACGATGCTGATAATTGCAAAAGCTGAAAGGCCTTTCCAAATTGGTTTCAGACCTGCAAAAGGCTGGCGAATCTGCAATTTGTATTCAGTGAGCGCCTGCCTGCTATCTTTGGTTTTTTCCCAAATCTGCATGAGTGCCCATGCAGCAAACATAATAATGAATGGGTAAATGATCAAGAAATAGCGCATGTAGCGCCAAAATTGCATATTTTGCCAGACGAAATAAACCAGGATCCAGGTAAAGGGCAAAATATGGATGCGCCATTCGCCTTTCCACATGCGTAATGCAGACCACGCCCAGCCAGCCCATCCGGCGATTCCCAGGGGAATGCCCATGCCCCAAACCACCATATTCACCCAGGCGTAAGAGAGCGGTCTGTCTGTCCAGTGATGGTTGGGCGGCCATTCAGAGAACCCGGCGACCTGATTGGTTACTTCCTTTATCGTGTCAATCCATCTTTGATTGAATGCCAAACCAAAGAATCCTGGCCCCATAAAAGCATATGGTTGGAAGATTCTGAACCCGACAGCCATGCCCAGGGCAGCTACAAGTAAACCTGCCAGTAAAATGAGTACCTGGGTTCCAAATCCGCTTTGCTTTCGTACAGTCATAAAGTGGATGAAAGCAGCCAGAATTATCACAGCGAAAACAGGAAGCGCATTCACTTTGCATGCGCCTGCCATGCCCACGACCAGCCCAAACAAACCAAAATAAACTAATTTGTTCCATTTCAGCCTGAATTTTGGGTTCGTAATTTGAATTGCGTTGAGTGAAAAATAGACGGCCAAAATGACAAAGACTGTGCAAAATGAGTCCACGGTGAAAAAGTGGGACATTTGAATGGGAAAAACGGTTGCCGCATATAAACCAGCCGCAAGAACGCCGGTCTTTTTGTTGTGTAGTTTTTTTGCCAATAGGTAAATCATCCATAAGGCGAGCATGTCAAAAACACCCGAGATTACCCTGCCTACCAGAACGATTTGGTCATATGAGGTCTTGTGGATAATTTCAGCAACAATGCGTGTGGTAAACAGCGGCAGCATGCCGTAAGTGTAAGACCCATGGTTCACGGGGTTTAAAGTGCTGGTGGAGGTGTCAAAGTATTCTTTAACACTGGAAACAGATTGTATTTTTGTTGCCACATCTGTGATGTATCGTTCGTCGGGATGCTGGTGTTTATTTGAGTCCCAGTTAATGCCGCTAAATCTGAAAAAAGCTCCAATCAGTATGATGAAAAAGAGCAGAAGGTTGAGGTTTGAATTGTCTTTATCTACAGCTTTTGCTGGTTTAGTCACCGAAGAGGATTCTTCAATCATTTCATAGGCTGCAGGCTCTAAAGTTGAAAGTCGCGATTCAGGTTCATCAGCAGTGATGAAAACGTCATTAGGTTGATTGGGGTTTTCAGATTCGATTTTGACCAGGGTTTTAATCCGATCCAGCGTGAGGGGATCAATGCCCCAAACCTGGTTTAATTGATCTATTGATTTATAGGGTCGAAATGCGATGATCCGTTTTGACAGGCGAAGGCTGATCTTTAGCGAAGAAGACAAAAGTTTTTCATCCGTGGTATTGATATCAACCAATAGGTGTTGTCTTGATTTCATTTACTTTCCTCCGCTGTTTCTTACCGAATAACCTCTGATAATTGAAACCCCCAGGACTTTTTTTCTTGTAGAGTGACCTAAACCTTATTAATTATATATGGTTCCATCTATTTTGCTTTATTATGGATTCGTTTTCAAGGGGGTGTTGTTTATAAATTAAGAAACATGTTTCTTTTTTAATCATGTATTCCATGTTGAAAAAAGGCTGCTGCCTCAAGTATGCGAATTGATGACTGTTAAAACTTGAAAAGCCCCGATATAAAAAAACAGAAAGCAGATCATAAACTGATTTAATTTTAACAATCTTCCATGTGTAGGAATACTTACAAGGCAATATTTTTACTATTACGCTGAAACAGTACCTGCTCAAACAAAAAAACTCAAAAGGCGCCTTTTGAGTTTTGGGTAGTTAATTTCTTTTTTTACTTGATTCGATGCACAGTTGCAAGTATTTGCATCATACTTTGAACGCTGGTAGCCGTGGCATCAGCAGACCCATAACTGGATACGTAAACCATATCAGATGGGGCATCATAAAACAATTGGGTTCCCAGCACGCCCATATGCCCCGTCATTTTGGGCAAGTATTCAAACAAAGGCATGAATTTTTCAAATTGCATTTGCATAAAACCGTTCCCGTAGGCAATGCCAGACATAAATTCATAATCAAACTTATTGAGGGCGTCGAGGGTACCTGTCGTGATGATTTTTCCCTGGTACAAGGCCCTGATATAGGTCGCCAGATCATCCAAAGTGGAGATCACGCCACCGCCAGCCCAATCAATGCTGACACTCTGAAATTGGCTGATTTCATGTCCGTTGACCCATGCCTCAGCGATTGGGCGTAATCCATTTTTGGGCTCAGAATAGAACATCAAGTAGGTATCATTCATATCTAATGGATCGAAAATGACCTCGTGTAGATTTTCGTGAAAAGGCTTTTCAGACACGGATTCAATGATTAGCCCAAGAAGGATGTAACCCGTATCGGAATAATGATATCCACCGCCTGGTGCGAAGTGGGCGGATTGTTGCTCACGCGTATATTGAACTAATTCTTGCGGGGTAAAGAATTTATCTGGCGTTTGATATAACGCTTCCATCAATCCATTGTCTTCAATAGCAAAGTAATCTGCCACACCGCTGGTGTGTGAAAGCAGTTGCTGGATGGTCACCTGGTCTTTGTAATCACTTCCTTCAAATACAAAGAGATTTTCCAGCATGGCATCATCCAGGTATAAATTTACCGGATCGCTTAATTGGATCTTTCCTTCATCAATAAAATGACCTATTAAGGTGGCGGTAAACAACTTTCCAACACTGGCGACGTGGAAGGGTTGGTCAGTTTTGACCATTTCTCCATTTGATTTTCCGGCGGCATAGCTCACTGTTATGTCTTTTTGGGGAGCGTCTATGTAAACCAAAGCAGAGTAAATCGATTTCTTGTCATTCAGGCTGTTGTCAACAAATCCTTTGATCTCAGAAATGGCTTGATCTTTCGTCACTGGTCTGGAGTTTAACCACATAAGCACACCAAAAACAACCACAAGTAGCAGCACAATAATACCCACAATTTTTAAAACTTTCATTTTATTCTCCTTTTAATATCACTAATAACAATATATCTAATAGTAATATAAAAAGTTGCACATGTCAATACTTGATATTACGAAAAGAGATATTGCTGCTATAATTATATTTGGAGACTCTTATGGATATAGTCATCTTGGGTTTATTAATGGTTCAGGATCTTACGGTTTATCAACTAAACCAGGCTTTTAAATCAGGTATGGCATTAATATATAGTGCCAGTTATGGCAGCATATTAAGCGCGATTAAAAAGCTGCTTGCCTTAAATGAAATCACTTTTATTGAACTGGTTGAGAATGGACGAAACAAAAAAATTTACCATATCACTGAAGCAGGCAGAGCCCATTTTTATCAATGGATGCATGCTGATATAGACGGAAACAAGCTTGAAACCATGGCCTTATGCAAGGTTTTTTTTCTGGGGTTGATTGAATCGGATGATGATAAGAAGAATATTCTGGAGAATATCATTTCTTCCATCATTAGCATGGAAGAATCATTAAATCAGCTTTCTCAATACTTATCTCATTTGCAATTAACCGAAGAAGAAAAAAAACTGCATGGCTACCAATTTAAGACACTGGATTATGGAATCCGTTCACATGGGCTTGCCAGAGAATGGGCGCAGCAGTTATTAGATGAGCTTTAAGTCTGACCGATGATTCTTTGATTTCGCCCAAACAATATTTTGAGTTGATCAATATCGCAGAAAGCCCAGATCGCTAATCCATCCAGGCATGGTCGCTGATCATAAGGCGTTGGCTTGAGTGTTCACTTTAAACTTGGAGTGATTTAAGAAATAATCGCGATCTCTACCCGATCTCGTCCGTTATGTTTTGCATGATATAGTGCTTCATCCGCTTTTTTAAGCAGCCCTTCTACTGTTGTACTGTGTTCAGGGAATATTGCAACGCCAAGTGAAATGGATATCACCCCCAGGGGTTGGCGGTGATATTCAACCCGTATTGACTTGATGGCTTCTCGAATTCTTTCTGCACGCTGCAAGGTTACTTCTTTGTTCGCTTCTGGCAGGATGAGTATAAATTCTTCACCACCATATCGGCAGGTAAT
>Ga0351928_1107_pt2 | contig 13005 bp, 10 predicted proteins | sample BONcelHT113001E8_FD_206858 | JGI IMG/M metagenome (GOLD analysis project Ga0351928, IMG submission 206858) | Enriched cells from coal bed in the Powder River Basin, Montana, United States - BONCAT cells T11 rep2 HSBNCT.T11.300.1.E8 ... | reverse complement strand
AAATGGATCAGAAATATCAGAGCGGATACCATCAACGTTTTCGCAACTGGCTTGCCCAAGTACAGGAAAATGATTGGACAGTAGACGGGGCTATGACCGACCCGAAGGGTGACAGGAGCCTGCTGCCCTCGCAGCAAAAGGACCCCGACATGTTTGTTCATATAGTCGCCGAGAACAATGACGGCATTATAGTTAAGGGTGCCAAGGTACACCAGACCGGAGCGCTCAACTCCCATCAGATTCTTGTTATGCCTACAATCGCAATGGGGCCTGCGGACAAAGAATATGCGGTGTGCTTTGTCGTTCCGGCTGACAGCGAAGGTATCATTTACATCTATGGCCGTCAGTCCTGTGATACCCGCAAGCTTGAAGGCGGGGAGATGGATCTTGGCAATTCACAATTCGGTGGCCATGAATCGCTGGTTGTTTTTGATAATGTCTTTGTGCCCTGGGAAAGTGTCTTCATGTGCAGGGAATATGATTTTTCCGGGGTTTTAATAGAACGTTTTGCAGGTTATCACCGCCAGAGTTACGGCGGCTGCAAGGTGGGTGTAGGTGATGTCTTAATCGGAGCAGCAGCTCTGGCTGCAGACTATAATGGGGCTAGTAAGGCCAGCCATATTAAGGATAAACTGATTGAGATGACGCACCTCAACGAAACCCTCTATGCCTGTGGCATCGCCTGCTCCAGCCAGGGAAGCCGCACAGCATCGGGCACTTATCTGATTGACTTGATGCTGGCTAATGTCTGTAAGCAGAATGTGACACGCTTTCCTTATGAAATTGCCCGTCTGGCCGAAGACATCGCCGGAGGGTTGATGGTTACAATGCCTTCGGAAAAAGACTTCAAAAGCCCGGAAATCGGGCATTACGTCGAGAAATATCTGCGCGGCGTATTCGAAATACCTACGGAACACCGTCTCCGCATACTTCGTCTGATAGAGAACATTACTCTCGGTACTGCAGCCGTAGGCTACCGCACAGAGTCCATGCATGGAGCCGGTTCACCGCAAGCCCAGCGTATTGTTATTTCTCGTCAAGCTAACTTTGAGGCCAAGAAGAAGCTGGCTAAAGCAATTGCCAGGATTTCTGAATAGACATTAAAGGAGCAAAAGCATGGATTGGTTGGATATTTATAGAACAAAGCTTACGACAGCGGAGAAAGCCATACAGGTAGTTCAATCCGGTCAGCGTATCGTCTTCGCTCACGCATGCGGTGAACCGCAGATACTGGTCGATGAACTGGTAGCCCAAGCTGAAAGGCTCGAAAATGTGGAAATATTTCACATGGTGGCTATGGGCAAAGCAAATTATTGCCAACCTGGGATGGAAAAACATTTTCGGCATCATTCAGTTTTTCTCGGCAGTTCCACACGTAAGGCGGTAAATGAGGGCAGGGGAGATTTTACTCCCTGTTTTCTGCATGAGTCGCCTAAACTGTTACGGTCTTTGCCTATCGATGTAAGCTTAATCCAGGTATCCCGACCGGACGAGCATGGCTATTGTAGTTTTGGTGTTTCCGTTGATTATACGACGACTGCGGCAGAGGTAGCTAAAGTTGTGATAGCAGAGGTTAATGAGCAGATGCCTAGAACCTTGGGTGATTGCCATATTCATGTTACGGAAATCGATTACGCAGTTGAAACATCAACACCCTTGATTGAGCTATTCCCGTCTGAATTAACGGAGGTCGAAGAAAAGATAGGCTATCATGTAGCTCAACTCGTCGAGAGCGGAGCCACCCTCCAGTTAGGGATTGGCGCTATACCAGATGCAGTGCTGCGTTGCCTCCGAGATAAAAAAAATTTAGGTATCCATACAGAAATGTTTTCGGACGGTGTTGTCGACCTCATCGAAAAGGGTGTTATCAACAATTCCGCCAAAACCCTCCACAAGGGTAAAGCTGTAGCAACCTTCCTGATGGGAACTAAGAAACTCTATAATTTTGTTCATAATAACCCCCTCGTCGAAATGTATCCTGTATACTACACGAACGACCCATATATCGTAGGGAAGAATTTCAAAATGACAGCAATCAATTCGGCGTTACAGATCGATCTAACTGGACAGGTTTGTGCAGAAAGCTTAGGACCAAAACAGTTTAGTGGGACGGGAGGGCAGGTCGATTTTGTCCGCGGGGCGAACCTAAGCCCCGGTGGCAAATCTATCATTGCGTTGCCTTCAACAGCGATGGGCGGAAAGCTATCAAGAATTGTCCCTTGTCTTGACCGTGGCGCGGCAGTTACAACCTTGCGAAACGAGGTGCATTTTGTCGTCACTGAATACGGGTATGTTGAGCTTAAAGGTAAAAGCATTAGAAAGAGGGCAGAAGCGCTGATCGCTATAGCTCATCCTGATTTCCGCGAAATGTTGACCCGGGAATTTGCAAGGATTTATGTAATGTAATAATAATGAGAGATTATTAAAAAGGAGAGAGAGTATGTTTAGTTTCAAATTATCTACCGAACTCCAATATTTTAACGAGTTGCCAGAATTTATTCAAGCCTTCTCAGTTAATAAGGACGATTTGATTGTAACCAATGAAGTCATCTACAACAACAGCTTTAAAAAACTCGGTACTGACTGGAACGTTTTGTTTCAGGAAGCTTATGGGCTAGGTGAACCTAACGACAAGATGATAAACAAGCTTCTGGCCGATGCCGCAAAGTTCAAGTATAAAAGGGTAATCGCCGTCGGTGGCGGTACAGTTATCGATATTGGCAAATTAATGACGCTGCAAGGTGTAACTGATGTGCTTGATGTCATGTACGGAAAAATACCGGTTATAAAGGATAAGACCCTAATAGTTCTGCCAACGACATGCGGGACAGGTAGTGAAGTGACCAATATCAGTATTCTTGAAGATACAGTAAACAAAGTGAAGAAAGGAATTGTGCATCAAGACCTGTTTCCTGATATAGCCGTGTTGATTCCGGAACTTTTACAGGGATTGCCGTTCAAGTTCTTTGCGTTTAGCTCAGTTGATGCCCTAATTCATGCGGTAGAATCGTATCTGGCGCCCAAATCCAATCCGGTCACGGAATTATTTGGCATAAAGGCCATGGAGATGATTATCAGCACTTATAAGGAAGTGGCGGCAAAAGGACAGCAGGCTGCCTATGATAATATCGGCAATGTACTACTGGCGAGTACTTATGCAGGAATCGCCTTCGGAAATACCGGTGTAGGTGCAGTTCATGCGATGTCCTACCCGTTGGGGGGCAAGTATCATGTGCCTCACGGGGAGGCAAACTATGCTTTTTTTGATGCTGTCTTAAGAACATATGAACAATATAACTCAACCGGAAAGATAGTGCAGCTAAAAGAGATTATTACCGGAATATTAAATTTGCCTGCCGGAGCTGATGCTTTGGGTGTGTTGGATGAACTCATCAACAAGGTTACTCCGCGCAAACGCCTTAGGGAATACGGTATGGTGGCGGAAGATTTGAATAGTTTTACTAAAGGCGCTTTGGAACAGGAAAGATTAATGAAGAATAATTATGTTTCACTTTCTTCTGATGATGTTTTTAAGATTTATCAAAGCTTGTATTAATGAAAAAGGAGGCACAAAGACGTGATTGACTTCAAACTAGAAGGGAAGACAGCAGTAGTAACAGGGGCCGGACGAGGCATTGGACGACAAATCGCGTTAACGCTGGCAGAACAAGGGGCCAAGCTTGTAGTAGCTGATATTGTCAAAGAAAGTGCCGATAGAGTAGCAGAGGAAATCGTTGCACTGGGAAGCGAGGCGCTCCCGTATGAGCTGGATGTTTCAAATTCCCAACAGGTTCAGAAGATGGCCAACGCAGCAGTGAAAAGATTTGGCAGGGTCGATATTTTAGTAAACAATGCCGGAATATCCCCGAAAAGAAACGGCCAAAAAGTTCCGATAGTAGAGATGGACTTGGCGGAATGGGAAAAGGTCGTTGGTATTAATCTACATGGGACCTTTTACTGTGCTCAGGCTTTTGCCAAAATTATGGTCAAGCAGAATTATGGGAAAATTATTAATATGTCCTCACAGGCTGGAAGAACATACAGCAATATACCAGCAGCTCATTATCTGACGACAAAGGCCGGTGTCATAGGCTTGACGAGAGCGCTTGCCGGGGAGCTGGCTCCATTTGGCGTAAATGTAAATGCTATTGCCCCCGGACGAATCGAAACAGAGATGATTAAAGATGTAGGAGCAGAGGTTAACAAAGAATATCTCAAAAAAATACCGGTGGGACGATTAGGTCATCCACGTGATATTGCTGAAGCCGTTTTATATCTTGTTTCAGACAACGCAAGCTTTATAAATGGCGTCACATTAGATGTAAACGGCGGAGCATTAATTCTATAAGGAGGCAAAAAAATGAAGCTGACAAACGAAGAACTAATAGAAATGTATCGGTTACTGCTGCTGACCAGGAAAAATGATGAGCGTATTAATGAAATATATGCAAGAAAAGGTCTGCCAGAATTGCCGCACTCCTGTATGGGAGAAGAGGCCATTGCGGTTGGTTGCACATATAAATTAAGACAGGATGATTATATAATCCCGTCACTGCGGGCCAGAGGCATGTTTCTGGTAAAAGGGATACCCACAAAAGTAATGATGGCAGGCGCCTATGGGAAGAGGACCGGTCCGGCGAGATCGCTGTCAACATCCCACCACATGGGAGATGTGAGTAAGGGTGTAATGATTGGTACAGGGCTGATTGGGTCATCTTTAGCAGTGGCGACAGGGGCAGCGCTGGGACTAAAAGATATGGGCAAGGACACCGTTTTTGTTATCAGCTTTGGTGATGGAGCGAGCAGTCAGGGTGACTTTTACGAATCACTAAACCTGGCTGTGATATGGAAACTACCGGTAATATTTGTTTGTGAAAACAATGGATATGCCATATCTACCACCACAGCCCGTCAAATGGGCGTAGAAAACGTGGCAGACAAAGCTACGGGGCTTGGTGTTCCTGCAGTAATAGTTGATGGAAATGACGTTATGGCAGTCTTTGAAGCAACCCAGGAAGCAGTAGCCCGGGCGCGCAAAGGTGAGGGACCTACGCTGGTAGAATGTAAGACCAACAGATGGCGTGGACACTCGGAAAACGACAGAGATGCATATCGCAACTCTGCTGAGGTAGAAGCCATGCAGCGGGATTGCTGTGTGACAAGGTTTGAAAAACATCTCTTGGAAAAAGGAATCTTAACGCCAACCCTTGCGGCGGAAATCATGCAAAGTGTAGCACAAGAGATTGATGAGGCCGTTAAATTTGCAGAAGAGAGCCCGTTTCCTGCCCCCGAAGAAGCGTTGCGGCATGTATATGCGGACTGATGAATGGATGGAGGTATAGCAATGAAAGAGATAACATATAGAGAAGCTATCCGTGAAGCGCTTGCTGAAGAAATGAGGCGCGATGAAAAGGTTTTTTTATTGGGTGAAGATATCGCAAATTATGGTGGATCCTTCAAAGTAACCTTGGGGCTCGTTGAGGAGTTTGGCACTAACCGTGTTAAAGATACACCATTGGCTGAATCGGTTATAGTTGGAGCAGCAGTCGGAGCTGCTATGATTGGAATGCGTCCGGTGCCGGAGATAATGTTCGCGGATTTTATGGTATTAGTGATGGATCACATAGTTAACAACGCCGCCAAAATGACCTATATGAGTGACGGAGAGGTATCAGTTCCGATGGTTCTGCGGGCAGCTCAGGGGGCGGGAAGCGGTTCAGGCGCACATCACTGTCAGAGCGTCGAAGGCTGGCTCATGAATATACCTGGTATTAAAATAGTACTGCCCTCAACACCCTATGATGCCAAAGGGCTTATGAAGGCCGCTATACGCGACAATAACCCCGTAGTATTTCTGGAACACAAGATGCTTTATGCAACAAAAGGTATGATACCCGAAGAGGAATACGTAATTGAACTAGGCAAGGCCGATGTCAAGAGGGAAGGCTCCGATGTTACTGTTATCGCAATCTCAGCAATGGCACCCAAAGCTTTGAAGGTTGCTGAAGTGTTGGCCAAAGAAGGCATCAGTGTCGAGGTAATAGATCCCCGGACCCTTAAACCTTTGGATACCGAAACTCTTGTCAAATCAGTTGCCAAAACAAAACGGGCATTAATAGTGCACGAAGCCTGCCTTACCGGCGGACCTGGCGCTGAAATTGCAGCTATTCTCGCAAAAGAAGCGTTCGACTATCTTGATGCACCTATCACACGAATCGGAGCCCCTGATACTCCGGTTCCATTCAGTCCGCCGATGGAAAAGTTCTTTATACCGAGTGAGCAGCGAATTATGCAGGGGATCAAAGATTTATTAGGTTGAGCGGAGCCAGAACAAATTGTCACAAAAGGGGTGGAAACAACATGCCAGTGAATATCACGATGCCAAAGAACGGGATGACGATGGCAGAAGGCATCATTGCTAAATGGTACAAAAATCCTGGGGATTCGGTCAACGAGGGTGAAATCATAGCGGATATCACTACAGATAAAATTTCGCTAAGTCTCGAATCAACCGTGACTGGGACAATGGCGCAGATATTGCATCCGGAAGGTAGTACCGTTCCTGTTTATGAAACAATCGCGGTAGTAGCATTACCCGGAGAGAGTATTGAACCGGGCATAGACGAAGGTAAAGCTACACAAGCCGAAACGCCAGATAAAAAAGAGAACGATAGCAAACCGGAAGCAGCACGAGATGTTGAGGTAAACACAATAAGGGCAACGCCTATCGCCAAAAAAATAGCCAAAGAAAACAACATAGATCTTGCTGCTATTGGCACAGGTACCGGACCTGGGGGCAGAATCAAGGAAGAGGATGTTCTCAAGCATATCGAGAAACTGAAGGAAACAAGTATTGCGGCAGTCGCTTCCGCACCTTCTTCTGCACCAAAAGTAGCAACAGAGACAGTTGGAGAGGAGGAATATATCCCGCTGGTGGGAATCCGCAAGGTTATCGCCGAAAATATGAGAAAAAGTCATGATACAGCTGTACATGTTACATCCACAACTGAAATTGATATGACTGAATTGATTGCTCTGAATAAAAAGATTGCGCCACAATGGGAAAAGCAGTACGGAATTAAGCCTACATTGAATGCATATTTTGTTAAGGCTACAGCGATGGCACTCAAAGAGCATCCGATTATTAACTCCTCGATCGCCGATAACAAAATTGTACTGAAGAAATATTATCATGTTGGTATCGCTGTTTCAGTCGGAGAGGGCCTGATAGTTCCGGTTATTCGTAATGCGGATAAGTTGTCTGTCCGGGAGATAGCTGAACAAATTTCTTCCTTTGTAAAGCGGGCTAACGCCAATCAACTCTCCCCTGACGAATTAACAGGTGGGACATTTACTATCTCCAATGTAGGACCTTACCTGGTCCAAATCTTCACTCCGGTTATTGTGCAGCCCCAAAGTGCGATATTGGGGATAGGCACTACTACAGAGCGCCCCGTGGTGTATGAGGGGCAAATAGCCATCCGTTCGATAGCTAATCTGTGCTTAACTTATGATCATCGGATTATCCAAGGTGCTCAGGGAGCAAAGTTCCGCATGACTATCAAGGAATTACTGGAGGAACCTGTTAGACTTATAGGTTAACTTGAATAAAAGAGAGGGTGATAGTATTGAGGTGGAACGAGTCCAAAGCGATACAGGGATGTGCAATATTCTTTTTAGTTTTTGCTGTAATACTGCTAGTTTTTATAATCCCGAGCACTGTTAAAGATGTAAGGACTTTCGGGACATCTCCTCGTCTTCTTCCTGACGCGGTCGCAATACTTATTGGAGTATTAGCTGTATGGTTGTTTTTTGAAGGCCGCGGTCAAAGAAATGCAAAAAATCAAAAACAGTATGGGTTTGATTTTATCGAGGTCAGATTAGTTGTGATTACTCTTGCGGTCGTAGCTACCAACCTGTTACTTATTGAAATTTTGGGGTACATGATTACTACAGGCTTGTCCCTAGGAGCTCTAATGTGGCTGTTCGGGTATAGGAAAACAAAGATGCTAATTGCAACTTCTGTAGTGTTCCCAGTAACTATTAATTATTTCTTTCAGTATTTATTAAGATTGTATCTTCCATAACGAAACTGTCGGGAAAGGGGAGAGACCATGCTGGAAATGCTTTTTAACGGATTTGCCGATGTGATTAGTATTGGCAATATTGGGTTTTTAGTTTTTGGCGTTATGTTAGGTACGGTGATGGGGGCTATACCAGGACTCACGGCCACCATGGCTATAGCGTTGATAATTCCGATGACATTCTATATGGACCCGGTGAGATCATTAATCATGTTAATTGGCGCCTACAACGGTGGTATTTTTGGAGGAAGTATCTCTGCTATACTTCTATCTACACCCGGTACACCCGCTTCAGCCGCAACATCTGCTGACGGATTTGCGTTGGCCAAACAGGGCAAAGCGATGAAGGCCATGAAAATGGCATTATTGGCGTCTATTCACGGATGTCTGTTCAGCACAGTGATACTTATATTGGTAGCTGCCCCGATTGCCAAGTTTGCACTGAAATTCGGGCCGGGAGAATATACGGTGTTGATGATGTTTTCCCTGACTATTATCGGTTCGGCAGCCGGTAAATCCGTCGTAAAAGGACTAATGGGCGGTGCGTTGGGGTTGTTGTTTAGTATGGTCGGCTTGGATCCTATCGCTGGGATTCCCCGTTTAACTTTTTCTATCCCTAAGCTGACAGGAGGCATCGACTTAGTAGTAATGCTAATCGGGTTGTTGGCTGTATCGGAAATATTCGTACAAATAGAGAAGATTGCCAGGGGAAACATTCATGCTCACTTGCCTCCGTCAGCAACTAGTGCCGATGAAAAAGTTAGTCTGAAAGAATGGAAACAGAGTTACAAGACTGTAGCGCGGTCCTCCGTGATTGGTTGTGTTATCGGTGCCCTGCCTGCGCTGGGGCCGACCTTAGCCGCCTATTTAGGCTACGATATGGCAAAGAGGTCCTCAAAGCATCCCGAGGAATTTGGCAAAGGAAGTTTAGAGGGGGTTGCCGCGTCTGAAGCAGCCAATAATGCTGTCTGCGGGGCTAATCTTATACCGCTGCTCGCCTTTGGGGTTCCAGGAGATTTGGTGGCAGCTATTTTAATTGGCGCTTTCATGATTCAGGGCATTACGCCAGGTCCGCTAATCTTCCGGGAAGCCCCGCACGTAGTTTACGGGCTCTATGCCGGGTTGATTGTAGCCAATATTGTGCTATTATGTATTACCTGGTTCTCCTTTAAATGGTTTGCCAAGGTGGCTCAGCTCTCAACCACGATTATTTATCCTGTAGTAATAATGTTCTGTCTTGTCGGTGTGTACGCTCTGAATCAGAGTTTGTCGGATGTCTGGCTGATGCTCTTCTTTTCGGTGCTGGGATATTTCATGATAAAATTTGATTTTACCCCGGCAACCTTTTTGATCGGCTTTATTCTTGGGCCTTTATTCGAAAGAAACCTTCGTCAAGCACTTTTAATATCGCAAGGCAGTTTTGATATCTTCTTTGCAAGTCCAATAACCTGGTTTCTCTGGATAATTACTGCAGTATCTATATTTACCCTAATAAGAAGAAATTACAGAGATAAAAAGACTCATAAAGAAACAGAAGCGGAAAGGCTAGAATTTTAATCTTATAGGAAAGAGGGTGGTAAAGTCATTGCGGGACTGTTCTTATTTAAACAAATAAAGGGAGGAATAAGTTAATGAAAAAGCAGTATTTAGTGTTAGCGTTTATTTTAATCTTGTCAATCAGTCTAGTCTTTGTTGGATGCAGCAGTAAACAGGCGGCAAAAAAATTCCCTTCACAGCCATTGACTTTGATAGTTAACTATGGTGGTGGCGGCTCCACTGACTTGAGTGCACGTGCTATAGGACAAGCGGCAGAAAAAATACTCGGTCAGCCGATTACTATAGTAAATAAAGCTGGGGCCAGCGGGACCACAGGGATTATTGAACTACAAAACTCAAAAAATGAGGGTTATTTCTTAGGCACGACAACATTTTCGCCTTTAGCTATCGTGCCACACACCCAGCAAGTACCTTACACTCCGGAGGATTTTGAATATATATTAGGCTATGGCCAGTACCTGTACGGTATTGCAGTTAAGGGAGACTCGCCTTATAAGACTGTTAAAGATCTAGTAGCTGACGCGAAGAAAAAGGCAATATCATACAGTTCTTCAGGATTTCCTAATATCCTTGCAATGATCGCGTTAGAAAAAGCTGACGGAGTCAAGTTTACTTATGTACCTTATGCTTCCGGAGCAGAAGCTGCAACTGCACTTCTGGGCGGCCATGTTCAGGCAGTAGTTCAAAACGTTTCCGATATTGAAAGCTTCCTTAAAACAGGTGAAATGCGGCTAATTGCATCTTGCAGTGCTAAACGCTGGGATATAGCTCCGGAAATATCAACTCTAAAGGAGCAGGGTTACAATATTGATATAACTTCCTGGCTGGGGTTGGGTGTTCCAAAAGGAATCCCTGCAGAGAATTTAAAAATTCTTAGGGAGGCCTTTAAAAAGGCATCAGAAGATCCGGCGTACATTGAAATCATGAAGAGAATAGGTCTTCCGCCTGTTTACTTGGATGGTGATGCCTATAAGAAATTTGTTATTGAAGGATCTGTCGAAATTGGCAAAGTTATTAAAGAAATGGGTTTGGGTAAGTAGTGTCTAAAATTTAGTGACCCAATTTAGGAAGCCTCCCTGATTTAAATTTGGGAGGCTTCTGTATAAAGGAGAGCTGTTATGAAAGCGATAATGAAAATAAAAGCAGTGCCTGGTCTGGAAATGCATGAGATAGATAAACCATGTCCGCAGCAAGGCGAAGTTATCGTAAAAGTTGACTCAACCGGGATTTGTGGTAGTGATATACATATATATGAATGGACTTCAGGTTATGAATGGCTGGAACCCTATTTTCCAACAGTTTTGGGGCATGAGTTTAGTGGTACTGTTGAGGAAGCAGGCGAAGGGGTGGACAATTCATTGCTTGGGAAAAGGGTTGTCTGCATGCCCGGAAAGCCATGCTTCGTGTGTAATGCCTGTAGTATAGGACAGCATAATTTGTGTCAAAACAGAAGAACCATTGGGCTTCATAATTATGGTTCTTTTACGAATTATGTTTCCGTTCCGTTATACAATTGTTTTGTCCTTGATGATAATACCAATCTTGAAACAGCAGCCTTAGCTGAGCCGCTGGCCGTAGCTGCTAATGCAGTGGAACTGGCCGGGATAAAAGCGGGTGAAACCGTGGCAGTGCTGGGGCCTGGTCCCATAGGTCTTTTATGTGCTTTTCTGGCGAGAAAATCAGGTGCCACCAGTGTCATCCTGACCGGAACCAACGTAGACCGTTACAGGTTGGAGCTGGGTAAAAAGATGGGAGCTGATGTGCTGGTTAATGTTGAGGAAACCGACCCTGTGGCTCTGGCTCTGGAGAAAACAGGGCAGCTGGGTGTTGACCATGTGTTTGAAGCCAGCGGGAGCCCGCATGCATTGAAACAGGGAATTAAGATGATGAAAAGCAGAGCAGGTTTGGTGCTTGTCGGCATTCACAGTGTACCCGTACAGTTGGATATGAACGAGCTGGTCAGGAAGGAAAAAAGATTAATCGGCGCTTATGGTTCTTCGGCTAAGACCTGGCAGCGGGTTACGCACATATTGGCCGAATCGGGCAAACAGCTGGAGGCTTTGATTACCCACAGAGTATCGTTGGAAGAAGGTATTGAAGGTTTTAGAATCGCGAAGGATCCAAAGGCAGCGAAAGTAATAATCAAGTCTTCCTAAAGCAGATAAGTTTAGACGGTTGCTGTAAGTATAGTGTTTAGGAGGTAGCCGCTATGCCGGGAAAATATGATGTGCTCTTCACACCAATGAAAATTGGAAAGCTTGAAATCAAGAATAGAATTATTATGTGCGCGATGGGAGGATCACCCATTTTTGATGCAGAGGGAAAATTCCGTGAGCAGATAGCTGATTATTATATCGAACGCGCTAAAGGAGGTACCGGCTTACTCATATCAGGGGTTATCATGGTGCAGGATAAGCTCGGTGCCGACATCTGGTTCCATGATAAACGCGAGGTTTTTGTCCCAGTTGCAAAAAAAATGATGGAGGAGATTCATTCTCACGGCGCCAAGATGTTTATGCAACTTGGGGCCGGTTTAGGACGTGTATTGGACATAAAAAGATATCAAAAAGAGGCTGGGTTTAACGCCGAAAAGGCTCTGCTCGCTCCGTCTGATAATATCTCGAATTATTGGGTTCCGGAAGTAAAACACAGGGCTATAACCAAACAGAAGATTCACGCCATCATCGATGGCTTCGCCAAATCAGCAAAAATGCTCCAGGAGGCGGGAATCGACGGCATCGAGGTTCATGCTGTCCACGAAGGCTATCTCCTCGACCAGTTCTCGGTGGAAGCCACTAATCAACGCACTGATGAGTATGGTGGTTCTCTCGAAAACCGCCTGCGTTTTACATGTGAAATAATTAAGGCTATTAAAACCGCCTGCGGTAAGGATTACCCTGTTGCCGTAAGGTATAGCGTAGCCAGTAAAATGAAAGGTTTTAATTCCGGAGCGCTCCCGGGTGAGGCATTTACGGAGTTCGGACGCAGTTTAGAGGAAAGCCCGCGGGTTGCTCAGATTCTAGAAGAAGCCGGCTGTGACGCCCTGGGTGCGGATAACGGGACCTATGACTCTTGGTATTGGGCGCATCCTCCCATGTACATGCCAATGGGTTGCAATTTGCCGGAGGCTGTATATATCAAGAACTTTGTAAAAATCCCGGTATACTGTGGGGGCCGTATGGAAGATCCGGACATGGCCGCCAAAGCCATTAGCTCCGGGAATATTGACGGGGTGGGTATCGGGCGTCAGTTGCTGGCAGACCCTTACTGGCCAGAAAAAGTTCAAAGGGAAGAGCTCGATGACATTAGACCATGTATCGCTTGCCATAACGGCTGCTTCGCTAGAGTTTTCCAGGGGAAGGGG
>Ga0351928_1103_pt1 | contig 13262 bp, 15 predicted proteins | sample BONcelHT113001E8_FD_206858 | JGI IMG/M metagenome (GOLD analysis project Ga0351928, IMG submission 206858) | Enriched cells from coal bed in the Powder River Basin, Montana, United States - BONCAT cells T11 rep2 HSBNCT.T11.300.1.E8 ... | reverse complement strand
CGGCTCAAGCTTAATGGTTTCCGAAAAATAATAACGATCCGCCTTATTCTGAAGTTGGGCATCAGGAACTACCGCTGAACCATCGCTATGATAATTAACACGTATGACTTCCATCCCATCATTGTCCAAAACACGAATCTGGTCGTATCTTTTGTATGTATCTGAACTAAGTAAAAATATTTCTGTCAGTTCTTCTTTTGTTTGAGGATTAATGTTGCCTGAGGCATCAAACAGATTTTTGGTTTGGGAAATTTTAGCGTAATATTTGATATCATTTACAAAGTAAGAGATATCATCAGACAATATACTTCTGCCAATTATAACTGACGACTGTTGCTCAATCTGAATAATGTTTAGTCTATCTAACTTGTCATTATTGTAAATTAAAAATCCTACAATCACTGCAACAATTACTAGAGGAATCAGGTATTTGATCGCCTTTTTCCATATCTGTCTTGAGAAATATGTTATTTTATCAATAGGTAATTCAGAAGAGTCGCTTTTGAAAATATTGCTGCTATCGCTATTTCCAATCCCATTTTTCATGATCTCTATCCTCCTTTGGTCCTATAGTCCTTTTTCCCCTAAAACTTTTTCAATAAATAGCTTTGCAATCACCGGATCAAACTGAGTCCCCGCATGTTTTCGTATTTCCTCGATGGCAACGTCCTTACTCTTTGCCTTGCGGTAAGGTCGTTCACTGGTCATGGCATCGTAGGCGTCTGCAACCGAAAGAATTCTGGCTTTCAGCGGGATTTCCTCACCTTTTAAGCCCTTGGGATAACCTGTTCCGTCCCATCTTTCGTGGTGAGCCAGGATAACCTCTGCCAGTGGCGCAAGTTCATTTACTGAGCTTAAAACCCGAAAACCGATTTCGGGATGTTTTTTTATTTCAGACCATTCAGCATTTGTGAGGAGACCTGGTTTGTTCAGTATGCGGGCATCGATGGCAATATTCCCTATGTCGTGCATCAGACCCGCAGTACTGAGATCAGAAATGATCCCCCGGTCGAGTTTCAATGCAGATCCCATCAAAAAACACCATACACTGACTCGCTTGGCATGTTCCTCATTTCCGTCAACTTTCTCATTCAATGTCTGCATGATCATTTCTATAGAATGGCTGTGCATGCTGGCACTCTCTGTAAGTTTGTGCTTGTACAAATGATCCTCAGCCTTTTTGAGAACAGCTTCGATATCTTGCTCCGATTCCTTCTTGGTGTCCCAACCAAAGGAAATGGATACAGGTAGGGAATTGACTTTTTCCTTGAAAAGCCTGGCACTAATCCGCTTTGCCATGATTCCAACTGCTTCGGAATCGGTTTTTGGCAATATGACGACAAACTCATCTCCACCGATTCTGGCAATGATATCGTCTGCCCTGCACTCTTCTTTCATGACTTGCGCTACTTTTCTCAGAAGTTCATCTCCTACCTTATGCCCAAAGGTATCGTTAGTTAGCTTTAAGCCGTTGACATCAAACAGCACAAGGGTCAGTGGAAAATTTCGTTTTGTATTCAACCTTTTTAGTTCTTCTTCAAAAAAGCGGCGGTTATATAAGCCTGTCAGGCTGTCATGAAAGCTTAGGTACTCACCTTAACTTCCTACACATTATACCCTGTGTGACAAAAGGCACCTGTTAATGAAACGCGCACAATAGGCCATATTCAACCCGTTTTCGAAGATCCGGTTCAAAAAATCGGGTCTTTTCTTTTTGTCCTTTGCAGGGTATAATATATCCTGTAGAAAGGTGGTGCGTCTCATGCCGAAAATCTCCAGATCAGATGACAATCTTGTTGCTGTTCCTACCAACGTTTCCATACTCTCCAACGGGTATGTCTATTACAATATAAGTACGCATCCCAGGCGTTCTGCTGCGGATGGCCATGTCTACTACGATCACAAGAAAGAGTGTATTGGCGTTCTTAGAGACAAAGCAGATAAAACGAAAGAAGGAAAACGTTGGATGTACGCGAACAGCAATTACTTTGCCATCTTAGACAAGGACAGCATGCCGGAAAGGCCAGATCGGGATGACTGTATCTCGGTCGGATTACATGCTGCCGTGCGTGAAGTCAGTGACCGCTCCGGTCTGGACGCCATCCTGACGGAGGTCTTTGGTTTGGAGGATGCGTGCCTGGTTCTTGACCTTGCCACGTATATGCTCAGCGAGGGATCGGCGGTGTTTCAGCATGTCCCGCATTGGTGCAGAGACCATGCCATTTTCACAGAGAAAATCCCCAGCGACACCGCCATCGGGAACTTTGAACGCAAACATCTCAGCTATTCCTTGATTGACCATTTCAAAGAAAAATGGGCTCGGCACATCCTTGACGACGGTAAGATCTATCTATGCTACGACTCCACCAATATCAATAGTCAGGCGGAAGGCGTCTTTCTCGTTCAGAAAGGCTACGCCAAAGATGACCCGTCTCTTGAGCAGGTGAATACGGACTATGTGATTCGTCAGAGAGATGGCCTGCCGGTTACCTATACGTCCTACCCTGGATCCATCACGGATATGGCCGAAGCGTCCGAGATCACCAAGTTCTTCCGGGACCTGATTCAGAAAGACGGTGAGGAAACAACGGGTCAGATGGATCTTGATATCACGGAGATCGCAGACCGTGGCTACATTTCAGAGGACAATGTGAAAGATCTCGATCAGGCAGGGATCAATTTTCTCTTCATGCTAAGAAGGAACATGGGGATTACGGATGACCTTCTGGAGGCCTGTGCCCATGAAGTGAAGTCCTCAAGATACTATTTCGAAGAAGAAGTTCAGTACGGAATGACAGTATCCGGAAGATTGTGGAAAGACGATGAGAAAGAACGGTATTTCCACATCATCTGGGATCACACGCTGGAGGCAAAGCACCGTTCTGCCTTCTATACCCGCCTGAATGGGATGCAGAAAAACCTGGAAAAAGCGATCAACCAGAAAATTCATTATTCCGAGGATCAGCTGAAGAGCTTCAGGAAGTGGTTTGATCTTGAGGTAACAGAGGATGGCAGCCTGAGCACAGGTAAACGGGGCAGAGGAAACAAAGGAAAGAAAACCGATGTGCCAGCCTTTGTGATCCGGAGCGCCCAGAAGAATTATAACCGTATTGACCAGGATCTCGAGAAGTGCGGCTTCTATGTTCTGGTAACCTCAAAGGACGTACCGACGCTTGAGGCGATGACCGCCTACCGGAAAAGGGAATGTGTTGAAAAAGTCTTCATGGCCTTGAAAAGTTTTCTCGGAATGAATAAAATCGGAGCACAGTCCGATGATGCCATCATTGGTAAATCCTTCATCTGGTTCATCGCCGCCATTCTTCACGCGCTGCTTTTTGATCAGACAAAGGAACTCCGGACAACAAACAACAAGAAGAACTTTACGACGCCGGCAATTATTGACCTGCTGGAAGAAATCAAAGGGGATCGAAATATCAGCTCGGGAACCTACAAGAGAAGGTACAAAACCATTGCTAAACAGAACAAGATCCTGTCTGCCCTGAACCTTCCGCTTGAAACCGTCGATGAGATAATCGCAGATCTCCGATAGCGTAATATCCTGCTCTTTCATATGATGCAGGGTATAATTTTCAGGAAGTTAAGGTACTCAATTTCCTTTTGTTGTTTCCTCTGTTCTGTGATTTCCCTAAACACCAAAACTACCCCGATGAGGTTATTTTCCTGATCTTTGATAGGAGCTGCATCAACATCAATGGGCCACTCAACCTTTGTTCTGGAGATAAGGATCATATTGTTTTCAAGTGCACTCAAGCTTCCACTTTCAAGCACCTTGTTGACAGGGCTTTCAATGTGATTTTTTGTTTTTTCGTCTACAATATTGAAAATCATATCTGCAGATTTACCGGTGGACTCCTCTTGTTTGTAGCCGGTAAGCACTTCTGCCGAATTATTCATAAGGAGCACTTTCCCCTCGTTATCAAAGGCGATGACACCATCACCAATGGACAATAAAGTGGTTTTAAACCATTCCTTTTCGAATAGCAGCAGCTTCTCCAATATTTTTCGCTTGTCAATTTCCCTTTCACGTTCAATTGCGATTCCAAGTTGTTTCGAATAAATTTCGACTACAGCATCTTTGTTAAATATGACACCTCTAGGCATTAGCAGTGTGAAATCGCCAAGCACTACATTGTTATGGGTAATCCTTATTACGACGACTTCACCTAGAAGAAAAACTTTCTCCAGTAAGACGATCGCCGATTTCGAGATAACACCATCTACAAGTTCTTTCAGGGAAGAAAAACGGGTAACTGTATTTTGCTTGATACTATCATCAAGTTTATGATTCTGTTCCCAGTACTTCCCAGTTAGTGAATACCCGAAGATGTCGATGATTTTTCCAATCGCAGCCTTGTCGCCCGATATCGCCTTGGTGGTGAATTTTCCTTCCTCTACATCGTATAAGTTAACGAGAGCAAATTTGGCATGGCAGATCCTCATGAAATCATCGGCTATTTCAGCGTATTTAACTCCTGTTTCGTCAACATTCAGTAATCTTTCCGATGCCTGAACTAACCACTCCATATCCCTTATCTGTTCTTTTTCGCTGGATATATCAATAAAATATGTTACAATACAGCTTTTTTTTGGAGAATACGCTGTAACTTTATACCATTTTTTCAACGTTTCTGAATAAAGCTCAAATTCTGCTCTTCTCCCATGCATCGCTACTTCACCATAGCGTTTTATCCAATCGTACTCATCATGAGCGATAATGGGTATAATATCAGTTATCCTTTTGCCGATTATGTCTGAGCCTTTGAGTCCAGTTATTGACTCATAAGCTGCATTGAATTCCAGTATTTTATAATCGCAAGGGTTGCCATCTTTATCATGGATGATTCTGTGATAAGCATATCCAGTCGGTGACTCCTCGATCAATTGTTTATAAAAATTGTCTTCCATATGCCTTATCCTCCCGTTTGCTTTTTCTTTGATCATTAGGCTTCTCGGCATCTTTAGGAATCAGCCACAGGTTTGCCGGGACATCACCACATTCATGCGCAAGTTCCGCACAACGTTTTTCAAATTTATTTCCGGCGAATTTGAGGAATACTAGCCCCATAACCGCATCGCGATTTTTTTCATTACCACCGACCGTTCCACGTAGAGCGTTCCGGCAGTTCCACATAATAGACTCGAGTGATTGTTCCTGTACTTTTGCTGTTTTTGCCATGCTATTTTTCCGTCTCCCTTTCGAGCATCGTTCCGTCCTTGATATGATATTGGATATCATGTTCTAAACAAAACTCGATAACCTTTTTTGCTTGATCATCAAAAAACTTTTTGTGTTCAGAATACGATGACACTTCCTTGCTGTAGTTCGTACGCCCAAAGATGATCTTACCTGTAAATGCAATTGCCAATAATATGTCAGATAAATCCTGTTCATTAAGATTCGGTGTTGGGTATGGTTCAACGCTAACCCAAGTTTTAAAGCCCTTATCATGCAACGCTCTTAGAGCAGCTAGTCGGTCTTGGTATGATGCCGCACCAGGTTCTATTCGCTCACGATACATTTCGTCCAGCGAGACAAGAGTTATGCCATATTCATTGTCCTTTGAGTAACTTGCAAGTTCTTCAGGAAGAATTCCTTTTGTAAGGACTGTGCATTTGATGCCAGCATCATTTAGCTTTTTGATGGCTGCAAGGCTCATTTCTTTGATTTCGTCATAACCGTACATAAACGGATCTGTTGTAAAGCACAGCTGAACAGACGAAATTTTCGCTTTTAATCGTGGGATCTCAGCATCTAATAATTCAAGTGTATTTTTGACCAAATATGGCGCTAACCACTCATTATACGAGGTGACCTTTCCAAATCGCTTTGCCAGTAAAAACGCATAGCATGGATATTTGCACCCGTGAGAACATCCAAGGACGTGGTTCATGGTGTAATCACCGTATTCAACACCGGTTTTATACAGCATTGATTTACGTTCTATGAAACCCTTTACCTCGCTCATGGTTTACATCTCCTGATTAAAATTTGTTTGTCTTTTTTCTCCTCCCAGAAAGTCGACGGTCCTCTCGTATTGGTGGCAGGATTTCTTTCAATTTCAATTATTTCGCTTTTTTTTAATTCATCGAGGATGGTGTAAATCATCTTGAAATCGCAGAGCAACCCATAATCGTTAACAAATGAAGCTAGGAGTTTCGTTATTCTGATATCACGATTAAGTCTTGTCAGATGATCCACGAGCTTGCTTTTAAGTTCGTTATCGGTAATGAGCTCATTATCAGCATTAGATGTCAAACTTGGTGTTACATCGATTAAAGATAGTTGTCCATTTTGTTGAACCTTTATGAAAAGTTCATCTTTGCACTTTTGCATATTTTGCGCCATTAGAAAACAGCCATCCTCGTGGTTGCAAACATGAATCATCCGGTATTTGGGCCTTTGGCCCGCCTTTAAGCGGATCGGCATATCTAAAACATAACTGTATTTCTGTCTGAGTCGTTGTTTATACGCCGTTGATAGCCTTTTTTCGGCTTGATATCCATTTATTTTTCCGTTTTGATAGTCTATAACAATATTTTTCCAATAGTCGCCTCCGGCAATTCTTGAAAGCAGCTCTTCGGATTGTTTTGTCGCAGCAATTATAGCTGGCTCATACTCCACCAAATCGTCTAGGTCACGTAAAGCCTCGTCGTTTTGATAATCTACTTTCAATACACGACAAGCGTCTCGAAAGAAGCCAAACGAGTTAAAATTAATCAGCATCTCGAGTGACCTAAATCCATATGTTTGAAATCTATCAAAGAGGCCAGAATCCAGTGCCTGTATTCCGTATGGATCTATATACAAGAAAACATTCATCCCTCGTTTGCTTAATAACAATTTCTCAATCTCGTCTTCGTACTTTCCGGATATAACTTGAGGTCTTCCATTCGAATTACAAAAATCGGCGATGTTCATGCTTAGTTCTTGAGCATAATTGAGGTCAATAAAACATGTGTCAATTCGCCCGCGCCCATTTTGCAGCGTCGTTTTGCTCAGACAATCGTCACGTATCTGTAAAGCTATTCTTGGAGAACCGGGATTACCATCTTCGAATTTTCCCTTGCCAGCAAAGCAATCAATATAGTATATGGGTTGACCAGTCATCAGCACCTTCTGGAAATACGGCGTCAGATAACAACCAAGAAGTTGATCTTTGATTTCAGACCAATGGTTTTTAACTTTGAAGAAATTCTTATTATTTTTTGACATGAGCACCTTCCTATCAATTCAGAGTGATATTAATACTAAGGTTTATCCTCGTCAGGTATAAGTTCTATTATTTCGCCTATGTCACATTCTAAAACCTTGCAAATTTTAATCAAAACATCCATGCTCACTGTTTCACATTTTGAGAGCTTTGTAATGGAAGTCGAGCTGACACCTGCCGCAGCTTGTAAGTCTTTTTTCTTCATATCTTTGTCAATAAGGATCTTCCATAGCTTTTTATAACTGACGGCCATCTTCGTTCACCTCTTTTTTATAACCATAAGAGAACGATATAATTATATCAAACGAAGAGGATAATACAACGATAATCTTTAGAAACACGCGATTTATATGCATAATACTTGGATATTTTTTCACATGATGATATAATTTCATAGTGTCGCGATCTCTCGAAAATCGATGACATCCTGTCGTGTGAATCAATTTAGTTGTTGTGAAAGGATGTACGAGCCGATGCCCAATCGCACAAACGAGTTGGAACAGCTTATTTACCAAAAATGCTATGACCAAATTTGGGAAACTGTATCTACATATGTCGCCGCACACCCGAACTCGCTGGAATTGAGTTATTCACGTGTTCAGTACCCTGACTCAGCCTTACTTGAGGACATGGTTCTCGAGTTCTCAACCAACATCTTAATCGACGAGGACACGCTTACATTCGATGCCGTGGTCAGCTGCCAGATTGAATTGGAAGAACAGACTTATCACGATACAAAAAACGCTGAAGTAAATCAATGGTTTAAAGTGAACTGCTCTGTCGTAATTGAAGACCAGTTAAAGCAGTTCACGGTACATAAAATTGAAACCTACTCCAAAGGTGGTCGCAAGCCATCAAACGGTATTGCCGCCACGAATAATATTGTTCCTATTATTTATCCAAAGGATTTAGATGCTGAAGCCACAAAGTTTTGGAGCGTTATTGCCCTGAAGCCCTGGTTACTCCAATGGCTGTTCCGATTGAGAAAATTGTCAAGGAGAAAATGGGACTAAACATACTTCAAGGCAATCGATTGACAGACGATTTCAGCTTGTTCGGTCAAATTTGCTTTTCCAAAGGAAATGTGAAGGTCTATGATCTCCTTGGCGACGCTTATCATGATGTTGAAGTCGAGCGCGGCACTATACTAATCGACGCATATACATATTGGGAACGCAATATTGGGTGTGTCAACAATACAGTCGCGCACGAGGCCTTACATTGGCACCGCCACAGGATGTATGCTGCCATTAAAAGCATCCTTCGCGGGGAGAAACTCATTGCGTGCAGATGTCCAACCAAATCAAATGAAAAACAAGGCAATGGAGACTGGTCTGACGAGGACAAGATGGAGTGGCAGGCAAACAAAATCGCGCCACGCATACTGATGCCAATTGAGACTGTCCGGATCAAAATCGAAGTGCTCTATCAGAAGTACGATTTCTATAATAACGACTCCGAAAAAGCGGCAATTCTGGAGTGCGTTATCGATGAGCTGGCGGACTTTTTTAAGGTCTCCAAACAGTCTGCCAAAATTCGGATGCTCGATCTTGGGTATAAAGAAGCCGCCAGCGTTTATAACTATGAAAATGGCTTTACTCCATATTTTTCTTCGATCAGCACACGCGACGCTTTTTATGAGTATTGTGATAACGAAGAATTCCGCAGGGTTATCGATACCGGATTGTTTTGCTATGCTGATGGCTATTTTGCTATTAATGATGAAAAGTATGTTACGGCATCAGATGATGGTGGGTATTCACTGACCGACTACGCTTGGAGCAATCTGGCTGAATGCACATTGCAATTTACAAATCGTCGCGTGAATATGCGCGAACACGGGCGATACCATGTTGACGCATTCCATAGAACGAACCCCAATGCCTATGAGAAATTCCCCCATTATGACTCAGATAGAAATGTCTCTGTCGTCGACACCGCGGAGGATCTGCGCAAAAAGCGTGAGGAATTTGAAGCCCAGTATGAAATACATAAAGCAATTACAAAAACATTCTGGCAGCGGGCGTATGAAATTATGGAGGCAAAGCACTGGAACAGTAGTATCTTCGCCGATAAAACTTTGCTAAATGAAATAGCATACAGCCGGGCTAAGAATAACTACGACTCCATACCGGACATCCGTACCGTTATGGCAATATGCGCTGGACTTGATTTGGACATTGCTTTAACGAATGAACTACTTTCACTTGCAGGGCATACACTCAGCAATTCTCGCGAGCACCAGGCTTATGGATTCATCATTACAGGATATAAAGGTAAATCCATCAACGAACGAAATGAGTTTTTACAAACGCTGGAATTGCCACCACTAGGAACCAAACAAAGGCAATAAAGGTTTTGCCAGTAGCCGCATATCCAGATTTGGGTATGCGGTTATTTTTTTTGCCCATTTTCAAAAGTTTCTAACTTTCAAAGTTAGTAATGAGACTGGGCGTACCCGCGGTTTTTCCTTCGCCGCATTGCATTTCCACAAGTACTTGCTAATTCACGGTATGTAAAACCGTTGTAATTTGGCGGTATTAACGCTTTTCGCCTAACTTTCGAAGATTTAACGCCATGCACCATAGCCAATAAAATGATCTTAAGTAATACAAATATTTCCTGAATCATTCAGGTTTTCGAGGAGGTGATGGGATGCGAGAGGTTCGCAATGGCGATGGTCGGCTTGTATGTTGCTTGGATGAAAACACTGGCACGGTGGAAATCAGGATCAAGGACTGCACAACACTGATCAAGCGAAACCCCGACGGTACGACCGAAGTAGTCAACACAAAAAACCACGCCGCCTGATAGCGGCAAATTCACATAAACCCGAAATCCGCGAGACCGCTGAGACGGCAGTGCGGAATACCTGAAAAGGTGTTCCACCTGCCGTTTTTCTATGTCTATCGGATAACGGCTGGCTCTTGCGGATTTCATACAAATCAGTGAAATCGCAGGAGGCAAAACATGTCAAGAGCGTATAAAACAAGCCAAAAGAACCGTACTTCCTACATTTATTACAACATCGATGGCGAAAAAGTCGTCGAAATCAAGCCCGGTGAGAACGGCGTCACCGAAGCCGATATTGAATATCTTCACTCTATGGACGACACCGAGGTAGATGATCAGCGGCGTTACGAATACCACGTTCCCACACATTTTGATGCCTACCATGACGGAGATGGCGATGAAGCCGGTGATCGCAACAAATTACTGGCCGATTATAGCGCGAACCCAGAAGTCGTTCTCATCTCCCAAGAGGATGAAGAAGCCTACGCAGACAAGCTTCTCCGGCTTGGAAAGGCGATGAATAGTCTCCAACCGCAGCAACGCGCCCTTTTTGAAAAAGTATACGTTCAGCGGCGCACCAACGTTGACATCGCAGCAGAAGAAGGCGTGACCGAGGCAGCAATCCGAAATCGTCTGAAAAAGATCAACGAAAAGCTCAAGAAATTCTTTCCCTGACAGGGGGTTCGATCAGGCTCATTTTTTCGCATATCGATAAGGGGCAGGAAATCGCTCCTCGGAAAGAGGTAGAAAAATGAGCCTGAAACACAAGGTCACCATCAGCGTGGCTAAACCCGGTGGCATTCGCGATCCGGTGCTGAAGAGCGGGTCACGAAACATCCGCAGCAGACTACTGAATCTACTGTTCGGCGAGAAAGTCGGTGTCATCGTCATCACGCCTGGCGATTCAGTTGAAACGGTGGAGATCAAAGAAATCAAGGAAGGAGGCATAGATCATGAGCAAAATCAAACTGCTTCTGGACGTGGTATCTGATCTTCGGTCATTGGCTAATAGTGTGCAGGCCGTGGCGGAAGCGATGGCGAACAGCGATCCTACCGAGATTGTTCAGCCAGAAACGGCTGATGTTGCTCCGACTCCGGAAACGAAGCCTGCCGAAAAGCGGGTCACATTGGAACAAGTGCGAGCGGCTTTGGCCGAAAAATCTCACGACGGTTTCACCACTGAGGTCCGGGGGCTGTTGGAAAAGCACGGCGCGAAGAAACTGAGTGAAATCGACCCGAGCGAGTTTTCGATCCTTCTTACGGAAGCGGAGGCATTGAAATGAGCGAGCATGCCATTCTCTCTGCTTCGGGTGCCCACCGTTGGATGGCCTGTACACCGTCGGCCCGGCTGGAGCTTGATTTCGACGACACCTCCGGTGTTGCTGCAGAGGAAGGTACCGCGGCTCATGCGCTCGCTGAACATAAACTGCGGAAAGCCCTCAAAATGCGCTCCAAGAAGCCAGTGTCCAAGTATGACAGTGATGAAATGGATACTCACACAGATGATTATGTATCTTTCATTCTGGAGCAGATCGCTCAAGCAAAACAAACCTGCACCGACCCGCTGGTGCTGATCGAACAGCGCCTGAACTTCTCAAAGTACGTACCTGGCGGTTTCGGTACAGGAGACTGTGTGATCATCGCAGATGGAGCGCTTCATATCGTCGACTTCAAGTACGGCCAGGGTGTTCTCGTTACCGCCGAGGACAATCCGCAATTGAAGTTGTACGCACTCGGTGCCTTAGAACTGTTCGACGGCATCTACGACATCGATGTGGTGTCCATGACCATCTTCCAACCCCGGCGTGAGAACGTCAGCACCTACACAGTTTTCAAAGAATCGCTCTACCAGTGGGCTGAGGAAGTCCTGATACCTACGGCGGCTCTCGCCTTTGACGGCGGCGGTGAATATTTCCCTGGTGAACACTGCCAGTTCTGTAGGGCTTCCGTCAAGTGCCGAGCAAGGGCTGAATCCAAGATGCAGCTGGCAGTTTTCGAGTTCACTTTGCCTCCCCTGCTCTCCGATGGAGAAATCGCGGAAGTCCTGGCCGCTATCGGCGACCTGACAAACTGGGCAAACGAAATTATGGCCTATGCCACCGAAGCTGCGATTAATCATGGAAAACAGTGGCCTGGCTTCAAGATGGTTGAAGGCCGATCCAACCGCAAGTATTCGGATGAGGAAGCCGTTGCAGAAGCTGTAAAAGCGGCTGGCTACCACGACATCTACAAACAAAGCCTCATCACCATTACCGAGATGGAGAAGCTGATGAGCAAACCGAAATTCACCGAAGTCCTGGCAGGGCTTGTCATCAAGCCGCCGGGTAAGCCGACGCTGGTTCCACTTTCGGATAAGCGTCCGGTCATGAATACATCAAACGCAAAAATAGATTTTATGGAGGAATAAACCTATGACAAACACAACTAACCGAGTCAACCCGAATCCCGGTAAAAATCCCACAAAGGTTATTACTGGCATTGTCCGCATGTCCTACGCCAACGTGTGGGAACCAAAATCCATCAATGGTGGCACCGAGAAATACAGTGTCAGTCTGATCATCCCGAAGTCGGACACCAAAACCATCGCGGCCATCAATGCTGCTGTGGATGCCGCCATCGAGGAAGGCAAAGGCAAGTTCGGCGGCAAGGTTCCAAACAAAGCGGCTCTGAAACTGCCCATTCGTGACGGCGATATCGACCGCCCGGACGATGAGGCTTACGTCAACTGTTTTTTCATCAATGCCAACAGCAGCACCGCACCCCAGATCGTCAACCGTCAAGTGGAACCGATCCTCGACAGATCAGAAGTATACTCCGGCGTTTACGCCAGAGTCAGCATCAACTTCTACGCCTTCAACTCCAATGGCAACAGGGGCATCGCTTGTGGCCTCGGCAACATCCAAAAGATCAGTGACGGCGAACCGCTGGGTGGCCGAACCAATGCAGCGGATGATTTTACCACTGATGTGGATGATGACTTCCTGTCATGAAAACCATTGACGTCGATCTGGAAACATACAGTAGCGTAGACCTCGCAAAAAGCGGGGTCTATCGCTACGTTGAGTCTCCTGATTTTGAAATACTGCTTTTTGGTTATAGCACGGATGGTGGTAAGGTAAACGTAATCGACCTTACCTCCGGCGAATCCCTGCCATCTGAAATCCTGGCAGCTCTACATGACGATACCGTTATGAAATGGGCTCACAACGCGCAATTCGAGCGGATTTGTTTATCGCG
>Ga0351928_1102_pt1 | contig 13481 bp, 14 predicted proteins | sample BONcelHT113001E8_FD_206858 | JGI IMG/M metagenome (GOLD analysis project Ga0351928, IMG submission 206858) | Enriched cells from coal bed in the Powder River Basin, Montana, United States - BONCAT cells T11 rep2 HSBNCT.T11.300.1.E8 ... | reverse complement strand
CGACACTCTATTACCATTACAAAAGCAAGAGTGAGCTTTTCGAAGAAATAGTGGTTAACCAGTTCCTGAAAATAACTGAGAAAATGAACCGGAAGCTGGATTTGAACGCCAGTCCGGAGGAACTGTATTTTCAAGTACTCAAGACGCGCAAAGAACTGCAGGGATTCGACAAGGAAGTCTTCAAGATGGCGCTCAAGGTATGGCTGGGATTCGAAGGCGAAGGGAAGGCTAGAGAGCAAGTCGTGGAGTGGGAGAAAAAACGCGCGAGTGCGAACAGGAGGTTTATTGACAAGGCCGTGAGTAGCGAAAGCGTGAGAGAAGACGTTACCGAGATTTTTATTAACTACATGGAGAACGTGATCAACAAGATAATACTGCTGGACGAAGAAATAGACGACGATAAACTGAAAAGGCAGATCGCTTTATTATTTCAGATCGGCAAATAATTTTTGCCCGAAATATATCTAACGTTATATAAGGAAGGTGATTGCTATGGAACCAGCGGTAGCGGAAACATCAATTACTGTAATCCGGCTACTCAGAGGATTACAATCTATTATGCATGAAGTATAATACTATTATGTACGCATATTATGCAACCATATATATATTGCACTTATTGCACCTTTGTTATACAATTATGGCATAGGAAGGAAGGTGATAATCGTGCCGACAATATCAAATTCCAGTGTGCGTTATACGACTGTTTTGCCTGTTAAAGATGTTGAGGAACTTAAGAAGTTGGCCTCGCAAAATGTCATTTCATCTGTTAATAATGGGATCAGGGCTGCTATTGAAATGTTTCTTAAAAAAGCCAAATATGACCATTATGCACAAGAAATGGCACAAGCCAGTCAGGATAAGCGTTTCATGAAAAGAACACTTGAAACACAGGCAGACTTTGAACAGGCAGACAGTGAGGTTAGTGGCGAATGGTAAATAAATGGGAAATATATATCTGTGATCTGAATCCCACCCAAGGCAGCGAGCAGCAAGGCGTCCGTCCAGTATTGGTTGTCTCAAACGACGTCGTCAACCACTTGCTGCCTGTTACAACGGTACTGCCATTATCCAGCATCAAGAAAGGCGACAAGATTTATCCGACTGAAATAGAACTGCCGGCTAAATTGACCGGACTACCGAAAGATTCTGTTGCCATGGTCCAGCAAATTCGGACCATATCTCACGCTCGCTTAACAAGCAAGGCAGGCGAATTATCAGATAGCAATTTGCAGGATCAGGTCAAAACGATTCTAAGAGATTATTTTGAATTATGATCTCAAATATCCCACCCCGCGCCGCGGGTAGGCTTTTCTGACGCTTCTGTCTGACAAGCAGGTTACGTCAAGAACTTAACCGTAATTCCCTATCGGAATAATCTGTTCAACGTCAAGATACAGCTTCCATCCATATTTCAATAGACAGCTCGGCATCGATTCATAATCAATTCAGCCTCATATCAAATGGGTGCGCTTGACGCAGTCATGAATACATTCACATGGTTCTGCCTAACACGGTGCCAGGCACCACTTTATTCTCTTAAGCAACCGATAGGAATAACATAGACTCCATCATCTCTGATATACCCATATTCTGTGGCAGAAATAATTGCCAGGAAGGATGGCTTACCCATTGTGACTTGATCAACCTTATCTGCAAAATTGATCAATTTTGCAGCTGCCTCATCAAACAAATGAGACCCCATTTTTATTTGAATTGCACCCCAACGGCCGTCGTTTAGCTGAATTATTGTATCGATCTCCAGACCATTTTTATCTTTGTATCTAAAGACTTCGCCGTCAATAATCTCTGCGTAGATCCGCAGATCTCTGACGACCAAAGCTTCAAAAAACAAACCAAAGGTCTTGAAGTCGTTCATAAGTTTTTTTGTTGTTAAATTCAGCATGCTTGCACCTATCGATGGATCAACAAAGAACCGTGCAGGCGTGCTCCTGATGACCGTTTTGCTGCGCAAATTCGGATTCCAACCTTTGAGGTCCTCGATGATATATAATTTATTTAACACATTAAGATAATCGATCAGCGTTCCTTCTGCTGTTGCCGCATCTAGCGAACGCATATCTTCCAGGATACGGATATTCGTCGTTTCTGAAGCTGTGTATCTGGCCAGAGACTGCAGAATCTTTTTTGCTCGCAATTCATTATATTTTTTATCTGTCACTTTGTTGATGTCTTCTTTACATAAAGCATCCACATAAGAATTCATTCTTCTTATTGATTGCTGCTCACTGTCATCGATTGATTCTGGCCACCCACCCTTGATGATCCACAAGGCATATTCAGCAACTGTCAATCTGCTTTTAAGTGCTTTGAACACTTGCCCATTAAAAAGCGCGTTTAACGAAATTTCTCCTGTGGATGCGCTGACTTCAGCTAGACTCATCGGTCTGAGCATGACTCTGACAATTCTGCCAGCTCCTGAATGGGATGTATCACCAAAATTCGCAGCAGATGATTCTGTCAAAATAAATAATCCTCTACCCTCGACCCGATCAACATGGTGTCGGACAATGTCCCAGACTTCCGGGATAAGCTGCCATTCATCAATGAGTTTGGGATAAGGTCCTGACAAGAAATCCTGCGGAGCGAGTTGAAGCATTGTTTTATAGTCGAATTTGTTTAATGGAGTAAGCGTAATTGAACTATTGGTGTATTGCTCTGCCAGCGTAGTTTTTCCACAGAATTTCGGGCCGACTAAAGCAATTGCTTTGAAAGTATCCAAATTCTCTTGCATTGTTTTTTCGATTATCCGGGGTATATACATATATGGACTCCTTATGGCTTCTCGAGGCAGATATTTCATTTCGATTATATCACCAATGAAGTAAATGTCTATTAAATATTGAAGCAAATGTCTATATAAATATGAAGCAAATGTCAATTTGCCTTTCCACCCACTGGTCGAACGATGGTTCTGATGTATATGTAGTGTCAAGCTATGATGATAAAAATCGTTAAATCAGAGGATGCATGAACTGGCGGCCGGAGCCGGGCATGACACAAAAGCAGATAGAAAAGGCGCTCAATGAAACCGCTGCTTTATTTGAGAACTAAGTTCGGCAGGGTCAGGTGCTGGACGATTCCATGTGGTCCTCCTTTTTGGGAACAAAAAAGCCGCCCCCCCTTGGAGAGTTACCTCATCTGGGTATTTAATACGGATCACGTATCTTTTCGCAGGATCTTTAAGTAATCCTCATAAGCGAATGTTCTGTTCCGTCGTACATTTTCTGTTTGTTTCAGAATGCCTAAATCTTGGAGACTCTTTACGGCATTCGAAACGGCATTAAACGACAAGCCTAGGGTAGATCGAGTCTTGTTGATGTCAATGATTGGACTTCGTTCAAGGTATCCAAATACTTTGACGATCGTCTTGGCTGCTTTTCCTGTTTTTAAGATAACGACGAGATTTTTCTGATGCAGTTCAACCAGTTGATCGATCGTCTTAGTAGCATCCTGAGCAGATTCGTCTACGGCTAATAGAAAGAAACTTACCCATTGTTCGTAGTTTCCTTTTAGCCTGACTTCGTTCAATCGGTCGTAATACTCAACACGATTTCGCTTGAGGAAATAGGAGATGTAAAGCGTATCACGGCTTAACAGCTTTTGCTCCCTTAGAAGTAAGGCAATCAATAACCGGCCAATTCGCCCATTGCCATCCAGAAATGGATGGATTGTCTCAAACTGATAGTGAATCAAGGCAATTTTGATCAAGCCATCCAGATCATATTCATTGTTGATGAATCGCTCCAGGTCGGACATGGCGCTGATCATATCCTCAGGCATAGGCGGAATAAAACGTGCCGTCTTCAAACTGCTGCCGGCAGGACCAATCCAATTCTGGCTACTTCTGAACTCACCAGGATTCTTTTCACTGCCTCTTAACCCCGACAGGAGAATGGCATGCGTTTCCCTCAGGAGCCGATTGCATATCGGAAGCTCGTTCAGCCGATCCGTTGCATATTGTGAGGCCTTAATATAGTTCATAACCTCTGCGACGTTCTGATTCGTGTTTTCATCGATATTTGGATCCAACACATCATCGAGGGTAGCTTGCGTTCCTTCAATTTGTGAGGACAAAAGAGCTTCTTTTCGGACATACATGGAAACAAACAGATCAATATCGGGAACCTGATTGGACATACCTTCCAAGATACCAATGCTTCGGTTTGCTTTTGTAAGGAGCCTGATCATTCCCTCATCAAGAACAATCGGCGGATCTGGTGGTAAAGGTCTTGGTATATAAGATTTGTAGCGAAGCTCTCCAGATAAATTAGATCTGTATTCTCCAGCCCGATTTGCCATTTTATCAACCTCTATTCTGAAATAGCAGTCATTATAACAACTGATTATTTCATTATAATCTATAAAAAGAAATAATCAACTAAAAGATCGATTGTATTTTCAAGATTTATGAGTTGGAATCAAATTGTGTTTGATATCCTGGATTCTCGAATTACCTAACAACAGGATTTATGCCCATACCTTGAAGCGACTGCAAACACAGGGTTTGCGCTATTATTCTTGTTGACAGAAACCTTGTTATATTATAGACAATACACAACAAACAGGTTAGCAGAAATTGTGTCACACAAAAGGTGGTATTTGATCGTGATACGCGTTGGCTTTAAAAGCGCCAAACATCACGCAAACATCACGGGATAAAATAAAGCACATTTATTGGTTTCAATAAGAAAGACCCAAATCGGTCACTGGATAAAAGAAACAGCACCTATACCTGCACACCATCCCCAAAAAGGCACGCAGCGCAATTAGCTCTATACTAATAACGCTTGACGTTATTATTGAGAAGCGTTATTATTTAAGCATGATACAGTCGTTTGCCGACAAGAACACGGAAAAACTTGCCCGGATGGAACGCATTGCAAAATTTGTTCAGATCGAACGGATTGCTTTGCGCAAGCTTACGCAGCTTGATGTCGCCGATAAGCTTGATGATCTCCGGGTACCGCCCGGAAACCGGCTTGAACAGATGAAAGGCAATAGAACGGGACAGCATTCTATCCGCATCAACGACCACTATAGGCTCTGCTTCGTGTGGACGGACCAAGGGCCGACAGATGTCGAGATCTGCGACTATCATTAAGAAAGGAGAAGCCATGAAAGAGACAGCAGCAGTTAGAACAATTGATCCAGTTACACCAGGCGAGTTACTGAACGAAGAGTTTCTGCTTCCGCTAAGGATCACGAAGTACCGCATTGCCAAGGAAATCGGCGTGCCAGCCCAGCGGATCGGTCAAATCGTTGCGGGTACACGTGCCATTACGGCGGACACGGATTTGCGGCTCAGCAAGTATTTTGGATTATCTACCGGGTACTGGCTTCGCGTGCAGAACAAGCACGATATGGAAATGGCTCGTCGGAAAATCCAATCCCAGTTGGATAATATAGTTCCTCTGAATCGTGTTATGTAGAGCAGCTTAGCTTCAGCTACCTAAAAACCCTGATTTGCCAGTGATTTCACACGTGCTGCCTGAAACCTGCTTCAGAACTGCGTTTTAACCGTTTGGATCAAGCATTGGTACCGGCAGACCCGTTGGCTCTGCAACTGATATGGTGGCTTATTTCGAGTGATACGGTGGCTCAACGGATATTAACACGGCGGCTCCGCCGCAACGAAATATCCGCGGTAAGCATTTGCTAAACATCAGTTAGGGTTCAGAAACACTGTTCGAGAAAGACATGCCTGCTTATTTTAGCAGTTTAGGATAATCTGTCGCACCGTTGACAATGCGATAAATATAGACCGAGTCAGAGAAAACTCTGTAGATGCACACATACTGATCGCAAACAACCAGCTTCCGATAGCCTTTGGCTGCCAGAACTGGATCGGGGTGTGAAGGCCCCATGAGCGGAAAGCTAGCCAGACGATCAATAGCATCAACGATTGTGTCTGTAATTTTTCTTGCAGATATCGGCCCCACCTTTTCCAAATGAAATGAAGCGATGCTCAGAATGTCATTCTTAGCCGGCTCGAGAAAGACGAGCCTACTTTTCCGCGGCTGCATAAAGCTTTTCCAGTTCAGTACGAATGTCATCTGATGAGAAAGTCGGCGTGCCGCTTAAACGCGAAAACTCAGCCTCATAAATCAAATCGCGGTGACGGAACATCTTCTCCCGTTCCTCGTAGGCAGCCATACTGAGAACCACGATATCCGCCTCTCCTTTGTTTGTAATATAGATCGGTTCGCCCGACGTTTTTGCCAGTTCGGCAATCTTTGTGTATTCATTGCGCAGACCGGTTGACGGTTTGATAATCATATGAACCCCTCCTATATGATAGTATAATATCATAAATATGATAGATGCGCAAATCGATGATTGTTTTCCAAATAGCAATTCGCAAGATTTTTTGCTAAGTTTATGAGCGACATGTAAAAAATATACAACATAATTGAGCGACTGGAGAATGAAGGGGCAAGCGTAGGCGAACCGGTTGCGAAACGGCTGGATGAAGACATCTGGGAACTACGTTCAATAATCCACAGTGATTTGATGTGGTTATCCCGATTGGACTCGAACCAACGTGCCTGCGGTTTAGGTAGGTGGGTAAACAGTTAAAATAATTACAAGTGATGGTTAGTGTCGTTTGTAGTGTTGAATAATCTTTGGTAATTGTTTGTGAATGGTGGTAGAGTTTAATTGTTTTTGTCATGATAAGCACCGGGTGAATATTGCTGCTTTAGAAATAGCTTGCAGATGCTTGAGAAAAAAGCAGTGAGTTTAGCATAGATGCATAGAAATCAAAATAGAAATTATTGGATAAAAAATCCAATAAATGTTGATAATATTGAATTTTTAGGATAGAATAACACTATAGTTTTTGGGGGAGGTTTGTTATGAGTGTTCGTCGAGTAGAAAGAAAAGAATATTTGGATAAGCTTATTGCTTTCAAAGATAAACATATAATCAAGATTGTCACAGGCATTCGCAGGTGCGGGAAATCCACGCTGATGGAAATGTTTCAAGATTTCCTTAAAAATCAGGGAATACCCGATAACCGAATTGTCAGTATCAATTTTGAAGATTATGATTTTTATGAATTGCGTAATCCGGCAAAGCTTCACAACTACATTAAGGAACGTTTGGCAGATGGCAAAATGACTTATGTGTTTCTGGATGAAATCCAGCGTGTCGATGACTTCCCGGTTGTGCTCGACAGTTTATTTATCAGGAAAAATGTTGATCTATATGTAACTGGTTCAAATGCATTTTTGCTTTCGAGTGAAATTGCGACGCTTATATCCGGTAGATATGTTGAAATCTCAATGTTGCCATTATCATTCAAGGAATACGTTTCAAGTGCGGATGAAACAACTGGCCTTTCTCGGAAATATCTTACGTATATTGAAACGAGTTCCTTGCCGTATGTACTTGAACTAATAGGTCAGCCAAAGGAGATACGTGATTATCTCGATGGCGTTTACAACACAATTGTTGTTAAAGATATTGCCAACCGTAAGAAAATTCCAGATACAATGATGTTAGAGAGCGTTGCGAGATTTGTATTTGACAACATTGGCAATTTGATGTCGATGAAAAAGATAGCCGATACAATGACATCTGATGGAAGGAAAATTGATGTCAAAACAATAGAAAAATATATCAGCGCATTGATGGAAAGTTATATCATCTATCGGGCGAAGCGATACAATATCAAGGGGAAACAATACCTGAAAACCCTCGACAAATATTATGTTGTTGATATTGGTTTGCGATATATGCTATTAGGCACCCGATCTTCAGATGTTGGACATATACTCGAAAATATTATATACCTTGAGCTTCTTCGGCGCGGATGTGAGGTTTATGTCGGAAAGGTTGATCAATTAGAAGTCGATTTCGTAGCGATGGAAGCTAAGAAGATCACCTACTATCAGGTAGCGGCCACTGTGCGTGATGAAAAAACGCGGGATAGGGAATTGGCTCCACTTCAGAAAATTGACGACCATTATCCCAAAGTGATCTTGACACTGGATGAGGATCCGGAGGCAGATTACAACGGTATTCGTCGACTCAATGCATTAGATTGGCTAATGGGTACATCTGATATCTAATAGTCGGGCAATAATAATTTAAAGAAATCACTCAGAATCGCTTTGACCCAGTAAGGTGAGCTGACAGCTGCAAAGCGCCTGATAGAAGATATTTCAAGTTCATTCATTAAACCCGTCGATGTTGTTGTCTATAACGCTTTGACCTGCAAATCGCATCCGACAAAGTCTTTGGTTGTAATTCTTCGTTTTATTGAAAATCGCCAGTCATGCAAAAGAAACGCAATCTTGGACAATCATCTTGTGGCAATGTCAAGTCCCAATTGTTGGTGTAAATTCCTTTCGGCATCCCGATAGATTAAGCATGTTGAATCGGGCGGGAATATATCAATAAATTCATCCAAGACTGACATTATCGGCAAGCCAATTTCTCAAGGTACCTTTTATGATGCGAAATAACATCCTTATGCACTCGTAAAAAAAACATCAAACAAACATCATATATAAATATATTCATAATATTAAACTATATTAACCTACAAATTAAAACAAAGCAGCCAGAATAGCCTATCTGACGGCTTTGATGTGGTGATCCCGATTGGATTCGAACCAACGACCTGCGGTTTAGGAAGGCGGACAAATGGTTAAAATAATTACAAGTGATGGTTAGTGTCGTTTGTAGTGTTGAATAATCTTTGGTAATTATTGGTGAATGGTGGTAGAGTTTAATTGTTTTTGTTCTATTAAACAGCTCGTAAACGTCAGGCGGTTCAAGAGGGGATAGCCATAAGCGAAATTGTTGATACAACGATCCCCGATGACATTTTCATCTCAAGCACAGTTATATTATGCCCTCTCAACTATTCCCATTATTATATCTAAAACTTCGTCTACAATATCAGTTGGTGCTTTTTCGATAAAGGTTATCCCTCTAGCGACTGAATCCATGCATTTGACTTGGTCGCATAAAACAACACCAGTCGTTTTTGTTCTACCATCGAGTTTAACATGCAAGGGGAATTCTTTATTCGTGTTAGTGATTGGACAAGCAATTACATGACTGGATAATCGATTATATCGATTATTACTAATAATGAGGGCTGGTCGACGTCCACTTTGCTTGTGGCCACTTTGGGGATCGAAGTTTGTGAATACAATATCCCCTTGTTGCGGATAACTCGCCATTACCATACCTCTTTTCCAACTGGATTATTCCAGTCTACCAACGCATCTTCGTATTTGCCTTCATAACCTTTCATTCTTTCCTCAAGTGTCATGTGGCGTTTTGCTGTCTTTTCAATTATAATCCGGCCCTTTTCAACGATAACCTTCACTTGATCATTATCTGACAAGTTGGCGCTGCTTAACAATGTTTTTGATAAACGAATACCTCTGCCATTTCCCCATTTTGCAATTGTTGTCAACATTATGATCATCTCCTTTAGAACATAGTATATACTATGTATATACACTATTCAATAGGTGCCAGCATTTTCGCTTTAAGCCCGTTTATCAATTTTATCCATTGTTCCTTCAATGTATTTCAATTACCTCACAATCGGTACGAACACCTGCTGGGTTGCCGGGGCGATGACACTGACCGCGGCATCCTGGGCGTCCGTTTCGTTCGGGAAAACCTTTCCTTCTGCGCCCAGGGTGTTTGGCCAGTACACGCACGATTTTACAGGAGATATTGGTACGCTCAAAATCAGGAATATCACAACAACAGGCTTTCAGGCGACAATAGGCGGGTCAGGCTATTCTAATATCAGCGCGAACTGGTTCGCTGTTCTGGTATAGGGAGGGGAGAATTGATGGCACTACAAAAAACAATCACAGACGAACTCTCTGTGAAGCCATTGATCCAACCGGCAGACCTACTGTGCTGGACAGCCAATCCTCAAGGTACAAAGCAGGATCACCTGTGGAAACCAGATAGCAGGCCATTTTCAATATTGTTCATGATAGTCCAGATATGAGTGTAACGATCCATTGCGAGGATTCTATAACTGAAACGGTTCTTTCCAAAACAACATCAAGTTTGGCAGATGCTTTGGCTTGTGCAATTATCTATAGTTCCCTACATAATCTTCTAACTACAGTCAAATTCCCAGTTGGATAACCACAAAAAGAGACCAGATTCTCTTGAGGTTGCTGGATTTGTCTTGCGTCAGCCGATGATGTGTTGTAGAATGTAATTAGATAATACGACATCTAATTACGGGAGGCTCTCAATGACGGCAATCGGCTACGATATCAAGGGCGGAATCAAGTATGCCAAGATCACCATCTCCAAGAGGGTTGACGGACAGGTCATGACCGAGCAGACTCATCTGGGTCGTGTCCTCGATGAAAAGCGGGGCATTTACCAGAACAGGGAGCGGGGTGTCTTCACCTACGATCCGGCGACGGATACCTACAGCAAGCCGCCAACATCTTTTGTGCCGCCTCAACTAAAACGGAAAGGAAGCCGTGAGAACCTGATCCTTGATTTCGGCGACTCCTTCTTCCTGTCGGAGTATATCGAACAAAAGGGCTTAGGCCCCGCAATCGATGCGCTGAGCTACGGCAATCCCGACACGCTCCATGCGATGATCCATTACTACATCCTGTGCAACATGGCCAACTGCCACGCCCAGACATGGTATGAGGGTAGCTTCGTCCGTGAGCTGCACCCAGGGGCCAACCTTTCGAGCCAGCGCATCAGTGACCTGCTCGCGTCCATTGGCGACGAGTGGTCACAGCGGGAGTTCTTCCGCGAATACCTCGATCTTGTCGCCAAGCGTGAAGGAGGCGACGACATTCTCATCGACAGCACGGGTTTGCCCAACAGTATCCACTTTCCCCTGACGGCCATAAGCAACCACAACGGGATCATATCCAACGAGGTGAGGCTCATCTATGTGGTACAGCAGCACACCAACCTACCGCTCTTCTTTCGCTACTGCCCAGGCAACGTGATTGACATCTCCACGCTGGTGAAGACCTTGCATGAATTGAAAGCCTACAACGTGAACACCAAATTCGCCATTCTGGACGCCGGCTATCTGGACGACCAGAATATCCGAGAGCTGTACGAGAACAAGATAAGCTTTCTCTCACGCATGAAGGAGAACCGCAAAATCTACAAACTGATGGTTGAGAAGCACCTGAGCGCTCTCGAGGCCAAGGAGAACCTGGTGGAATACAACGGTAGGTATGTCTACATCATACGCGACGAGTGTGAGGTTGTAGAGGGGTGCAAGGCCTATGTATATATATGCAGGGACATCACCATGCGGGGCCTGGAGTCTGCCAAGCTCTTCGCGAATGCAAAGAAGAAGAACATGAGCCCTTCCGATGTCTACGATGCCATGGAAGGCCAAGGGATCTTCTTGCTCTTCTCATCGAGGCTGATAGCCAGAGAGAAACTGCTTGACACCTACTACATCCGTGCCCAGATCGAGCAGATCTTCGACATCACCAAGAATTACACAAACCTGCTGCCGCTGCGGGTGCAGACGGAGGAAACCTTCCGGGGCCACCTGGTGTTGGTTTTCATAGCATCGGTGCTGGCCAAGATGTTGCAGATCGACCTCAAGAGGACGGGTTACACTGTCGAGAGCGCGTTGCTCAACCTGCGCAATCAGAAGTGCAAGGTCTTCGATCGGGAGGTCCTGCCTCAGGAGTCTGTCAAAAAGGTTAATGACATCTACAAAACGTTCAAGCTGACATGCCCGAACTCAATCCCGAGAAAAGTAGCGGATATGTTCGCAGTGTAATTAGAATATTTGCCCGGGAACTATAGATTATTAAAATTCTATAAAAGCTGAATGGATATTTGATATTAAAGAAAAAGATTTTCATGTTATTGAAAATGATTGAATATACCATCCTATTCTATAGCCGCCCTTCAGGCGGCTATAGAAGCCAACGTCTGCCAAACCTCCCCGATGAACTGCCAGACAATGGCTCAGGGAGGCCTAACCAGTGGTATAGGATATGGCACGTACATACTTGCTCTCTGCCCGCTCTTGACCTTGTGTTGATTCACCCATCGCCACGGCCTGTTGCACAGCATGCTCGACTCGCTGCCATTTGTAACAGATCGGAACGATCAGGCTGATCACTTTGCCACAGGTCATGTATAGGAAGCGCTGGATGTGGAGACAAGGCACCCAGCCAATGCCTTTTCGATAGACGCTTTTGCGCGCGTATTGACCATGCCGGTTAAAACGCTGTTTTTCAGCGCACCTTTCCCGTTCGCATCGGGTCGGACGAATATGCAGCGGCAAAATTCCTGTCGAAAAATAGGTCGAAAAATATTCCTCAAGATCCTTGTCAGACATCGTCTGGTACATTACAATCAATTTGCACGAACCATTAGAGTGGACGTACGCATCTGAGGGTCTCAATCTCGTTAATGCGTAACGCCGGGGTTCGTGCCCTTTTTTGTTATTTTATACCATTCCGCCATCTCTTGTGTCCGTTCCCGCCTGGTACCGGCAGTACAAAGTACAGGATTATCGGCAGTCAAAATGCAGGATAAACAGCGAGTGGACATCACTAGCAGCAGGTCAGAGTGAAATTGATCAATCAGGCTTATATGTGTCGATGAATTTTACTGGTTCGATAGCAGGTATCTCAGATTCAACAAAGTCCTTGGTATTTCTTGTAATGATTGAATGGCATGAATTTCTGCGAGCAACCTCGACGATAACCGCATCTTCGAAGTCAGAAACAGAACTGCTTAATGCATTATGAATGTCATCAGCCCGCACATCAGCTAATTTGGTAAAAACAAATAGCTGACTCAAAGCATTTCTTGTGGTTGAATCATCCATACCGCTTTTTCGCAACAAATAATAAATATCAGTCACGCAGGAGGCTGTGATCATGACATGCATCTTATCCTGTACTGCCAGGTTCAGGATCTGATATGACGCAGCAAAATGCGGCTCTCTTTTTAATATGACATCAAGTACTATATTGGTATCAATTAACACATTCATTGTCTAGAGAGCCTCCCGGTCTTGATATCGTCAAGAGACAGTCCTGTATCCGGCACTAGACCGACAAGGCTGTCCAGAGCAGCCTTTTTATCCAGAACAAATGGAATGATTTTGGCGATCGGTTCGCCATTTTTGGTCACGATGATTGAATCATCTTTATGGACGATTTCCAGATATTTACCAAGGTTGTTTTTTAATTGTGTTGCAGTGACAATCACACGATCACCTCCTAGCTGATACTAGCATATCATATCGTACGATAATAGTAAATATCATCGAACATAATTAATGGTATGAAATATTCAACAACAGCATCAAGGCGATTAAAAGGCTGTCAATAAACTTGATCCGGTGATTATTTGGGGTAGAGATAAAGCCTTGGCTGCGTTGCGGGCGTTCAATCTGCGTGCGGCCATTTCCTATTTTAACACTGGTATCCTTTCTGGTCTTCTTTTTC
>Ga0351928_1098_pt1:0-10000 | contig 13797 bp, 13 predicted proteins | sample BONcelHT113001E8_FD_206858 | JGI IMG/M metagenome (GOLD analysis project Ga0351928, IMG submission 206858) | Enriched cells from coal bed in the Powder River Basin, Montana, United States - BONCAT cells T11 rep2 HSBNCT.T11.300.1.E8 ... | reverse complement strand
ATAAGATCCGCGGTCGAAAGGGAAACAGCCCAGACCGTCGGCTAAGGTCCCAAAATCTACGCTAAGTGGAAAACGATGTGGAAATGCCCAGACAACCAGGAGGTTGGCTTAGAAGCAGCCACCCTTTAAAGAAAGCGTAATAGCTCACTGGTCGAGTGGGTCTGCGCGGAAAATGTAACGGGGCTAAGCGTAGTACCGAAGCTGCGGACTTGAACTTAGTTCAAGTGGTAGAGGAGCATTGTGTAAGCCTGTGAAGGTCGACCGTGAGGACGGCTGGAGGTATCACAAGAGATTATGCTGACATGAGTAGCGAAAAACAAGGTGAGAAACCTTGTCACCGAAAACCCAAGGTTTCCTCAGTAAAGGTAATCTTCTGAGGGTTAGTCGGTCCCTAAGGCGAGGCCGAAAGGCGTAGTTGATGGGAAACAGGTTAATATTCCTGTACCTCTTGCTGCTGCGATGGGGGGACGGAGAAGGGTAGGCGATCCGGGTGCTGGATGTCCCGGTTTAAGCCAGTAGGCGGGAAAGGGAGGCAAATCCCTCTTTCCACTAACGCCGAGAGGCGATGACGAGAGCGAATGCTCACAAAGTCGTTGATCCCATGCTTCCAAGAAAAGCCTCTAAGCTTCAGGCAACAGGAGACCGTACCGTAAACCGACTCAGGTGGGTGAGGAGAAAATCCTAAGGTGCTTGAGAGAACACTGGTTAAGGAACTCGGCAAAATGATACCGTAACTTCGGGAGAAGGTATGCCCTCACTAGGTGTAGCGATACGCACGTGAAGCCGAAGGGGGTCGCAGAGAAATGGCGGTAGCGACTGTTTACTAAAAACACAGGACTCTGCTAAGTCGAAAGACGACGTATAGGGTCTGACGCCTGCCCGGTGCCGGAAGGTTAAGGGGATTTGTTAGCGCAAGCGAAGCTTTGAACCGAAGCCCCGGTAAACGGCGGCCGTAACTATAACGGTCCTAAGGTAGCGAAATTCCTTGTCGGGTAAGTTCCGACCTGCACGAATGGCGTAACGATTTCCGCGCTGTCTCAACCAGTGGCTCAGCGAAATTGAATTCTCGGTGAAGATGCCGAGTACCCGCGGCAAGACGGAAAGACCCCGTGAACCTTTACTACAGCTTGACAGTGACATTCGGAATAGTTTGTGTAGGATAGGTGGGAGCCTGTGAAACCGGGACGCTAGTTTCGGTGGAGGCAACCTTGAAATACCACCCTGGTTGTTTTGGGTGTCTAACCCAGGCCCGTCATCCGGGTCGGGGACACTGTCTGGTGGGTAGTTTGACTGGGGCGGTCGCCTCCCAAAGAGTAACGGAGGCGCGCGATGGTTCCCTCAGGCTGATTGGAAACCAGCCGTAGAGTGTAAAGGCAAAAGGGAGCTTGACTGCGAGACCCACAAGTCGAGCAGGTACGAAAGTAGGTCTTAGTGATCCGGCGGTTCTGTATGGAAGGGCCGTCGCTCAACGGATAAAAGGTACTCCGGGGATAACAGGCTTATCTCCCCCAAGAGTTCACATCGACGGGGAGGTTTGGCACCTCGATGTCGGCTCATCGCATCCTGGGGCTGAAGTAGGTCCCAAGGGTTTGGCTGTTCGCCAATTAAAGCGGTACGCGAGCTGGGTTTAAAACGTCGTGAGACAGTTTGGTCCCTATCTGCCGTGGGCGCAGGATACTTGAGAAGAGCTGTCCTTAGTACGAGAGGACCGGGATGGACGTACCTCTGGTGTTCCAGTTGTTCCGCCAGGAGCAGTCGCTGGGTAGCTATGTACGGAAAGGATAACCGCTGAAAGCATCTAAGCGGGAAGCCTCCTTCAAGATAAGGTATCCCTGGGAGCAATCCCCTAAAGGCCCGTTGTAGACCACAACGTTGATAGGCCGGGTGTGTAATCGCAGCAATGCGTTCAGCTTACCGGTACTAATCGGCCGTGAGGCTTGACCATAAAAATTGATTCAATGGGGGTGGTTAACGCCACCCCCACTATATACCCGAAAACTACAAATCACTCTCTGTGCAATTGACTGGATAGATTCGGTGAGATGCAAGACGTAAGATGTGAGATGTAAAGCCAAAAGCAGTTACTTCTCACCTCTCACCTCTCACGTCTCACTACAAGGTTTCTCGGTGGCTATGCCGAGGGGGTCACACCCGTTCCCATCCCGAACACGGAAGTTAAGCCCCTCTGGGCCGATGGTACTGCATGGGTAGCTGTGTGGGAGAGTAGGTCGCCGCCGGGATCTTTTACCAAAAAGCCCCATCTCAATCAAGAGATGGGGCTTTTTGGCGTCCTGAGTCCTGTTCGCTCTGCGATGACGATTGTTGGCTTGCTGGACGAAGAAGCCCTTATTAGCTTGTTTACAATCACTTGTTTCTGGTATGGTTTTATAACCTACACTACCCACTCTTCTTATGATCCGAAGAATGGGTATTTTTTCGTACCTTGTTTACCCTGACAGGAGATTACAGCAGCAATGAAAGCCGTTATTCAGCGCGTTTTACAAGCTTCCGTTGAGATTGGTGGTGAGACAGTTGGCGCGATTGACAAGGGAATCGTCATGTTTCTTGGTGTAGAGAAGGGAGACACTCAGGATGACGCTTCCTGGTTGATGGCTAAAATTATCAATCTCCGTATTTTTGAGGATGATTACGGCAAGATGAACCTCTCTGTTTTGGATGTTGCTGGCGCAATACTTGCCGTATCACAGTTTACCCTTGCCGGTAATTGCAGCAAGGGGCGTCGTCCGTCTTTTGATACCGCGGCAGTACCAGATGAGGCAAATATTTTATATGAATTTTCCGTGGCGGAATTGAAAAGGCTCGGAGGTACTGTCGCCACAGGGGTTTTTCAGGCTGATATGCAGGTGTGCCTGACTAATGATGGTCCTGTCACGTTTGTTCTCGACACCCAGTTGAGACAGAAGCCTGGCTGTTAGATGAGAAATGACCACGGGATAAAATCTGCCGGCTTTTTGCAAATTCAGGATGGAAAGCTGGTGCACATGAAGACCATTCTTGATAATCTTTATGCCTGTCGTTCACCCCGTTATCTGCAAAATGATCCCCTATCGTTTTGTCATCGTTACACCGGGTCGCTGGACCAGGAGATAGTCGGGCTGATCGCGTCTTCCTTTGCCTATGGTAAGGTAACCTCGATCAAACGAAGTGTAGAAAGGATACTGGCCGTAGTAAACCCGTCTCCCCTTCAATTCATCGAATCATACGATCCAGCCTCTGCCAGGAAGCTGCTGACGGGTTTCAAGCATCGTTTCAATGATGACCTGGACCTCTCTGCGCTTTTTCTGGCGATTAAAACCATGATTGAGCAGGCCGGATCCATTGGGGATTATTTCCTGCGCTACTATGACAAACAGGCTGAAGATCTTACCTCATGTCTCGTCGCTTTTACATCTTCAATTCTCCATATGGACTATTCTGCGGTATATGGGTCAAAAGATATCCCGGCGGATTCTTGTTTTCCATTTTTATTTCCTTCACCGGCGTCTGGAAGTGCCTGCAAGCGGCTCTGCATGTTTTTACGCTGGATGGTGAGGCCTGCCGATGGCATCGACCTTGGATTATGGCAGGCGATCCCTCCGGGCAAACTGATCATTCCTGTGGATGCTCATATTCAAAGGATCTCTCGATTCCTCGGTTTAACCCAGCGCAAGCAAACTGATTGGCGGATGGCACAGGAAATTACTGCTGCATTGAAGACGTTTGATTCGGATGATCCGGTGAAGTATGATTTCTCTCTCTGCCATATTGGTATCTCTGAGGGGTGTAGCGGTACGAAGCGGGAGGCATGTCAGACGTGTGCCATCTTTGATATTTGTGGAGAGAACCAGAAATGAGTCACATCACGGACATCATCTTCGGATTTAACCCTGGACAAGAACCCGGATTTTACCGGTTTGATGGATTGGAAGGTGAAATAACGGCGTATGAAGAGGCGGAGGTTGTCCCGGCCCTGATAAGAATTGAAGCAGCGGTACACGCGGGATACTATGCCGTCGGATTTCTCTCGTACGAAGCAGCCGTTGCCCTTGATCAATCATTGACGGTGAAAACGCCATCAAGTTTTCCGCTCCTATGGTTTGGGGTATTTCGCGAGCGCCATTTACAGTCACCACAAAAATTGACGGAGTCTGCATGCCAAGGTTCCTATGAAATGTCCGGTTGGCAGCCGGCTATTTCGAGGACAGAGTACCGGCAAGCCATTGAGAAGATAAGGGCCTTCATCGGCGCCGGAGATTGTTATCAGGTCAATTATACTCTTCAGCAGCACAGTTCCTTTCGCGGTGATGTCCAATCATTTTTTCACGACCTGTACCGTGCTCAGTCAACTCCCTATTCGGCTTTTTTCGACTTGGACCGATATTGTATCCTTTCAACGTCTCCGGAACTTTTTTTTCAGCTGGATAAGGGTGTCATGACAGTTCGGCCAATGAAAGGGACGGCCGGCAGAGGAAAGAGTGTCGGTGAAGATGATGAAATTGCCGCATTACTGCAGCGGGACGAAAAAGAGCGAGCTGAAAACCTCATGATCGTGGATTTGTTGCGAAATGATCTGGGAAGAATCTCTGAAAATGGTTCAGTTACCGTCAACTCTTTGTTCGATGTGGAAACTTTCGAAACCGTCCACCAGATGACATCAACCGTTTCTTCCCGTCTGCGATCGGATGTCGGCCTGGTTGATATGTTTCGTGCCCTTTTCCCGTGCGGTTCGATCACCGGGGCTCCGAAGAAACGATCCATGGAAATAATCGCAGAGTTGGAGGATGTCCCCAGAGGGCTCTACACCGGCTGTATCGGATATATTTCTCCTGAAATGAGCCAGGCGGTTTTCAGTGTGGCAATCCGAACCGTAGTCATTGACAAGGATTACGGGACCGGAGTCCTGGGGGTCGGGAGCGGGATAACCTGGTATTCCTCCCCGGATGCGGAATTCGAGGAGTGTCTGGCAAAAGGGCATTTCGCGCAAAATATTCCGCGTGATTTTATGCTGATTGAATCCCTCCTCTTTGAGAAAGGTTCTGGTTACTTTCTCCTGGAACGACATCTGGATCGTCTTGCACGCTCTGCGCATTATTTCGGTTTCCAGTTTGAACTCGAATCAGTGCGAACGAGTCTTGAAAAATGCTCCCAGGCTATTTCAGAAAATTCAAAGGTGCGGCTTCTCCTGTCGAAAGACGGCTCGGTTGCAATTGAGGTTGATCCGCTTGGCTCTTCCACAAGCTGTCCCACTTCCTGGATAACGTTTGCCGGCCAGTCGGTAGATTCCGCAAACCGTTTTCTGTATCACAAAACGAGCAATCGGGAAATGTATCGTCTTGAATTGGAAAAGAAGCCCGACTGTGCGGATGTCATTTTTCTCAATGAAAGGGGTGAGGTGACAGAGGGGGCCAACAATAATATCGTGATCCGTAAAGACGGTATCCTGCTGACTCCGCCGGTAGCCTGCGGCCTTCTACCCGGCACCTTGCGCGCACAGCTTCTTGAGACGGGTGAAGTAACGGAAGGGGTCATCATGCCTGCTGATGTGGAGCAGGCCGACGAAATATATCTTATCAATTCCGTGCGGAAATGGAGACGGGTCCGCCTTGCAGAAGGAGAGCCGCGATGATTAAGTTTTTACTTACCACTGGGGCGGTCGGTTTCCTTTGTGCCGCTTTCCTTGACCCCGTATGGGCCTCCGGACTGGATCGCCCAATTGCCTGGATTCGAGATAGTGTCATGGCGGGTGCCGGAGCGGTCTGCTTTTATTTGCTGGTAAAGTTCAGGAAAGAGCTGTAACCATTGATTTTAGGACTATGATTCCAGTACAGAACAGGCTGTTACGCGATTCCCTGCGAATATATGTATGCCGAAGAGTTTGAGCAGGACTGCTATACAAACACGATCCCTTGCGGGGACTGTTTCTGGTCCATGGGACTCTTCAACAGTCTGCAGTAAGCAGAAGATCGCGGAATACCTGCAGGATGCTTCCGGGATACAATGTCGAGGCTTACGATCCTTTATAGAGTTCTCCATTCCGCTTCAAGGAATTAAACCTTGGAGCAGCTCACTGATGTTGAACAATAGAGACTATTTTTCGATCCTTGTCATTTTTATGGACGATGAGACGGTATGAGTGGAGCAAAGGCGTCAACCATTTTTGTTGCTGAACGTTTAAATAACAAAAGTATGTGGTGGAGGATAGTTCTGGATACTACTGAAGCACTTAATCTTTTTTTGGCCGGAGTGGAGACGCGGGCATATCGAATTGCCGAGTTTTCAGTCGGCGACCCTGAGGAAGCACTCGATCTGGTGCAGGATGCCATGTTTGGCTTTGTCCGGCGGTATTCCGATCGCCCTGAAAATGAGTGGGGGGCTTTGTTCTTTAAAATCCTTCAGAATAAGATCACTGACTGGTACCGCCGCACTGCGGTCCGAAATCGTTTTCGTACCTGGTTTGGCAAATCCGGGGAGGACACTGACGACCGGGAGGATCCGATACAGATGCTGCCGGATTCCAAATCTCCCGATGCGGTCAGATCCCTGATCAACTCCGATGCTGCCGAAGCCTTGAAGTCAACAATTCTCACACTTCCCCTGCGGCAGCGGCAGGCTTTTCTGTTGCGGGCTTGGGAAGGGATGGATGTGGCGCAGACGGCATTTGCAATGGGATGTTCCACCGGAAGCGTCAAAACCCATTATTCGCGGGCAGTACATCGCCTGCGTACATTGCTTGAGGAGTATAGGCCATGATGAGTGAAATAGACGAAAAAGCATTAGTGCAGAATCTACGGAAGATGCTGGACGAAACCGAGGCTGAGACAGATCCGCGCATCAAAATGCGTCTCCGTGCTGCCCGTCTCCGGGCTTTGGACGCTCTGGAAACACCGGTTCCGTGGTATGCACATTTCCCTCGCTGGGTTGCGGCGGGAGGGATTGCTACGGCTCTGGTGCTTGTATTGACCGTTTCTCTCTGGACCTCCAAAGAGCAGTACAATGTCCCTTCCGGACAAGTTGAGGATTTGGAGCTTCTCACAACCAAGGAACAGTTGGAACTTTACAAAGACCTTGATTTTTTCCGCTGGCTTGAGACCACTGAGCATACGGGCTAACTTCCTCCCTGGTTAGCCTCGTGTCCTCCGGCACGAACCTGCAACCTGCCGCTTCGCATAAACGGTATTTTCGAGCCAGGAAAGGATGCCGGACGGCAGTTTAGTAATTGAGGCCAAAAAGCGATTTCATGGTGCGCAGAGGAATAGTGAACCCATGGTGGAAATGAAACATATAGCAGGGAAAATATCGGTAAAGGAAGGCTTCTATGAGTAGATTTCTGCGGTTGGTGGTCCTGCTTGCAAGTATAAGTATGTTTGCAGCTTCGCTGGCTTGGGGAGACGTGCCGGGTAATTCTTGGGACCGATTGACAAAGGAAGAGCAAAAATCGCTGCAGCCTTTTAAGGAACAATGGCCATCCTTGTCGCCGGAAAAGCAGCAGAAGCTTCGCAGGGGCGCCGAGAAGTGGGGGCGGATGACCCCTGATGAACGCCGTGAGGCACAGGAGCGCTATAAAAGATGGCAAAAAATGTCACCGGAGCAGCAGGAGAAGATCCGCAAGAGATTTTCCGAGTTTCGAAAGCTCCCCCCCGAAGAACAGGATCGGATTCGCAGCCGGTATCGCTGGTTCCGGACCTTACCGGCCGAGCAACGGGAAGTTCTTCGCGAAAAATGGCGCAGTATGACTCCGGATGAGCGAGAAATTTTGCGTGAGCGCCTGCAGACCATGACACCGGAAGAGCGGAAGAAGTTCCTTCTTCAGTAATAATCGTAATGCCTTACCTGTGAAGATCTATCCGTACCGTAACGGGTCACCGAGTTCAATGGGCAATCGTCTGGTTAGAAAAATTTCCTGGGCACCCACCTGTGCCTGATAGGCAAAGGCCTCCACACCGTTTTGAATTGCCAGTCTCAGCAGTTTCCCATAGTTCGGATCTATTGAGTCTGCTGTTCCGAACGTAAGGGTGTCTTCTCTTTGCACGACGAAGAATATCACTCCCCGACCACCTGTTAGGACGACCTGCATCAGTTCGCGGAGGTGTTTTTGCCCGCGGGTCGTTACGGCATCCGGAAACAGGGCTTTTTCCCCCTTAACAAGGGTAACGTTTTTCACCTCGACATGGCAGAGTCCTGCTGCCCCAGAGAGAAGAAGGTCAATCCGGCTATTGCTTCCGTAGCGTACTTCGGAACGGATCTCTTCATATCCTGAAAGTTCCGGGACCACACCCAGAGAGATTGCTTCCCGAACAAGGGAATTGGCTCTCATGGTGTTGATCCCAACCCAGAGACCGTTTACTTCCACCAATTCCAGGGTGAAGGGTAGTTTCCTTTTCTGGTTCATGCTCCGTGAAAGAAGAACCGGACTGCCTGGTTCAGCGCACCCCTCCATGCTGCCGGTATTCGGGCAATGTGCCGTACTTGTTTCTCCGTCAGGAAGTATGACGTCCGCGAGAAACCTTTTGTAGCGACGGATGAGTGTTGCTTCGATAAGTGGTTGCGGGAGTTTCATCGCGTTTTGAGTGAAGACTTCCTTTTTAGGAGCTGTAAATGAATAACATGGTCAAGATTGCGCTCAGATTTAGGTCAAAGATGGCCTGAAGATGAGATGCAAGATGCCCATGGTATTTGTTTGCAGCTCCTTAGTTGATACTTCGGCAGGTTGCCATGTGCTGCATGGGTTTCAGAAAGCGGGCAGGCATGGGACTTCGACGCATGTGTTGGAGAGACATCAGCTGACATTCAGTTTCTCCGGTTTTTCACATGCTCTGAAAAAAATGGTGCCAAGCATGACATCCGCTATTGCGCCGGTCAGGCTGGCGAGTGGCAGGAGAAAAATCGTTGCAATCAATAGCCCGGTAAGGATGGCGAAAAGACAGAAAGGTTTGAGCATGCCCTGCAGGGAATCAGGAACGCTGAAGAGTTTTATGCCGAACAGCAGCTGCCCTACACCGAAGCTGACGAGGAGCAAGAGAGAAAACAGCTCCAGTGGTTCAGCAAGAGTCGGCAGGTAAAGAGCGCCAATGCCGGCAATAGTGAGAAAAATAGTAATTGTTATCAGAAAATCAATATAATTGTCTGTTTCGTGGAAAGCAAAACGAAGATTCAGGAACCTTTTCAGAAATGTATTCAGATAGATAAACAAAAAAAGACCGGCGAGTTGTATGAGGGTCAGGAAGAAAGTGTACCCCTGTTCATCGTTTTGGTAAAAATGATGGGACAGGAGCAAAAACGGAATGCTCAGAATCGCACTCGTCATAGCGAGGGATCCCGCTAGCCGTAAATTTCTGGTTGTCACGATGTCTCCCATTTTTTGTACTTTGTAACCTTGTGATTCTATAGTCGTGCCTGGTGTCGTTCGGTATGGCGACGTTGATGTCCTGCATTACCGCGACGGCTTGTCAAGGGTAAGAGGTCCTTTCGTTCTCAACGGTGTCTAGGAGCCTGTCGGACTTAGGGTAAATCTGCTGCAAATCCGTCTGGACGGTCCATATTCCGCCGCTTTTTTGGTCAATAGAACAACTATTGCCCTGCAAAATCGACAAAATCTGTCCTCGCCCAGCCGAATTTTCGCTTCGATTTTCTAAGTCCGACAGGCTCCTAGTAGATTTGCTATGGTTTCCCGTTCTTTGGCAGACAGTGCGAAGGGGTTATTGTGGACCATTTCTGACAGGGTCTTTATGATAAGTGCGCAATGGCTTGCGTACAGACCGAGCATGCTTTCCTGTGTCAGCGGCAACCACCTGACAGCTTGTGCATCATCACCGGCCTGAAGATTCATCCTTTCCGAGAGTTCCCCGGAAAGGTGCAGGTGTTTTGCCGTTGTCTCCATCCAGGCATGATCAGTGTTGCGGGGGTCATCGACATATCCCCGATACACCATCCTGCCCTGATCCATGGGAAGGACGACGCCAGTCTCTTCCTGAAGTTCCCGGGACAGCGTCCGGGAGACTTC
>Ga0351928_1097_pt1 | contig 13927 bp, 12 predicted proteins | sample BONcelHT113001E8_FD_206858 | JGI IMG/M metagenome (GOLD analysis project Ga0351928, IMG submission 206858) | Enriched cells from coal bed in the Powder River Basin, Montana, United States - BONCAT cells T11 rep2 HSBNCT.T11.300.1.E8 ... | reverse complement strand
CAGCTTCCACAGGTCGCTGTTCTCTACGGGTTTTTTCTCGCTGGTAAGCCATCCGTTGCGCTGCCAGTTGTCGATCCAGTGCTCGGTAAAAGCGTTGACCGTGTAGGCGGAGTCGGAAAACACCTCCACCGCGCACGGCTCTTTGAGTGCGCCAATGCCGCTGATGACCGCAAACAGCTCCATGCGATTGTTGGTGGTGTTGGGCATATGGCCGGAGAGTTCCTTGGTTCTGCCCCCGAAGGACAGCACCGCCGCCCAGCCGCCGGGGCCGGGGTTGCCGGAGCAGGCCCCGTCGGTGTAGATCTGCACGTGCTTCATGGCAGGTTCGCTCGTCTGCGTCATGTTGTTACCCTCATGCTTTCGGTAGATCGGGGTTTGCCATGCGGCGGCTCTTGTCCGCGCAGGCGGCCATGGCTTCCATCACGGCGCTTCGGAAGCCGTTCTTCTCCAGCGCTGCCACCGCTTCAATGGTCGTGCCCGCAGGCGAGCAAACCATGTCTTTGAGGGCGGCGGGATGCTCGCCGGTCTCCAACACCATCTTGGCCGCGCCCAGCACCGCCTGCGCGGCGGCGCGGTAGGCCAATGCGCGCGGCATACCCAAGCGCACCGCCGCGTCTGCCATGGCTTCGATGAACATAAACACATACGCGGGGCTGCTGCCCGTGGTGGCGACCACCGCGTCAAACAGGCTTTCCGGCAGCACAGCTACCTCGCCCAGCGTGGCAAAAAGCTCCATGGCAAAGGCGAAAGCTTCATCGCCCAACGTGGTCTGCTCGCACAGTGCGGTAAAACCCGCACCCACCATGGCGGGCGTGTTGGGCATGGTGCGCAGCACATGCGCGCCGCTGTCCTCGGTAAGCACCTGGGTGAGCATGGCAAACGTCCAGCCCGCCGCAATGGAGATAAAGTTCTTGCCAGCGGCATACGGCCTTGCCTTTTCCAGCACGCGGCGCAGGTATACGGGCTTCACGGCCAGCACAATGTACTCACACCGCTCGATCAGCGCTTCCTGCGAATCGGCGATAGCAACGGGGTGGCGTGCGGCGAGTTTCTCACACTGCGCGGGGTTCACGTCAAACACCATCACCTCGTGCGCGGGTAAGAAGCCCTTGCTCACCACGCCGCCGATGATGGCCCCCGCCATGTTTCCTCCGCCGATAAAGCCTAGTTTCATCGGTTATGCATCCTTGCTTTCTTCGCGTTTTGGCACGGCCAGCACACCCTCGCCGGTGCCTGCTTTGGCGTTGGCGTCGCGCATATGCTGGCGCACGGGCAGCGTGATGGCCTTCTTGGGGCACTTGGGCACGCATTGGCCGCAGCCGGTGCAGGCTTCGTTAATCTCGTGCACCTGCTTGCGCTCGCCGGAGATGGCCTCGAACTGGCACACCTTCTTGCAGATACCGCAGCCGATGCACAGGTCACGGTCGATCAGCGCGATTTTGCGGTTGTCAAAGTCGCCCCACATGGCGGCGGTTGGGCACACCTCGGCGCACATCATGCACGCGGTGCACTTTGCACGGTCGATCACGGGCAGGTGGTTAACCATCGTGATCGCGCCGAACTTGCAGGCCTGCATACACAGCTCGCAGCCGATGCAGCCGATTTTGCAGTTGTCGCTCACCAGCACGCCCTCTTCGGCGGCGCGGCAGAGTACGCGCACCGGAAGCGTTACGGGCTGGAGGTCCAGCACGTTTTTGGGGCAGGCCTTGACGCACGCGCCGCAACTGGTGCATTTGTCCGGGTCGACCACGGCAAGCATGGTGTGCGGATCAATGTGTATGGCGTCAAACTGGCACGCGCGCACGCAGGTGCCCAGCCCCAGGCAGGCATACTTGCACGCGCGGTTGCCGTCGCCCACCAGCGTGGCGGCCAGGCAGTCTTCAATGCCATTATAAGTAAATTTGGTACGGCAACGGTCAATGGTGCCCTGACAGACGACGGTCGCCACCGTGCGCACCGCCTCGTCTACCTGCCGCGCGCCCAGGATGGCCGCCACCTGATTGGCCACGCTGCTGCCGCCCACGGGGCAAGCATTCACGGGTGCAATGCCCGCGGAGATGGCATCCGCCAGCGCATCGCAACCCGCATAGCCGCACGCGCCGCAGTTGGCGCCCGGCAGCGCCTCGCGCACCTCGTCGCGGCGGGGGTCGCTGGGCACTTCAAATACCTTGTTGGCAACGGTTAGCAGCAGGCTGAAAACCAGCGCGATAGCAGCCAGCACGCCTGTCCCGATCAGTATCCCGGTCATGGCTGGTGCCCTCCCTTAATGAAGCAGGCCTGCAAAGCCCTGAAATGCGATGGACATGAGACCCGCGCCAATCAGCGCGCCGGGGAACCCCTCCATCCACTTGGGGAGGTCGCCGATGGCAAGGCGCTCGCGGATGGCCGCAAACAGTACGATGGCCAGCGTGAAGCCCAGCGCGCCTGCCGTGCCGTTCACCACCGACTCGATCAGCCCGTAGCCGCCCTCGACAGCCGTGGTATTGTTGATGGCCACGCCCAGTACCGCACAGTTGGTGGTAATCAGCGGCAGATACACGCCCAGCGCCATATACAGCGCGCGGCTGATCTTCTTGAGCACGATTTCCACCGTCTGAACCAGCACGGCGATGACCAGTATAAACGCGATGGTTTGCATGTATTCCAAATTCAGCGGTATCAGCAGGTAGCGCTGGATGAAGAACGTGAACAGCGACGCGATGGCCATGACGAACGTGACCGCCATGCCCATACCAAGCGCCGTTTCCACTTTTCTGGAAACGCCCAGAAACGGACAGATGCCCAGAAACTGCGACATGATGAAGTTGTTGACCAGCACACCGCCCACGACGATCAATAGCAGGCTGTTCATGCGATCCCCTCCTTCGCTTTGGCCGCCCGGCGCTTCTCAAACCCCTTGAGGGTTGCGTTGACCAGCAACAGCAATATGCCCAGCATCAGAAAGCCGCCCGGCGGGCGAAGGACAATGGCCATGGGATGATAGCTTGCGGGCATCACCTGCATACCTAGGAACGTGCCCGCGCCGATTACTTCGCGCGCCGCGGAGAGCAGCGTGATCGCTAGCGTGAAGCCTGCGCCCATGCCCAGCCCGTCCGCAAGCGCGAGCATCGGCGGGTTTTTAAAGGCGAAGCTTTCCGCGCGGGCGAAGATGATGCAGTTGACCACGATCAGCGGAATGTACACACCCAGCGACTGGCTCAGCGAGGGAAGAAACGCCTTCATGAGCAGGTCCACAATGGTCACGAACGTCGCGATGACCACCACAAACGACGGTATGCGTACCTTATCGGGGATGATGTTGCGCAGCAGTGAGATCACCAAATTGCTAAACACCAGCACAAACGTGGAGGCCAGCCCCATGCCCACGCCCTGCACCACGGCGGTGGAGATGGCCAGCGTGGGGCACATGCCCAGCAGCAGGCGGAACGTGGGGTTTTCGGTGATGATGCCGTTCATGAAAACGGACCGGAGCGAACGCTTGCTGTCCATGCTCACACCTCCTTGCCCGCTTTGGCGGGCTGCTGGCCGAAGACCTTTGGCACCGTCAGCTTGTCGATCAGCGGCGTGGCCACGTTCATCAGCAGGATGGCAAACGAGCACCCCTCGGGGTAGGCGGGGTTGAACACGCGGATCACAAAGAGGATCGTGGCGCAGCCCACGCCCATGATGATGCGCCCGACGGGCGTGATAGGGCTGGTGACGTAGTCCGTCGCCATGAAGAACGCGCCCAGAATGAGGCTGCCGCTGAGCAGCTGGTAGAGCGCGTTGCTTTGGCCACTCTCAGGCGAGTAGACCACGCCGGTCTGGATCAGGAACAGCACAAACGCCGTAACCACAAAGGACACGGGGATGCGCCAGTCGACCACGCGGCGCGCGATCAGGTACACGCCGCCCAGCAACAGCGCCATTTTGCTAGTTTCTCCAAGCATGCCGGGCACATCGCCGGCAAACAGCTGCCATAGCGTGTAGGCGGCGGGGCTTGCTCCCAGCGGCGTAGCGCTGGCGACGGCGTCCGCCGTGGCGGGCGCCATCCATTGCCCCGCGTGCGGCAGTACATTGGCGGCCATCAGCGATGTCCACGACAGCATCAAAATGGTGCGCGCGGCCAGCGCTGGGTTCACGAAATTATTGCCGATGCCGCCGAAGATTTGCTTGACCAGCACAATGGCCAGCACCGAGCCGACCATCGCAAGCCACCACGGCGCGCTGGCGGGCAGGTTGAACGCTAGCAGCATGCCTGTGACCACCGCGCTCATGTCGGATACGGTCACCTTCTGCTTGTTGTGCTTCTGAAAAAACCACTCGGCTGCCACGGCGCTTACGACGGCCACCACCATCAGCATCAGCGCGTTGCCACCAAAAAACCAAACGCTTGCGATGGCGGCGGGCAGCATGGCAATCACCACATCCGTCATGAGGCCGCGGGTGGACACGGCCTCGTCGCGCAGGTGGGGCGAAGAGGAAACGACAAACCTACGCTGCATGCTACTTCGCCTCCTTCAGTTTGGCGGCCTCGGCCTTGCGCCGGTCTGTGATGGCGCGCTTGCAGGCGCGGCAGCTCTGGGTCAGCTGGCGTTTGGCGGGGCAGCTCCACGCGCAGGCGCCGCACTCCAGGCAGTTCATCGCGCCCGCTTTCTCGCTCTCCTCATACATGGCCTTGCGCATCAGCTTATCGATGGTGGCGGGCACCAGCTTCATGGGGCATACCGCGGCGCAACGCCCGCAATGGATGCAGTTGCTTTCCGCGTCCAGCGCGCTGCTCTTGGCCAGCGCCGTGATGCCGGAACAACCCTTGGTGACCGGGATATCCTGCCTGCTGATCGCCAGCCCCATCATGGGGCCGCCGTAGATCAGCACGCGTGTCTCGGGCAGCAGCCCGCCGCTTGTATCCACAAGCCACTCCACCGGCGTGCCGATGCGCACCAGATAGTTGGCGGGCTTTGCCACAGTGCCTGACACGGTGACCACCCGATCCACGATGGGCCTGCCTTCATACACCGCGCGGTGCAGCGCGTGGCAGCTGCCCACGTTCACCACCATTACACCCACGTCCAGCGGCAGCCCGCCCTCGGGCACGATACGTTTGGTGAGCGCGAAGGTGAGCTGTTTTTCGCCGCCCTGCGGGTAATGCACGGGCAGGCCGACCACGGTGATAGCCTCGTCGCCCGCGGCGGCCTTCTGCATGGCCGCGATAGCGTCTTGCTTATTCCTCTCGATGCCGATCACAATGCGCGGAATCTCCACAGCCTGCCGGATTAGCCTTGCGCCACCCACGATGCGCTCTGCCTCCGCAAGCATCAGCTGATGATCCGCCGAGAGGTACGGCTCGCACTCCGCGCCGTTTAGGATAAGCGTATCCACAGGCTTGTTCGCGGGGGTCGCATACTTGACCGCGTGCGGAAACGTAGCCCCGCCAAGGCCCACGATGCCCATTTCGCGCGCGAGGGCAGAAAGCGCTGCCTTGTCGAGCTTCTCCGGCTCCGCCACAGGCGTGAGGGGAACCCAGGTATCATTAAAATCATTGTCGATGATCACGCAGGGCTGCTCCAGGCCGTTGGCCATGATGCAGGGTGTAACATCCACAACCGTGCCGGAAACGCTGGCGTGCACGGCGGCGCTCACAAAACCGACCGCCTCGCCGATCTTCATGCCAACCTGTACCGCGTCGCCCTTTTTGACCAGGCTTTTACACGGCGCGCCGATGTGTTGCAGCAGTGGGATTGCCACACGCGAAGGCTGCGCAAGCTCGGTGATGGGGAGCTTGGCGGTAACGGATTTTCCGTTTTTACCTTCATGAGGGTGGATGCCGCCGGGGAAAACATGAAACCGTCTCATGAACCTCTATCCTTCCTGTTAATAAAGCTCTGAACGCATAAATAGGCATGTGAATGCCATCTTTCGTATTATAGCACAATCCCGCTGAAACGAGAAGCACATTTCGGGCCGTTTTTGTCCCGCGAGGGGCCAAGAAACGCTGATAGCCCGCAAAAGCGCGCGCTGTACGCGTTGTCATAACCGGCGCGCGGCCCGCCGGCGCTTCCGCCTGCGGGCCGTGTGTTCAATGCGTTCTGTGCTTGCGATCCCACGCGGCGGCGAGCATGTTGCGCGCGTGCGCCATGCCGCTGGACTGCTTCAGGTCGTCCCCGCCCACAAGGCGGCCGATCTCCGCCACGCGCTGTTCGGAGTCGAGCGTCTCCACCGTGGTGATGGTGCGTTCCCCCGCCACGTGCTTCTCCACACGGTATTGTGTGTCCGCCATGGCGGCAATCTGCGCAAGGTGCGTAACGCACACCACCTGCCGGTAGCGGGCGATGTCGTCCATTTTCTCGCCCACGACGTTTGCGATGTGCCCGCTGATGCCGGTGTCAATCTCATCGAAAATCATGGTGGGGATGCGGTTGCGGTCCGCGGCGGCTGCCTTCATCGCCAGCATCAGCCGCGACAGCTCGCCGCCGGACGCGGTTTTGGCAAGGGGTTTGAGCGGCTCACCCACGTTGGGGGCGATGTGGAACTGCACGTGATCGTCGCCGTTTGGCGAGGGCACGCGCCGTTGATCCGGCTCCGGCTGCGCGAAAACGCAGCGAAATTGTGTATTGCCCATACCCAGATCCTTGAGTTGCCCTTCCATGAGCGTTTCAAACCGCCGCGCCAGCGCCGTGCGCGACTGGGTGAGCAGCCGGGCTGCCGCGCGGTAGTCACCAAGGCTTGCCTTAAATGATGCCTCCGCTTCGTGCAGCCGCTCGTCCATGGATTTGAGGCCCTTGATATCATCCTTGATGCGCTCGGCGTAGTCCACCAGTTCGTCGGGCTCCATGCCGTAGCGCTTGCACAGGCGGCGGTAGATATCCAGCCGTGAGAGGATCTGGTCGTTCTTTTCAGGGTCGAAGCTTGCGCCCTCCAGCGCGTCGCGCAGCTCGATACCCATTTCCTCCGCCTCGTAAAACGCGCTGCTCAGCCGCTCGGCCATCGCCTGAAAGCGCGGGTCATAATCGGCTATGCGCTGCATCTCCACCAGCGCTTCGCGCAACAAGGCCGTCACCCCCAGCCGCCCGCCTTCCGCGGCGGTCAGGTTGCGGTAGGCTGTGCCCAGCGCGTCCGTGAGTTTTTCTGCGTCGGCCAGCTTGGCGCGCTCCTGGGTCAGTTTGGCTTCCTCGCCGATCTCCAGCTTAGCCGCGTCCAGCTCGCGCGCGCGGCCGGTCAGGTATTCCAGCCGCTCCTCGCGCTGCGCGTTCTCCTTGCGCAGGGCGCTGAAAGCAGCGCTGGTGTCCTTCCAGCGGCGGTATTTCTCCTCCACGTCGTCCATCAGCGCCTGATGCTCCGCCTCGCCGAACGAGTCCAGAAAGCCAAGGTGGTTGCGTTCGCCCAGCAGGCTCTGGTGCTCGTGCTGGCCGTGGATATCCACCAAATGGCTGCTGATCTGGCGCAGCGTGTTCAGCGGCACCATCACGCCGCACACGCGGCATACGTTGCGGTCGGCGGTGCTGATTTCGCGCATCACGGTCATCAGGTTGGCGTCCGGCTCCAGCGATTCGGCGGCGAGCAGCTCGCGCACCGCCGGGCAGTCCGCAATGTCGAACACGCCTTCCACAGTCGCCTTGTCGCACCCCGTGCGGATCAAACTGCGGTCCGCGCGTTCGCCCAGCATTAAATTGATAGCGTCCACCACGATCGATTTGCCCGCGCCGGTTTCACCGGTCAGCACATGCAGGCCCGCGTGGAACTGCATCTCCAGCTTTTCGATGAGCGCGATGTTGCGCACGGTCATGGACATTAGCATCGGTCACGCACATCCTTTGCAGGTCATCAGCGCAGCATCTCGTCGATGCGTCGCAAAATCACGTCTACTTCCTCGGCGGTGCGCACGATCATCAAAATGGTGTTGTCGCCCGCAAGGGTGCCTAAAATCTCCGGCCAGTGCAGGCTGTCGATCATCTCTGCGGCCACGTTGGCACTGCCGGGCAGCGTTTTGATGATCACCTGATTGTATGCGTGCGCGATGCTCAGCACCGACTCGCTGAATATGCGGTGGAAGCGTTCGCTCAAGCCGTTTTCAGGCTTATCAGCCACGGCGTACTTATAGGTGCCCGAGGGCGAAAGCGCCTTGAGCAGGCGAAGCTCGCGGATGTCGCGCGATACGGTGGCCTGCGTGACCTTGAAGTCTCGCTTGCGCAGCGCTGCAGCCAGTTCCTCCTGCGTTTCGATGTCCCGCTCGCGGATCAGCTCCAGGATTGCATTCTGTCTGGCGGATTTCATGGTGTGAACCTCCTGTTTAGCAGCTCCACTCGGTAAGCTTCGTGCGGATGCGGTGGAAGAAACTGTTGGAACCGAAGCGGATGAGCCGCGTGACCTGCGCGGAGCGCCGGATGGTCACCTGCTGCTTGCCGGTGAGCGTATCCACACGCTGCCCGTCTACATCCAACTGGGCGGACTGCCCGGGCGAACAGTCCAACGTGAGTGTTACCACCTGCGAGGCGTCGGTCACGATGGGGCGGTGCTGCAAGGAGTGCGGGCAGATAGGCGACAGCAAAATGCACTCCACCTCGGGGCAGATGATGGGCCCGCCCGCCGAAAGCGAGTACCCGGTGCTGCCCGTAGGCGTGGATACGATCAGCCCATCTGCGATGTAGCGGCCGATGGGCTCGTCGCCCACCTGCGCCTTGACGGCGATCAGCCGCGCGTTGCCGCCGCGGCTTAGAACCACATCGTTGAGCGCGGTGCGTTGCCGTTTGCCCGGCAGGGAAACGTCCAGCATCATGCGCTCGTCGATGGTATAATCGCCCGCGCGTAGGCGAATGCAAGCCTCGCCCAGCCGCTCTGGCTCGATCTCCACCAGAAACCCGATGCGCCCCACGTTGATGCCCAGCACCGGCACGCCCCGCTTTACAGCGGTTTGCGTGGCGCGCAGCAGCGTGCCGTCGCCCCCCACCGATACGATCACATCCATGGGAAAGGTTTGCGGGTCGCAGGGAAACGGATCTCGAACTTCTTTCTGGAGCCAATCCTCCATGCACACCGTAAAACCCACACCGCGAAACGCCGCCGACACCTGCGCCGCAAGCGCCTGCGTATCCCGCAGCTGCTGGTGCATCATGAGGTAAACGTTCTGCATGCACGCGCCTGCCTTTCACGCGCCTGCCACAAAGGCAGGAATATCCGTTCGCACGCGTCTACTATACCATAGAATGGTTATTCATTCAATCGGTGTTTATGCAAATAAAGCGCCTTTATTCAACGATAATATGGGATTCACGCGACGGTGCATAAGCACCATTTGCCGCGCCGCACGGGCGGCAACGTTCACACGCCGTTTAACTGCGTGTGCGCTGCCTGCACTGCTGTGCGGATGGCCACGTCGTCCACCGCCGTGCCCTGCGTGCCGGGGCAAAGGTACGCCAGATACTCGATGTTGCCCTCCGGCCCCTTGATGGGTGAAAAATCAAGCAACACCATACGGTAGTTTATCGTAGGCGCGAAATCGCGCACGGCGGCGATCACCGCTTCGTGCACGGCGGGGTCGCGCACCACGCCCTTCTTGCCCACATGCTCGCGCCCCGCTTCAAACTGCGGCTTGATCAGAATGCAAAAGCACCCCCGATGCGCCATCAGCGCGGCGGCGGCAGGCAAAATAAGCCGCACGGAGATGAAGGATACATCCATGACCGTTAGCTGCGGCACAACCCCGCCGATGCTTTCGCTCGTCAGGTAGCGGGCGTTGGTGCGCTCCATCACGGTCACGCGCGGGTCGCTGCGGATCTTCCAGTCCAGCTGCCCATAGCCCACATCGATGGCAAACACATGCGCCGCGCTGTTTTGCAGCAGCACGTCCGTGAAGCCGCCCGTCGCGGCGCCAATGTCCAGCGCGGTAAGCCCCGCGGGGTCGATGCCAAACACGCGAAGCGCCTTCTCCAGCTTGAGCGCACCGCGCCCCACATAGGGGTGCTCCGGCGCGCGAACGCTCAGCGCATCCTGCGGCCCAACGGTCTCCGAAGGCTTAAGCACCTTCACCTCGCGCAAGTACACGTTGCCGCTCATGATCAGCGCCTGCGCCTTTTCACGGCTTTGCGCCAGCCCGCGCGCCACCAGCGCCACATCCGCCCGCTGCTTACGCTCCATTGTTTACGCGCCCGCCCCGCAGAACGGCCAGTATACGCCCGTGCAGCGCTTCATCGTCCAGTGCTGTTTCGCGCAGCAGGCTGGCATGATCGCCCTGCGGTATAAAGCGCCCCTCCACGCCGATCATGTGCACCGCCAGCGCGCCGGTGTGCGCCGCGCCATATTCAAGCACCGCGCTGCCAAAACCGCCCTCCAGCACATGCTCCTCCAGCGTGAACACGGGCTTGCCCTTTTCAAGCAGCCGGCTCATGCATAGCCCGTCCAGCGGTTTGATGGTGGATGCGTTGACCACCTCCACATTGAGCCCCTCGTCCCGCAAGCGCTGGGCAACGTTAAGCGCCGCGCTCACCATACTGCCCACGGCCAGTATAGTCGCGTCCGCGCCCATTAGCAGCGTGCGCCAGCGCCCCAACAAAAACGGGCTGGTAGGGTAACTCGCGTTGGGCGAAACGGCGGCTTTTGGGTAGCGGATGGCGGTGGGCGCGCCGCGTTCCATCGCGGCCCGCAGCATCTCCACAAGCTCGCAGGAATCGGCGGGCGCAAGTACTGCCATATTTGGAATATGCCGCAGGTATGCGATGTCAAAAAGCCCCTGGTGGGACTGCCCGTCTTCGTTGCCCAACCCAGCGCGATCCAGCAGAAACACCACAGGCAGGTTTTGCATACACACATCATGCAGCACCTGGTCGTACCCACGCTGCAAGAACGTGGAATACACGAAGAAGAACGGACGCATCCCGCCGCGCGCAAGGCCCGCGCTCATGGTCACGGCGTGCTCCTCGGCGATGCCCACGTCAAAAAAGCGGTCGCGATATTTCGCCTTGAAGCGCCCCGCCGCAGTACCCAGCGGCATGGCCGCGGTAACGGCCACGATGCGTGCGTCCTTCTTCGCCATGGCGATCAGTGCGTCGGACGCCACTTCGCCGTAGAGCTTCCGCGAACGCTTCAGCGCCTCGCCGCTTTCGATGAAAAACGGTGGCGTGCCGTGGAACTCCTCGGGCCGCTTTTCCGCCTTGCGGTAGCCGTTGCCCTTCTTGGTCACGCAATGGATCACCACGGGCTCGTCCAGCTGCTTGGCGCGCCGGAAAATCTTTTCCATGGCGCGTATATCGTGACCGTCGATGGGCCCCAGATACTTGAAGCCCAGCGCCGTAAAAAAGCCGTCGCCCAGCAACAGGGTCTTCAGCGAGTTTTTGATGGAGTGGATCGCCTTGCCCAGCGGCACGCCGATCACGGGGATCTGCATCAGGCTGTACTTGACCCGGCGCTTGGTGGTGTTCCAACCTGCGCTGGCACGCAGCTCCGCAAAGTGGTTGCTTAGCGCGCCCACGTTTTTAGCGATGCTCATCTCGTTGTCGTTCAGGATAATAATGAGGCGCGTCTTGCTGTTGCCGCAGTCGTTGAGGGCCTCGTAGCACATGCCGCCCGTCAGCGCCCCGTCGCCCACCATGGCCACCACATGGTGCGTTTCACCCGCCAAATCGCGCGCGCGCGCAAGGCCCACCGCGGCGGATATGGCCGTGCTGGCGTGCCCCGTTTCAAAGCAGTCATGCTCGCTTTCGTCGCACTTAGGGAAGCCGGACAGCCCGCCGTAGCGGCGGATGGTGTCAAAGCGGCACGAGCGGCCCGTGAGCAGCTTGTGGGCATAACTCTGGTGCCCCACGTCAAACACGAACTTATCCTGCGGGGTGTGGAACACCCGATGCAGCGCAAGCGTGATTTCCACCGCGCCAAGGTTGCTGGAGAGGTGCCCGCCGTTTTTAGACACCGTGCGGATGATGGTCTCGCGCATTTCCTCGGCAAGGGCTGCGCACTGGTCGTAGGGCAGCGCGCGGATATCGTCCGGCTTTTCAATCTGTTCCAGTTTCAACGCATCGCTCCTTCAGGCGCCCTTTACGCCGGATTTCGCGCCGGCCTTGCCGCCGAGCGAAAGGTTGCTGAGAATATCCGAGGTATAGGCAAAGTTGCAGTCGTTTTTTTCCTCGTGAGCCTGCATGGCGCAGGCTACCATGCGGTTGACCAGCTCGCGGTAAGGCACGCCGCTGGCTTCCCACAGGTAAAACGCGAGCGAACCTGGGATGGTGTTGATCTCGGTGATGTAGAGCGCGCCTGCGTCCAAATCGAACATAAAGTCGATGCGCACAACACCTTTGCAGTCCATGCTATTGAAGATATCCACCGACAGCCTGCGGATGCGCTCGCGCAGCTCCGGCTCGATGGGGGCTGGCAGTACGCGCTTAAGCGAAGCCATGCCCTTCGTGCCGCCGCCGCTTTGCAGGTACTTGTCCATAAAGCTTAACAGGTCGCCGCCTGTCACAGGCATTTCGATCTCAGAGGCGACGGCCTCGCCACTTACGCCCAGCACTGAGCAGTTCAGCTCCAGGAGGCGCGTGAGGCCCTTCTCCACCAGCACCTTGCGGTCGAACGAAAACGCCAGTTCCAGCGCGTCCCGCAGGCTTTCGCGGTCGGTAGCTTTGCTCACGCCGATGGACGAACCCAGCATTGCAGGCTTGACGAACATGGGATAGGCAAGCTGCCCTTCAATGCCGTCCAGCACCGCGTCCGGCGCGGTTTCCCACGCCTTGCGCAGGTACCAGCAACCGGGCAGTACCGGAAAGCCGCACCCTAAAAAGAACTGCTTCATGTAGACCTTGTCCATGCCCACAGCGCTGGCGGCTACGCCGCTGCTGGTGTAGGGCAGGTTGCACATTTCAAGCATCCCCTGCAAGGTTCCGTCCTCGCCGTGCATGCCGTGCATGACGGGCAAAACGCAATCCAGCCGCGCGACCACGCGCTGCTTAGGCCGGCCAAACAGCCCTTTGGCGGGCTCCACGGTGGTCAGCACGCCGCTGCCCGCGCTCACATCCAGCTGCACTTTCAGGATACCCTTCCTGTGCGGGTCGAAACCGGAATAGGTTTTGATGTCCAGCAGGGCGTCGCCGGTATACCAGTCGCCCCGCGTGCTGATATAAACGGGAATCATGTCGTACGTGGCTTGATCCACCGCCTTCATCAGCTGCAAAGCGCTGATGACACTCACCTCATGCTCGCAGGTGCGGCTGCCGTAGACTACGCCCAGCTGTATCTTGCCCATTGAAAAGCCTCCTATGCGTCCTGATAGTTATCGGGCAGGTCGTTTTCGTAGAGCACGGTATCCTCCGTGCGCACAAACGTGCGCAGCAGCGCGGTGGACGCGTCCAGGCTGTCCACACGATGGATTTGCTCCGCGGGAAACCCCGCCTCCAAAAGCCCGTCGATGATGGGCTGCGCGCGCTTTTTACCCACAATGATGGCGATATCCGCCGCGCTCGCGATGTCGCGGCCAAACGCGCGGTTATACTCCGCCTCCTGCTCGCCCAGCTCCACCATGCCCGGCGTGATGATGATACGGCGGGCGGGGAACTGCGCAAGCACCTTAATCGCAGCCTTCGCGCCCACGGGGTTGCTGTTGAACGCGTCATTGATGATGGTGAAGCTGTTTGGCGGGGTGATGAGCTCCAACCGGCTCTTGACCGCCTCCAGTTTGCCAACGCCGCGTGCGATTTGCTTGAGCGAGAGCCCCAGATCGCTGGCCACGGCGGCGGCTGTCAGGATGTTCACAATATTGTGCTCGCCCAGCAGGCGCGTCTGGCAGGGCACACTGCCCCTGCCGCGCACATGCAGGTCAAACGCGCTGCCAGCAGGCGAAACGGAAACGCCCTCGCACCATACGGCGATGTCCTCACCCGCCGCCATGCTCACCATGGTTTTGCGCTTCAGCGTGCGCCGGTACAGCTCGCGGCAGATGCCCCCGTCGTCACAGAAATAGGCGTGC
>Ga0351928_1086_pt1 | contig 14144 bp, 11 predicted proteins | sample BONcelHT113001E8_FD_206858 | JGI IMG/M metagenome (GOLD analysis project Ga0351928, IMG submission 206858) | Enriched cells from coal bed in the Powder River Basin, Montana, United States - BONCAT cells T11 rep2 HSBNCT.T11.300.1.E8 ... | reverse complement strand
TTGCCAATTGGTTCTAATGAGACAATCGCGACCGCCCTGCCATTGGTTTCACTGGCGGCGGTAATGACGGCGGGATTTTATATCCCCGTTGCAGGGTTTTACCGGTCTTCGTTTGAAGGCGACCTGATTGTGATTATTTTCTTATTAAGCATCCCTACTCTGGCTTATTACCTGGCTGGCGTGGTTTCCGTTGGAATATATAGCCTCCTTGGAGGAGGAAGGTCGCTGCTTCAATTCTTCTCCTATGAAGTGCCGCTAATAATTGCATTGAGTGGCCCCGCAATATTGGCAGGTTCCTGGTCGGTGAGCCAAATCCTCAAGACACAGGGTGATTTTGGACCTTTTATTCTATACCAACCGGTTGGTTTTGGACTGGCAGTTATCGGATTAATTGGAAAATTAAAGCGCAATCCTCTGGATATTCCCAAAGCAAAATCGGAGGTTGTGGCTGGTGCGTTGACTGAATACACCGGCGGTAAGCTCGCGTTTTGGCGAATAGTGATGAATGTTCAGGCGATCTTGGGAATATTCTTGTTGATAAACCTTTTCTTTGGGCAGTTATCTGCCAATCCATACCTTGCCGGGATTATCTTTATAATTGAATCTCTATTAATGATTGTATTACTCAGTACTGCCAGCGCTATTTTTGCCCGCATGCGGATAGACCAACTGGCAGGAATGGGATGGCGTATTTTAGTTCCAATAGGGTTGTTGCAACTCTTTTTTGTAATCCTGATGGGTGTCTGATATATGAAAAAATTCTTAAAACAATTTGGATTAATTTCCGCGGTGATTGACGCGTTGCGAAGACCTCCAGGGACAACAGCGTATCCAAATTCGCCTGTTGAGTTACCTGTTAGTTACCGGGGCGAGATTGTATTTAATGCTGATCTATGTACGGGATGTGGGTTATGTGTTCGAGATTGCCCGGCTGACGCACTTGTTTTGGAAAAAACTTCTCGCGACCGATATCGATTGACTTATTATCCAACTCGTTGTGCTTATTGTGGGCAGTGCGAAGACAACTGCCGAAATAAAGCCATAGGGAGTACACATCGGCTGGTTGAACCGGTCATCAGCCATGAGGGAGTGATTAAAATATTGAAGGATTGTTTAGGTGATTAAAAGAATCGAAAATGTAAGATTTATTCCTGCCAGGTTTACAACTAGTTGGCCAACCCAAACCCAGAATAAGAGGGCACCAGGGAAAAGATTGTGATAATTATCACCGCCCAAAATGAGCGAGGTTTCCGCAATAGTTGTTCCGACAATTTGTCCGGGTAAGTATGAGGAGGAACAATCGCCTGGTGAACCTGTTCAGGGGGGTGAATTTCCAGGTGCTGATGATTATGGACTTTTTTGCCGAAAGGTGTTCTTATGGCAGCTTCAGCGGGTTTGAAGTATCTGGAAACCAGTGCTTCTGCAAATGAACCAAAGAAAAGAACTATATTCACCAAATTAACCGTTTAGATTGTTTGAAATCGTCGAAATAGCGTCACCGCGCGCATAACCCATCTGAAATGGGTCAAACCATCCTGCCTTCGCAAGGTATAAAAAACAGGAGGTAATTTCTTGTATTGTTATCGAGAGGGGGGCAATACACATTGCTATCAAGAATAAACTCCGCTGCTCAGGAGATGTTGCCAAGGAAGTAAATTGTTCCAACTTGCAAGCAATAAATAAGTGGATGAATTGAAAATACTTCTAACTTTCTTCAGTACTAATAACAATTAATATTTAAAGTATTTGTAAATCTCTCGAAGGACTTCCATCTCCTCAACTTGCAGGTGGAAGTTTCGCGTTTTTTAAACCTGGCATAATAACAATCGGTGATGGACAAGGGCTGCCTGCAGAAATCAACTATTGACTTATTGCGCAAGAATATGTATTATAAAAGTAAGAATTTGCGTAAATTTAGAAAATTCTTGCGCAATTTAACGTAAGGATAACAAATGCCTTCTAATCTTCAAATCATCGCAGACAAACTGGATATCTCAACCGCGACCGTATCGCGTGCGTTGAATGGCAAACCAGGAGTTTCAGACCATCTTCGTAGACGTGTATTAGATATAGCTTATGAGCTAAACATAAATCCCAGCCCGGTTGCGCAAAACATGTCCAGTGACAATCACCTGGCTATAGGGTTTGTAATCAGACAGCTGCTCACCCCGATGGTGGATGATGCTTTTTATGACCGTATCATGAAGTCAGCTGGGATGGAGTTGGGAAAATTTGGTTACCATCTTGTCCCGATTTCAATCGACCCATCATCTCCGCGCCTGCCGATAAACCTGGATAAAAACCGTTTGGATGGATTGCTTCTTGTTGGCCCGGAGTTACCCCAACACACATTTGATGAAATTATGGCTATTGGCTTGCCTGTAGTGCTTACTGCAAATAGAAACCCTTATGATCATATTGACTCGGTGACTTCGGCAAATGAAGCAGGGGGGTTTTTGGCTACCAAACACCTGGTTGACCATGGGCACAAAAATATTGCGTGTATCAGCGGCCCAGAAGATTGGTCTCCGGTAGGAGACCGAATAGAGGGATACCGTAAGGCAGCCAAAAAATTTGGATTTTCCCCAATTGTTGTCCATCGCCCCGGATACTTGATTGTAGATAATGGCTACTCCGCTATGCAAGAAATCATGGAAAAATATCCCGAAGTGGACGCGGTCTTTGCGGCAAACGACCCGATGGCGGTTGGCGCGTTAAGGGCTATACGAGATGCTGGCCGTCATGTGCCTTCCGATATTGCTGTGATAGGGTTTGACAACATTGTATGGGCAGATACAACTGATCCCCCATTAACTACAGTAAACATTCACAAAGAAGAGATTGGTTTGTTTGCCGCCCGTAGATTATTAGAAATCATCCAGAAGGGACCGCAAGTTCCCGTGGATATTCAGGTCAAGAATGAGTTGGTCATTCGGTGTTCTTGTGGATGTCTCTCCGCAACAGAGAAATAATTATATTCATTTTTTGGAAGGAGGTGAGCAGTAAAAGATAACATCATATCCAAATTAGCCTTTGTGATAAGTTTATTAAAGGAAAGAGCAGTGCAATGAATTAGTAGCCGGGAAAGCTTTTCAATCATCACACCGCTCTGAGATCTCGTAGAACCTTACCTGTTCTAAGGCAGGATCTGCAAGTATCTTAATTTCAATTGTACCGTAAGTAGTACGTCCTGTCTAACAATCTTCAAAGGCTAAGAAATGTGTCAGAGTAAAACATCCATCTTTTCAATAGTAACAAGAGTAGAAGAGCAATCACCTAAGAAGGAGATTTCCAAATGAAATCGAAGTTTCTAATTGTTTTGTCAGCGTTTTTAGCGCTTTCCATGTTCTTAAGTGCCTGCGCGCCGGCTGCGACGCAAGCACCAGTTGCCACAGAAGCACCTGCCTCAAATGTAGCGGCAGCTACTGAAGCCCCATCAGCCGAAGCTGCCACCGAAGCCCCGGCAGCCGAGGGAATGGCTGTACCAGAAGGTCCAATTGTTTTTGTGGGTGGCCTTGGTGGTGAGACTGGTCCAGTTTTCCAGGCATTGGTTGACCAATGGAACGAAGAAAATCCGAATTCGCCCGTGCAATTCAATGATATGCAGCATGAAGATTTGAAACAAGGTATTCGCTCCATGCTGCTCGCAGATCCCGCTCCGGATGTCATGTTCTGGGGTGCAGGAAACCGTTCTCGCTTCTTTGTAGAAAAGGGATTACTCGCAGATACAGTGTCTGTTTGGGCTCCTGGAACCGATCTGGGTGATAATACTGCTGGATCATTCAAAGAATTGGCAACTGTTGGTGATAAACAATACCTCATCCCTGAAAGCTACCATTGGTGGTCAATTTGGTATCGCCCGTCTGTATTCACCGCGAATGGAATTACCCCTCCTGAGACATGGGATGAACTGCTGGCTGTTTGCGATAAATTCAATGAAGCTGGGATCGCCCCAATTGCGATTGGCAACCGATTTAAATGGCCTGCGGCTGGTTGGTTTGATTACATTTCCATGCGCATTAACACACCAGAATACCATAAGCAAATCACCGATCTCCAGGTTCCGTATGATGATCCCAATGTCAAAAAAGTTTTTGAATACTGGAACCAATTGTTTGAACACAAATGCTTTATTGAGAACTCTGCTGCTTATGACTGGCAAGAAGCAGTTCCCTTCCTTGTTGATGGCTCAGCTGGTATGTACCTGATGGGTAGTTTCATATTGGAAGAAATCCCGGATGAAGCAGAACAGGATCTGGACTTCTTCCGCTTCCCGATTATTGATCCGAATATGCCTGTGGGAGAAGATGCTCCAACCGATGTGTTTATCATTCCTGCAAAAGCCGCAAATCCTGAGGGTGGCAAAGCATTTGCCGCTTGGATGTCGGGTAAATATGCCCAACAATTCCGACTGGATAAGCTTTCCCGCTTACCAACCCGCACTGATGTCGATCTGTCTAATTTGAGCAAATTTGCCCAAAAGGGTATTGCTCAGGTACAAAACGCGGATTATGTAACCATGTTCTACGACCGCGAGACTACACCTGAGTTCGCGGAGAAAGGTATGAACGCTTTCATGGCGTTCTGGGACACTCCTGAAAGTATTGACCAAATTTTGGCTGATCTGGAAGCTGCTCGCAAGGAATACCTGTCCACTGTAACGGAATAAATTGGGTGGTTTGAGCTAAAACTAGGGGGCACGCGCAGGTGGCACATCTTTAGATGTGCCACCTGCAAACCAGCACTATTTATTGGAGACTCGAAATGGACAGTAATAATATAAAAGGCTTAATCAGTTCTATCCTGGCATTTTTTGGTTTTATTTTTCTGCCGTGGGTTGGCACAACTCTTCAAAACGCCGGCTCAATTATTTTTGCCAATACCTTGTATAAAACAATTGGATCAGTTCAAGATTCGCACATTTGGTTGATCCTGATTGCAATCTTCCTCGGCTTAATCAGCTCATTATATGGAATATTTAATCAGGAGTATTCCAAACCGGCAGCCTATCTTTCTCTTTTCGCTGGGCTATTGGGCGCATACTATTTTCTTAATGACTTGATATTAATGAATGGAGCGTCTGGTTTATCGAAAGGTCCCGGATACTTCATGGCTTTAATTGGTATGGTAGGCTTAATCCTTCAAATGCTGCCTGATTTTGATCACAAACCTCAAGAAAAGCTGTTGTCAGAAAATGGCGAAATACCCCGATTTAGATTCAACCGAAAATTTACGCCATATTATTTTCTATTACCCGGCCTTCTTATTTACGCATTTTGGATTATTTATCCCTCCATTTCCTCTTTGTACATGAGTTTACTGCGCTGGGATTTCATATCAGATCCAGTTTTTGTCAGTTTGGATAATTATAAGAAATTATTTGCTGATCCTACTTTTTTTATGGCGATCAAAAACAATGTAAGGTGGTTGGTCGTTTTCTTAACCATCCCTACCGCAATTGGCTTATTTATCGCCACAGTGCTTAATGAAGAGATTGTCGCGGGTAACTTTTTCAAAGTCTGTTTCTTCTTCCCCTATGTTTTATCTTATCCTGTGATTGGTTTGGTTTGGGCATGGGTTTTCAATCCCAGTATGGGGTTGGTGAATCCAATCCTGTCACAACTGGGTTTTCAAAACCTGCCTGGTTGGTTGGGGGATAGAAACTGGGCGATTTGGGTCATCATCATTGCCGCTTCCTGGCGGCAAGTCGGTTATGTAATGATTCTGTACCTGGCAGGATTGAAGGGTATTGATCCCGGCTTAATTGAAGCGGCAAAAATTGATGGCGCGAATCGATGGCAGCTTTTTGTGAAAATCATTTTCCCATTATTGAATCCAATTACGGTGATAGTGGTGGTTGTATCGGTGATTGACTCCTTGCGGGCGTTTGATTTGGTTTCCATCATGACGCGGGGCGGCCAAAACACACAGGTATTGGCGAATATGATGTACATGGAAACCTTTAATAACTACAAGATGGGTTATGGTGCCGCAATCGCGACTGTTCTAACGCTGGTCACTGGAGTGTTTATCTTCTTCTATATCCAGTGGATGATGCAAAGGGAACTGAAGTACTAGATTTTTCGGGATTATGCGATCCGAAAGTTTAATGGGAGTTTAGGAGAAATAAAAATGATTTCAAACGCAAAGACCATGCGAAAAAGATCCGCCAATGTTGTTTTGTACATTATTATGATTATTTTCTCTTTGATCTGGTTAATTCCGTTTATTGCCGCGTTGGTGACTTCATTTCGAACGCAAGCTGATATCACCATGAATGGTTTTTGGAGTTGGCCGTCCGTTACAACCTTTGAAAACTATGTGACAGCATGGAATCGGGCTCAAGTCTCAAAATTCTTAACCAATAGTTTTCTGATCACAATTCCTGCCATTCTATTTATTATGCTTTTTGCCTCTTTGAACGCTTATGCGCTTGCAAAGCATAAATTTCGTGGTAGTTTTTTCTTTTATTTCATGTTTGTGGCTGGCAGCATGCTTCCGAACCAAATCTTGATGCTGCCTGTGTTTAAAATGTCCAATGACTTCGGCTTGTATAATACCCACGCCAATTTGATAATCATACACGTGGCATGGCACATGGCATTTGCAACCTTTGTTTTACGCAATTTTATGATAAGCACTCCCACCGAGATTTTGGAATCGGCACGCCTGGACGGATGCAGTGAATTTCGGATTTATTGGCAAATGGTCCTCCCGCTGGTGTTGCCAGGATTGGCTGCCATTGCCACACTTGAATTTACCTGGGTTTTTAATGATTATCTATGGTCCATAATCCTCGCCCAAAGTGAAGCCATCCGTCCAATTACCGCTGGCCTGGCTCAATTGCGGGGCACATTCCAGACTAACTGGCCAGTCATCGTAGCTGGAGCAATGATCGCTACCATCCCAACAGCCATCGTTTTCTTTGGTTTGCAAAAGTACTTCATCGGTGGCCTTACATTGGGCTCAGAAAAGTAGGGATTTCCGTATAAATATTCACATAGTTTTATTAAGTGTTATGTCTTTTTATTCAATTGATTTCAATCAATGAAATAGTCGATTGGTTTATCACTGAACAATAACTTTGGATCAAAACAATAATAAGGATCTTAGGTATGAAATCGCTCACATTAAATGGGGTCTGGCAATTAACTTACAATACTCTTGGCAAAAACCAGGATAAATGGAATCGGACTATTCCTGCTACTGTTCCTGGGGATATTCACCTGGATTTGATGGCAGCAGGTTTGATTTGTGAACCATTAATTAGTGATAACAGTAAAAAATATCATTGGATTGAAGAAAAAGAATGGTGGTACAGCAAGAAATTTGAAGTCTCAGAAACCTTTTTTGGAAAAAAAATAGAGCTGGTTTGTGACGGCTTGGATCTCACGGCCGATATTTGGGTAAATGGCGTGCTGGTTGGCAGTGCCAATAATATGTTTGTTCAACATCGTTTTGATGTCGGGAAAGTTCTATGTGTTGGCGAAAATGAAATTCTGGTAAGGTTGGATGTGGGTTTCAATGCGGTAGGTGATGTTCCTACTGAAAAGTTTGCCAAATCATGGGGACGAGAAGAACCGCGCAGGCCTTGGATGCGTAAAGCGCAACAGTCTTTCTATTGGGATGTAGCGCCGCGGCTGCTGACCTGTGGGATTTGGAGAGACATTTACCTTGAAAGCTTTGATGAAGTGATATTAAGTGATGTGTACGTGACCAGCCAAACAAGAGCTGATACCGCGACCGTCAGTGTCTTCGCGGAAATCACATCGTCCATTAGTGATATCTGCGAGTTGGAAGTAGTGGTTAAGGATGAAAAGTCAGAAATCATTCGAAAAGTTCCTGTGGCTCTACATAAAGGCGAACAAAAGAAACAAATCGATGTTGAATTGAAAAATCCAAAATTATGGTGGCCCAACGGAATGGGTAATGCCAATTTATACCAGGTTTCAATCCGTTTGCTTAATGAAGATGGCTATCTCTACGGAGAAAAGCAGCTTAAGCATGGCATTCGCACAATAGAAATTTTACAGGAATCGCTGAACGAAAATGAAAGAACATTTACCGTGGTGGTGAATGGTTTTAAAGTTTTCTGTAAAGGTGGCAACTGGGTGCCATCGGATTCAATTTATGCGCGGATAAATCGTGAAAAAGAATACAAGCTTTTAAAGTATGCTCAGGAAGCCAACTTCAATATGATTCGGATCTGGGGTGGTGGGGTCTATCCAGATACTTTTTTCTATGAAATTTGTGACGAGTTAGGAATTATGGTTTGGCAGGATTTTATGTACGCCTGCGCATATTACCCTGATTTTGAACCTGCGTTTTGTGCTGGCGCAAAGGAAGAAGCAGAAAAGGTAGTTCGGAAATTCAGAAACCATGCTTCTTTGGCTTTGTGGTGTGGTAATAATGAAACCTATTGGATGCATAATCGCGTTGATCCTAATGGCGAATTTTATGGCTTAAAAATTTACGCTGAAATCTTACCCGCTGCAATAAAACATCTGGATCCAAAAACCTATTACCATCCCAGCAGCCCATATCCGGGACCGGCGTTTAACCAAGAGAATCAAGGTGACCAACATATTTGGTCTTATGTTTTAGGCTGGTATGAACTTAATCACCGCTCAGACAGTTGGGATTATTCTGAGGAAGAAAAGAAAACAGTGATGAAAATTTGGGATATACCTGAATTGAATCACAAGTTTATCTCCGAATTTGGAATCTATTGTCCTTCAAACATGGCCAGTATGCAGAAATTCATGGGTGAGCACCCTGTAAGAACAGAAGGTGAAATCTATCAGCATCATCGAAATCATTTTGAGGCTGATTTTATATTGGAAATGTTAAGAAGGTATTACAAACACCGAGATGATTATTCACTGGAAGAGTTCATTATTGCCGGGCAAATGGTGCAATCAGAAGCCTTAAAATATATCTTTGAAGAATTCCGAAGCCGTATGTACGTATGCAGCGGAACCCTTTTTTGGGAGTACAACGACGCGTGGGGGCATATTGGCTATACTCCCGTTGATTACTACCTGAATGTAAAACCACTCTATTATTATATGCGGCGAGTGTTCGCGCCTGTGCACGCGGTGTTTAAGAATCAAGCAAACCAGCTCTGGGTATTAAACGATAAACCACAGGAACAATCCCTGGAAATTGAATATGGAGTCATGTCTTTTAGTGGTAAAGATATATTTAACAGACGAAAAAGAATTCTGGTGCCTGCATGCAGTGCAATGCAAATAGATTCCCTGGAAGCTGAATTAATCAAAGTTTCTGATGCGAAACAGGCCTTCGCATACGTGAAGGTGTATGATAGCAACGGCGGGTTGCTTGAAAGAAACCGGCAGTTCCTGGTTCCATTAGAAGAGATAAACCTTCCGGAAGATAGTATGACTTGCGAGATTACGGCAATCGATAGGCAAACCTGGAAAGTAGATGTTTCTGCCAGAGATTTCGTCCACATGGTGAAGATCGATGCTGATGAAAATTTGCAATGCAGCGACAATTCCTTTGATTTATGGCCTGGAGAGCGGCGGATAATAGAAGTATGTACAGAATCTATCCATCCGGACATAAAACTGCGTGTAGACAATATCAACAAGTTTGTAAATCAATAAAGGATTAAGCCATGCATAATCAACATGCTAGGATACACGACTTATATACGCAAGTTTCTCATGTGCTGGAAGGGAGCATTATTCCTTTTTGGCTTGAGCGATGTAAGGATAAGGGGTATGGTGGTTATTTAACAAATTTTGATGAAAAAGGAATTGATGCGGGAACAGCCGAAAAATACCTCAACACGCAATCACGTTTGGTCTGGTGGTTTTCAATCCTGTCTCGCAGTTTTCCACATAAACCGGAATACAGGCAAATGGCGGATTGGGGGATGGATTTTCTTATTAGAAATTATTGGGATTCACGCTACGGGGGATGGTTTTGGAAGACAAAACGGGATGGCGGTAAGCTGGATGATGGAAAATCGGTTTACGGCCAGAGTTTTGCTCTTTATGCCATTGCTGAATACTACTTAGCTACCCATGATAACCTTGCATTAGACTATGCCGTGCGAACTTTCGATCTATTGCAAATCTATTGCACTGACACCTTGCGTGGAGGTTATTATGAAAACCTGGAACGCGATTGGCAAGTTGCAGGACCCGGATTTTTTGGCGGGGATCGCAAAGGGTTAGACACGCATATGCACTTGATGGAGTCTTTTACCACTCTTTATGCCGCTACCGGGCAGGAAATTCACCGCCGCAAACTCGAATCACAAATTCAACTTATTGTTCGGCATTTGATTAATCCGGTTACTGGATGCGGACGCAATCAGGTTGATTTGGAATTCCAACCCATTCCCGCCATCGCCCTTAACCGAACCTGGAATGCTGAACGCGCTGGAGATGCGCCTGCCGTTCCCACAGACACAACTTCTTATGGACATAATGTTGAATTATCATGGTTGATTAACCTGGCCCTTCAAATCGGAAAAATTGACCCCGAACCTTACAAGCCAGTGATGAAACGCCTTCTTGATCACGCATTGGCGCATGGCATAGATTGGGAATTAGGCGGGGTTTATAGGGATGGAATTGCGGATGGAGAGGCATTAATACTTGAAAAAGAATTCTGGCAGAATGCTGAAGTATTGGTTGGCTTCTTAGACGGTTTCCAGACATTTGGAGATCAGCGATACATGGACGCTTTTGAAAATGTTTGGAATTTTGTCAATGCAAAAATGATTAACCACCAGGTTGGAGAATTCCGCACCCTGCTTACCCGTGATGGCCAACCAATAGACGAAAATATTGGCAATCCCTGGAAAGTAGCATACCATTCAGGGCGTTCAATGTTAGAATGCACGCAGCGTTTGAAAATTCTTTCAAATGGTCGGGGTGAAGATTAGATTTGCTTATGATTGGGGTTTTCTTGCTAATGGTTATATAATTTGATTGCACAAGTATTTCAAGCTGAATATGCGCGAGGATATGAAAATAATGGTAGAGCATTATATTTTTGGCGGCGATTATAACCCGGAGCAGTGGTCTGAAGAAGTTTGGAATGAAGATGTGCGCCTGATGAAGGAAGCGGGAGTAAACCTTGTCTCGCTTGGGATATTCTCATGGGCAAAGTTGGAACCACAACCAGGAATTTTTCAATTTGACTGGTTAGATCAAGTGATGGATTTGCTTCATAAAAATGGTGTCGCCGTCAATCTGGCGACACCCACAGCTTCACCACCTGCCTGGTTATCGCGATTGCACCCGGAGATTCTGCCTGTTACAAAAGATGGCGTGACTCTGTGGCATGGCTCGCGAAGACATTATTGTCCTCATAGCCATTCATACCATGAATACGCGACCCGTATTGCCACGAAACTGGCTGAGCGTTACAAAGATCATCCCGCCCTGGTGATGTGGCATGTGGACAATGAATATGGCTGCCATTTTGGAGAATGCTTTTGCGAAAACTCTGCCAACGCATTTCGGATCTGGCTGCAAAGCCGTTACGGCTCATTGGAAACGCTCAATTTCGCCTGGGGAACCGCGTTTTGGGGTCAATATTATGGTAATTGGGAAGAAATTTGCCCTCCCAGGCAAGCGCCCGCTCATATTAATCCAACCCAGCAATTGGATTGGGCGCGCTTCTGTTCTGACTCCTGGATTTCCGCGTTTGACGCTCAAAAAAAGGTATTATGTCAGATAACGCCAAAGGTCCCAGTTACCACGAACTTTATGGGCTTTCTAAAATGTATTGATTATTGGAAATTTGCCACGCATGAAGACGTGGTCTCCAACGATTGTTATCCTGATATAAGCCAGGCCAATTGGATGATCCAATCGGCTTTGGAATATGATTTAATCCGGTCCATTGGGAATCGACGTCCCTGGATACTGATGGAGCAAGCCACATCAAACGTTAACTGGCGTCAGCGAAATGCCAGCAAAAAACCTGGAATCATGAGATTGGGAAGTTATCAGGCAACCGCGCGAGGAGCTAATGGAGTTATGTTTTTTCAATGGAGACAATCCAAGGCAGGGGCAGAAAAATTTCACAGCGGAATGGTTCCTCACGCCGGAGTTGATACCAGGATCTGGCAGGAAGTGAAGTCTTTGGGCTGTGAGTTGAAAAAGTTTGATCAATTACTTGCCAGCGAGGTGGAGGCTGAAGTTGCAATCCTTTTGGATTGGGAGAATTGGTGGGCTTTGGAGCTGGACAGCAAGCCTTCCAACGACCTGAAGTTTCTTCCACAGTTGTATGCTTACTACGCAGCGCTTTATAAACGGAATATTACAGTTGACTTCGCGCATCCAGAAGCAGATTTATCTCGTTATAAACTCGTGCTTGCGCCTAACTTATACCTTGTTACAGACAAATCTGCTGAAAATATCAAATCTTATGTCAAAAATGGTGGCACTTTTCTTTTGGGCTTCTTCAGTGGAATTGTTGATCAAAACGAGCATGTCCGCCTTGGAGGGTACCCGGCAGATTTTAAGGAAATGTTGGGATTATGGGTGGAGGATTTTATCGTTTGCCCTCCTGATCAATTTAATCGGGTGCAGACGAATGATGGCAAACAGTTTTACAGCAAGGATTGGGTAGATGAAATAAAGTTAAATGGCGCGACTAAGCTGGCTGCCTATGTGTATGATTATTATGCGGACACAGCCGCCATTACAGAAAATTGCTTTGGGGCAGGGCAAGGATTTTATACAGGCACACAATTGGATGAAAATGGGATTGATTGGTTGGTTGAATTCATTTGCAATAAAGCTGATATTCAACCAGTTATTTCAAATCTTCCTGCAGGAGTAGAAGCCTTACGGCGCACAAAAGGGCAGTCATCCTGGATATTTGTCTTGAATCATACCGATAATTGTATTCAAGTAAGTTTAGATTCGCCCGGGCAAGACCTGTTTTCAGGTGAAGAGGTCACGAACAAATTTACGATTGAACCATCAGGGGTTTCTGTTATAAGACAAGATTAATCATGAAAATGACCTTCCTGAGGATATTGTTCAAAACCAGTTTGAAAGAATCGACAGGAATTGGACACTGATAAAAGAAGCCTATTGCGAAACAAATAAAATAATTCGGTTTACTTAAGTCGTTTGCTCGATGCTATTGAAATGATCCGCTTTTTATCATTTCCAGAAACAGGTTTGTGATTACCGGGTCAAAATGTTTGCCAGCCTGATCAGAAATATAATCCAGTGCCTGTTGATGACTCCAGGCTTTTCGATACGGGCGATCAGAGGTCAACGCGTCCCAAACGTCTGCCAGTGCAAATATTCTGCCATAGAGGGGGATATCCTCACCCATTAACTGGCGGGGGTAACCAGTGCCATCCCACTTTTCATGGTGGCAGTACGGAACATCTACCGCTTCTTTGAGGAAGAGAATTGGTGATAATAACTGGTAAGCATAATCAGGGTGCTTACGCATAATTATCGATTCTTCATCTGATAGTGGCCCATTCTTTAAAAGAATACTGTCAGGGATACCCATTTTCCCAATATCATGAAGTAAAGATCCCCAGCGAATTTTTACAATTTCGCTTTCACTCAAACCAAGCATCGCGGCTAATTTCACCGCGATCTGAGTCACTCGTTGAGTATGCCCTTCAGTATCTTCATCTCGTAAATCAAGTGTGCGAGACCAGCCTTCTATTGTAGCATTGTACGCGTTTACCAACTCTTCAGTTTTGTCCATTAAAGCGCCGTACATTGTTACGTTATCCAGGGCTATGGCAGCTTGGCCAGCGAGCGCTAACATGAAATCCATTTCTATAGGATCCAGAGTATGCGATGACCTGCTGAACAGTTCGAGCGCTCCAACGACTTTTCCTTTGAACTCAATAGGCGCGCTGCAATAGGAAATAAAGTTTTCCTGCTCAAATTTCCGCATTGTTATGAAATCAGGAAAATCAAGGAGATTAGGAATCTGAACCTTGTTTTGCCAGTTTAAAACACAATTATCGCGCATTTGAATCGGAATATCCGAATTATTTTCGGCAAAGCGATCAAAGAAACCTATCCCTGCAGGAACTTCAACCTGGTCATTGGATGGGTTGTAAAGGATAACATCCGCTGCGTCAACCCCCAGCTCTTTAATTGCCTCAGATAAGA